>ULQQ01004357.1_pt1 | contig 12579 bp, 10 predicted proteins | sample 1954621 | NCBI WGS metagenome assembly ULQQ01 (sample SAMEA4835659, study PRJEB28245) | human gut metagenome | biome: gut microbiome; material: fecal sample | place: Denmark | collected 2008
TGCTGTTTCATATTATGTAATTTTTCTGATGCATCTGTTTTATGAATTTTCTTCCGGATTCAGATATTTACCAAATGCCTTCTTATAATAAGCTGCAAAGAAGTATCCCATCAGTCCGAAGCCATAGACTAATGTTAAGAAATTAACAAGCAGTACCGTCGTATTTGCCCAGACGAGTAAAATCATCAAAATTGCCATCTGAATGGTACACTTCATATTGCGCAGTGCCATAAAAAAGGAATAACGGATCGTATCTTTCACCGGATTCACGAATCTTGACTGGACACCAAACACATAAAGCAGTGATAAAAAATACGGAATAGCAAGGATCATTGCCGCACCCTGCATACACACACCAAGTGTATCTTTTGCCTGATTCCCCATCATAAAATCAAATCCTAAGAGAATTCCAATTACAAGATAGATTAACCAGATTTCCGTTGCCTGTTTATAATTTTCTTTAAAGGATGAAAAGAAATTAGAGGTGACATACCCCTCCTTATCATGCAATTTCATGCTCGCATAAAGCAATGCGCTCGTCGATGCGCCAATCGTAAAAATCGGCAGTGAACAGATCACCCAGTATAAATTGAGAATAAAAATCTTTCCAATCGTATCGATTGCACGAAAAACAGCATTATCCACATCAAAAATTCGATTCCACATAATTAAAACGTACCTTTCCAGACTTTTCTTCTATTAGTCTACACGCATTTATTTTATCTGACAAGTGTCATACAGCTTCTGAATATACGCTTTTGCCTGCACTGCATTTTCCGGCGTCGTATTTTCTAAAGTTGTATGGATATAAGGCTTTTTCTCTTTGATAAAACGAATAATCTGCGTATAATCCATCTCCCCGGTTCCCGCAGCCACCGAAACCAGTGCTCCATCTTTTACGATAAAATCTTTGATATGGATCACTGCGATATCCTCCCCAAGCACCTCAATCGCCTCCGCGATAATGGATTCGCGCTCTTTGTAATTACTGATGTCCAAAAGATTGACTGGATCAAAAATAATCTGCAGATTCGGAGAGCCAATTTCATCCAGCACTTTTCTTGCTCTCTTCGGATTGCATACAATATGCTTATACACCGGTTCAATTGCTAAGATCACACCCATTTTTTCCGCATACTGCACGACCGGTCTGACATTTTTGATAAAAATATCCAATGCCTCTTCCGAGTGATTCCGTTCCTCAAAACTGTAAGATTCATTCACAGCACCTGTCTCAGTTCCCACAACACCGGCTCCCAGAAGCGATGCCATACGGATATGCGCCATATAGCGGTGTACGTTCTTTTCCAAAACTGCCTGATCCGGTGTCGCAAGATTCAAATAGCATCCAAGTACCGCAATATCCAAATGATGTGCCGCAAAAAGGTTTTTCAGATAACACGAAAAACCGGGTGTCAGCGCACTGTCTGCCACAGAGTACTCCGAGATTACTTTTTTCAAAGCAAGATGCGCACAGGAAAATCCCTGTTCCTCTGCGATCGCCACACGTTCTTCCAATGTCCCTTTTTTTGTATCATGTAAACGGATTCCTATCTGCATATCCTCTTCCTCTCTGATTTTTCAAACATTTATCCTTCTTTTATTTCTGTATCATTTCATCCACATCAACTGCTTCCACCGGCGCTCCGTCTGCCCCAGTCACCTGCACGTGATCTAAAACCAATTTTTCCACATTGTGTACATAAATACCTTTTTTACTGCATGGTTCCACGCCGTTTGACATGATTGGAACACCCGTCTTTGCCTCTTTCGCAAAAGAAATCTCTACATTCTTCATGGTAATGCTCTCAATCTTGCTCTCCGGCAGTCCATCAAAATAAGCCGCTGCGACATGACAATTCTCTGCCTTAATATTTTCAAAGCAGAATTTCCGCATTTCCGGTGTCCGCTCATCCACCGGATAGCACGCTCTCGACTGCACATACTCAGTTCTTCCATCTGGATCGCAGAAATAAAATGCATTGGCGGTAAACGGTGTCATCACATGATCCATTTCAATATCCCGGAATGTGATTCCGTCCAGCACCGAATCTTTGCCCCTGCCCCGTCTTGTCTTGATGCGGAGTCCACGGTCTGTGTGTGAAAAGCAGCATTTTTCCACCAGCATGTTTTTCACACCGGCTCCAATCTCGCTTCCCACTGTGACCGCTCCATGTCCGTTTTCCATAAGGCAATGGCAGATGTGTGTGTTCTCCGCCGGTGTTTTGTACTTCCGTCCCATATAGATTTTTCCTGATTTCACCGCAATGCAGTCATCTCCAAGCGAAAAATGCACACCTAAGATCTCTACATTTTTGCAGGATTCCGGGTCTAATCCGTCTGTGTTTGGAGACTGTTTTGGATTCTCCACCAGAAGGTCACAGAATCTCAACTGATCACTGAAATACGGATGGATCACCCACGCCGGGCTGTCATGGAAATACAGTCCCTGCACATTTACATTTTCACAGTGATTTAAAAACAGCATTCTTGGACGGAATGCACCCACCATCACTTTCTCATTCTTCCACCAGTTCTCGTGGTTTGCACAGCCATTGATACTGCCCTCTCCATAGAGATTGATATCCCTTACGCCGATCCCTGTGATGATTCCTGCGAACATCGGAAGTGGATTTCCCTCCCAGGTTCCAAGGTTATATTCCTCCATCTCATCATAACTTTCAATGAGTCCCGGAAATTTTGCAAAACGGTCACGGTCTGTCTCTGCCTTTAACTCAGCACCTTTGGCAATCTCCAGGTTCAAACCACTCTTTAAAAAGATACTTGTGATCTTATAAACGCCCTTTGGGATCAGGACACGGCTCTTTGGCGGACATGCCATGATCGCCGCCTGAATGAAACCGGTATCATCCGATATTCCATCTCCTTTAGCGCCGAACTTTTTCACATCCAACGTGACATATTCATAATCCGTCGTAAACTCTGCGGCTGCGACTACTTCCTCTGCATGAGTAACTTTTATCTCATAATCTGTATCCGGCTTTAAATCAAACACAGATGTCACAACGGTATCTGTCGTCTTTATCTCCTTATTATTTAAAAGGATTTTATATTCTTTTTTTGTGTGATATATTCCACCATCATCTAACAAAAAGGTCGCACTCCGTGCGGTTTTCATCACAAGACTTATCTGCATCTTTGCAATCCTCATCTTTATTCTTTTCTATTATTTCCTCAGTACTTTTTCTGTTAGAAAAAAGGATGGCTGCAAATGCTGCCACCCTTTTATTATACCTTAATTTAACCTTTTACACCACCGGCTGAAATACCATCTACGAATTTGTCCTGAGCCATAAAGAATACGATCAGGGAAGGAATGATGGAGATCAGTGATAATGCTAAAATTCGGTTCCACTGGAATCCTGCATCTGCATCCATCGACATTTTTACGAAAATAGCAAGTGGATATTTTGCAGGAGTATTTACATAAAGCAAAGGTCCCATAAAGTCATTGGATGACCACATAAACTGGAATAATGCGCAGGATGTGATTGCCGGTGATAACATTGGAACGATGACTTTGATCAATGTCTGTACGGAGTTACATCCGTCAATTTTGGCAGCTTCATCCAGCTCTTTTGGTACGTTACGCAGGAACTGTACTAACATGAACACGAAGTATGTATCTGTTGCAAACAAAGTAGGAACAATGATTGGGAGATATAATTTGGAATCAACCCATCCTAATTTTGAAAACAGGATAAACTGTGGAACATTTAATACTACCTGTGGAAGGAATAAGGTTGCCATCATAACCGCAAACAGAAATCCTCTTCCCTTAAATTCAAAACGCCCAAAACCATATGCAGTGATTGTAGCTGAGATCATGGTGAATACAACTTTTGGTATTACATAGGAGAATGTGTTAAGCATCGCTTTCCATACGTTGATCGTACCACCATAATTCTGCATTGCTGCTTTATATCCATCTAAGCTCGGATGTGCGGTAAAAAGTCCGATACTTGAGAAAATCTCTGCGTTGGATTTAAAAGTTGCTCCAACCATCCAAAGTAAAGGGTAAACCATTACAAATCCAACCAGGATAAGGACGGTATATCTTAAAATCAAATTAATGATATGTTTTGTCTTGCTCTCAGCAGCCATTTATTTACCCTCCTCATCTGAATAGAATACCCAGTATTTCTGACTTAAGAATGCAATGATCGTAAAGATCATTAAGATTACGAATAATACCCATGCCATTGCACTTGCCATACCCATGTCATACTGCTGGAATGCGCTGTTATAAATCAGCAGTGATACCAATGTTGTAGAGTTTCTTGGTCCACCTTTTGTGATGATATATGGTCCGTTGAACTCCTGGAATGCCTGGCAGAGCTGTGTTACAAGGTTATAGAAAATAACCGGTGTAATGATTGGTACTGTTACAGAAAAGAACTGACGCCATTTACCTGCTCCATCGATAGATGCTGCCTCGTAAAGATCCTGTGGCACTCCTTTTAAAGCTGCAAGGAAAATTACCATTGCTGAACCGAACTGCCATACACGAAGTAAACAGATAACGATCAGGGAATATTTTGGATCGCTCAACCAGCTTGGTCCTGTGATTCCGAAGAATCCCATAAATGTGTTTAACAATCCGTCATCACGGAATACTGCTTTCCATAATACTGCGATTGCTACTGAACCACCTAAAATAGATGGAATATAATATGCCGTACGGAAGAAATTGACACCTTTGATCTTAAAGTTCAAAATGTAGGCAATAAATAACGCAAATACTAACTTTAATGGAACTGTGATAAATGCATATTTAAATGTTACCTTTAATGCCGTCACGATCTTTCTTGTTGTGAATACATCAATATAGTTCTGGAGTGTTCCAATTTCATGGAATCCCTTGAACAGGTTATAATCTGTAAAACTATAGAATAAAGATGATGCCATCGGATAAAATTTGAATGCCAAAAATCCGAATAGCCATGGAAGAATAAAGAAAAATCCTATATTCTCTTTACAGACATCTTTGAATGACTTTTTTTTCTGTGGTATTTTACCTGCCCCCGCAGTTGTTTTCTTAGCCACCTCTCATACCTCCTGTTAACTGTGATTACATAACCCGGATAAACTGTGCATATGCCATCATCATGATACCCATAGACACATCATCCTTTTGATCAAATGGTTCATCTATTGCACCATCAATAAGTGTTCGTCCTGTTTCCAAATACTTTTCAGGATTTAATATCCCTATATTGCATGCCTTTAAAATTGCATATCCCATGCATACTTTCTGCATCTTTGCATCTCCACCCAGTGGAATGCACTTGATGGTCTTTTTAAAAATCTCCTGCAGAGATTTGTAATGTTCAAATATCTCTATACTCATGTGATCCAATACATCGATCAGAGCCATCACATACCAGATTGCGTCTTTCCCACTTCTCATCTCTGTAAGCTGGTTTACAATATCATTGTATCCTGCCTTATTATGGTATCTGGTCTCATATTCCATGTAAAACGGAAGCACTTCATACAAATGCTGTCCTGTCATGAGCTTTTTATGATCCCCTTCTTCACACAGGCTGCCTTCTGCAGTCCTTGACAATCCCATCAGATCGTCTTTCATTCTTTCAATATACTCTTTGTACTTCTCCTCACCGGTCTTTTCATATGCAAAAATCCATGCAGATCCGGCGTTTATTTTCTTTGTCACATCTGTCTTTGAAAAGGCGTTCTCCCATTCCTCTGACATTTTTTCTACATATTGCAGAATAAACTTCTGATACCTTTCATCCTGTGTGGCTGCATACATCTGTCTGCACCCATTTAACAGGCAGCCGATATCTGTTCTTCCCTTCCATCCGGTATTTTCCAGATATCCACCGATCGTTTTATCAAAATCCATATTAACACCATTTTTAAAACAGGGCTGCTGTCTTTGCAGCAGCCCCAGAAGAATCTGTATCTCTTTTTTATTACTGTGCAATAACTCCTGTAATACCATCGATCAATACATCTGCTGCTTCATCAGCTGTGTAATCACCATAGCTTAATCCTGCCATTGCATCATAGTAAACACCATCAGAACCTTTTAACTGGGAATCCTCAAAGTATGGATCCAGGCTGTTGCTTACCCATGCAAGAACTTTTCCGTTTGCTTCTACAACTGTCTCATTTAATAATCCGGCGTCATTTGCTGCTGTAAGAGCGGATTCAGAAACCGGGATACCTCTTTCAGATGCTAAGATCTGTGCTGCTTCTTCATTGTTTGCAAGATAATTTACAAGCATAGCTGCTTCCTTTGGATGAGCTGTCTGTGCATTGATTGCCCAGCACATGGAAACTTTAGCATAACCACCTTTGTTATCACCAAGGTCTGTTAAATAGTCACCAACAACAAGTTCACGTCCTTCTTCTAATGCTGCACCGAATTTGCTTGCAGAAGAATCCCACTCGAAGATACCTGCATAATGTCCATCGATCCAGTTCTGGTTCTGATCAAGAGAAGCTGCTCCGTCACCGGCGATTGTTGCGATAGAAGGAATTACATGTGCATCCTCTAAAGACTGAATGAACTCAAGACCTTCTACGATCTGATCTTTTGTATAGTTTAATGTATCTCCTGTTACCCAGTCTGTTCCATATACGGATTCAAGATAGTAAACCATAAGGATCATTCTGTCGTATTCGCCTAACGCTAATGGATAATAGTCATCACCGTAAGCTTTGAATTTCTCTCCACAGTCTTTTAATGCAGCAAGTGTTGTAGGAATCTCGCATCCAACTTCATCAAATGTTGTTTTGTCCCAGTAGAAAATTCTACCTGTCATGGAAATTGGAAGTCCTGCTAAAGATCCGTCAGATGCTTCACACATGGAAAGATATTTCTCATCTACCTGTGAGAGATCGATCACGCTTGCATAGTCATTTAAGTTTAAGAATGTTGTTCCATCAGAATCATACTGTGTGATCCAGTTCCAGTTGATCTGGTTTACATCCTGTGCGGTTCCTGCTGCAAAAGCAGTTGCCATTTTCTCTTCCCATCCATCCCATGCGGAATAGGTTGTCTCAACTGTGATTCCTGGATACGCTTTCATAAATGCGTCAACTGCTGCCTGTGTAGCTGTATGTCTTGAATCACCACCCCACCAGGAAATTGTTAATGTACATTCATCATAAGAGCCATCATCTTCGGCAGCTGCTGCTTCTGTTGCAGGTGCTGCATCCTCGGCTGGTGCCTCTGCTTTGTCTGTGCTTGCACTGTTGTCTGCTGAACCTCCACAGGCTACTGTTGTAAGGGCCATAGCTGCTACCATTCCAGCTGCCATTACTCGTTTCATAAATTCCTTTTTCATAGTTTTCTTCTCCTTTATTCTTATATTAGTCGATATGACAATTCTTTTTCCTTCCCAGTTTGTTTCTTTGTCATATCGCTATTATGTAAGTGCTTACATTTTGTATTATAGCATAGTCTTTTAAAAAATGCACTACTTTTTTCATATTTTTTTCATTTTTTTGTGCATTTTAATAACGCGCAGAATTGACCAGAAAATATGCTTTTATGGCTGTTTACCAATGTAGGCAAGAATTCCGCCATCGACATATACAACATGACCATTCACAAAATCAGATGCGTCAGAAGCCAGGAAAACTGCCGGTCCCTGCAGATCCTCTGCCTGTCCCCATCTCGCTGCAGGAGTCTTTGCAATAATAAACTGGTCAAACGGATGTCTGCTTCCATCCGGCTGGATCTCACGCAGTGGAGCCGTCTGAGGTGTTGCAATATAACCAGGTCCGATACCGTTACACTGGATGTTGTATTCGCCATACTCAGATGCGATATTTTTTGTAAGCATTTTCAAACCGCCCTTTGCAGCTGCGTATGCAGATACTGTCTCACGGCCAAGTTCTGACATCATAGAGCAGATGTTGATAATTTTTCCATGTCCTTTTTTGATCATGGATGGAATCACTGCTTTGGATACAATAAACGGAGCATTCAGATCCACATCGATGACCTGTCTGAATTCAGATGCTTTCATCTCACACATTGGAATACGTTTGATGATTCCGGCATTGTTCACAAGAATGTCGATCACGCCGACTTCCTTCTCAATTTTTGCAATGAGTTCATTTACCTGCTCCTCATCCGTTACATCGCAGACATAACCGTGTGCTTTGATTCCTTTTTCCTCATAAGCTGCAATCCCCTTGTCTACCAGCTCCTGTTTGATATCATTGAAAACAATTGTTGCGCCGGCTTCTGCATAAGCAGTTGCGATCGCAAAACCGATACCATAGGATGCTCCTGTGACAAGAGCAATTTTTCCTTCCAGTGAAAATTTGTCTAAAATAGCCATATACTTTCCCCTCTTTCTCCGGGTTCTCCCGGTTATATTCTTTTTATAATGTAACACCCTGTTTAAAAATCGCCATATCGTGGAATCCCGCTTCCTCGCTACAGACTTTTTTACCGGATGCAACTTCTACTACATAATCAAATAGTTTCTGTGCCGTCTCATCCAATTCCTGATCTTCCACCAGCACTCCCGCATTAAAATCAATCCAGTTCTTCTTTCTTCCGGCAAGGGAACTGTTGCTTGAGATTTTGACTGTCGGAACCGGAGATGCAAATGGAGTTCCGCGGCCGGTGGTAAACAACACAATATGTGCCCCGCTGGCAGCAAGTGCTGTCGCAGCCACAAGGTCATTTCCCGGTGCACTGAGCAGATTCAGTCCCGGTGTCACTACAGGTTCGCCGTAGGCAAGCACACCCTTCACCGGAGCATTTCCCGACTTCTGGGTACAGCCAAGCGACTTGTCTTCCAAAGTGGAAATACCACCTTTTTTGTTTCCCGGAGACGGATTCTCATAAATCGTCTGGTGATTATCTTTAAAATATTGTTTGAAATCATTGATCAGTTCTACCGTCTTATCAAACAACTGCTCGTTCTCACAGCGGTTCATAAGGATCGTCTCAGCACCAAACATCTCAGGTACTTCCGTGAGGATCGTCGTTCCTTTTTTGCTGATCAGAAGATCTGAAAATCTTCCCACAAGAGGATTTGCGGTAATGCCGGAAAATCCATCGCTTCCACCGCACTTCATGCCAATGATCAGTTTTGAAACACTGATCGGTTTCCGCTCGAAAGAAGCCGCATAATCGATCAACTCTTCCAGCAATTCCTCACCTTTTTCCATCTCATCTTCCACTTCCTGGCAGACGAGGAATTTTACCCGCTTTTCGTCGTAATCACCAATGTATGGTTTTAATACATCAATGTTACTGTTTTCACAACCAAGTCCAAGCACCAGCACTCCGCCCGCATTCGGATGATTGATCAGATCCGCAAGGATTGTTCTTGTATGCTCCTGATCATCTCCCATCTGGGAACATCCATAAGGATGTGGGAATGCGATCACTTCCTGTACGGAACCTTTCACCTTTGCATTCGCCCGTTTTGCCATGGCAGTTGCAATATTGTTGACACAGCCAACCGTCGGAATAATCCAGATCTCATTTCTGACACCGACTTTTCCATCCGGTCTCTGAAAACCAAGGAATGTGGCATCCTCTGTTATTTTTTCTTCCATATGTACCGGTTCATATTTGTATTCCAGCAGATCTCCAAGTGCAGTTTTGATATTGTGCGTGTGAACCCACTGTCCCGCTTTGATATCTTCCTTCGCAGTACCTATACGAAATCCGTATTTGATAACATCTGCGCCTTCGCAGATATCTTTCACTGCCATTTTATGTCCGGCAGGAATTGTTTCAAGAGCTTCGATCTCCGTGTTTTCCAATGAGATCTTTTCTCCTTTTTTCATTTCTTTCAATGCAACGATCACATTATCGTTTTCGTTGATTTTCATAAAGTCTTTCATTTCTGTTGGACTCCTTATTTATTATGCAAAAATTTTCTCCATTGCCTTTCTCATACCAGATGCACGGATCTCTGTAAGATAAGAAGCAGCTGCATCTTCCACGCCTGCAAGACTGCTTAAATCCTGTCCCCAGAAATCTTCATTCGAAAGGACTGCATGTGCGAATTCTCTTGGCTCTTTGCTGCTGTTTGCCGCAAAAAATTCCAATACTGCAGCATCATCCAAAATATTGTATTCCTGCTCTCCACGGTGTCCGATCAACGCTTTGTCCCTGATCTCTGTTCCAGTGTAGAATGCCATCAACGCTGCAAGTGAGAATGTCAAATGCTCGGGAAGTTTTCCTTCTTTTTCAATATATCCCAAAAAGCTTGGCATGCATCTCGCTCTCCATTTTGAAACAGAGTTCAAAGAGATGGATAATAATGCATGTTTTACATAAGGATTGTTAAATCTTGTGATCACTGCATTTGCAAAATCGATCAGATCCTGTTGTGGCAATGTCAGTGTCGGGATCACTTCCTCAAAAATTGTCTTCTTCATAAAGTTGAAGATCAGTTCATCCTGCATGGATTCGAGAACAATATCATTTCCTGCCAGATAAGACGCGAGAACAAAGGAAGTATGTGCTCCGTTTAAAATTCTTACTTTTCTCTGCTTGTAAGGTTTCTGGTTGTCTGTGAAGATTACCGGCAGACCAGCTTTTGGGAGTGGGAATTCCTCACTGATATCTTTTGCACTCTCGATCACCCACAACGCAAATGGCTCACCGGTAACAATCAGGTTATCCTGATATCCAAATTCTTTGCAAAGCTCTTCTGCCTCATCTCTCGGATATCCGGTTACGATACGGTCTACTAATGTAGAGGTGAACACACATGCCTCATTGACCCAGTTTGTGAATCCTTCTTCCAGATTCCAAAGTGCTGCCAGTTTTAAAACACATTCTTTCAAATGGATTCCATTATCGTCGATCAGCTCTACCGGAAGCATCACAAGCCCCTTGTCCGCCGCACCGTTAAAATGTCTGTATCTCTCATATAAGAACTTTGTCAGTTTTCCCGGATAACTCTTTGGAGGATTTAACTCTATTTTATCTGTATCGTCATAGACGATTCCTGCTTCCGTTGTGTTGGATACAATAAAACGTAACGTATCTAATTTTGCATATGCTGCATACTTTTCATATTCTCCATAGGCATCTACCACATCCGTCACGCTGGTCACGATACGATTGATACGTTTTGGTTCTCCGTCCACAATTCCTCTCAACTGTACTGTGTACTGACACTCCTGATCATGGAAACGATCCAGTGTTCCAAACTCGATCGGTTTTACAAGTACGATATCTCCATTAAAATCTCCGCTCTCATTTGCAATATCGATCATGTAATCCACAAATGCACGAAGAAAATTTCCCTCACCAAACTGTAATACTTTGACAGGTCTTTCTACTTTTCCTGTCTTTGCTTTACTTAAAAGTTCCATTTCCAGCCTCCCGATTCATTTTTTCATCATTGTTTCGCTTTATTTATTTTTACAATTTGTAAGCGTTTACATTTTGTATTCTTACACTTTTTTTCAATTTCGTCAATATGTATTTTTGATTATTTTGTACATTTCGCATATTTTTGTTGATGTTGCACGTATTATTTTAACATTTTTGTTATTTTTGCCATTTCTTTTGTTGCTTTATTTTTTTGCTTATTGTATAATATTTATGATTGCAGTGTAACTGCTTTCATTTTTATAATACATAAGCAGCTTTATAATAATGTAAGGAAGTCCATTTCTTACATAGAACACATTTTTCAGGGGATTTACTATGGCAATGACAATTTACGACATTTCAAAAAAAGCCGGTGTTTCCATCGCCACTGTATCACGTGTTTTAAATGGCAGTGAAAACGTCCGCCCATCCACCCGGAAAAAAGTCATGGATGTCATCGACAAATACGATTACACTCCAAATGCTTTTGCACGTGGCATGGGACTGCATTCCTTAAAAACGATCGGTATTCTCTGTGCAGATTCGTCTGACCTTTTTCTTGCAAAGGCAGTCTACTTTCTGGAGCAGGAATTACAGGCAAACGGATACGAATCTCTTTTATGCTGTACCGGTTATAATCTGGACATCAAAAAGAATTACCTTAATTTAATTCTTTCCAAAAAGGTGGACAGCATTATATTGGTAGGTTCTAACTTCATCGGTTCCACCGAGGATGAAAACCAGTATATTAAGGATGTTTCCACGCAGGTTCCAATCATGCTGTTAAATGCTTCCTTTGATTATCCGAATGTTTACAGTACACTCTGTGATGATTATGGAACCATGTTTGAGGCAACAGCTGAAATGATCCAGGCAGGAATCACGGATATCCTGTATCTATATGATTCCAAATCCTACAGTGGCTTAAAGAAGCTTCACGGATTCCGCGATGCAATGAAAGAGCACAATATTCCGGGTTTTGAAAAACTGATCCACTTTTACGACGGCAATATCGAACATCTGGATGAGATTGCCGACTTTGTGGCAGACATTGCAAAAAAAGGGGCGTCTTTTCATGGCATCATGACTTCTGACGATTCCCTTGCGATTGGCAGTATCAAATATGCGCAAAAAAAAGGGATTCGCATCCCGGAAGACCTTTCCGTTATGGGATATAACAACTCCATGCTGACAAACTGCTGTACACCGGAGCTGACTTCTGT
>ULQQ01037099.1_pt1 | contig 12376 bp, 12 predicted proteins | sample 1954621 | NCBI WGS metagenome assembly ULQQ01 (sample SAMEA4835659, study PRJEB28245) | human gut metagenome | biome: gut microbiome; material: fecal sample | place: Denmark | collected 2008
ACAGAATTGGTGGTAGACAATCATTCATGCGTTTGTCGTGCTCCGCCCACCTGCTTTCATTGCAATTTCTTTAAAATTATGCTATATTTGGCAAAAAGCGTGCAAAGACCGTTTCATCCGCTCCGGCAGCGAAAACAGCACGTTCAATTTAATCATACTTAAGGGGAATTACTGCTATGGAATTACATCTGATGCACTTTCTGATCGTCTGCCCGCTGGTATTTCTCGCCGGTTTCGTCGACGCGGTTGCCGGAGGCGGAGGACTGATCTCACTCCCGGCTTACATGATCGCCGGTCTTCCAGTCCATTTTGCCATCGGAACAAACAAATTAAGCTCCGGAATGGGAACCACACTGGCAACAGCTCGCTTTGCGAAAAACGGTTATATTGCCTGGAAGAACGCGCTTCTCTGTATCGTTACAGCTCTCATCGGTTCCTCTCTCGGCGCAAAACTTGCTCTGCAGTTAGACGATTATTATTTTAAGCGCCTGATTCTCGTGATCCTGCCCTGTACCGCCCTCTATCTCACATTTGGAAAACCGTTCGTGGGAGAAAAAGAGTCTTTCCCGGTCCGCAAGATGATTCTTTTCAGCGCTCTGATCGCCTTCATCATCGGCATCTACGACGGCTTTTACGGTCCCGGAACCGGAACATTTCTGCTGCTTCTCCTCACTGGAATTGCCCACATGGGACTGAAGGAAGCCAACGGGATCACAAAAGCCATCAACCTGACAACGAACCTGACAGCCCTGGCGGTCTACCTCATGAACGGAAAAGTAATTTTCCTTCTTGGCCTTATTGCCGGTATCTTCAGCATCGCCGGAAATTATCTCGGAACACGCTGTTTCGACAAGGGCGGCGCAAAGTTTGTAAAACCCTTGATGATGGTGGTTCTGGTGATCTTCTTCGTAAAAACACTGAGCGAGATTCTCGGTGCCTGATACATATCTGCAAAATCTGATCCGGCAGAACGAAAATACGGAGATCCGCTGGGCCCCACTTACGAAATGCTTCGAAAAAGAAAGACTCCGGAACAGATCATGGAGTCCGCGTCGAGGACCATCCAGGACCTCAGTGACCGGCTCACAGTGGATGGGTTTAAAGAATGGTACGAAAAAAGACAGAAATGAAACCTCACATTTCTGTCTTTTCTATATATAACCTTGTTCGTAACTATTCAGTACCTTCATAGTTACGTGCAAAAATCCATTCCAGATCAGCTTCGCTGATGGGATTTTTGCCTTCCAGCCTATGTTTTCTTACGGTCAGCGCAGCAAGTGCGCAGACCTACTGAACAGTTACCCTTGTTCTTTCTCTTAGTTTTCCTTCATATACTCCGGTGTCACATCTCTTCCAAGGCCTTTCAGCATTTTCTTATCACTGCGGATCGTTGCGCATGCAACCGTTGTCAGCATATTGCCGGTAATTGTTGCGGATGCTCCGGAGCAGAATGCGGTCTCACCATCGTTTGTCAGCAGCGCGCGGCCTGCGCCGAGGCGGATGTTTGCCTCCGGATTGATATAGCGGAAGAATGCGATGGTGCGGAGAATATCGTCCTCAGAGATTCTCTCCAGATGTTCCAGAGGAGTTCCCGGAATCGGCATCAGGGCGTTTAACGGAATGGAATCGATTCCAAGCTCCGCAAGGCTCACTGCCATATCGAGACGGTCCTCCCATGTCTCACCCATTCCGATGATGCCGCCGGAACATGCGCACATACCCTCTGCCTTGATCATCTTTAGGGTGTTGATCTTCATGTCGTATGTATGAGTCGTGCAGATGTTCGGGAAGTTTCTTCTGGATGTCTCGATGTTGTGGTGGTAGCTTGTGACACCTGCTTCATGGAGACGGTGAAGCTGTTCCGCGGTCACAAAGCCCATGGACGCGCAGAGGTCGATCTTGCATTCCTTTTTCATAGTCTCGTAGGCGTGGATCGCTTTATCGAACTCCTCCCCCGTCAATGCTCTTCCTGATGTAACGATGGAGAAACGGTCAACGCCCTCTTCCTCATGGACGTGACACATCTTTACGATCTCTTCTTCCGGAAGGAAATCATAGATCTCGCAGCTTGTGTGGTGGTGTGCAGACTGCGCGCAGTACTTGCAGTCCTCTGGACATCGTCCACTCCGTCCGTTGATGATGGAACAGAGATCAACCTTATCTCCCACACATGCCTTGCGGATCCGGTCTGCGCCCTCGCAGAGTTCCTTCAGATCGCATGTCAGAAAGAAATTTAAGTCATCCTCTCTTGTAATTCTTCTTCCGTCGATAATTTCCTGTGCCAATGTCAGTGCGTCCATAGTATTCTCCTTATTTTTCTGATTTTTATGTGCAATCGCCGTTTTCGTCATCCGGGCTTTGATCTCTGGTCCTGGTCCGTCTTCCGGATTTTTTCTCTGAATTATCATGTTACGATTGTAAACTTTTGCTCTACGTTATAGTTCACAATTATATAAAAAAACGCCGTGAAAGTCAACCGTTTTCCGTTTATCAGTTAACTTTCAAGGTTTTATAATTTTAATACCACTACCAAAAAAGGTCCTTCGATACCGGAATTTATATTCCAGTGCCGAAGAACCTTTTTCATCAACTATTTTCCTGATCGTTCAATAAGCTTCCAATCTTATTTTAACTCGTCCGGGATCCACCATAATCCGTCGTTGTTCTCTTCCATGTACTGCTTGAACTCGTCAGAATGATAAGCGTCCACAATTGCCTTTGCCCACTCTGCGTCCTTGTTCTCTTCCTTCACAACGACCTGAAGTACCAGGTGATCCTGGATATCCTCTGTTGCGAGGGCTGTGGACGGGTCGATGCCTGCGTTGTATACAACGCTGCCGGTAATTGCCACATAGTCAAAGTCCTGGATCGCTGCCGGGATCGTTAAGCTCTTCATCTCTGTGAACTCGATGTTATGCGGATTTTCAACAATGTCATCCTGGGTAACTGCGGACGGATCCACATCATCGGCAAGCTTGATCCAGCCGATCTTCTGAAGCATCAGATAGCATCTTGCGGTGTTGGAGGCATCGTTCGGAACTGCAACCTTCGCACCGTCCGGGATCTCATCAACAGATGTGTATTTTGCAGAATATACGCCAGCCGGTACAGTCGGGATCGGGCTGATCGGCACAAGATCCGCATTGTAGTTTGCGTTGAAGTTCTCAGCGTATGCGGCGTGCTGCTCCACGTTGACATCAACATCGCCGTCGTTTAATCCGATGTCAGCTGTCTGAAGATCAGAGAAGTCCACGCCCTTTACGGTGTATCCCTCTTTTTCAAGAATCGGAACGATGGCAGCCTCAAAGAGCTCTGTGTACGGCCCCTGGGATTTTCCGTAAACGATCTCTTTCTTGTCCTCCGTATCAACCGCTGCCGCTGTGCTGTCTGCACTCTCTGCAGCCTGCGCCGCTGTTGTCTGCGCGGTGTCGCTCTTTCCGCATGCCGCAAGGCTTAACACTGCTGCTCCCATAAGTACTCCCGCAATTGCTTTTCTCATAATTTTTTCTCTCCTCTTATTTAAAATTTATTTATGCTGTCTTAATTTACCAGAAATCGTATTTCCGAGAATCTGTAAAAGCTGTACCAGAACCACCAGGATCACAACTGTGAGGATCATGAGCGGTGTGTTCATCTTTTCATAACCGTATGTCAATGCCAGATCTCCGACTCCGCCGCCACCGACATATCCGGCCATTGCAGACGCTCCAAGAAGTCCGATGGTTCCCGTTGTCAGTGCAAGCACCATGGAACCTAATGTCTCTGGAACCAGGAAATATCGGATGACCTGCCATGTTGTCGCGCCCATGGCCTCTGCCGCCTCCAGGATTCCCGGATCGATCTCAAGCAGGCTGTTCTCCATCAGCCTCGCAAGGTACGGACTTATATAAACTACTAACGGCACCAACGCTGCCGTACTTCCGATGGTCGTTCCGACAATAGCACGGGTGATCGGCATGATCGTTACAAGAAGAATAACAAAGGGGATACTGCGCACCACGTTGATGTAGACGCTGACGATCATATATAACGGTCGGTTCTCCACCAATCCGCCTTTTCTGCAAAGCACCAGGATCAGTGCCAGGATCATTCCGATGATCGTTCCGATGAGAAGTGACCATCCAACCATGTAAAGAGTCTGTCCGCCGTTCAACAGCAGACGCTCCACCGTGACCTTAAAGATCTTTGTTTTCATGAGTTCTTCCATCTTACTCCACCTCCAGTCGTTCTCTTAAGACGCCGTTCTTGTCGATCTCCGCTTCCGCCTTATCGATGCTCTCATCATCGCCGATGAGCTGTAAGATGAAGACGCACATGACACTGTCCTCCAGCTCCTGTACCGCCGCGCCGAGGATGTTGACCACGACACCCTTTGTCTTGCAGATATCGGAGATTACCGGGCGCTTCACGCTGGAACCGATAAATTTCAGACGGTCCACACGGAAGTTTTCTTTCTGTTCCTTCACGAGGCTTATGATGCTGTCCGGGATCTGGTCCCGGATAACCGTCTGGACGAACCGCTTTGTCACCGGCATCTTCGGGGATCCAAAGACCTCCAGAACGCTGCCGGATTCCACGATCTTTCCGCTCTCCATGACCGCTACCTTGTTGCAGATCATCTGGACGACCTGCATCTGATGGGTGATGAGAAGGATCGTGACACCCATTTTACGGTTGATCTTCTTTAAAAGCTTTAAAATCGATTCCGTTGTCTGCGGGTCCAGGGCGCTTGTAGCCTCGTCGCAGAGAAGAAGTTCCGGGTCGGTGGTCAGCGCTCTCGCGATTCCCACACGCTGTTTCTGTCCTCCGGAGAGCTGACTGATGTAGGTGTCTTTCTTGTCCTCCAGCTCAACGATCTTTAATACTTCCTTAACCTTCTTGTCGATCTCCACCTTCGGAGTCTTTGCAAGGATCAGCGGAAGCGCAATATTGTGGTACACCGTCTTGGATTCCAGCAGGTTGAACTGCTGGAATACCATTCCGATCTTTCTTCTCAGCGCCCGAAGTTCCGGCTTCTTCAATGTGGAAAGCTCCTTTCCACAGACAGTGACTTTTCCGCTGTCCGCCGTCTCAAGACCGTTTACCAGGCGGATCAGTGTGGACTTTCCGGCTCCGGAAAACCCTATGATACCGCAGATATCACCCTTTTCCACATGGATACTCACGTCGTCCAACGCGTGGACGGTTCCGTATTTTCCTGAAAAGGTTTTGCTTACATGTTCGATCTGGATCAATGTTTCTTCCTCCCCATCTGAGAAGCGCGATTTTAGGACTTCTCAAGTTTTCGCGGTCTCTGTGATTCTCCGCGTAAATAAAAAGCCCGGAAGCTTTTACACTTCCGGGCGCATTTTCTGGCATTAACAGGAAACTACTTTCTGTATACAGGTACCTGGCTGCACAACAAAGCACCTGGCCGTAAAAAACGCCCGGAAATCCACATACAACAGCAACAACACATATTGTTCATGTTATTTCTTCCCGCATTTCCCATACCTGTATCTCCTTTCCAACCGCCTGCTATCCTGCAGTCCAATGTTTCCTCATCGTCTGAACTCCCTGTTCGAATCCGATGGCGCTATAATAACCCCTATTTCCTAGTTTGTCAATATGATTTTATTTATTTTAAATCATATATTTAATTTTTTTAAACTTCTTGCATGATCGTTTTAAAATTTTCATATCACTGCTATTCCGAAGCAACACGCTTCTCCCATGCCTATATATTTTCCCCGCGCTGCAAAATTCCTCATAGTTTCGAAAATTTTTATAATTTTATATACCAAACTACCTTGCTATCCCGCATATCCTGTGATACGATATCCACACAAAATCGTAAACTATTCAGTACCTTCATAGTTACGCGCAAAATCTATTCCAGATCAGCTTCGCTGACGGGATTTTTGCCTTCCAGCCTATGTTTTCTTATGGTCAGCGCAGCAAGTGTGCAGACCTGCTGAACAGTTACACATAATCCTATAAAAGCATATTCTCTAAGTTTCTATCCGGACTACGATCCGTCTTTTCACATTTCGGAACTTCATTGCTTTTATATCCTTTACCTATTTTCAATCAATTTAAAAGCAGGAGAATCCGAGATGCATTGGAAAATGGCTGATCATGTTGTCCACTTTGCATGTTCTGACTCCTGCGCAAAGGAGGTATGAACTTGAGCACAATTCCAAGTGCGGACATCAGTGACAAAAAGTTCTTTTCCGACGATGAGCGCTACGCTGACCTGATCAATGGACTCATCTGCCAAGGCAGACCGGTTGTCCGAAAAGAAGACCTGCAGGATCTGGACACCCAGACCGGGATCTGGAACGATCCGGCAATCCACAAATCAAAGAACCGACGACGTGTAAAGCTTCGTGATCTGGTTAAAAAAGCATCCTTTGGCGTAAATTTTCTTGTCATCGGTATTGAAAACCAGCAGACCATCGATTACTCACTGCCGCTTCGCTGTATGACCTATGAAGCCGGTGAATATGAGCGCCAGGCCGCAATGATACGCCGCGCAGTTCGAAATGCCGACATCAAACAGAATCCTGGAGAATATCTTTACAGTTTTTCCAAAGAGAGTCATCTCCATCCTTCAATCATCATCGTTCTCTACTATGGCGAGCTTCCCTGGGATGGATCCGTCGACCTTCACGGAATGATCGATTTTTCCGGGATTCCGGAAGAATTTCATCCTTTGATTCAGAATTACCGGATTCATCTTGTGGATGTCCGGCATTTACAGAATACCGATGTTTTTAAGACGGATATCAGGCAGGTATTTGATTTTATCCGGTATTCTGATGATAAGACGTATCTAAAAAAGTTGTTGAATACATCAGAATATCAAATGTTAGATAAAGATGCATATGAAATGATTGCCACTCATACGAGTATGTCGACTTTACTAGAACCCCGTATGATGCAGACAAGAGGAGGAAAGATAAATATGTGCAAAGCGATAGATATTTGGTTAGCAGAAAGGGAAGCAAAGGGTCTCTCCCAGGGCCTCTCTCAGGGCCTCTCTCAGGGCCTCTCTCAGGGTATATCCCAAGGCAATGATGAAACTAGCTATAAAATGCTCATGAAAATCATTGTCTCGCGCTTCGGCAAAAAGGCAGGAGAACTCGCCTCACCCACAATTAGATACCTCACCTCTGACGAGCGCATAGATCTCGTAGAAACGGCTGCCACCACAGATACCTTCGCCCATTTTCAAGACGCCCTGCGCCGCGCTACCACCGAAACACAACGATCCCAGCAATCGCCAGCGCCGCACCAATAAGCTTCCGCCACTCAAATGCTGCTTTCTCGACGCCGAAAAGCCCAAATACCTCAGCAATATAGGAGACTAATATCTGGGTCACAACAATGAGCAGCGTCGCCTTAGCCGGTCCCAGACCGTCCATGCTTTTTATCACGGTCCAGGTGATGAACGCGCCCATGACACCGCCGAGAAGCATATATTTCCGGTCGATGGAGAACATCCCCCAGATCTCCCCACGCCCGGTAAAAAAATAGAGAACCACACATGTCAGAAACGCCGTCAGCTGCACCCATCCTGCCGCCGCCCAGATACTGCTCTGCTTCGTCACCTCCGTATTAAAGATCCCCTGCAGGCTCATAAGCGCCCCAGAAAGCAATGCCACCAAAATTCCCCACATAAAAAACCTCCTGAAACCATGTTTCCCTTAGGATTCCATAGTCAGGAGGTTTTTATACGGCCTGACTATTCCATATTTTCTTCTGAATACGAACATATTTTTAATTTCTTTTTTATCTCCCAAAGGTAATATTGCGGCATCATTGACAGCACCGCACGCCTTGTAAGAATCATGCTTAATGCATAATTAGAGGTGGCTGACTTCATCAAATAAAATGATAACTCTGCCTTCTTTATCTGTCTAAATAAGAATGTGCTTTGGCACATTCTCGCACCTCGCGCGGTCGCTTGCGACTATCTACATCTTCGCGCGAGTGTGCAGCTTTGGCACGTCAGTGCCTTTTTATGTAACGGGGAATTCCTCGGAATTTCCTGTTACATAAAAATCCCCGGCTATACCCGCCGGGGACCCTGTTCGAAAAATCCTTTATTTATGCTCTTTCCCGAAAAATTCAGAAAATTTACCGATTCACCTTTCTCTCCGCCGCCATCGCCAGATGCTTCGCCAGTACAGCCGTCGTCACAGCTCCGACGCCGCCCGGGACCGGGGTCGCCGCGGAGGCTTTTTCTTCCAGACCTTCCCAGAGGACGTCGCCGCAGAGCTTTCCGTTCTCATCCACGTTGATTCCAACGTCGATCAGCACAGCTCCTTCCTTTAAGAAGGACGCGTCTAACATCTTCGCCTTACCTGCCGCCGCGACGAGAATGTCCGCTTCCCGGCAGACTGCCTTTAAGTCCTTCGTCTTTGTATGGCACACAGTCACCGTCGCGTTTTCCTTCAACATCAACATGGACAGCGGACGTCCAACGACCATGCTGCGTCCGACGATCACCGCGCGCTTTCCTTCCATTGGAATATCAAATGCCTTTAACACCTCAATGACCGCCTCAGCCGTACACGGAGCAAAACCGTCCTTCTCTCCTGCAAACACCTTCGCCGTATTCACTGCACAGATTCCGTCGAGGTCCTTCTCCGGCCGGATCATCTGCTCCGCACGTTTTTCATTGATATACTTCGGCAGCGGGCGAAATAACAGAATTCCGTCGATGGCCTCGTCATCATTGATCTTCTGGAACTCCGCAAAGAACTCCTCCTCTGTGATATCCGCCGGATACACATATGACTTTGTCTCCATTCCATATGCCGCAATACGTTTCATGACATTTCTCTCGTAGGAGAGATCATCCGGCCGCTCGCCAATGCGGACGATAGCCGCTGTCGGCACATATCCTCCTAATTTCCCGTTCATCGCGAGAACCTGTTCCTTGATTTTCGCAGAAACCTCTGCACCTTTTAATGTGATCATCCTCTTACCGCCTTTAATACAATCCCATAGATCCGGTCTGCCTGTTCCGTTCCCTTCCTTATAAGAAGCTCCGCCTGGCTGTTCATCTCCTCGGCATACTCTCGGTCCTTCATCATCTTCGTATTGATATACACGCTCATGACCGCTCCGAGAAGTGCTGACCGGATCCCCTGAATCCCGACACCCGCGTCACTCACCGCAAGCCGGCTTCCGTGGAGCGCCAGAAACTCGATATCGTCCATCACGCTGACCGCCCGCTCCATGACTTCCATCGGGACCTTCGCCGCAGCCTTCAGGCACTCTTCCATCCGCTCTTCCTTTTCCGTCTTCTCTTCCTTCGTCTCCGCCTTCATGCGGTAGACCTCCGACAGTGGCCGGAATGCCTGCTCATCCGCTTTTTCCAGCCGGATAAAATCCATTCTCGCCTCTCCCAGTCTCACAAGGATCCTCTGGACATCTTCCTCATATATCGCAAACTTTTTCTTACCCGCAGTCAGGTTCCCCACCATCTCGCCGAGAGCTGTTCCGATCGCGCCGTAAACCGCTGCCGCGCTTCCTCCTCCCGGAGTCGGTGCCTTGGACGCCAACACTTCCAGATATTCGTTCCACTGTTCCATGAACATATTTCCTTCCAAATTTACTCTCTGCATATCGATTGAATCCCCGCATCCGGAAGTACCTGCCATTGGCTGCTGATCCATACCTGTGAATCCTTCTCTTCCTGCAGTCGATTTGCAGTCTTGAAAACTATTATCCATGATTTCACGACTCTTGTCAATCCTGGCTGTATATTTCCTACTATTTTTATAGGATTGCAGATCCGGCAGCTGCTCTCTTTTTCATTCCGATCCCCCTCCCAATACTTTTTGCCTCCAGACCCTTTCTTTACACAGACCGCTCAGACCATTTCCCTGTGATTCCTAATTTATACATGTAAAGAAGTACATGCTCAGCAATCCTCAAAACATTCGTTATTCGCCTATTTTCTTGAAAAATGACTGCCTGCTCGTGCTTCAAACGTATGCCTCCGACAGCATTTGTATTGCATATTATGCATTGTTTTTTATAAAAATACACTTTATGCTTGACATTATGCATCTTACGATGTATATTTATGACGCACAGAGAAATTAAACTTCTGATATAGATTGGAGGACATCATTATGAAAGAGAAAGTTATTTTAGCATATTCCGGCGGACTCGACACAACAGTTCTGATTCCGTGGTTAAAAGAAAATTATGATTACGATGTAGTCTGCGTCTGCATCGACGTAGGACAGGGAAATGAGTTAGATGGTCTGGAAGAGAGAGCAAAATACTGCGGAGCTTCCAAATTATATATCGAGCATGTTGTCGATGAATTCTGCGACGAGTACATCGCTCCGTGCGTAAAAGCAAACGCTACCTACGAGAACAAGTATCTCCTCGGTACCGCAATGGCCCGCCCGCTGATCGCGAAGATTCTTGTTGATATCGCGAAGAAGGAAGGCGCTGTTGCGATCTGCCACGGTGCTACCGGTAAAGGAAACGATCAGGTTCGTTTCGAGCTTGGCATCAAGGCCCTTGCCCCGGATATGAAGATCATCGCTCCGTGGAGAACCTGGAATATCCAGTCCCGTGAGGAAGAATTAGAGTACTGCGCAAAACACAACATCGATCTTCCGTTCAAGAAGAACGACAGCTACAGCCGTGACCGCAACATCTGGCACATCAGCCATGAAGGTCTTGAGCTGGAAGATCCGGCACAGGCTCCGAACTACGATCATATGCTCGTACTCGGCGTAACACCGGAGAAGGCACCGGATGAAGAGACTGAGATCTCCATCTCCTTCGAGAAAGGATTCCCGGTTGCCTTAAATGGCGAGAAGATGAAATTCTCCAAGATCCTCACAAAATTAAATGAGCTCGGCGGAAAGAACGGAATCGGCATCACCGATATCGTTGAGAACCGTATGGTCGGCATGAAGTCCCGTGGTGTTTATGAAACTCCTGGCGGAACGATCCTTCTCGAAGCTCACAAGCAGTTAGAGGAACTGATCTTAGACAAAGAGACATTAAAATATAAGAAGAACATCGACAACGAGTACGCTGATGTCGTTTACTCCGCAAAGTGGTTCAGCCCGTTACGGGAGGCATTACAGGCATTCGTTGAGTCCACTCAGGAATATGTGACCGGTGAGTGCAAGATGAAGCTCTACAAGGGCAACATCATCAAGCAGGGCACAACTTCCCCATATTCCTTATACAACGAGAGCATCGCTTCCTTCACAACCGGTGATCTCTATGACCACCATGACGCTACCGGCTTCATCAATCTCTATGGACTCTCCACAAAGGTTCGCGCAATGAAGAAGGCAGAGGTCGAGAAGAACCAGAAATAATAACTCTCTTTCATAAAAAACTTAGGCTTGATCCCGGCAGGACATGTTCCCGCCGGGATCTTTTCTTCAGCTGTTCAGATTCTTTACATTTCTGTCATTTTTCTTTCATTCTCTTTACAAAACCTCTTATATCTGACCGTATTCCTTCATTTTTTTTTGACAATTTGGTCACACTTTTTTGATTTAATATGGATCATAAAGAAAGAGAGAGATCCTTTGAAGCACCTGGATCTTTCGTTTTTTCTCTTATATTTTCGATATTAGAAAGGAAGACTTAAATTATTATGAAAAAGAAATTACTTCTTACCACTTGCATCGCAGGTATCATCGCACTGGCAACCGCATGCTCTTCCCAGAGCACAACTGCTGCAACGACCGCTGCTTCTACAACGGCTGAGACAACAGCGGCTGCTGTGAAGGAGAATACAACTGCTGCTGAAAAGGAGACAACTGCTGCTGAAAAGGAGACAACTGCCGCTGAAAAAGCAGAAGGCAAGAAAGAGGCTGATTCCAAAGCTTCCGAAAACAGCAGTGAAAAAAGCGACGAATCAAAAGAGTCTACAATGACTGGTACCATCAGTGACATAAAAGATTTCATGTTCACGGTAAGTGCTGATGGAAAGGATTACGCGTTCACCTTCGAAGCCGATAAAAAACCGGAAGGTCTCTCCGAAGTCAAGGACGGCGATAAAGTTACTGTAACTTACACCGGAACGGTCAATAAAGTAGACGCTTTTGATGGAACCATTCTTTCCGTGACAAAGGCTAAATAATATACACACGGGTGTGAAATGCGGCACCGCCAGGTCCAAAAAAAGGACCGGCGGTGCCGCGGCTAAAAGGCTGAAGGTAGTCAGCAGTTAGAATATTGACACACCACGATCTGGATCTTATCAAGCAATCGCTTAAGATTCTCATTTTCTTTCTGAAGTCTGGTGCAGCGCTCCCGGTACAGGTCTCGCTGCCTTTCAATGATACGGAAGTTAACGCAGATCTCTTTCATATCCTCGCTCTCTTCCCACGGCAGG
>ULQQ01012038.1_pt1 | contig 12357 bp, 8 predicted proteins | sample 1954621 | NCBI WGS metagenome assembly ULQQ01 (sample SAMEA4835659, study PRJEB28245) | human gut metagenome | biome: gut microbiome; material: fecal sample | place: Denmark | collected 2008
AAAAGAAGTGGGTGGATATTGCCGTACTATTAAGAAGAAAGATTATGTTTGGGATTATGCAGGGCATTTCTTCCATTTTAGTACAGATGAATTCAAAAAGAAATTTCTTGATAGCGTGAATCCGGAAGATATTAAATATAAAGATAAAAATACAAAAATTATTTATAAGGGAGAATTGGTGGATTATCCGTTTCAGACAAATATTCATCAATTAGAGAAAGAAGAGTTTATAGATTGTCTCTATGATTTATTCCATAAAGAAGAAAAGGAAGATTATGACAGCTTTTTGGATATGCTCTATGGGAAATTTGGAAAGTCAATCGTTGAAAAGTTCTTAAAACCATATAATGAAAAGTTGTATGCGGTTGATTTAAAGACATTGGATAAAGATGCAATGGGCAGATTTTTTCCGTATGCAGACATTCCGGCAATCATAGATAATATGAAAGCAAATAAAGACAGCACTTCATATAACAATAGCTTTCTTTATCCAAGAAACGGAGCGGGTTCCTTTATCCAGATTCTGTATGATGCATTGGATAGTTCTAAAATTTTGATGGAACATGAAGTTGTTAAAATTGATAATGAACATAAAGTTGCGCAATTGGATGACGGCAGCAAAATAAATTATGAATATTTGATCAATACTTCTCCGTTAAATCACTTTTTAGGATATTTTGAAGGTGAAAAGTTTTCTGCTTTGAAGAACCGATTGTCATATAATAAAGTTCTCGTATTTAATCTTGGGTTCAACAAAAAATCAAAATTCACAGAAGAGCATTGGATGTATATTCCGGATAAAGCAGTGAATTTTTATAGAATTGGATTTTACGATAATATTTTGGATGCAGACAAACTTAGTATGTATATTGAGATCGGATATGGAAAAGAAGATGAGATTACAGAACAAGATGTAGAAATGCAGTTAAAATTAACTCTTGAAAATTTGCATAAGTTGGGAATTATTGATGATGATACAAAATTAGAAGAACATTCGACTATTATCATGGATCCGGCTTACGTGCATATCAATACTGAGACAGAGAAAATGGTTCAGCAATTTAAAGCGGAAGAAGAAAAAAATGGAATCTATACGATTGGCAGATATGGAGCGTGGACATACTGTTCAATGGAAGATTGCATGATTGCTGCCAGAGATTTAGCAATGAGTTTGTGTCAGGGCTAAATCGGGAGTAGGATATAATGAGTGAAAAATTAAAAAAGCAAAGTGTAATAATTTCTTTAATATGGGCTTTTGTGGGGACGATCGGTGTCGTTTATTATATTAAGATAGGAACGGGAATGGATGTATCTCCCAATTATGCAAATAATATAATCTATTATTTTATTTATGCGGCATCTGCTTTTTCAGTGTATTATTGCTGTAAAGTTATCACAAAGAAGAAAGCGGTTTTTGCAGGAATTCTTTCGTTATTATTTGCATGTATCTGTATTATAGGTGCTCAGATAGAGTATTTAAGAGCAATTAATTGGTTATGGATTACATGGATAAAAGTTCTCTGTTTGGCAATTTTTTTATTTCCACTTTTTGTATTATTGATTTACATTTTAGATGATTGTAGATTTAAAGCTGCGGAATCTTGTGTGAAAAATATATCAAAATGGAAAATATTCTTAGCGATTATTGTTATATGGGGCATTGCTTATCTTGCTATGTTTCCGGGAATTTATGATTATGATTCAATAGATCAAACATTGCAATTTTTGGTTACAGGGAACGTGAGTGGCCACCATCCGGTTTTACATTCATTATTATTGTCCGGTTTTATGAAAATCGGATATGTTGTTTTTCATAGTTATGAAATTGGGTTAGGGATATTTACACTTTTACAGGTATTGTTTTTGGCATATGCGGCGATGAAAGTTGCATGGTTTTTGTTGCAAAAAGGTTATAATCGACTTTTTTGGTTTACGATGTGCTTTTATTTGTGCTTCCCATTGCATTATATTATGAGTGTGTGGGATACAAAGGACAGTATCTTTGCAGGTTTTTTTGTTTTAGTTAGTTTAAGTTTGATCGAGATGGCGGATCGCACATCAGGATTTTGGGATAATCGGTGGAATTTAGTCAAGTTTGTTTTATATGTAGTATTAATGTGTATGTTTCGGAATAATGGATTATATGCATTGATCTTGCTCATACCGATTTGCTTTTTTTGTTTTAAAGAGAGAAGAAAGGCAACTATTATTTTGTTTATGTTATCAATGTTAATCTATGTATCATATCAGAATATTTTGCTTCCAAGTCTAGGCGTTAAATCCGGCAACATTCGTGAAATGATGAGTATACCATGCCAGCAGTTGGCAAAAGTGTATGTTGAAACTCCGGAAGCGTATACGGATGAGGAAAAAGAAGCTCTATTGGAATTGATACCGGAAAAAAATATTATGGATTATCAATATAGACCGATGATTTCAGATGCAACGAAGAATTATTTAAATTCAGAAGTTTTGAAAAGTGATCTGCCCAAATATGGAAAGTTATATGTAAGTATTGGATTGAAAAGTCCGAGAAAATATATAGAAGCTTTTTTGCAGAATAGTTGTGGGTTTTGGTATCCGAATAAATCATATCCGGATGAAAGAATGTTTCATCCGTATACTGAATTTGATATGGCAGATCCGAATTTGTTTAAAGGAGATTATATTTATTTAGAGCGAATGAGTTTGTTCCCGCAGTACGAAGAGATATTAAGACCGTTTTTTCAAAGTGCTGTATGGAAAAAAATTCCGATAGTTTCCAACTTTTTTGTTCCGGGCACATATTTTATTGTATTATTGTTTGGAATAAGTGTTAGTTTTTATAGAAAAAATTATAAGCAATTATTTGTGTTTGGCTTTTGGGGGGCATACTGGTTCACGTTGTTGATCTCCCCTGTAGCACTCGTTCGTTATGCATACCCTGTGATTATGTGCTTACCGCTTATGTTAAGTTTAATTACTCAAAAAGGGTTGTTATCATGGAAAAGAGAAAGGAAAAATACAAAAAATGGATAAAATAGCAGTTTTGATTCCTTGTTATAATGAGAGTCAGACGATTAAAAAAGTAGTGGAAGATTGGAAAAAAGAGTTGCCGGAAGCTACAATTTATGTGTACGACAACAATTCTTCGGATAACACGGCTGCAATCGCAAGAGAAGCCGGAGCTGTTGTTCGTTATGAATATCAGCAGGGAAAGGGAAACGTGATCCGTCGCATGTTTCGTGAAATAGACGCGGAATGTTATATTATGATCGATGGAGATGATACGTATCCGGCGGAATTTGGACGGGAAATGGTTACAAAAGTATTGGAAAGAAATGTGGATATGGTAGTAGGAGATCGTTTGTCATCCACTTATTTTGAAGAAAATAAACGTCCGTTCCATAATTTCGGAAACAGTCTCGTAAGAGGAACGATCAACCATCTGTTTAAGAGTAATATTCGTGATATTATGACGGGATATCGGGCGTTCAGCTATCAGTTTGTAAAGACGTTTCCGGTTCTGTCAAAGGGGTTTGAGATTGAAACAGAAATGAGTATTCATGCTGTGCATAAAAACATGCTTGTTGAAAATGTAATCATTGAATACCGCGACCGTCCTGACGGAAGCGAATCAAAGCTGAATACTTATTCCGATGGATTTAAAGTGCTCAAGACAATCGGCAGATTGTATAAGAATTATAAGCCGTTAGGATTTTTCGGAATGTTGTCAGCGCTGCTGGTTCTAATTGCGGCAATCTTATTCATTCCTGTCTTTGTGACATATTTAAAGACCGGATTAGTACCTAATTTCCCGACATTGATCGTCAGCGGATTTGTTGCGCTGGCAGCGATTCAATCTTTCTTTGCAGGATTGATTTTGACAACGATCGTGGAAAAAGATCGTCAGGACTTTGAGTTTAAACTGCAGATGATCAGTATGGAAAAAGGAAACAAAGCCCATGAGTAATACAAAGAAATTATTTTCCCAGATTATAAAATTCGGGTTTGTAGGCGGAACAGCTTTTGTTATTGATGCAGGATTATTGTTTTTACTGACGGAATTTTGCGGGATTCATTATTTGATTTCGGGAATGATTTCTTTTACGGCATCAGTGATATACAATTACATTTTAAGTGTAAAATGGGTATTTGATGCGAAAAAGGATGCGAATAAGACACAGGAATTTATTGTGTTTATTGTGTTAAGCGTGATCGGTTTGGGAATAAATCAGTTGTTTATGTGGCTGTTTGTTGACATGATGCATATTTACTATATGTTGTCAAAGATCATTGCCACTGTGATCGTTATGGTCTACAACTTTATAACAAGAAAGATTTTTCTCGAGAAAAAGTAGTTTTAAATTGCAGAATTTTGTGAAAAATATATAGAATAAAAAGGCATCTTAAAGAAGGATGTCTTTTTTCTTAAATAAAAATGTAGAAAATGATGAAACCTTGAAAAAAGGTACAAGATATACTATAATCTAACAGATATAGAACAATGCAGAAGAAAAGAGGAGTATATAGCGATGCATACTGGGAAGCTGGAACAGTATAAGAGGCTGATACGTTTTGGATTTAATATATTATTATTGGCGATATTGATATTCTTTTTCATTCATATATGGGATGAAAACTATAACGATGGAATTGTTTTTCCGTTTTATTATAAAGGCTATCTGATGATGGCTGCGTTTTACGCGTTCTTTTTTACGGTTTTTTCTTATATTTTAGGCGGAATGAAGATCGGATATTTAAAAAGCAGCAGTTTAATGTTGTCGCAGACGCTTGCTTTGTTGGCATCAAATGTGCTGATTTATTTGGAGACAGTTCTTTTGTCGGCGAAATTCATTCCTGTTGAAGCTATGATCGTTCTGACATTTATTGATGTCGGGGTTATTTTAGTGTGGACATTAGTTGTAAATTGGATTTTCAGAAAACTATTTCCGCCCAGAGATATTCTACTGTTATATGAAGAATACGATCCGACATCCTTTTTGAGAAAAGTAAATTCAAGAAAAGATCGATATAATATAAAAGAATCCATGAATGTAGAAGAAGGCTGGGATCGTATCACAGAAGAAATGAAGAAGTTTGACGCGGTATTTCTCTGTGATATACATTCTCCTTTGCGTAATAAATTAGTAAAGTTTTGTTATGCAGAAGGGATCAGGTCGTATATTACACCGAAAATTTCGGACATTATTATTCGCAGCTCCGAAAATATTCATTTTTTTGACACTCCATTATTGCTGTCGCGTAATAATGGGTTTACTTTTGAACAAAAGTTTGTAAAGAGAACATTGGATATTATTATTTCTGTTTTTATGCTGGTGATAACATCTCCAATTATGCTTATTACCGGAATCGCGATCAAATTGTATGATGGAGGTCCTGTCTTTTTCAGGCAGAAAAGATGTACGATCGGGGGAAAAGTATTTGAAATTCATAAATTCCGAAGTATGATCGTAGATGCGGAAAAAGAGGGGGAAGTCATACCGGCAAAAGAAGATGACGAAAGGATCACCCCTGTCGGAAAATTTATAAGAAAGACCAGAATTGATGAATTGCCGCAGTTTATCGATATTTTAAAAGGAGATATGAGCGTTGTAGGTCCTCGTCCGGAGAGAGTGGAACATGTAGAACAGTATACGGCAGAAGTGCCTGAATTTTCTTATCGGTTGAAAGTGAAGGGCGGACTTACGGGATATGCCCAGATTTATGGAAAATATAATACGACAGCGTATGATAAGCTGAAGTTAGACTTGATGTATATACAGAATTATTCGATTTTGCTTGATTTGAAATTGATCATCATGACGGGGAAAATACTTTTTGTAAAAGAGAGTACGGAAGGATTTGAGGAAAAGAAGTGATGGCATCTATAAAAGCGTATTACGAAAAAACGTATAGAGGAAGTAAAAATAGATTTTTAGATTTTTTGCAGAAAAGGCTTGATGAAAAGAAAGGCTGTTTTGTTGTGACAGCCAATCCGGAGATTTTTATGCTCGGAAAGAAGATGCCGGAGATGAATCGGGTTCTTATGGATAAAAATACAGTGATTGCCGCAGACGGTATCGGCATTGTAAAGGGTGGAGAGCAGTTGGGATTCCGTTTTAAAGAAAGGATACCGGGAGTGGAATTGTGTGAGGAACTGCTTAAATATGCAAATGAAAAAAAGTGCTCGATTTATTTGTTCGGAGCAAAAAGAGAGGTTTTGGATTCTTTTGTCAGACGGATTGAGAAAGAGTACAAGAATGTCATTATTTCCGGATATACAGATGGATATGTAGAGGATAAAGAAAAGGTAATGCGGCAGATAACGGAGCTTGATCCGGATTTGGTGTTTGTCGCATTAGGCGCTCCTCAGCAGGAACTTTTGATTCATAAATATTTCCGTTCTGACAGAAAAGGAATTTATATTGGCGTCGGTGGGAGTTTTGATGTTTTAAGCGGTAAGAAACAGCGTGCTCCTTCATTTTTTATACGTCATAATTTGGAGTGGCTGTATAGGATTACGAAAGAACCGAAGCGTATAAAACGTTTTTGGAACAGCAATGTGAAGTTTTTGTTTGAATTGAGAAAGGAAAGTCATGGCGGGAAAAGAACTCATAAATAAAATCAGAAAAAAGGGTATATGCGGAACAATCAAGATGATTGCCGTAAAGTGGAAGAAAACAGAGCGTGACTTATGGAATCCGCCGATCAGTCGGGTGAGGAAAGATCTTATAGATCGGATTTTAAGAAGAGGTTATTCCAGGATTGTTATTTATGAGAATCACTTTGGATATCACAACATAATGATGCAGCGTCCTCAGCATATGCTTAGAAATATGGGGGATGAGGAGACGCTCATTTTATACAATTCGTATTATGATATAGATTTTAAGGATAGACGGCGTATCACGCCGATTGCGCGTCATGTATATGTATTGGATCTGTATTATTATAGGAAGTATTTATTAAATGCATTGAAGCAGATGGAAAAGAAATACGTCATGGTATATTCTACTGATACCGTTCCGGTAAGCAGAATAAAACAATATTCAGAACTTGGATTTCGGATTATTTATGAGTATGTAGATGATATTAATGAGGAACTTATTTCAAGAAAAAAAATCGCGCAGATCCGATCGAGACATCAATATTTGTTAAGAGCAAAAAATGTGTTGACTGTAGCGACTGCGGATAAACTGTATAAAGAGGCAAAGTCGAATAATAAAAAGACGAGGATCGTTCAAATTTCCAATGGGGCAGAGTGTGACAAGTTTGTACCGGAGAGCGTGACGGAAGATCAAGTCTACAGACAGTGGCTTAAAGAAGATATGCTGCATGTCGGATATTACGGGGCATTGGCGGCTTGGGTTGACTATGATCTTTTGAAAAGACTGGCAGATAATGAGAAGATCCAGTTGATCCTGATCGGGATTGAGCATGATGATTCGCTGAAAAAGAGCGGGCTGCTTGATTATAAAAATGTGAAGTATTTTGGAAAAAAACCTTATGAGTCATTGGCAGGATATGTACATTTTTGGGATGTATGCATTATCCCGTTTTTGATCAATGATATTACAAAAGCAACTTCTCCTGTTAAATTATTTGAATATATGGCGATGGAGAAACCGGTTGTTTCAACAGCGCTTCCGGAATGTTTAAAATATACTGCGGTAAAAATCGCCCAAAATGTACAGGAATTTGTTTCATTGGTTGAAGAATGTAAGGACGACTGTAAGGATGAAAAACGGAAGGAGCTCCTGAAAAAGTGTGCGTGGGAAAATGACTGGTCTGTGAAAGCGGCAGAATTGAAAGCGTATATGGGAGAATGGGAGAAAAATGAAAGATAAGATCAGTAAATTGAAAAATCTTGTAAAAAAATATGGGTTGGCAGGAACGATAAAAAAGGCGGCAGGATATATTTATTCTAATTATCTTGTAAAGCTTTCTGTAAAAGAAAGAATTTATGTCGCTGTTAATAAAAAGAAATTTATCGAGGGAATCGACCGGATTCTTTCAAAAAAATCTTACGATCGGATTGTGATCTGGAGAAGTTCATTTGGATGGGATGTGCCTTTGTACCAAAGACCTCAGCATATTTTCAGCAATTTTGCGAAGCAAAGAACGCTTGTCTTTTATGAAGTGACACGTTTTACGGATGATGTGAAGCGGATCAAAAAACAGGCGGATAATTTATATCTGGTCAACTATGCGAATACAGCATTTTCAAAGCTGCTTTTTCAGGAACTTGAAAAATGCAAAGCTCCGAAATATGTTCAGTTCTATTCAACAGACTGGACTTTGCCTGCGGCAAAGATTAAAGAGTATAAGCAGCAGGGATATAAAATCGTTTATGAGTATATTGACGACCTGAATCCGCATCTTGCGGGAACAGACGAACTTCCCGTGAACGTAAAAGAAAAGTATGATCTGGCTATGACAGATAAAAATATTTTTGTTGTTGTAACTGCCGAGGCGCTGAAGAAAGATGTCATTGAAAAGCGAGGAGATGTTCGGCTTGCTTTTTCAAGTAATGGCGTGGATTATGCTCACTTTCATGATGGGTGCGATCCGAATTTTAAGTGTGATGAAGAGTTTGAGTCTATCTTGAAAAAGGGGCAGCCGGTTATCGGATATTATGGGGCGCTGGCAAAATGGTTTGATTATGATCTGTTGAAAAAAATTGATCAGGAAAATAAATATCAAGTTGTACTTTTTGGAATCAAATATGATGATTCTTATGATAAATCGGGAGCAGATCAATGGAAAAACGTTCATTTTTGCGGGTCGCGTCCATATGAGATCCTTCAGAATTATGCCGCCCGTATGGATGTTTTAACGATTCCGTTTTTGATCAACGACATTACGAAAGCGACTTCTCCGGTTAAATTATTTGAGTATATGGCGCTTAATAAACCGATCGTGACAACGGATATGGACGAATGCAGGAAATATGAATCGGTGTTGATCGGACATGACCATAAAGAATTTTTAGAGCAGTTAGATAAGGCAATATTGCTGAAAACAGATGAAACATATAAGGCGTTATTGGATAAAGAGGCTTTAGAGAATACATGGGAAGAAAAGGCGAGAACGATTCTTGAACAATTAAAAAAATATGAATAAGTATATTGTGCGAAATAGCCTCAATATGCAGATAAAAATCCCCGGGGAACTTTGGGGATTTTTATTTAATCTTTTCAGGGGAAATGATTGAATAATGTAGAGATTTGTTGTATCATGGTATGATGTAGATTAAGTATATACTAAAATAGGTGAGAAAATATGTCAAAGAACAAGGTGAAGCGTAATTCATCCCGCAGAAGGCAAGCAATGCACAGGGGGAAAGAGACGTCAACTAAGCCAAAGAAACCGGTTACCCGCAGGAAAGATTTTTCCGCTTCAGGAAAAGGAAAGAAGCGCAAAAAGAGACGTGTTCATAAGATGAAGCCATGGCAGATCGCATTAATCTGCGTAGGAGCTTTCATCGCAGCGCTCTTAGCATTCGGATTAATGTATGTTTATGCGAAGTGGAGTAAGATTGATACGAAATCAATTAAAGCGGACGACATCATTATCAATGAAGAAGTGAAGAAAAATAAAAATGTAGATCTTGGAGACGGTTATACGAATGTTGCACTGTTTGGCGTGGATTCAAGAGACGGTGACTTGGGAGAAGGAAATCGTACGGATTGTATTATCGTTGCAAGCTTGAATAATAAGACAAAGGAAATCAAGATGGTGTCAGTGTACAGAGACACGCTGCTTGATCTTTCAGAAGGAACTTATCAGAAGTGTAATGCGGCATATAGCTACGGAGGTCCCGTACTTGCTATCAATATGTTGAACATGAATCTTGATCTTGATATTCAGGATTATGTGACGGTTGATTTTGGCGCGATCGCAGATGCGGTAGATCTGTTGGGCGGCATAGAGATTGAAGTTACAGAGGAAGAACTTCCGTATATTAATCAATATATTCCTGAAACGGCAAATTCGGCGGGAAAGGCGGCAAATCTTCTTCAAAGTGCAGGCCTTCAGAAATTAGACGGAACGCAGGCGACAACTTATGCCAGAATTCGTTCTACGGCAGGCGGAGATTTTACTCGTACGGAGCGTCAGCGCCTTGTAATAGAAAAAATGTTTGAAAAGGCGAAGGGAGCGGATATCGGAACGTTAAACAAGATCATCGATAAAGTGTTCCCGCAAGTTTCAACAAGTTTTACGCTGCCGGAGATTTTGAAATATGCTTCAGCTTACAGTGAATATAAACTGGTAGGAAATATGGGATTCCCGGAAGATAAGTATACAGATATGCTTTCAGAGATCGGAAGCGTTGTCGTGCCGGATAATCTTGTATCGAATGTAACAAAGCTTCATGAATTCCTGTTTGGCATTACAGGATATGTTCCATCGTCTACAGTGCAGACGGTCGGTTCTAATATTTCGTATACTGCAAGTGCAAAGAAGTCTTCGGGAACAGGATCGCAGTCGTCATATGATAGCGGTGAATCTTATAATGACAGTGGATACACCGATAACAGCGGTAATTACGAAGGCGGAAATTATGATGACGGAAGCATGAGCGGAAACAGTGGTAATACCGGAAATTCGGGAGAAACAGGCGGCGTCGGAGGAGATGGCAGTACCGGGGATAATACAGGCGGTACAACTGTAGAACCTCCGGTTGTGCCGGATGGCGGAACAGACAGCGGCGGCGGACAGACCGAAGCGCCTCCGGAAGGTACAGTTCAATAATATCCAACCGGAACAGGGGAAGATAAAAAACAGAAAGAGGTTAAGTATATGAAAGTATTAAAGAAATTTGCAAGCATTATTATTGCGGTATGTTTGATGATTCCGGTGTTGAGTACGGTGGTATTTGCGGCGGATGGCGTATTGATGTTTTCTGATCCGTCAACGAAAGTCGGAGAGAATGTGAGCGTTGATTTTGTTGTTCAAAGTTCAGGCGGTACGATCGGAAGTGTGGATGTTACAATGAGTTATGATCCGAAGGCGCTTGAATTTGTCAGCGGCGATGGATTTACGGCAGACGGTGCGGGTACGCTGACTTATAAAGGTACAGGCGGCGGAACAGAGCTGAGAACGGCGGTAGTTTTCAGAGCTCTTACGGTTGCGAATACGCAGATTTCTGTAAGCAGCAGCTCAGCTACGATTTCTTCCGGAGATACATTAAATTTGAACAATGGATCTTCCGCAATTTCGATTGCAGCGGCAGACGATGGAACAACAAGTGTAGAACCGACATCGGCTCCTAATTCACCGGCAGGTGAAAGTACAGATATTGTTGTGACTGTAGACGGAAATGATTATCATTTTTCGGAGGCGTTTACGACAACAGATATTCCGGAAGGTTATTCTGAGACAAAGATGACATTTAACGGAGAAGAGAGAAAATTTGTAGCAAATGACGCGGGAGTTTATCTTGGATTTTTAATGGATGACGCAGGAAAAGGAAAATTTTTCCTGTTTAATACAGAGGATGCAACATTTGCTCCTTTCGCACAAATTGCAATATCGGATACAACATCTTTGATCGTTGTTGATGCACCGAAGTCGGCAAAACTTCCGAGCAGTTATCAGGAAGTGGACATGACAGTTCAGGAAGAAAACTTCCCGGCATGGTCTGATCCGTCCAATTCCAGATATTATGTTATTTATGCATTGAATACAAGGACAGGTGAAAAATCTTTCTATCAGTACGATACAGAAGACGGAACATATCAGTATTTTGAGGCTCCGAAAGAGGAGACGGAAAAGAAAGACAGTGAGAGCGGCATAGTTGCGAAGCTGGGCGAATTTGTAGCGGAAAATACAATGGTTGTTCTTGTAGCGGCGGCAGCATTGTTTTTGCTTCTCTTGATTTTGGCAATCGTATTTGCGGTAAAACTTGTCCATCGAAATCAGGAATTAGATGATCTGTATGATGAGTACGACATTCCATTCGAGGAAGAAGAGAAAAAGTTGAGTGCAAAGTCCGCTAAAAAAGGAAAAGCAAAAGATGATTACGATGATGACTTTGATGATGAATCGGATGAGTCAGAAGAGTATGCTGAGTATTCGGATGAATATGAAGATGAATATGCCGACGAGTATGAAGATGAATATGACGACGAGTACGACGATGACTATGAGGAAGAAGGTTATCTGGACGATGAGTCGGACGAATATGGGTTTGACGATGATTTTGAAGTCGGATATGATGACGATTATGAGAATGAATACGACGATGAAGCGTTTGATGAGCCTGAGGAAAAACAGGCAGTAGGCAGAAGCAATAGAACATCTTCAAAAAAAGATGGCTTTGATATTGATTTTGTAGATTTATAAGTAGATTTATAAAATGAAAGACCGGAT
>ULQQ01006208.1_pt1 | contig 11883 bp, 10 predicted proteins | sample 1954621 | NCBI WGS metagenome assembly ULQQ01 (sample SAMEA4835659, study PRJEB28245) | human gut metagenome | biome: gut microbiome; material: fecal sample | place: Denmark | collected 2008
TGCCGCCGTCTGTTTATTCTGGAACTTTTTTGTTCTCTGGTTTTCTGGTAATATTACTTATCACTCCAAAGAGGTCTATGCTTATTGCGGCAATTCCTTATTACGCCAATATTATGCCGCCTGACCGGCACGGTTCTTTCCAAACAGCTTCTTTAAGCAGCTGAAGGCAACCAGAACGCCGAGTACCATTAAAAGCACAGCGACGATAAACTGCAGTCCGTCGACGAGGAATGTCGCCTGACCACCAGCGATGTTTTTCACCAGAGCGATCGTCTTCTGGATCAGCGCGGTGAACGTCACGGCGAGCATGGCAAACATCGGTATGTAGAGCGTCCAGCCGGTGCGTCCGGTCGTCTTTAAGAAGACTGCCAGTGCGATCAGGACAAGTGCGGCGAGAAGCTGGTTCGCGGAACCGAACAGCGGCCATACATTGTTATATCCGCCGAGTGTCAGCAGATAGCCGAAGAACAGGGTGATGACCGTGGCAAAATATTTATTTGTCAGCACGCGCTGCAGCGGAGACATTTTTGCCGGATCGGTGGTATCGCCGTAGAACAGTTCCTGGAAGGACATACGGCCGATACGTGCGACGGAATCCAGGGATGTCAGCGCAAGCGCGGAGACGCACATGGTCATGAAGACCGTAGCAACCTGTACCGGAAGACCAAGCTTCTCGAGGAAACCGGCAACGCCGGAGGAGAAGATGGCGAACGGAGTTCCGTCCGGTTTGGTTCCGTTTACGGCGACAGCGCCGACAACGACAAGGGAGACAATGCCGAGCAGAGATTCTACGACCATGGCGCCGTAGCCGACCATCGGCATATCTTTTTCGTTGCTGATCGTCTTGGAGGAAGTTCCGGAGGAGACCAGGCTGTGGAAACCGGAGACGGCACCGCAGGCGATCGTGACGAACAGTGTCGGGAAAAGGCTGCTGCCGTTTACGGTAAAGCCGTTAAAAGCGTTTAACTGCATGGCAGGATGTGCGACGAGAACGCCGACCACCGCGCCGATGATCATGCCGAGCAGCATGAACGTTGTCATATAATCACGCGGCTGCATGAGAAGCCACATCGGCATGACGGACGCCAGAAACAGATACGCCATGACAATGTAGATCCAGGCGGATTTGGTGGTGCAGATCGGAAGTGCCATACCCACTGCAAACATGGCAACGAGCAGCGCGATTGCAACAACCGCTTTTACCACTTCATTCATCTTGCCGACATGCTTCTGGATCAGACCGAAGACAACGGCGACGACGATAAAGAGCATGGAGATGGAAGCAGCGGCGGAGTTTGCGTAGGAGGTCTCGGCAGTCATGCCGTCCACGCCTTTTCCGACGAACGTACCGGCAACCATGTCCGTGAACGCTGCAATGACAAGCAGGGTAAACAGCCAGCAGAACAGCATGAAGAGCTTCCGTCCGGTCTTGCCGATATATTTTTCAATAATCATACCCATCGACTTGCCCTCATTTTTGACCGAGGCATACAGCGCACCGAAATCCTGTACCGCGCCGAAAAACAGACCGCCGATGATCAGCCACAAGAGTACCGGCACCCAGCCGAATACGGAGGCTAAGATCGGACCGGTGACAGGCCCCGCTCCTGCGATGGAAGAAAACTGATGAGAAAACACAGTAAATCTGGAAGACGGCACGTAATCCTCCCCGTCCTCATGGGTGTAAGCAGGAGTCTTGGCGTTTGGATCAATGCCCCATTTCTTTGCCAGCCAGCGCCCGTAAAAGAGGTAGCCGGCACCCAGTGCTACGATTCCGATTAAGATAATCACTAAACCATTCATTTTTTTTCCCGCCCGAAGGCGGCTCCTTTCTGATAGATCAACATTGGGCAAAGAGAAGGATGGCATTTTCTGTAAAACAAAAACGCCCCCGTCCCGCTGCACGAATGTGCAGCCAAAGACGAAGGCGTAAGCTTCCGCGTTACCACTTTGCTTGTCGTAAAAAACGACCTCTCAATCTCATCTTTGCGGGCGTAAGCCTGCAGCAATAAGCTTCCCTGTAACGGGGGAATCCCGGTGACACCTACTTGGTTCAGTGCACTGCTCGCAGAGGATAGTTCCTGAAACCGCATACCGTCTCGCACCGACCGACGGCTCTCTGTGATGCGGGGAATCAGTAAACCGTGTTCTGTTCCTTGCATTTGCTCTTTGTTTGATTATGAAGATAGCACTGTGATGTGTAAAAGTCAAGTACAAATTTTTAATGTAAGAATCTGGTAAAGACGGTTGACAAATAAAAAAACATAATATATAGTATTCCTATCAGAACAGTATGAGAAAGGAGCGCGGCTTCTATGAAACAGATATTATGCTTTGGAGATTCAAATACATACGGATTGATACCGGGAACGAAGGATCGCTATGACTGGGACACCCGCTGGAGCGGACGGATCGGGCAGCGGCTGTGGGAGGATGGCTGCCGCATTGTCGAGGAAGGACTGTGCGGACGGACGACGGTTTTTGATGATCCGTTGCGGGATGGAAGACGGGGAACGGAGCTTTTATCTGTGATCTTAGAGACGCATAAGCCGGTTGATGTGGTTGTGCTGATGCTCGGGACGAACGACTGCAAGACGATGTACGATACATCGGCGGAGGTAATCGGGAGAGGCGTGGAGCGGCTGCTCGACCAGATCAGAAGCAGCACCCCGGACAGTAAGATTCTTTTGATGTCGCCGATCGCACTCGGCGAGGGCGTTGGCGAGGCAGGGTACGATCCCGAATTTGATGAGAGCTCCGTTGCGGTGTCAAAGCGGCTGCCGGAGGTTTACCGGCGGATCGCGCATGAGCGGGGCATTTCGTTTCTGGCGGCATCCGCATATGCAAAGCCAAGTGAGGAAGACAGAGAGCACATGAATGAGGAAGGGCATGCCGCGCTGGCGGAGGCAGTGTATGCAAAGTTAAAGGAAATGCTCGCCGGAGAGAAAGAGAACGCACAGATCCCGGCCTAGGTGGATCCTGCGGGACGATGATGGCTGCTGAACCGCCCGGGAGCAGACGGCATAAGATAACAGCAGAAGACGCTGCGGCGCGGAGGAAGAGACATGACAGAGAAAAATCTGGATTTTGACACGGTCATTGACCGGACACATACCAATTCACTCAAATATGATTTTGCAGTACAGCGGGGAAAGCCGAAGGACGTGCTGCCGCTTTGGGTTGCAGACATGGATTTTCAGGTCTCTTCCTATATACAGGAGGCGCTCTCAGACAGCGTGGCGCACGGCATTTTCGGCTACAGCGAGGCGGACGGCAGCTACTTTGAGGCGGTTGCGGGCTGGATGGGACGGCATTACGGATGGAACGTGGAGGAACCCTGGCTGGTCAAGACGCCGGGGATTGTTTTTGCGCTGGCGCAGGCGGTGCGGGCGTTCACGGAGCCGGGCGACGCGGTGCTGCTGCAGCAGCCGGTCTACTATCCGTTTTCGCAGGTGATCCGCGATAACGGCAGGAAGGTTGTGGATAATACGCTCGTGCAGGGAGAGGACGGAAGATACCGGATCGATTTTGCGGATTTTGAAGAAAAAATGCGCAGCTGTAAGGTAAAGCTCTTTTTTCTCTGCAACCCGCACAATCCGGTGGGACGCGTGTGGACAAGGGAGGAGCTCCTGCGGCTGGGCGACATCTGTGAAAAATACGGAGTGATTGTGGTCAGCGATGAAATCCACGCGGATTTCGTCTTTGAGGGATCGCATCAGGTACTGGCGGGTCTCAAAGAAAGCTACCGGAAATTTGTGGTGACCTGTACGGCGCCGAGCAAGACATTTAACCTTGCGGGACTTCAGGTCTCCAATATTTTTATCCCGGATGATGCGCTGCGGCGGAAGTTCGAGCAGGCGGTCGCGGCATCCGGCTACAGCCAGCTTAACACCATGGGGCTTGTGGCATGCGAGGCGGCGTACCGGTATGGAGAGGAGTGGTACGACGCGGTGAAGGCATATATCCGTGAAAATCTTGCCTATGCGCAGCATTTTCTGGAAGAACAGATTCCGCAGGTAAAGGCAGTGAAGCCGGAGGGAACGTACCTGCTGTGGGTGGATTTCCGCAGCCTGGGGCTCTCAGGGAAGGAGCTGGAGGATCTGATTGTAAAAAAAGCCGGACTGTGGCTGGATTCCGGAGACATCTTCGGCGCGGCGGGAAGAGGTTTCGAGCGGATCAATGTGGCATGTCCGCGCAGCGTGCTGACGGAGGCGCTGGAGCGGCTCGCGTGTGCAGTGCGGGAAAAAGAACCGATCGTGTGCAAATAGGAACCACTTATGAAAAATGGGGTGCAAAGGCACCTCATTTTTGTTATGTTAAATACAGTTCTTGAGGACACGAAAACATGCCGGCAGAGGAAGACATTTTGGAGAGGAGGAGCATGTGAAAATCAATATTGAACTGGACAATGCACTGGAGGAGACCGAGGTACTGATCCGGGCAGCGAAAATGACCGAGGAAGTCAACGGAATCTTAAAAAAACTGGAGGAGCCGTCGGTGCAGATGATCTCCGGTTTTGCGGGAGACACACTGGAGATACTGGAGCAGGCGGATATTATCCGCGTATACGCGGCAAAAGGAAAAGTCTATGCGGTGACGGCAAAGGGCGAATATCTGCTTCGGATGCGGCTTTACGAGGCGGAGGAACAGCTGGATCAGACGCGTTTCGTACGGATCTCAAATTCGGAGATCATCAATCTGAAAATGGCAAAACGGTTTGACCTGAGTTTTTCGGGTACGATCTGCGTGAACCTCGCGGGAGGGCAGACGGCTTACGTCTCGCGCAGATATGTGGCAAAGATCAAGCGGCTGTTGGGAATATGAGAAAGGGAACGGTGAGAGATATGAAAAAGAATGTGTTACTGAGAGGATTGTTCGGAATTCCAACCGGGATTGCGATCGGCTATGTGATCACAGTCATGATGTCGGCATTCTGGGGCGACGGCAGCTACTATCCGTGTGTGCCTGCGTTTGTGGACGCTATGGGGAGTGAGATACGGGCAGTTGTGGTGCAGACGGTGCTGTGCGGTCTGATCGGCATGGTGTATGCGGCGGGATCGGTCGTGTGGGAAGTGGATCGCTGGAGCCTTGCCGGTCAGACGGCGGCGTATTTTCTGATTACACTCGGCTCGGTGCTTCCGGTGGCCTATGCGGCATACTGGATGGAGCGCAGCGTCGCGGGCGTACTCAGTTATGTCGCAATCTTTTGTGCAATCTTCATCGGAATCTGGATTTCCCAGTATCTTGGATGGCGCGCAAAAATAAATCGTATAAATAAGAAAATAGCGCTTGACAAATAAGATTTTGCGTCCTATAATCAATTCATACAAAACATAGTAGTTTTATAGGAAAAGCAAAAACACCATAGAAACGGAAAAGAATTGAGAATAGGAGGATTTTATCATGAGTAAAATTGCTGAGAGCGCACTGGATCTGATTGGAAACACACCTTTATTAAAGCTGAACCGCTACTCTGCGGAGGCAGGCGTAAAGGATGCAACGATCTTAGGAAAGATGGAGTATTTAAACCCGGCAGGATCGGTAAAGGATCGTATCGCACTGGCGATGATCGAGGATGCGGAGAAGAAGGGCATCTTAAAACCGGGCGCAACCATTATTGAGCCGACCTCCGGCAACACAGGTATCGGACTTGCAGCAGTTGCTGCGGCAAAGGGCTACCATGCCATCCTGACATTGCCGGATACGATGAGCGTAGAGCGCAGAAACCTTCTGGCGGCATACGGCGCAGAACTGGTACTGACAGAGGGCGCGAAGGGCATGAAGGGCGCCATCGCCAAAGCAGAGGAATTAAAGGAGTCCACACCGGGCGCTGTGATCTTAGGACAGTTCGTGAACCCGGCAAACCCGGCGGCACACAAGGCAACCACAGGACCGGAGATCTGGGAGCAGACAGACGGTAAGGTTGATATCTTTGTAGCAGGCGTAGGTACCGGCGGAACGGTAACCGGTGTCGGCGAGTACTTAAAGGAGAAGAATCCGAACGTGAAGATCGTTGCGGTAGAGCCGGCGACCAGCCCGGTATTATCCAAGGGCACACCGGGTGCGCACAAGATTCAGGGTATCGGCGCAGGATTTGTTCCGGATGTACTCAATACAAAGGTGTACGATGAAGTCATCACGATCGAGAACGACGACGCATTTACAGAGGGAAGAGCGTTTGCACGCAGCGAAGGTATCCTCGTAGGTATCTCTTCCGGTGCAGCATTAAAGGCGGCAGCCATTCTGGCAGCAAGGCCGGAGAACAAGGGTAAGACGATTGTGGCTCTGCTTCCGGATTCCGGAGACAGATATCTGTCCACCTCCCTGTTTGCAAAGAACTAGGAGACCGCTCAAAGAGCAAATGCCGGATCTTCCGGCAGCACGGCTTTGCCTGTGCCGCCGGAGGGTCTGTTTTTGACTGTGGAAAGTGCGGAAGGTCTGTTTTTGACCGTGGAAAGTGCAGAAGGTCTGTTTTTGCATGGGAAAAGTGCGGGATGCCCCGGAAAAACAGGCGGAGGGACGGGAAAACTCTGGACATTTGCCGAAAACATGATATGATATCAAAGTATCACAATGATAATCTATCGTGACAGGTGTCTTGTCACCTAAAAGCGGATGTATAGAGAACGGAGACAAAAATGGAAGCAGAGAGAGCGAAGCGGATCAAGAAATTGCAGAAAGAGAAGGATGTTGTCATTCTTGCGCATTATTATGTGGACGGCGCAGTGCAGGAGATCGCCGATTATGTGGGCGATTCCTTTTATCTGAGCAAGGTTGCGACAAAGGTGCCGCAGAAGACGATTCTGTTTGCCGGAGTGACGTTTATGGGCGAGAGCGCGAAGATCTTAAACCCGGATAAGACGGTTGTGATGGCGGACGAGTGTGCGGACTGCCCGATGGCGCATATGATTACGGCGGACCGGATCGCGGGAGGGAGAGCGGAGTACGAGGATCTGGCAGTGGTCTGCTATGTGAACTCCACCGCGGAGATCAAGGCGGTATCGGATGTGTGCGTGACTTCCTCCAACGCGGTAAAAGTCGTGTCCAACATTCCACAGAAGAATATTTTCTTCGTGCCGGACAACAACCTCGGCAGATATGTGGCGGAGAAGCTGCCGGAGAAGCATTTCATTTTCCACGATGGCTTCTGCCATGTGCACAAGAGCATTCACGCGGCAGAGCTGCAGGCGGCAAAGGATGCCTGTCCGGAAGCACTGGTGCTGACGCATCCGGAGTGTACCTCGGATGTGGTTGCGATGTCCGATTTCGTGGGAAGCACGTCGGAGATCATTGATTTTGCGACGCAGAGCGACTGCAAAAAGTTCATCATCTGCACGGAGATGGGCGTATTCTTTGAGTTGCAGCAGAAGAATCCGGACAAGAAGTTCTACTCGGTGGGACACAGACAGTTCTGCCCGAACATGAAGAAAGTGACGATCGATAAAGTCGAGCAGGTGCTTGAGAAGCTCGGCAGCGGAGAACTCGAGGAGATCACGCTCTCCGACGAGATCCTGACCCGTGCCGCAAAGCCGCTGCAACGCATGTTGGAACTTGCAAAATAGCGGCGGACGCTATATGATAGAAGCGGACAGGCGTAAACGTTACAATATACAGGAGTATCTATGTTAAATCAATTTTCCAGAACAGAATTATTATTAGGAAAAGAGGCTATGGAGCGGCTCTCGCGTGCGAGGGTCGCTGTTTTTGGCATTGGCGGTGTGGGAGGCTACACCGTGGAGGCGCTGGTGCGGAGCGGTGTGGGAGCCATCGATCTGATCGACGATGACAAGGTCTGCCTCACCAACCTGAACCGTCAGATCATCGCAACGCGCAGCACCGTGGGAAAATATAAGGCGGAGGTCATGCGTGACCGCATTCTCGACATCAACCCAGACTGCAAGGTGGAGGTGCACAAGTGCTTCTATCTGCCGGAGACGAGAGACGAGTTCGATTTTTCGAGCTATTCGTATGTCGTGGACGCAGTCGATACTGTGACGGCAAAGATTGCGCTGGTCATGCAGGCGAAAGAGACAGGAACGCCGATCATCAGCAGCATGGGCGCCGGCAACAAGCTGAATCCGGCAATGTTTGAGGTGGCGGACATCTATAAGACGTCGGTTTGCCCGTTGGCGAAGGTCATGCGCCGCGAGCTCAAAAAGCGCGGGGTGAAGAAACTGAAGGTGGTATATTCCAAGGAACAGCCGGTCACGCCGATCGAGGATATGTCGATCAGCTGCCGTGCGCACTGCATCTGCCCGCCGGGAGCAAAGCATAAATGTACGGAGCGCCGTGCGATTCCGGGTTCCAATGCATTTGTACCATCGGTGGCAGGGTTGATCATTGCATCGGAGGTCATCAAGGACCTTGCGGCAGAATAGAGAATGAGGGACAGGCATGTATCAGAGAACCATAGAAGAACTGCAGAAGGATGAGCGGGAAAAAGTTATCATAGACATCCGCAGAGAAGCTGATTTTTTGAGAGAAACATATCCGGGAGCGAAGCATATCTACTGGGAGGAGTTCGAGGCGCACAGAGACGAGGTGCCCAAAGACCGCCCGGTTTACCTGATCTGCTATACGGGAGAGCGCAGCGACGAGCTGGCGCGCGAACTTTTAGAAGAGGGTTATGAGGTATACAGTGTGCAGGGCGGATACCGTGCGTACCTGCGCATGAAGCTGCTGGAATCCATGGAACAGACAAAAGCCCCGGACGCCGGGGAGAAGAATGCGGACCGCTGCAGCGAGATCGAGCGCAGCATTGTCAAAAAGTTCCGCAAAGAGATCTGGCGGAAGTTCACAAAGGCGATCAACGAATACGAGCTGATCCAGGACGGTGACAAGATCGCCGTCTGTATTTCCGGAGGAAAAGATTCCATGTTGATGGCGAAGCTGTTTCAGGAGCTGGAGCGCCACGGCAAGAAGAATTTCGAGGTGGTATTCCTCGTCATGAATCCGGGGTACAATGAGATCAACTACGAGACGATCGTAAACAACGCCAAAATCTTAAATGTCCCGATCACGGTATTTACCTCCGAGATCTTTGACATTGTGGCGGGTGAGGAGGAATCTCCGTGCTACCTGTGCGCGCGCATGCGCAGAGGGCATCTCTACAGCAAGGCAAAGGAGCTCGGCTGCAACAAGATTGCGCTGGGGCATCATTTTGACGATGTGATCGAGACCATCCTTATGGGAATGCTTTACGGGGCGCAGGTACAGACGATGATGCCGAAGCTGCACAGTACGAACTTCCCGGGGATGGAGCTGATCCGTCCGCTGTATCTGGTGCGCGAGGAGGACATCATCCACTGGATGAATTACAATGACCTGCACTTTATTCAGTGTGCCTGCCGTTTCACGGAAAGCTGTGCTTCCTGCGGTGGTACGGAGAAGGGTTCCAAGCGCGCGGAGATCAAGGATCTGATCCGGGAGCTTCGCAAGAAGAATCCTTACATTGAGAAGAATATCTTCCGCAGTGTGGAGAACGTCAACCTGAACACTGTGATCGGTTATAAAAAAGATGGTGTCCGCCATCATTTTCTGGATGAATATGACAAAGCATAATCTTTGATTTTGTGTCATTTTTATCCCCCCGAGGGGCTTGTGCGGCCCCTCTTTTTCATGCTATCCTTTGTGCACTGGGCAGAAATGCCGGCAATTTTAACAAGGGAGAATAAATAATGAAAAAGAGGTGGATGGCGCTGCTTGGGGCAGCGGTAGTGACGATGAATCTGTTTGCCGGATGCGGCAGCACAGGTGCGGAGCAGACAGGCAATAACGCAGATGGTACGGCGACAGAGGCAGTACAGGGAAAAGACAGCGCCGGAGACGGGAATGCGGCGCAGAGCGTGGCAGGAACCGCGGATACGGCCATCGTGGCGATGAGTCCTTCGTCGGAGCCGGCGGCGGGATTTAACCCGTGCATCAACTGGGGCTGCGGGGAACACTGCCATGAGCCGCTGATCCAGTCGACGCTGATCCGGACGAACGTGGATATGGAGTTCGAGAACGATCTGGCGACGGATTACAGTGTGAGTGAGGACGGACTGACCTGGACGTTTCACATCCGGGACGATGTGAAGTTCACGGACGGGGAACCGCTGACGGCGTCTGATGCGGCATTTACGTTTAACACGGCGCTTGCCACGCCGAATTCGGAGGCGGACTTAAGTATGCTCGATTCTGTGGAGGCACCGGATGATACCACGGTGATTTTCCACATGAGCAAGCCGTACAATGCGTTTTTGTATACACTGGCGGTGTTCGGTATCGTGCCGGAGCACTGCTACGATGAAGCAGCCTACGGGGAGAACCCGGTCGGTTCCGGCAGATATATCCTGACACAGTGGGACAAAGGGCAGCAGGTCGTTTTGGAGGCGAATCCGGACTACTACGGGGATGAAGTGCAGATGAAAAAAGTCATTGTCCTGTTCATGGAGGAAGACGCGGCGCTTGCGGCGGTAAAAGCGGGACAGGTGGATATCGCCTACACGTCTGCGGTGTACAGCGACGAGCAGGTGGACGGTTATCAGCTTCTGGTCTGTAAGTCGGTGGATTCCAGGGGAATCTCGCTTCCGTCGATTCCGGCGGGCAGCGAGGTTGTCGACGGGGATACCGTGTATGCGGCGGGAAACGATGTGACATGCGATGTGGCACTCCGCCGGGCGATGAACTACGCGCTTGATCGTCAGACCATGATCGATCATGTGTTAAACGGCTACGGTGAGGTCGCGTACAGCGTATCGGACAACATGCCGTGGTCGAGTGAGTCCATGATTATCCCGTATGATGTGGAAAAGGCAGAGCAGATTCTTGCGGACGGTGGATGGAGTGATACGGACGGCGACGGCATTGTGGAAAAAGACGGACAGAAAGCGGAATTTACCGTGTATTATTCCGCGTCCGATTCCGTGCGGCAGGCGCTCACGGCAGAGTTCTCCAACCAGATGAAAGCGGTAGGAATAAACGTATTATACGAAGGTCTGGGAAGCTGGGACGAGTTGTATACAAAGATGTACTCCGACCCAATTACCTGGGGCTGGGGCTCCAACTCGCCGGTGGAGGATTATCAGCTGTATTATACCGGTGGTTCCTGCAATTTTACGGGATATTCCAATGAGAAGACGGACGAACTTCTGGATGCGGCGCTTGCTGCGACAGATATGAACGAGTCCTACAGTCTCTGGCAGCAGGCACAGGAAGATGTCGGACCGGATGCCGAGGCACTCTGGGTATGGTTTGCCAACGTGGATCATCTCTACTTTGCGCGGGATGGCCTGGCAGTGGCGGAGCAGAAGCTACATCCGCACGGTCACGGCTGGTCGTTAGTCAACAATGTCGACCAGTGGACCTGGGAATAGATGAGGGAAGAATGAATATCAGGCATTACATAAGCTTTTTCATAAAAAATGTAATAAAAATGCTGACACTGCTGATCGGTGTCAGCATTGCCGCGTTTATGCTGGTGTCGCTGTCTCCGATTGATCCGGTACAGGCGAATGTCGGAGCGACGGCTTACATGCGCATGACACCGGAGAAACGGGCGCAGATGGAGTCCTACTGGGGAAAGGATGTCCCGCCCACAGAGCGTTATCTGAACTGGGCGAAGGATTTCGTGCGGGGAGATATGGGCACTTCGCTGAAATATAACCGCCCCGTCGCGGACGTGGTTGCGGAGAAGTTCGGCAACTCGTTTGCGCTGATGTGCGTGGCGTGGGTACTGTCCGGAATCCTGGGGCTTGTGCTCGGCATTGTGGCGGGGTATTTTAAAGACCGTCTGCCGGACCGTCTGATCCGCGGGTATGCGCTGCTTCTGGCTAGCACGCCGGCATTCTGGATCGGTCTGCTGCTCTTGATGATCTTTGCCGTGTGGCTCGGCTGGCTGCC
>ULQQ01024433.1_pt1 | contig 11663 bp, 7 predicted proteins | sample 1954621 | NCBI WGS metagenome assembly ULQQ01 (sample SAMEA4835659, study PRJEB28245) | human gut metagenome | biome: gut microbiome; material: fecal sample | place: Denmark | collected 2008
TGGAGCCGTTCAGGCTCAAAAATCCGCCCAGCACACAGATGCCAACATAGCCCAGGTTGCTGACAAAGTTCATCAGAGGCATCATCATACCGGAAAGAAACTGGCTCTTCCATGCAGCATGATAGAGGTTTTCATTTAAGGTTTTGAAGGTAGCAATACTTTCTTCCTGACCGTTAAAAGCGTTTACGACAACATGACCGCCATACATTTCTTCTACATGGCCGTTTACATGACCCAGATATTCCTGTTGTTTCCGGAAGAAAGGCTGGCTGTTCTTGACAACAATGCTGACAATCACAACGCTCAGCGGCAAAATACACAGTGCGATCAAGGTCATAACTGGGCTGATGGAAAGCATCATGCACAGTACACCGATCATCATGGTAATATTGGTCACGATCTGCGAAAGGCTCTGATTGAGTGTCTGGGTGATGGTATCAACATCGTTGGTGATACGGCTGAGCACCTCGCCGTGCGGAACACGGTCAAAGTAAGCAAGCGGCATCCGGTCGATCTTTTCGCTGATGTCCTTTCTCATCGAATAGCTCAGCTTGGTTGCCACACCGGACATAATCCATCCCTGTACATAAGAAAGCAGCGCACTGATTACATACAGGCAAGCAAGGAAAATCAAAATCTGAGCGATTGCATGAAAGTCGATGCTTCCAGTTCCGGTCAGCATCGCGATCAAACCTTCAAACAGTTTGGTTGTTGCCTGACCCAAAATCTTTGGTCCAAAGATGGAAAAGATGGTGCTGGCTGCTGCACAGACAAGCACCAGGATAATGCTTGGAAGGAACTTTTTCAGATAGGTAAGCAGTTTTCCCATCGTTCCCTTGAAGTCCTTGGCTTTTTCGCCAGGCATCATTCCATGAGGTCCACGACCTCCTACTCTTGGTCCTGCCATTATGCCAATTCCTCCTTTGAAAGCTGGCTCTGTGCGATTTCCCGATAGGTTTCGCAATTTTCCAGCAGCTCTTTATGTGTTCCGATACCGACAACCTTACCTTCATCCAGAACAACAATCTGTTCTGCCTGCATAATGGTAGAAACACGCTGTGCAACAATAAAGACGGTCGAGTTTTCGGTATATCCTTTCAGCGCTTTTCTCAGCTTTGCATCGGTTTTAAAGTCCAGCGCGGAGAAGGTATCGTCAAAGATATAGATTGGTGCTTTCTTAACCAGCGCTCTTGCAATGGAAAGTCTCTGGCGCTGACCGCCCGATACGTTGGTACCACCCTGGCTGATCTCAGTATCAAATCCGTTTTCCAGTGCACTGATAAACTCTGTTGCCTGTGCAACCTCTGCGCTTTCCTGCAGTGTCTGGTCGGAAGCTTCTGCATCACCGTATCGCAAGTTTGTTGCAATGGTGCCGCTGAAGAGCAGGCCCTTCTGTGGTACATAACCAATTTTTTCTCTCAGCTCATGCTGACTCAAATCGCGGACATCCACACCATCAATGGTGATGCTGCCCTGTGTTACATCATAAAAACGAGGAATCAGGTTAATAAGGGTGGATTTACCCGAACCGGTACTTCCGATAAAGGCAGTTGTTTCACCCGGTTTTGCTGTAAAGCTGATATTTTCCAAAACATCTGCGTCTGCACCATCATAACGGAAGGAAACGTTCTTAAACTCAACAACACCTTTCACTTTTTGGCCAAGGTGTTTTTCTGTTCCCTTTTCTGGATCTGCAACCTTGTTTTCGGTGGTCAGGATCTCACTGATACGGTCAGCAGATACCGATGCTCTTGGCACCATAATAAACATCATGCTGATAAATAGGAAGCTCATGATAACATGCATTGCATACTGGATGAATGCCATCATATCGCCGACCTGAAGATTGCTCTGTGCGATCTGTTTGCCGCCAAACCAAACGATAAGCAGCGAGATACCATTCATAACAAACATCATGGCTGGCATCATAGTAGCCATTGCACGGTTTACAAACAGGGTATTCTTGGTCAAATCTTTGTTTGCTTTGTCAAAGCGTTCCTGCATAAAGTTCTGATTTGCAAACGCGCGCACAACCATAATACCGGAAAGTTCTTCACGGCTGACAAGGTTTAGCTTATCAATCAAAGTCTGCATCTTTTTAAATCTTGGAAGTGCAACGCTGAAAAGTGTCATGATCAGGCCCAGCATTACAATCAAAGCAAGAGCCAGTACCCATGCAAGGCTTACACAGGTGGAAAGTCCCATCACGATACCGCCGATACCCATGATTGGAGCAAAGCACATCATTCTAAATCCCATACTCAAGAAGTTCTGAATCTGGGTAATATCGTTAGTGGAACGGGTAATCAAGCTTGCAGTGGAGAACTGATCCATCTCACTGTTATTAAAATAGGTAACCTTTGCAAAAACATCACGGCGAAGATCTCTGCCGACGCCAGCACCCAGACGGGCAAGACAGAAACCTGCACCGATTGCACATCCGGTCAGAAGGATGGTCAATCCCAGCATTTTCAGTCCATCTTTAATAATGTAGTTTGTCTGGATGGCATCTGTATCTGCTCCCAATTGCTGATAGAAGCTCTTAACCATAACCGGACCGGTCTGGGAAATCATGCTTTCCGGTGTAACTGCAGCTTCTGCAATGGCATCTTCAATCATCTGCATTCCTTCCGGCTGCTGCATCATGGTTGCCAGATTGGACATTACCTGCTGCATATCGCCGCTGCCTTCCTGCTGAGCATTCATCTCTTCAATGAGGCTCACCAGCGCATAGGATGCGCGGGAAAATGCTCCATCAATTCCTTCAGCCGGCTGCTCAATCAAAACGTAATCTCCAGCTTTGAGGTTTGGATAGGTCTTTTGAAGTTCGGAAAGCTCCTCTCCTTCCTCCAGTTCCCTGTAAGCTCCATTAACTGTTTCGCGATCCTCTTCAGACATAAAGATCTGCATCATTGCCATGCTCTGCTGGTCAATTGCCTCCGGTGCAGACTGGGTAATGCCCCCCTGCTGTAAACCGACATTAACGATATCGCTCATGTAGTTTGGCAGTGTCAGTTCCAGCATTGCCTGCCCGAACAGGAGCACTACTGCTGCCAGCAACAGCGCGATATACGGTTTTAAATATCGCTTGAGTTTCAGCATTGTTTGATTTCCTCCTACTCATCTGTTGTTTTATCTCGCTCTTTCCGATTTTTGTTTTCTGTTCCCACAGCCTCCGGAAAGAAAAAGGCGGTTGTTATTTTGTGTCCTGGTCAACCGACTGTTCCATAATTTCAGCCAGTCTGCCCAGTACACGAAACATTGTCTCAGTATCCTCTTCACCCAGCTGATTCATGATCGTATCCAGTCGTTTTACCATGCCCTGACAGGCACGTTCCATTAAATCAACACCGGATTCGGTCAATCTGATCCAAGTCGTGCGCTTATCCTTTTCATCCGGTATACGCTGAACATAGCCCATCTGTTCGAGTTTGCTGATTCGCTGGCTGACTGCCGGCATACTCTGTCCCATGACAGCGGCAAGCTCGGAAAGGGTCATCGGTTCAAATGGATCCCGGTCGGTTTCCTTCATCGGGTCCGTTCCCCCATGACGGAGAGTAAGCAGAGTTCCCATCTGGGATTTGCTGATCTGCGATGGCGCCAGACTTCCCCATGCTTTTCGCATGCGGTCCATCGCTTTAAACATCCGCATTGCGCGGTTATGTTCCTGCATTCTTTTCTCCTTTCCGACAAATTATTTAACTTCCATAATTATGATAGTTAATTATCATACCTAAGTATTCTATTCTTCTTTCCTCTTATTGTCAATACCGCTAAAAAGAGTTCATATTTTTTTAACATGATGCTGTTTTTTCAAAAGAAAATAAAAAAGTGCCCAAAAAGCTGTCAGCCTTTCAAGCACTTTTTCAAAATTATCCGGCAAACGCCGGAACCTCTTCCATCTGTTTTTCACTATAATATTTTGCCTGGGATTCCCACATTTTATAATACAATCCTTTTTTCTTCATCAAGGACTCGTGGCTTCCCATTTCCCGCACAGTACCGTTGTCAAACACTGCGATGTTATCGCAGAATCGGCAACTGGACATCCTGTGTGAGATGTAAATCGCAGTTTTATCCGAAACCAATGTGTCAAATTTGGAATAAATCTCATATTCACTGATCGGGTCAAGAGCAGAAGTTGGCTCATCCAGAATAATCACCGGAGCATCCTTGTAAAGAGCTCTTGCAATCGCAATTTTCTGTGCCTCACCGCCGGAAATTTCAACGCCGTCATCCCCCGCCTGATACAGTACGGTCTGTAATCCCTCTTTCATCCTGCGGACACGGTCTCCGATTCCTGCTTTATCAAGGCTGTCCCAGACACGCTCTTCCTCATAGTCAACGCTTGCCGCTACGTTCTGACCCAGTTCAAAGGAAAACAGCTTAAAATCCTGAAATACCACGGAAAACAGGCTCTGATATTCCTGATAGTCATACTTTTTAATGTCGATGCCATTAAGCAGGATCTGTCCTTCAGTCGGATCATACAAGCGGCACAGCAGCTTAATAAAGGTCGTTTTTCCGGCGCCATTTTTTCCCACCAGTGCAAGTTTGCTGCCTACCTTGAATTTGAAGGAAACATGGTCGAGAATCTTTTTCTCTGTTCCCGGATAAGCAAAGGAAACATCCCGAAACTCCAGTTCATACTCATTGTCGTCTCGCTTTTCTACCGGAAGCTGTCCCTCATACTTTTTGTTCTCGATGGAAAAGAAGTCGATCTCACATTTTGAATAGTTAGCACAGATATTCATCTCGGTCAGATCGGTCATCAGAGAGGTGAAGGATTCATAAAAGCTGCTCAGTGCACCGACATACTGCAAAATGCTGCCGACTGTAATGGCACCAAACAGTGCTTTCATGCCTACCAGAATATAAAACAATGGTACTGCAATCTGGCTGATGATAATAATATTTCCGCCAATTCTTTCCTCCAGCTTTGCCTGTCTGGAAAGAAAGGCGCTGCATCCCCTTCCGACTTCTTGAAATCCTTTATAAAGCAAATCGGACATGTGATACGAACGAATATCTTTTCCGTTTTGATACTTGCTGATGAGAAAATGATAATACCGAAACTTTCTGGTAAAATCCAGAGAGTATTCCCAGTATTCCTTTACTTTTCTTTCTTTTTTCTTAAAGAATATCAGGGAAAAATAAATGGAAGCAGTCAGGACAGCCAGTACCAGAACCGAAGAAATCGGAGAGGTAAACAGGTAGGCGACCATTCCTTTTCCCTGCACCGTTCTGGTAAAGAAAAATGGCAGCATCAAGCCAAATGAATAAACAATTGAGAAAAAGCTCTTGACCGTTCTTCCGACATCCTCACAAAAGCCGGGTATTCCCCCGTACATGTTTCTGGTTTCATCGTGCATGCGGATCATGTCCCGGGTCTCGGTTTCTTCCAGACGTTCATAGTCAAGCTGCAGTGCACGTTCTGAAAACTTCTTCTGCGAGATGCACCAGACATCCAGATAGCTCTTCCGTAGCCAGTCCAGCAAAGCAATCAGCAGTGCCGTTATCAAATTTAAGCTGACCATCCAGCAGACAATCTTCATCACCGATGCTGCACTTTCACCTGCAATCAGCCCATCCAGAATCAGCGCCGAACAGACGATATTGATAAATGGCTTGAGTGCTTCCAGCATGTTTTTTCCAATCTCTGCCGGAAGGATTCCACGATGAAAGGAATGAACCAGTTTCATCAGCGCAACTGCTTCCGGACTGACAATCTTTTGCCACAGTAGATTTGCTGTTTTATTCTTCATCCGGTTTCGCCCCCAGTTTCTTTTGATAATAATATGCCTGATAGGCAAACATTTTGGCGTACTGTCCACCCTGCTGCATCAGCTGCTGGTGGGTTCCCTCCTCCACAATCTTTCCATTTTCCAGATAGAACACCCTGTCACAGAATTGTGTGCTGGAAAGACGATGAGAGATAAACACAGAGGTCTTTTCTTTGGTCAGTTCATGGTATTTCTGGTACATATCCGCCTCTGCCAGAGGGTCCAGTGCAGCGGTCGGTTCATCCAGCACCATGACCGGAGCATCCTTATACAGAGCGCGTGCAAGCATCATCTTTTGAATCTCACCGCCGGAAAGGGCCACACCGTCAGCATACAGATCCTTGGAATAAGGGGTCTTTTCCTTTTTGGGCAAAGACTCGATCTTTTCCCAGAGTCCCGCACGCTTCAGACAATCCTTCACCCTTTGATGATCTATTTTTTCTTCGTCACAGCAGGCAATATTCTGTTCTATGGAAAATGCCATCAAAAACGGGTCCTGAAATACCGTTCCGATTAGCTCAAAATATTCATCACTGGAAAATGACTGGATATTTCTTCCGCCCAGCAAAATTTCCCCGCTGCTTGGCTGATATAATCCGGTCAGGAGCTTGACCAGTGTTGTTTTGCCTGCACCATTTTGTCCAACCAGTGCAATCTTTTCCCCGGGTCTGATAGTAAGATTTAAGTGTTCCAGCACCGGTTTTTCTGTTTGAGGATAGGTAAAGGAAACATCCTTAAATTCAATGGACAGTGGGTAAGAAAGCGAAGCACCTGTACCGCTTTTCTCCCGCTTTCCATCTTCCATCTCCATATAGTTTCTCAGGTATCCCAGCTGTAAACTTGCCTTTCTCAGATAACCGTAGTTCTCCACCAGTCCAGTAAGCCAGGTAGTAAATCCGGCAATCATCCCTACATAAAAGGTAAATTCCGCCACGCTGAGTGTATGATCGAGTACCTGTCCAATCAAAATCCCATAGGCAAGCAGGTCACGAACAACCAAAAAGAGGTTATTGGAAACATCCATCAGCTTCATCCTGCCCCAGATGTTCGCGCTGAGCTTTTTGATTTTCTGGTTTAACTGCTCAAAACGCTGTGGGAACCAGTTTTCAATTCCATACAGACGGATATCTTTTGCATTTTCCAACGCCGAGCAATAGTCCCCCAGATAATAGGTTGCGTGATGATATTCTCCCTCTTCTCTCCTTGTCTTTTGCTGATAACGATAGGAAATCCGCTCGAAGATCAGGCAGGAAACAGTCATGGCAAACAGCACCAGAAGGATTTTCCAGTCAATGGTCGAAAGGATTCCTGCATACATAATTAAGCCAATCAAATGGAAGAAAAACAAGGGGGCTTTTCTGAAAATTTGTTCGATTCCCCAGTTATTTCCATTTAAAGCAGAAAATGCATTTTGAAAATCAATCTGTTTCTGGTGCGGTTCGATGTTGTGGTATCCAGTCCGCATGACCTTATCGTAAAACTCCAGAATCATCGTTTGAAATCGAAAAGAGGTGATATATTGTTCCGTTTCCCGATTGGAGTAATTTAACATCCATTTTCCACCAGCGGTCACAACCCCCAGAATGGCAAGCATCAGCAAAAATCGCCGGATGCTTCCCTGCTCGATCATTGCCACTACCAGTGCCGGAAGCACATTGTTGATAACTGGCAGAAGGACCGACAACACAATGCTGAGTATTGTAAACACAATCATCATCGGATAAACTTTTGCTACCCTGCGATAAGCATAGATCATATTCTGCCACATATTGTATTGTTTATTTTGCGAAGTGTTTTGCTGTTTTGCTTTCATTCTTTCCCCTTCCTTTCTCTGCCTTTATCCTAGCATAAAATTGCGTACAAAACACAATTCGTGCACGAACGGTTGTTTTTCGTGCACGAATTGCATGGTTGTATCCGGACAGGAGTTACAGCGGCAGCATGATCTCGGTTGCAAAGACGCCGGGTTCATTTTTCCGGTTAATAAATCCTCCATATTTTTCTACGGTATTATTGATTCGCTTGAGTCCATGTCCATGATTGCCGCGTTTGGTTGTGATATATTCGTCATCGAGCTTCCGCACCAGCTCATTGGTGGCATTGGTCACCGAAATATATAACTGTTTGCGGAACACTCCGATATACAGCCGCAGGAATCGATCCTTCACCGGCAATTTTTCGCAGGCTTCCACTGCATTGTCGATCAGATTTCCAATCAGGACACACAGGTCGATGTCACTGACTGTGAGTTTCTGCGGAACAGTCGCTTTAAAGTTAAGGGAAATTTCCCTTTTCTCTGCATAAGAAAGTTTAGAGTTGAGGATTGCATCCAGCGATACATTGCCGCTTTCCACCATCTGACGGATATCGTCTAGATCTTCCTCCAGCCTTCCCAGATATTCTGTCGCAAGTTCATACTGTCCCATTCCAAGCTGGGCTTTGAGCGCCTGAATATGGTTGTGGTAATCGTGCCGCCATCCCCGCATGGTAAGGTAAAGGTTCTGTACCTCCTCAACCTGCTTTTTGACCACCTGATTCTGGTATTCCATCATGCTTTCCTCATAGCTTCTGCGCAAAAAGCGCTGGTTGTTTTCTGCAAGGAAAAATACCAAAGTCATCATCAGTCCTAGCTGTGGTATAAGCTGAGGCGAAATCAGCCCAAGTCCGCAAAACCCAAACTCCACTAAATAAAACAGGCACAAAAATATCCACGATACCTTTTGATTTCCCAGATGGAGCATGGCAAAACCCACCCCTGCAAGGAGCAGAATCGACCAGGTGGTGAAATGGAAAAAGAACAACGCACCGCTTGCCAAAACTGGAAGCAGCAAAATCGCTCCCCATCCAATTCCCCTTTGTTTGATTAAGCAAACTGCAAGATAAACGCCCACCAAAACAAGGCAGAGAAGGTTTAAGATTGTCCAGATCACAAAATCGCCTCCCGATAAAAACGAATAAACTCCTCGTTGAGCTTTTTGTAGGCTCCTCTGGATACCGGAATTGTTTCCCCGTTATCCAGGCTGCATTCCGTTTTTGTGATCCGAACCACGTGTGAAAGGTTTACAAAAAAGCTGCGGTGGCTCTGCACAAAGCTGTCATCCAGCTTTTCGCCCACTGTTGCCAAGGTTCCTTTTTGTTCCAGATTTCCCATCATCGTATGGAAGTTTAAATAATGCCCCTGAGATTCGACGGCTAAAATATCCTCAAGATATATCTTTTCCTTTTCTCCGCCCACTTCCAGAATCAGATACTTTCGGTTGTTCTGAGAAGCTTTGGCAGCAAGCTCCAAAAGTTCCGACAACTTTTCCTGCTGCAAAGGCTTCATCAAATAGCGCACCGCCTGCACCTCATATCCTTCAAAGACATGGTCTCCAACTGCGGTCAAAAAGGCGATCATTACATGGTTGTCCCGCTCTCGGATTTTTCTTGCCAGTTCTACACCATCCATTTTTCCCATCTGAATGTCGAGCAGGATCAAATCAAACGAAAAATTCTGTTCGTTTTCAAACAGCATCTGTTCTGCGCTGTCATAATGAAAAACTTCGCACAAAACTCCTTTTTCTTTAGCCCACTTCTGAATCATATTCTCCACTACTGCATGAAAACTTTTTTCATCATCACAAAAACAAATCCGCATCGTGATTTCCTTTCTTAGCTGGTATGTTATCTTAACAATCCGCACCTTCTGTTTTTAAAATCAGGCGAATAAACTTGTGTTCCCCCACCTGATATTCTTTTTCATCTTCTAGCTGGTACCCAATTTGCAGATAGTCCTCTTTCACAATCAGGTCACTCTGACGAATCGCCGGGTTATCCTGCGGACATTCTGCAAAACCATTGATCCAGAGGATTCCGTTCTTGGTCAGATGCTTCTTTAACTGCATTGCTGTCTTATACAGCAATCGATAGTGATTACACACAATCATATCAAATTTTCCCAAGGAATCAAAATTTTCCTCACAACACAAATCCATCTGCTGTGTATAGACCGTAAGTCTTTCCTTCTCTGCAAACTTTTTCAGCCGACGGAGCGCAGCTTCACTAAAGTCGACCGCCGTTACCTCAAATTCACTTCCTGCAAGAAAAAGTGCGTTTCTTCCATCTCCGCAGGCAAGGTCCAATACAGAACCTTTTTCTTTAAAAAAGGCAGCATCTTCTATTAAAAGTGCTTCCGGCGGCAGCTGAGAGTCTGGCCTTGACAAAAATTTTTGCTCCCAAAAGTTTTTATTTCCCATATATTCCATTGTTTTTCCCTCCATTTATTCTTTTTTATTTTACTACAGCTTCTCTCTCCCTGCAATTTCCCTACCGTAATTTCTAAAAAATGTTCTTGCCTTTTTGGAAAATATATAGTATAATACAAAAGCATGATTTAATAATACCGCTCATTCGTGTGGCAGGGCTGTACCGTCAGGCGAAACGTGTTTTTTATCATGCGGAAATGTTGGTCCTGTGCGACAGGGTTCCATGAACCATGTCAGGCGGGGAACCGAGCAGCATTAAGTGGCAACTTCTGTGCGCCGCAGGTAACCTGCATTTCCGTGTGATTAAGGACATGTTTTCAGCTTTGGTGCGTCCTGCTTTTTTCGAATAATCGATTATTGGGGGCAGAAAGGATGTATCAGGCACTATACAGAAAATACCGGCCAAAAAACTTTGATGACGTTGTTGGTCAGGAACATATTACTGTGACTCTGAAGCAGGAAATTTCCAGCGGCAGGGTCGGACATGCCTATCTGTTTACCGGTTCACGCGGAACCGGCAAAACAACCTGCTCCAAGATCATTGCCAAAGCAGTAAACTGCCCGAACCAGCAGGACGGTAATCCCTGCGGTGTCTGCGACATCTGCAAGGGGATCGATGACGGCTCCATTTTGGATGTCACCGAAATCGATGCTGCCAGCAACAACGGTGTGGACAACATCCGCCAGCTGCGCGAAGAAGCAAACTTCACTCCTGCTGTTACCAAATACCGTGTCTATATCATCGACGAAACCCATATGCTCAGTGTTGGTGCTTTCAATGCATTGCTTAAAATCATGGAGGAACCGCCCGAGCATGTTATCTTTATTCTTGCAACCACCGAGGTTCACAAAATTCCGGCAACCATCCTTTCCCGCTGCCAGCGATTTGATTTTCGCCGCATTGACCCTAAGGTCATCGCCGAAAGGGTCAAATATGTCTGCCAGCAGGAAAACATCCTGATTGATGAGGATGCCGCTTCCCTGATTGCCCGTCTTGCCGAAGGCGGCATGCGTGATGCGCTTTCCCTTTTGGATGTCTGCCGCAGCAATGCCAGAAATCCAGAAGATCAGCAGGAACACATCACCGCAGAGCATGTTCGTTCCAGTGCGGGACTTGCCATGTCTGACTGTTTGTTCTCAATTGCGGATGCTGTATTAAAACAGGATGTTCCAGCGATATTAAAAGAGATTGACACCATGTTTTTAAACTCGATTGACTTTGAAAAGATGTGTGTACAGCTGATCTCCCATTATCGTGGACTGATGATGGCAAAGGCATTAAAATCCCCTGCTGATTTTGTACCGGGACTGTCACAGGACATTCAGGCGCTCACCGAACAGGCTTCCCGATACTCGATGGGACAGATTCTCTACTCGCTGACCGTTTTGCAGGATACTCTTTCCCGTATGAGCAAGACCTCACAGACAAGAACCGAGCTGGAGATGGCAGTCATCAAGCTGTCCAATCCTTCCCTTGATCGCTCGGTCGATGCCATTCTTGCTAGACTTAGCAAACTGGAAAATCAACTGAAAAGCGGTATGGTTTCCATCGCTTCTTCTGCTGCACAAACCGCTCAGGTATCGGTAGAGAAGCCTTCTGCAGACACATTAAATCAAACCGCACAGCCAGTGGCTG
>ULQQ01017400.1_pt1 | contig 11347 bp, 10 predicted proteins | sample 1954621 | NCBI WGS metagenome assembly ULQQ01 (sample SAMEA4835659, study PRJEB28245) | human gut metagenome | biome: gut microbiome; material: fecal sample | place: Denmark | collected 2008
GAGAAAGCAATATAACTACACACAGGCTCAGATCGGCAAAAAGCTGCATATCACTCATCAGGCTTATTCAAATTATGAAACCGGCGTACGTGAACCAAACCTTCAACTTCTTGCTGAACTATCCTGGATCTATCACACCTCTGTCGACTCGCTTATCACTCAGTACTGCAATGCAAAGAATCCATCATCAGTTGAAGTAAAAAACTATTTCTGTATTAAAATTGAAAATAGTGAAAACGACATTCTTCTTACAAAAAATGAAGTGAATTTTCTTTTGAAATACCGTTCTGCTGGTGAAGCTGACCGTAAACTCGCACATGAAGCTTTAGATTTTACTGAACATTGATTTCTATTTCAAAAAGAACTGAACCCATTGACATTAATCATCTGGGTTCAGTTCTTTTTTATCTCTACTTTCTTCTATGCTGATATTGCATTTCCTGTATACAGCTGATAATACTTACCTTTCTCTTCAATCAACTGGTCGTGTGTACCTCTCTCGATGATTCTTCCCTGTTCCAAAACCATGATACAATCGGAATTACGTACCGTTGACAATCGGTGGGCAATCACGAATGTCGTACGGCCATGCATCAGCCGGTCCATACTTTCCTGGATAATACGCTCTGTGCGAGTATCAATTGAACTCGTTGCCTCATCCAGAATCAATACCGGTGGGTCTGCTACTGCCGCACGGGCAATCGCAAGAAGCTGTCGCTGTCCCTGACTTAAGTTTGCTCCATCTCCGGTAATCACCGTGTCATACCCTTCCGGAAGTCTACGAATAAATCCATCTGCATTCGCCAGTTTTGCTGCCGCAACAATTTCTTCATCTGTTGCATCCAGCTTTCCAAAACGAATATTGTCTTTCACTGTACCAGTAAACAAATGTGTATCCTGCAATACGATTCCAAGAGAATGTCGAAGGTCTGCTTTCTTGATCTTGTTAATATTAATTCCGTCATAGCGGATCTTACCATCCTGAATATCGTAGAATCGATTGATCAGATTTGTAATTGTTGTCTTACCGGCTCCTGTTGAACCTACGAAAGCAATCTTCTGCCCCGGTTCTGCATATAGCTTCACATCATGAAGGACGATTTTGTCATCATTGTATCCGAAATCTACTCCGTCAAATACAACATTTCCTTTTAGCTCAACATAATCAACAGAACCGTCTGCCTGATGTGTATGTTTCCATGCCCAGCGGCCAGTACGTTTCTCACTTTCTGTCAGTTTTCCATCCTCTTCTTTTGCATTAACTAATGTAACATAACCTTCATCCACTTCCACTTTTTCATCCAGAAGTGTAAAGATACGCTCCGCACCTGCAAGTGCCATAACAATCGCATTCAGCTGCTGGCTCACCTGGTTGATCGGCATACTGAAGCTTTTATTAAATGTAAGGAAACTTGCCAGACCGCCCAATGTAAATCCACCGACATGGTTAAGAGCAAGTGCACCTCCAACGATCGCACACATTACATAACTGATATTTCCAATCTGCGCATTCATAGGGCCGAGGAAGTTCGCATAAGTATTTGCACGGTCTGCGCTCACAAACAGGTCCTCATTCAACTTTTTGAATTCTGTCTTACTTTCTTCTTCATGACAGAATACCTTCACAACCTTCTGGCCGTTCATCATTTCTTCAATATATCCGTTGACCTTACCAAGATTCTTCTGCTGCTCAAGGAAATATTTTCCACTCTGTCCGGCAGCTTTCTTTGTTCCCCAGATCATGATCGCAACCATAACCATCGTCACTGCTGTCAGTGGAATATTCAAGATCAGCATACTGATAAATACACTGACAATTGTGAATCCACTGTTGATAATCTGCGGAATACTCTGGCTCACCATCTGTCTGAGTGTATCAATGTCATTCGTGTAGATTGACATAATATCGCCATGTGCATGTGTGTCGAAATATTTGATTGGAAGTTTCTCCATGTGACTGAACAGATCATTTCTCATGTTCATCATCATTCCCTGTGTCACATTGATCATAATTCGGTTGTAAGCATACGTTGCCACGATTCCGACTCCATAAAAGCAGGCAACTTTTCCGATTGCATGTGCAAGTGGTGTAAAGTTCAGTGTATCACCGGACAACAAGAACGGTGTAATATATTTATCAATCAAATCTCTTGTGAACATCGTTCCCTGAACATTTGCAATAACTCCTACAAAAATAAGGATGAATACTATAATGCAATGAAATTTATAATCTCGGAAAATATAATCCATCAGACGTTTCAGTAATTTTCCAGGATTTTCCACTCTATTCTTTGGTTTTCCCATTGGTCCGCGCATTATGCTTCACCTCCATTTTCATCAAAATCTCCGCCTCCCTGTGTCTGAGACTCATATACCTCGCGATAAATCTCATCTGACGCAAGCAGTTCATCATGTGTTCCGAATCCATGAATCTTTCCTTCATCCATCACAATAATACGGTCTGCATCCTGAACACTGGATACACGCTGTGCAATGATCAGCTTTGTTGTATCCGGAATCTCTTCGCGGAATGCACGTCGGATCTTCGCATCTGTTGCAGTATCAACAGCACTTGTACTGTCGTCAAGAATCAGTATCTTCGGCTTCTTTAACAATGCTCTTGCAATACAGAGTCTCTGCTTCTGTCCACCGGACACATTGTTTCCGCCCTGTTCAATATGCGTATTATATTTATCCGGAAAGCGCTCGATAAATTCATCTGCACAGGCCAGTTTACATGCCTGGATACACTCTTCATCTGTCGCTTCTTTGTCTCCCCAACGGAGATTGTCTAAAATACTTCCTGTAAATAAGACATTTTTCTGAAGCACTACAGACACCTGATTACGGAGCACCTCAAGATCATATTCTTTTACATTTTTTCCACCAACCAGAATCTCTCCGTCCGTGACGTCATACAGACGACTGATCAGATTGACTAGACTTGTTTTTGCACTTCCGGTTCCTCCGATAATTCCAATCGTTTCTCCGGAACGAATCTCCAGATTGATGTCTTTGAGAACCTTCTCTGCACTGTCTTTCTTATAGGAAAAGTCTACATTTTTAAATGTAATGCTTCCGTCTGTGACTTCATATACCGGATGTTCCGGATTGTGGATATCTGTTTTCTCATCCAATACTTCTGCAATACGACGCATACTTGCCATACTCATAGAGATCATAACAAAAACCATCGAAAGCATCATAAGACTCATAAGAATATTCATACAATAGGCAAGAAGACTCATCAGTTCTCCGGTTGTAAGAGAATCCACAACAATCATCTTCGCACCGAACCAGCTGATTAAAATAATACAGGTGTAAACTGTAAACATCATGATCGGTGCATTCCAGATAACATTCTTCTCTGCTTTTACAAAAATATCATAAATATTCTTGCTTGCACGCTTAAATTTACTTGTCTCTTCCTCTTCCCTTACATATGCCTTTACAACACGGATTGCAGAAACATTTTCCTGAACAGACTCATTCAATGCGTCATATTTTGGAAACGCCTGCTGAAAATATGCAGTTGCATGACGGATAATAAAAAACAAAATAATTCCAAGAATCAAGACTGCCACAAGATAAATACTTGCCAGCCTTGCATTGATCGCAAATGCCATCACCATCGCACAGACCATACTTGCCGGTGCTCTCATCATCATACGTAACATCATCTGATACGCATTCTGCACATTTGTTACATCTGTTGTCAGACGCGTTACCAGTCCTGCTGTACTGAAATGATCAATATTTGCAAACGAATATGTCTGAATCCGATCAAACATTGCATTTCTCAAATTCTTTGCGAAGCCTGTAGAAGCCTTTGCTCCATAACGTCCTCCTGCCATTCCGGCAAGAAGACCCAAAAATGCTGCTACGATCATGATTCCACCCACTTTGTAAATGTGATAGATATCACCCGTATTAACTCCTTTATCAATAATCGATGCCATTAAAAATGGGATCAATGTCTCAAATAGAACTTCAAGAATCATGAAAATCGGTGTCGCGATCGATGCTGCCTTATACTCTTTTACTTCTTTTAATAAAGTACGAATCATGAATTCTCTCCTCTCATTTTTCTTAGATTGAGATGGACCTTATGAGTCACTCTCAAAAATGCCTGTAATTCTTCTTCGGTAATTCCTTCTTCCAGTTCTGCGTCCATTCGCTTGAAAATCTCTCCAAGCTTTTCGTGGCTTTCGCGTCCTGCCTCTGTCAGCATAACCTTTTTCAGCCTTGCATCACTCGCGACCGAAGCACGATAGACAAGTCCTTTCTTCTCTAAAGCCTGAATGATATTCGTTACTCCCGAACGGCAGATTCCGAAATACTTCTCTATGTCTTTCTGATAAATCTCTGCATCCTGATGTTCATAGAGATAACGCAAAATCCATCCATGCATAAGGGTTCCTTCATCCAACCCTTCCGCTTTTACTCTCGCCTCAAGTAATTTTGAAATGGAACGATCCATTTTATGTACCTGTGGAGCGATATGAAAATGTTCTTCACACAAAATTGTAATCCTCCTTTCCATCTTCACATGCAGGAACTGTTTGTTAATGAACTGTTCATCAATGAACAGTTCCTGCGTAAACAAGTTTATCACATTGGTTTTTAATGTCAATAGAAAATATTGAGTTGTCTTCTATTTTTATTTTGCAAAAGAAAAGCTCACAGCTGATCGTCTACAACCAGCTGTGAGCTTTTTTACTCTAAGTTTCATAATATAAATCTATGTTCACATTCTATCTCTCAGCACATGATACAACTCTGCCTCTGTATAATACTGATAAGGATTTACATAAAGAAAAGTTAAGATTCCAAACGTACATGCTCCCAGCAAATGCCATCCGATAAAGGAAAGATCCAACACGAATGCATCCCATTTATTCCCCATCATTAATCGTTTGCTCTCCGCAAAAATCTCCTGTCTGCTCATCTCTGGATGATCGAGCAGAAGATACGGTACCATCGCATATTCATATCCTTTGATCACACCTGGAACAATAAATAATAGTGACCACAATGCAAGATAAATTGTTTTCAAAAACATCGTCATACGAATTGTCTTATTGCAATCTCTTACCATGCGGAAAATATCTTTCACATCCTGTCTTCCGTCTCTTCCATTTTTGAAAAATTTACAACAGCCGACAGTCATTGGATTCCATAGGAAATAGGCAATAGCCAGATATACAATAAATGAAATTACAACCACAACTGCTACAGTTGCTACAATCCCCAACATTAGAATCGGATGAAAACCTTGTATCGAAGTTTCCACCTCACTATTCTTATTCTTTATTGCATTATAAGAATACGTAAATCCATTTCCCAAAAGAAACGTATAAATCAATGCCGCAAGAACAGAATACCAATAATTCTGTTTCAACAGGAATTTCGCTCTTCCTTTTAATTCACTTCTCGTCCACAACATAAAAAATCCCTCCTGATGTCATTCTGTTGATTGAACTAATTGCTACATAATCATTATAGCATATTCCATCTTCCAGAAATACCTCAAGAGGGATATTTTTCTTAATCTTTCGATATCTACATACCTTCCGGATACTCTACTCCTTCCGGTAGTGGATCCCAGTCATTCAATCCCAATGACTGTTTATATCTGGCACGATCCAATGTCAGTATTTCCACAGGCTCATTCAGATAATCCATGAGCTCTTTGATACCTTCCCGCGTCTTATTATTTACTTCGAAAATGCGTTCACATCCGGCATTCTTCATCCAAAGTCTCACCATATCAACATTCGCATAAGGTGAATCTACTTTCGTAATAACTCCGATCAATGGACGTTGGATAAAACATCTGCTTCCAGGTCCGAACAGATTGAACGGTTCATCTGCAGCCTGCACCATAGCAATCACGTCTGCCTCAAATGAAAAACAGGCAAGTCCAACACTGAAATGCTTAGACTCTGCATACTCTCCCGGAGAGTCGATCGTATCATCTTCTGTATTCGTATACTGTGTCTTCACATAATGCAGTTCTTCTCCCTTAAGAGCCTGCGTCAGTGAAGTCTTCCCCGCTTCACTTCTCCCCATCAAAAATATCTTTTTCATCCTGTTACGCCTCTGTCTTCTTAACTTCTATGAACCTCGCACACTGCAAAGCCAAGTCTCTCATTAAAAAATCGAACTACTTCTTCCACCGCTGTCTGTACCTGTGTCAATCCGCCAGTCAGAATCAGTGTCCCGCAGAATCTGTCCATAAATCCAATCTCTACATCTGCGCTCTTGAATGCTACATCTGCAGCAACCACAACTGCTTCCCACGGTGTAAAACGCAGAAGTCCGATAGACTCTCCTGTGTGATCCTCACCTTCATGAGTTCCAATATGTAATCCCAGATTCTGGTAAATAACCTCATCTGATCTACTGATAATATGCGCCATGCAGACTTCCTTCCCCGGCACGCGCACACGAGTCATACGAAGCTTCTTTCCTTTCAGATTCTCATAGTCATCATGAAACAGACGCTCCATGAGCTCTTCTCTCGTTATACGTTCCCGTTCCATAAGCGCACTTCCTATCGTTTTGTAATATCACAGACTACATAACCAAGAGAATCTCTGAAATAATCCACAACTTCTGTCAATGCAGATGTAACATCAGAAATCTCTCCTGTAATAATCAGTGTGCCTGTAAAACGGTCTGCGAATCCAAGATAAACATTACCGCTTTTCACTGCAATATCAGATGCGATAACTGCTGACTCCGGTGGAGTCATATTCATAACTCCAATTGCAGAAGAACGATAATCCAGATGTGGATTTAATCCGAGTTTCTGATAAATAATCGGAGCCGGACCTCCCATTACATGTGCAAATGTAATCTCCTTACCTGCAACTGTTTCCTGTACAATTCTAATCTGTTCTCCGTGATCATTCGCCATCTGTCAGTTCCTCTCTTTCACATAGATTCTGTAATTCTCATTCATACAATCCTGTATGTTAATCCACTAACATTCCCTGTTCACAGCCAGTCTCGTTACTGTTCACACGATGTGACCAGCAACGCATCTCGCCATTTTAAATCGCCTTTGGCGATGGGCGAAGTGATTGACACGGGAGTGAACAGTAACCCCGTCTCAGCTATAAACTCTCTTACTATAAATAATACTATCTATATGCCTTTCTGTCAAGGAGATTCCAATAAATCTCAACACGCTTTAATTAAGAATCAACAAAATCCAACTGTTTTATTTGTAAAAACAACAAAAACTCAAGTTTCTTTTTTATACATAAGAAAAAAGGGAAGTTTTTCACCTGCAATACACAAACACACTTCATGTAATTTCTGCAAATGAAAAACTTCCCTTTATTTTAACTATTAACTTCTATCAATTTACACTTCTTCTGCAATCTCTCTTGCTACGAACACACCACTTGCTGATGCGTGGGACAATGAATGTGTCACTCCACTTCCGTCTCCAATCACATACAGACCCTTGTGTTTTGTTTCAAGATGTTCATCCAGTTTCACTTCCATATTGTAGAACTTAACTTCTACACCATAGAGCAGTGTATCATCATTTGCTGTTCCAGGTGCGATCTTATCCAAAGCGTAGATCATCTCAATGATTCCATCAAGAATACGTTTCGGCAATACAAGGCTCAAATCTCCCGGTTCTGCGGAAAGTGTCGGTGTCAGAAAACTCTCTGCAATACGTGCCGGTGTACTTCTTCTTCCTCGGATCAGATCACCAAAGCGCTGTACAAGAACGCCACCTCCAAGCATATTAGACAGGCGTGCAATACTTTCACCATATCCATTACTGTCTTTGAACGGCTCTGAAAAATGTTTCTCCACAAGAAGCGCAAAGTTTGTATTCTCTGTCTGCTTCGCCGGATCTTCATAGCTATGTCCGTTTACTGTAACGATTCCGTTTGTATTCTCATTTACAACGATTCCATTCGGATTCATACAGAATGTTCTGACTTTATCTTCAAACTTCTCTGTTCTGTAGACAATCTTGCTTTCATACAGTTCATCTGTAAGGTGTGAGAAAATAACTGCTGGAAGTTCCACACGGACTCCGATATCTACACGGTTGGATTTTGTTGTGATATCGAGATTTTCACATACTTTTTCCATCCATTTACTTCCGCTTCTTCCCACAGAAACGATACATTTCTTACATTCATCTACACCATCTTTTGTAATCACGCGATATCCGCCGTCAATCGCTTCCACATCATCTACATGACAGTTAAAACGGAACTCTACAGTATCTTTCAACTTTGCATAGAGATTCTCAAGAACAACATAGTTGATATCTGTTCCAAGATGACGAACAGATGCATCCAAAAGATTCAGCTTATTCTGCATACAGAGTTTCTTAATATGTGTTCCTGATGTGGAATACATTTTTGTACCCTCACCACCAAATTTCACATTGATCTCATCTACGTAATTCATTAGCTCAATTGCTGTCTCTTTACCAATATACTCATACAATGTTCCACCAAAATTATTTGTGATATTGTATTTTCCATCTGAAAATGCTCCTGCTCCACCGAATCCACTCATAATCGCGCATGTCTTGCAGTTCACACAGCTCTTAATCTTCTTTCCATCGATTGGGCATTTTCTCTTCTCCAGTGGATTGCCGGCTTCAAATACCGCCACCTTCAATTCCGGTGCTTTCTCTGCCAGCTCATAAGCTGCAAAGATTCCCCCAGGTCCTGCACCGATAATAATTACATCATAATTGCTCATATATTTTTCTCCTTTCAATTACTTTCTTGTTTCTTAACTACACTACTCTTCGTCTCTTAATTTCAAGATTCCGACAATCAGCGTCTTCATATCATCAAAAATATAATCAAACGCACCGGCCTGACACATATTTATAATGACCATACCAACCGGAACAGCAAGGATCATCCAGATCACGCCACCAATTCGATATCCAATATAAATCAAAAGCAGTGTAACCAGCGGATTCAATCCGACACTGTCTCCGACAAGCTTCGGCTGGATCAGCTGTCTGACGATTTGCGTAATTGCATAGATCACAACAAGCATAATCGCACGTTTATAATCTCCCATAAAGACTGCATATATAGCCCATGGAATCATCGCAGTTCCTGTTCCAAAAAATGGTAGGAAATCTAGAAATGCGATCAAAAATGCAGACAATACAAAGTAATGGACTCTCAAAAATCCAAGTCCTACAGCCAAAATCAAAAATACAATTCCCATGATTTTAAACTGTGCCTTAAAATATCCACCAACCGCATATTTCAGGTTATCTATCACCATGATCATTCGTTCAGTTACTGACTTTGGCGCAATCTGTTTGACCCATGTCACAACTTCTTCTCGCTCTGAGATAAAGAAATAAGAAGACATAACCGCAACGATTGTTGATACCAGATAACTTGGCACACGCTTTGCGATATTTCCTGCGGCACTTACCGTTGGCTCACTGATTTTTGACATCAGATTTCCCATCGTATCATCCAAATTCGCAACAGTTGTCGTCCATCCATTCTGGATTCCATCCGGCAGTTTGCTAAAAATTCCGGACATAGAACTTCCAATTTGATGGAGTCCTTTTTCGAGCTGCACATACATTTCCGGAAAGTCTTTGATCAAACTGCTGACTTCTGAAACCAGCCAACTGACAGCAAAGTAGCCCAGCGTCCCCATCAACGCCAGGACTCCGATAATAATCAATGCGGAGCCTAATTTTTTTCTGATCTTCAAACGTTTTTCTAACCAGTTAACAACCGGTGTGGCGATGGATGCAATGATCCATCCAACCACAAACGGCATGAGAAATCCAAGTAATTTCCATCCGATCAGTATAAATCCGACTGTTGCTACTATGCTGAAAAGCAAGCTTACGGCAACTTGCCAGTATGGGCGCTTATTTGTCATCCTCTGCCCCCTCGCCATTTCCATATCCGAGATATTCTGTCTCAATCAATTCCCAAATCTCATCTCTTCCCTGTTTTGTCTGGGATGAGAATGGAATTACTTTTGTTCCAGGAACAAGCTGCAGACCTGTCTTCAGCATTTTAATATGCTTCTGTACCTGACTGCGTTTAATCTTATCAAGCTTTGTTGCGATAATGATTGGCTGATATCCCTGATCCAGGATCCACTGATACATCATTTTATCATTCGCAGATGGATCATGACGGATATCGATCAAAAGGAATACTGCCTTAAGCTGTTTTGATGTATGCAGATAACGCTCGATCAGTTTTCCCCACTGAATCTTTTCCTGCTCAGAAACCTTTGCGTATCCATACCCTGGGAGATCGACCAGATACATTTCCTCATTAATCGTATAGAAATTGATTGTCTGTGTCTTTCCCGGTGTTGCTGAAATTCTTGCATAAGACTTACGGTTCATCAGTGCATTAATCAGTGATGATTTTCCTACATTTGATTTTCCCGCAAATGCGATCTCAGGCTTATCGTTTTCCGGAAGAACGCTTGTGATTCCACAAACTGTTTCCAGATTTATATTTTTAATGACCATGTCGTTTACTCCTCCTTTCATTCTATTTTATTGCAATCTGCTGTCAGAAGCAATCTTTTTATCTTGTCAGTGCTTTCTTTAAGACTTCTTCCATTGTCTCAACCGGAATGATTTCCAATCCTTTTGTAATTTCAGAAGAAAGTTCTTCCACATCTGCTGTGTTCTCTTTTGGAATAAGTACGGTCTGTATTCCGGCATTCTTAGCAGCAAGAAGTTTTTCTTTCAATCCTCCAATCGGAAGCACACGACCTCTCAAGGTGATTTCTCCTGTCATTGCGAGATCTGCGCGAACTTTCTTGCCTGTCACAGCAGAAAGCATTGCTGTTGCCATTGTGATTCCGGCTGATGGTCCGTCTTTCGGAACTGCACCTTCCGGAATGTGCACATGAATATCATGCTTCTCGAAGAAATCTTCTGCGATTGCATATTTTTTGCTTACAGATCGAATATAACTGATTCCGGCACGGGCAGACTCTTTCATTACATCTCCGAGCTGTCCTGTCAGCATGATTTCTCCCTTACCCGGCATTACATTTACCTCAATCTGAAGCGTATCTCCTCCGACACTTGTCCACGCAAGTCCACGTACGATACCGACCTCCGGTGCTGCATTTGCCATCTGATAAGAATATTTCTCTTTTCCAAGGAATTTATGAAGATTTCTATCTGTCACAGTAATCTTCTTTTTCTCGGTTGTAAGAAGCTCTTTCGCCGCCTTACGGCAAATATTTCCGATTTCACGTTCTAACTGACGAACACCTGCTTCTTTCGTATAGTTATGTGCGATCTTCCAGATTGCTTTCTTACTAAAGCTTAACTGTT
>ULQQ01023063.1_pt1 | contig 11147 bp, 10 predicted proteins | sample 1954621 | NCBI WGS metagenome assembly ULQQ01 (sample SAMEA4835659, study PRJEB28245) | human gut metagenome | biome: gut microbiome; material: fecal sample | place: Denmark | collected 2008
TAAAAAACAGGTTATCACTATGATTTTTTCTTCCTTCTCTTTTCTGCGGGAACATATCCATCTTCCGCTCTGCCGCTCCCGCATTCCGAGCCCACGCCGTCTCGGAACGTTTCTCCTGGCTCTCATCCTCCTCCCCCTCTCCTACGTCCTCGGCGCTTTCGCCGCCACCGTTATTCCGGCAGTCCCGGCCTCCGCTGACGGAAACTGGGGGCTCTCGTTCCAGCAGGAGGGAAAACCGCCTGTGGCAAACGCAACGGCGGATGAATTAAAGCAGTACAATGCCTGGTACGCTGATCTTTCCGGCGAAAAGGTCATCTACCTGACCTTCGACGCCGGATACGAGAACGGCAACACTCCCTCGATCCTGGATGCCCTGAAAAAGCATCAGGTTCCCGCCGCGTTTTTCGTTGTCGGGAACTACCTGGAGACCAGCCCGGACCTCGTAAAGCGCATGATCTCCGAGGGACATATTGTCGCAAACCATACATATCACCACCCGGACATGTCGAAGATCAGCGACCGGGAAAGTTTCGCAAAAGAGCTCTCAAGCCTCGAAGCACTCTACACAGAGATCACAGGGGAGACCATGCGGAAATACTACCGGCCGCCCCAGGGAAAATACAGCAAAGTGAATCTTCAGATGGCAAAGGATCTCGGCTATCAGACCTTCTTCTGGAGTCTCGCCTATGTGGACTGGTATCAGGATAAGCAGCCGGCAAAGGAAGAAGCATTCAAAAAGCTTCTCGGCCGCATCCATCCCGGTGCCATCGTGCTTCTGCACAGTACTTCGTCCACAAACGCGGAGATCCTCGATGAGCTGCTGACGAAGTGGGAGGAGATGGGCTACCGGTTCGGGACATTGGATGAACTTGTCCGGAAGGCTGCCGCCACACAATAATTTCAGCAGGTTTAAAATTCCCTGGTCTGCAGCGTTCACCCGCTTCATACAGCGAAAGCTGACATTTTCACACATACCAAAAGCACCTGCTGCCCTCTAAATCTATAGAGTACACAGCAGGTGTTTTTACTATATCTTATTCAGTTTCCGCTGCGACGCGGCATCCCGTCCTAATCCGGCTCCACGATCCGGTATCCGACGCCAACCTCTGTAAAAATATACTGCGGCTCCGCCGGATTCTTCTCGATCTTTCTCCGGATATTCGCCATATTCACACGCAGGATCCGGTTATCATTCTTCATATTCGGTCCCCAGATCTCTTTAATAATATAGTCGTAAGTCATGACTTTCCCGGCATACTTTCCAAGAAGACTCACGATCTTATATTCATTCTGGGTCAGCCCCGCGTCCACACCATCAATAAACACACGGTGCTTGTCATAATCGATGGTCAATCCGCCGGATTTAAAAACTCCCGTCTGTCCGCCCGGCTGATTCGGGATCCCAGACCTTGTGTGGCGGATCGCAGTGCGGATCCTCGCGAGAAGCTCGGATGTTCCGAAAGGTTTCGTGATGTAATCGTCGGCTCCGAGATCCAGTGCCTCCACCTTATCCCTCTCATGGGTTCTCGCCGACACAACGATCACCGGCATCGCGGACCATTCCCGCACGCCCTGCAGGATCTTCATGCCGTCCATATCCGGAAGACCGAGATCCAGGATCACCACGTCCGGACACTGGGAGGTCACCATGCTGTATGCCTCCGCTCCCGTCTGCGCAACGATCACATCGTAATTGTTCGCTTCCAGCACTGTCTTGATGAAATTGCTGATCCTCTTGTCGTCTTCCACGACCAGCACTCTGTCTTTAATCTCCATATTCCGTGTCCACTCCTTTCGGCAGCCAGAACATCACTCTGGCACCGCCTTCTTTTCTGTTTTCTGCTTTCATGATTCCGTCGTGGGCTCTTACGATGGTCATGCATACCGAAAGTCCGATTCCCATATTTCGCTTAGAATCACTCTCTTTTCCGTCCTCCGACTCGAAACTTCCGTCGAACATTCTCGGAAGAACGGACTCCTTGATCCCGGCACCGTCATCCTCAACGGAGAATTTCACCTGGTCCCCGTCCTCCGTCACGATCAACCAGATCTTTGTCATGCCGTCCGCGTGGAGCACGCAATTTTCCAGGAGGTTTACGATCACCTGCTCGATCAGGATCGCGTCCATAGGAACAAACAGGACATCCTCAGGCACTTTCGGGACTACCTCGATATCCGGGAATCGTTTTCTGAATTTCGTAATTGCTCCGCTGATCACGTCCTCCACCAGTTCATCTTCCTTATTGATTCTGGCGGTTCCATCCCCGATCCTCGTGATGGAAAGAAGGTTTTCCACCATCCGGACGAGCCACTGCCCCTCGGATTTCATGTCCTCAAGGAGTTCCAGGATATTTTCCTTAGAGAGTGCGTCATAGTTGTCGATGATCCCGGACGCAGAGCCGACGATCGACGTCAACGGGGTGCGGATATCGTGGGACACCGCCCGCAGGAGGTTTGCCCGCATCTTCTCCCGCTCAACCTCCAGCCGCATCTGTTCCTGTTTCTTGATCTGGGTCGTCAGGGCGCTGACGCTGCAGGCCACGGCCAGCATGGCGACGAAGGTCAGCGGGTATCCCGTGATCGCAAAGTTCAGTTTGAAATATGGGAATGTAAAAACGTAGTTCACACCGAAAACAGCGATGATCGATGCGACGATTCCATAAACATATCCATCCGTAAAGCGGGACACAAACAGCACCGCCAAAACGAACAACAGCGGGACGTGCGTGTCTGATTCTGAGATCCTCTGGACAAGAAAACAAAATGCCGTCGCGATTCCCAGGATCCCGAACGCGATCCCGCTGTTCTTTAACACTGATCTGACTTTTGTGCTCATAGGGGAACCTCCGGTTTCTTATAATGATCCACAAAAAACAACTGGCACCTTCAACGCCGGCTGTTTTTCTTTTGGACTATTATAACATAATTTCTGCTAAATTCGTGTTAAGATTGCAGATAATTTTCCGGAAAATCACCCATTTTGGTTATACTCTATTTGCTGCATGAAATATAACCGATCCTGCTGCTCCTGCGCATTCTGAATCAACATGCCCATTTGCCCGCTGTTGACTATGCTCCTGCGCTTTATCATATTTTAACGATACAAAGAATATCCATATTTCACTTTCCTGTAGATCTTCTGTGCGATCATGACCGGAATATACCCCGTGATCACGATGGTCGGGATACCGCCTACGATTGCAACAAGGATGATGAAAAGGATCGAAAATAAATTAGCCATGATATATACCTCCCAAATTTTTCTTTTACATCCACCCCGCTTTTGTTTCCTGCAAAGAATCTTTGCGAAATTTCTCTTTTCGGGATGTTTTTAATCTGACAAGATGAAATTCCTCTCCTGTTTTTAAGTCGGAACATATATATCACAGAAATTTTATCCCTGCTACCTTTTAGCCTGCTTTTTAGCCGCTCCTTAATCGCTTATTTTCCCTCCTTAACGCAAATTTTGCAAATAACAGATACAATATATTTCGTCAGGATTTTTGTAACTTTTGTATGTATTTTTCGTATTTTGCGTCGTCTTAACAGACTTTTTCAAAAATATCATTTAATTTTTGCAGTCTGGTCTTCCCTACAAACGCTAAAAAGAGCTGCTGACCCCCATATAGTCACACAGCTCTTTTCAGCCTTGCGCAGAAAATCTGTCTCCGCGTTTTATTTACTTCTCAAGCACCTTGTCCGCATGGTCAAGGGCTTCCTCAATATTCCTGCAGAAATTCTCTCTTCCCACGAGATCCACGAATCCAGCTTTCTCCATCGCGCGCATCGGCTGCTCGTTGACATGGGACAGGATCAGGGTGACTCCGTTCTTTTTGCAGCGCTCGCAGAGGGCTGTCATGGAGTTCATCGCTGTGCTGTCCGCCGCCGGAACCGCCCGCATACGAAGGATCAGACATCTTGTGACTTCGTTCACTTCGATCTGGTTGATGCGGTCAGCCGCGCCGAAGAATAACGGTCCTGTGAGCTCGTATACCGCAAGCTCCATAGGGATCTGGCGAAGCTTGGCCGGGTTGATCTCCTCGGCTGCTGCCTTCAACTGCGCCTCTTCCACGGACATCGTCCTCTTCGCTCCCCTGGAAGCTTCCTCTTCCTCACGTTTCTGCTCCTCGACCTCTTCCACATGAAGCCAGCTTCTGACTCCCATCTCGTCGCTCATGCGCTTCATGAACAGCAGACAGGAAAGTACCATGCCCACCTCGATGGCTACGACAAGGTCGAAGACTACTGTTAAGAAGAATGTGATCACAAGAACAGCGATATCGCTCTTCGGAGCTGTCTTTGCGAGTCTTGCGAAGGTTCTCCACTGGCACATGTTGTATGCAACCATGAAGAGGATCGCCGCGATCGTCGGCATCGGGATCCAGCTCGCGTACGGCATCAGGATCACAAGGATCAGAAGAAGAACACCTGCGTGGACCATTCCGGCTACCGGAGTGCGTCCGCCGTTCTTGATATTTGCCGCTGTACGGGCAATAGCGCCTGTCGCCGGGATTCCGCCGAATAACGCAGAAACGATGTTTCCTGCACCCTGGGCCACAAGCTCTGTGTTGGAGCGGTGTTTTCCGCCGATCATGCCGTCCGCGACAACACAGGAAAGCAGGGACTCAATGGCTGCCAGGATCGCGATGGTGAAGGCATCCGATAAAGAGCCCTGAATCACGTCATAGCTGAACGCCGGCATATGGAAAGCCGGGAGCGCGTTGCTGACGCTGTAGAGGTTGCCGATGGTGTTAACCTGTAACGGAAGGAATTTCACCATCACGATACCAACGAGAACCGCCACTAAGGATCCCGGGATCTTCTCCGTGATCTTCGGCATTACGATGAGGATCGCCAGGCAGACAAGACCTACGATCAACGCATGAACATTCATGGTTCCGAAACCTGCGGCAAAAGCTTTTAACTTCTGCATGGTCTCGATGGTCTCCATACCTGCCGGGTATGTGACACCGAAGAAATCTTTTAACTGTCCGATCACGATGGTCACCGCGATACCGGAGGTGAATCCGGTGGTGATCGTAAACGGGATAAATTTGATCAAGGAACCAAGCTGACAGAATCCCATGATAACAAGGATGATACCTGCCATGATCGTTGCGACTGCCAGACCTTCCACGCCGCTTCTCGCCACGATGCCGGCTACGATCGTAGCAAAGGCTGCTGTCGGACCTGCGATCTGTACCTGGCTGCCGCCTAAGAATGAGATCACGAAGCCTGCCACGATGGCCGTGTAGATTCCCTGCTCCGGACCTACGCCGGACGCCAGTGCCAGCGCGATGGACAACGGAAGGGCAATGATGGCTACGATGATACCTGCTACCACATCAGACATCAGCTGGGCACCGGAATACTTCTTCAATGTTGTGAACAACATTGGACGTATTTTTTTCATACTCAATATTCTCCTTTTTCTTACCTGTGTGTAAAAGTAACTGTCTGGTCCCGAAAAAAGACCACGAGTATTTATTATACAGGAAAATATGAGCCTGTCCAGTTTTTTCGAATTTTTAGCGGATATAGTTATGAATTTAACATTTTTGTATGTTAAATTCATACTTGAATGCCCATTTTACGGAAATCATCACTGTTTTTCCGCAAAAAATCCCCCGCGCATACCTGCCTTACAGATACACACGGGGAATTTACGCTTCTTTGCAGCTATTTTATTTCTCTGCGCTTTCCTTGTTTGCTTTTCTGTCCAGAGTATTTAAACTCATATCATTGTAGTCATCCAGATTCAGATTTCCCATCATCTTATCTACAACAAGTGCATTCGTCAGGGAACCGGTGACGTTGATCATGGTTCTCGGCATGTCGATGATCGGGTCTATGGCTAAGATCGGACTGACCATACCGAACTGGGCGCCCATGCCGACACCGGAAAGTCCGACGGAAGCAGCCATGGTCGCTGTTCCAGGGATACCTGCGATTCCAGGGGAACCGATGGCGACAACAAAGATCGTCATCACGATCATTGTCCATAACTTTTTTCTTCTAAATCATTTTTCTGCACTGCTCAAACAGTACATTTCTCCACACTTTTCACATGGAGAACCTTCTCCGACACGGTAAACTTCACCTCATATCCGGCAAATTCCATGCCATAAACCCGGTCCGGATCCTCCTGGTAGGACGGGCGGGGATCCTGGGCCAGAACTGCGCGGAGCGGATCCCGCTTTTCTTCCGGCAGGAACTCCAGAAGTTTTTCCGGGATCTCCACCGCAAGCCCGTACTCTTTCGTCTGGTCCGTGAAGCCGCCCTTCGCTTCCGGGTGGCTGTCCGCAAAGGGGACGTAGGGCTTGATGTCAAAGACAGGCGTCCCATCCATCATGTCCGCCCCCGTGACAACTAAGACCGGAGCGCCGTTTTCCAGGTATTCCACTCTTTTAAGCTTCACGACGGAAAGTCCCAGGGGATTCGGACGGAACGGGGATCTCGTGGCAAACACACCGACTCTCATGTTTCCCCCGAGTCTCGGCGGACGCACCGTCACTGACCAGTTTCCCGGCTTTCTGACGTTCTCCGAAAACTCCCAGATCAGCCAGAGATGGGAGAACTCTTCGATTCCCCGGATGGCCTCAGGATTGGAAAATTCCGGCTCAAAGACGATCTTCGCCTCCAGATCACCCGTCAGGCCGCTCTGTCTCGGAATTCCGAATTTTGTCGGGAAATCCGTGTGGATATACGCCACCGGTCGGATCATATGGTCCGCGTTCTGATTTTCTTTTTTTCCTGCTGCCATATCTTTCTCCCCCTTATCAGTCTGTTTTCCATTCTGTCATCTGCCCATAAAGCAGACCGGGCGCTCCCGCATAATTATTTTTCTCTGGTGGCTTCACCATTTCATGACTGCTCCGTCACCCTTCTGATCCTTCTGACGTTTCCAGCCATTTTCTCAGATCCGCCATCATCTTCTTCGCGTCCATGACACCGATCTGATATGTCTTTTCGATCTCCTCGGCGCTCTTGCAGATCCTCGGGATCGTAAGAGGAACGCTCGGACGGATCACGAAAACTTCGCCCGCCCTTTCCAGCTTTTCGATATTCCGGATACTCATGTTGTACTCGACAGCCCGGTTCTTAAGTGCCTCTGCGAACTTCGGGTATTTATGGTACACAATATCCGCCATCCAGGCATTTTCCGGCTTTTTCCGGTACTCTGAATCTCTCGTGAGAACCACAACATTGCGCTTATATCCCAGTCTCCGGAATGCTTCCACCGGGACACTGTCCGTACATCCGCCGTCGAGCAGTTTTCTGCCGTCAAGCTCCACAAACTTTGACACATATGGAAGTGACGCTGATGCCCGGATATAGTCGATATCACGCTTCATATCGTGAAGCTTCGCGTAGACCGGCTTTCCCTTCTCAACATCGCTGCAGACCGCGTAGAAATCGGTGTGTTCTTTATTTTTATTAAACGTGTCATAATCATAAACATCCAGGATCTCTGGAAGTTCATGGTAACAGAAATCAGTATCCACAAAATTTCCTGTCCTGATCAGATTTTCGGTGCTCATAAAGCGCTTGTCCGCACAGTATTTTTTATAATACCGGATGCTTCTTCCCTTCTGTCCCGAAAGGAAACTGCATCCATGGACCGCTCCCGCCGAAACACCGATCACCCCGTCAAAGGTAAGGCCTTCATCCAGAAATACGTCCAGGACTCCCGCCGTATAGATGCCGCGCATACCGCCGCCTTCCAGCACAAGTCCTGTTTTATTCTTATTTTTCTCCATCTTCTGATCCATCTTAAAGTTCCTCCTTTCCTGCTCACTGTGACATGTCTTTGCTGGATCTTTCCACTAAAAAACGAGTCAAGTACGTATTTTACAACGAAAGCGGCTTTCCGTCAAGGAAGCCGCTTTTATTTGATAACTCTTTAATCTGTTGCTTTGCGGCCTGAACCGGAAAAACAAGCTGCCACGCACTTAGTCCACCAGTTTCTCCAGCTCACTCACATACTCCGTCCTATCGCTGGTCACATGACCTGCTTTCGCGGCATATAAGGAGACTGCCGTCTGGGATTTCTTCACCGGCTGCATTGTTCCGGCACCTGCCACGCAGCCGCCCGGGCATGCCATTCCTTCCAACAGGTATCCGTTGTACTTTCCTGCCTTGGCAAGCTGTAAAAGTTTCTTGCACTCCTTTAAGCCCTCGGCATTCGCCACCCTGATCTCCTTATCCGGGTACATCTGGGCGATCACATCCACCACGGATTTCGCGACGCCGCCGGCAACTGCGAAGTTTCTTCCATCCCTGGATGCCGCATTGACTCCGCCCTCATCCTCCGCGATATTCTCGATATCCACATGCTTTGCGTCAAAGATTCCCGCCATCTCCTCGAAGGTCAGGACGAAATCCACCTCACTCCGCACAGATTTTCTCATGGCTTCCAGTTTTTTCGCCGCGCAGGGCCCGATAAAGACCACCTTTGCCTTCTCATGCTGCTTCTTGATAAGTCTCGCGGTGAGCGTCATCGGCGTCAGCGCCATGGAGATGCAGTTCGCGTAGTCCGGGAACAGTTTTTTCGCCATCATGGACCATGCCGGACAGCAGGATGTCGCCATAAACGGTAGCTGTTCCGGAACTTCCTTCACGAAGTCCTCCGCCTCCTGCACCGCGCAGAGGTCCGCGCCGATGGCGACCTCAAAGACGTCCGCAAAGCCCAGGGCCTTCATCGCCGCCCTCAGCTTTCCAGGTGTTACCTTCGGGCCAAACTGACCGACAAATGCCGGTGCCACAGCGGCGTACACTCTCTCACCTGTCTGGATCGCGCGGATGACCTGGAAGATCTGGGACTTGTCCGCGATGGCTCCGAACGGGCAGTTCACGAGGCACTGTCCACAGGAGACGCACTTGTCGTAGTTGATATCCGCCTTTCCGTTCTCGTCCGAGTGGATAGCATCCATGCCGCAGGCCGCCGCGCAAGGGCGCTCCTGGATGATGATGGCATGATAGGCACAAACATTCGCGCACTGTCCGCACTTGATGCACTTATCCGGGTCGATCCTGGATCTTCCGTTTGTGCGGTCCAGACTCACCGCGTCCTTCGGGCACACCTCCACGCACGGGTGGGCAAGGCAGCCCTGGCAGCCGTCTGTCACATAGACCCGCTTTTCCGGACACGCATTGCAGGCGAATTTGATCACATTGATGAGCGGCGGCGTGTAGTATGTCTCCGGCTTATCCGCCTCCTCGATCCCCTGGGATACCGGTGCCGGGTCCGATGCCCCGCGGTACGGGAGTCCCATGGCAAGACGGAGCCGCTCGCCCACGATCGCCCTCTCCAAAAAAACATCGTTTCTGAAATTTCCGACTTCTCCCGGAATGATCTTATACGGAAGTTCCTCAATCCGTTTGTCCACCGGCCATTCCGTGTGGTACGCCATTCTCGCCACTTCTCTGAAGATCCGGTGGCGGATCTCCTGGATCCTTGTCTCTACGCCTCTCATAAGCTTTCCTCCAATCATGATTGTCCGCGTGAATTTCCTGTCTTGTTAAAAATATAACACCTATATCATGTTCATTCAAGCACAATTTCCTTATCTACTCATGAATTTTTTCCGCACCCTGCACAGCTTTTTCATGAACCAGCCTTCAGGATACAAATCATTTGCAATTTATTTTATCTCATTCTATAATAAAAGTAGTTTGTAACTGCGAAGATCTACGGAACAGTTACTGCAGTTTTATCATTGAAAGGAGATTTTTCCATGGCATTCAAAGAAGTTGATATCAAAAGTCTGAATTTTAATCCCTTCACAAAGATCGGTTCTGAGTGGATGCTCATCACCGCTGGCGGCGAATCCGGCTGTAACACCATGACAGCAAGCTGGGGCGGTCTCGGCGTCCTCTGGGGCAAGAATGTTGCCACCTGCTATATCCGTCCGCAGCGCTACACAAAGAAATTCGTGGACGCAAACGATACATTTACCCTGTCCTTCTACGGACCGGAGTACAAGCAGGCACTCTCCATCTGCGGTTCCAAGTCAGGCCGCGACTGCGACAAGGTCAAAGAAGCTGGACTTACCCCGTATTTCACAGACGGAACAGCTGCTTTCGAGGAGGCCGGCATGGTCTTCGTGTGCAGGAAGCTCTACGAGGATGAGATCAAGCCGGAGAACTTTATCGCAAAAGAGAACGATGGAAAATGGTATCCGGAGAAAGATTATCACACTGTTTATATTGCAGAGATCACAAAAGTTCTTGTAAAAGAATAATAGAACCTGCGTGACTGTTCAGCAGGTCTGCGCACTTGCTGCACTGACCATAAGAAACCATGAGCTGGAAGGCAAAAATCCCATCGGTGCAACCGATCTGGAATGGATTTTTGCTTGTAACTATGAAGATACAGAATAGTTGCGAACGTACTATGCTATAAAAGGCATGCGGATCAGATTTTTCTGGTTTTCACGTGCCTTTTTCTTCAAATCTGCTCCTCTTTTTCTCTGACTTCCTTTATTTTCCGCCATTCTTTCGCACTATCTTAGCAAAATTTTAGCACAATTTTCCCTTTTCCATCCCCTCATAATTCTTGACTTTTAAAAATTCAGGCACTAAAATACTGAATGAATTGGCAGAAATCGGCATGATTTTAGATGCAAAACGGTTTTATGCCTTTTTTCTTTCTAAACTATACAGATACGGACTAACAGAGAAAAAGATAACCGTCACCTTCAAAGCAATCGGACTGTTATCAATATGAAAGAATACGATTATGAAAAAGTTACTGATCGGAATCGATGTCGGTTCCACCACAACAAAGATCACGGTCCTGGATGCCGGGACCGAGACACTTTTATACTCTGACTACCGCCGCCACCACGCGGACCAGCTCGCCAGCGTCCTCTTCGCGATCCGGGAAGCGGCAGAGCGTTTTCCTGACTGTGACGCCAGGATCATTCTCACCGGTTCCGGTGCAAAGCCTGTGGCCGAGGCGGCTGGCACCCCCTATATCCAGGAGGTCGTCGCTAACTCCATCGCCTTAAAGAAGACCTACGAGACTGTGGGAACCGCCATCGAGCTCGGCGGACAGGATGCGAAGATCATTTTCTGTGACATACTCCCCCCACTTAGCTAACGCTTGAAGTGGGGGCTTCTCGTTCGATTGCCCTATTGGGCAA
>ULQQ01014591.1_pt1 | contig 11060 bp, 9 predicted proteins | sample 1954621 | NCBI WGS metagenome assembly ULQQ01 (sample SAMEA4835659, study PRJEB28245) | human gut metagenome | biome: gut microbiome; material: fecal sample | place: Denmark | collected 2008
TACGCGTAGCCTGAGTAGAAGTACAGGTTATAGCCATTCGCCGCGCTGGACGGCGAAGCGGACCAATAGTAACCGTAGTTCCACTCGCTGCTCACGGCCCCCGAACCGACGTAGCGGCTGCCCGAAGCGGGATACCACGTGGTTTCACCGGTAGCGGGACCGCCCATATAGAAATTCCATCCTGACTTGAACCCGGCATTAGCGCTTTCAAAGTATTCTTTGGCATTAGGCTTGGAACCCGCTCCGTCGATGGTTGTGGCGAAGCTGTGCCACGTATTGTTCACCGGAAGCCGCCATCCCGGAGGACATGGATCGAAAAGACTTTTATCCGCATCCGAATGCCATGTAGGATTATTCCATAACCGGGAAGTGGAAGAGTAAGGGTTCTCCCGAACCCAATCGTTGCTGCCGGGGTAGTAGAAGCTGTAAGGACGCTTCACACCCATATAGAAATAGGCCGTACCCGCAATGCGCTCGATGCAGTCGTTGTTCGATGCGGTGAACGTAGTCTGCGGATTACCCTCGATATCGTACAACACCGTATTCGAATGCGGGAACGGATCCTTGCGCCCGAACTGGTAATAGAAGCCATACGAATTTCTGCCGCTGGCTGTGGAAAAAGCACCGAAATTGCGATCCATGATGTATTTGTTCAGATACTTGGTATCCCAGACATTGGTTCCGGTGCTATTGCCTGCATAACGGTGTACGTGTCCGCCCTCCACGACATAGGCATATACGCCCTCCTGCCAGGCGGTCGTGTATTCCGGCTTGTAGTCGGTGATCCACAGGTGCCAGCTCCAAAGATATTCATCCTTGCCACCCGTCTTTTTCCGAACGCCGATCACCACGTTGCCAAAAGCTCCGTCGATCGGTTTGAAGTAAAAGAACGATTCACCCGTACCCGAATAATCGGTGTTGCCGTCGGCAACGGAACCGTCTTTCGAACAGAAATTGATAAGCCGCATGGGCTGATCCTGCCAGATGACCTCGGCCACCCATTCGGTAGTGGCTGAAAGCGTGTTGTCGTCCGTGAGGTCGAGCAATCCGTCGCGGCTGCCCCAGAATTTGTTGATGCGCGTGATCGGCACCGAATAGAGCGTCTGCACGTCGCCCTTGAGCGGGTTGATCAGGTAGGAGTTCGATTCGGCCAGTTCGACCTCGCCCATATCCTCCACACGGTTGTCCGCCGACGCGTCCCCCTTGTCGGAAATAGTGATGGGAAGCACGTAATGGCGGTTGGGAATGATATTGAAGTCGTTGGTCATATTCTGTCCCAGATAGAAGCGGTAGCGCAGCGGCGTATGCTCAGTAGCATCCTCGGCCATGATTTCGAGGAACGTGGCATAGACCGGAGCATCCACGTTCTTCTGGCTTTCGAGCGACGAGCCGTTCTCCCCGCGGCGATTACGCGGCAGATAATAGATCAGTTCCTTCATTGGCTCCCCGGCTGCGATTTGGCAATCTTCCACCTCCCAGTCGATGAAGCCGGCTTCGGCGGCCGTAGGGCTGGGCGCCGAAGCATCTGCGTAGAGCTGGTCGGCATAGAACTGCCGGTCGGGAACATTACGCAGCTGCACGGAGTTGATCTGCACGTTGGAACCATCCTTGTTGGTCAATCGCAACGTCAGTTTGGCGATATTGCGGAAGAGCTGGCAGTCCAGCGCCGAAGTAGTGGACGTGACCGGCACGACGCAATTCATCAGCAGGTCGTTGGTTCCGGCGTTGTACATATCCTCCTGCGTGCGGATGTTCTTACAAAGGACTTTCAGTTTTTCCAACGTCGTGGCATTGCCCAACATCGCGCTGAAACCTTCGGAGTGCGTGTTGGCGAGCACCACGCACTTATATTCGGTTCCGGCAGGAGGCAGGATGATCGGAACAGCCATACCATCCGAGAACTCGCTCATCACATAGTAACGGGGCGAGCCGATCATCAATCCCCGATCGTTGTACTCCAGCAGCCAGAAGTCCGTCACTTCATAGTCAGGAGCGGTGCCTTCCTCAATGTCGTCCGTAATGGCCCGTGAAGAGGGCATACCGTTGGATTCGGGGACAGCGCGAAGCGACACCCCGACCATCGCTTCCCGCCCTTGATCCGTGATTGTCTGCGGGTCGAGCGGGTCTTGCGTACAAGACGCTGCCGCAAAGAGCGTCAGACACAAAAAACAAGTTCGCAATGTGTTCATATATTCGATTTTTTAATATTTACTTTTCTGCTCAGATGATTTGCTCCGGGACCTCCACCAGCTCCCAGTCGTCGCCGTTACCGACGATCTGCCATGTTCCCAGCGTGACCGTATATTTCGGGGTTTCGATCGTTCCGCCCTCGGAGCCGCCGTCCTCCCAGTCGTTGCCCGTCTTGTCGAATACATCTACCTCCAGATTGATATAATTGGAGCTGATGATGACCCGGAAAAGGTAGGTGTGCTGCGGCAACATCTGGCGCATCTCCTCCCGCGCCGTCAGAGGCAACCGGATAGGGATATTGTCGCGCGTGCCCTGCTTCAGGATACACGTCATATAAAGGTAATCGCTCTCCCGAAGATTGCCCACAGCAGTCGTCTTGAGAATCCCGGCGACCTCGGTTTTAGGAGCGTAGATGGCCGGAACGATGGCAACCTGATCGTTTTCGAGAGTTTGGTAATAGAGCGGATTGCCCTTGGCGTCGGTCTCACTTTCGGTTCTCCGGTCTGTCAACCCGACGGCGAGCACGCCCTCCTTGCTGGCCTCGATCTGCCGGGAACCCGGAAAGACCTTGACAGCCTCATCGGCAGCACCGGCGCCGACCAGCTTGAGGTCGGAGATCTCGAACGCATCGACCGAAGGATTATTCGCCTTATAAAAGTCGATCCCGACCATGGCGCGGTACTCCATCATCGGAGTAGTCATCGAAACACGTCCGTAGGGACCGATCACTTTGCTTTCGGGAAGCTTCGAAGCGACGAATTTATCGGTTCGGGGATTGACACTGAACGACCCGTCGGGGTTGTTCTTGACACCCGGAGAGACGAAAATCAGATAGTAGGTACCGCTTAGCCCATTCAGCCCCGCTGTCGCGTCTGCAACCGGATTGGTTCCATCGTCATCGAGCCAACACGCCGTCAATTCCGCAAAGCCGCCGTCCGGCACCGCTTCCTTCAGATAGTAGGTCCCCGTCCGGACGAACAAAAACTGATTCGTATTTTCGAGCGCATGGTAGGCCATGATCCGATAAGTGGTTCCTGCCGCGACCGGCTCTCCGACACGGGTGTCGATATCGAAGCGCACCGGAGCGTCTTCCTGCTCCGACGCCAGCGGCTCCTCTTGCGAACAGCAGAGAAGCAACGCTCCGGCGAACAGGCAGCCCATGATCCGAAATAAGTTTGTCTGTTTCATGATCCTTATAGTTCCAATTCGAATTCTACCGTCTCCCATGTATTGTCCACACCCACGGGCGTGAAACGCAGCGTATTGTCCAGCGTCAGACTGTAGATGTAGCGTTTGCCCGTTTCGAACTCCGAAACCGTCACCTCACCCTCGCCGGACAAATTCCTCATCCTATTCGGAATCGGGAATGTCGTTTCAGCCGGTTTGCCGTTGAAAACGAACGACAGCGTGAAATCCCCGTCTTCGTAGCCAGCCACGGGCGGCATGATGATGTGGAATTTCAGATCCGTCGTTTGCAGTCTGGTTCCGGGTCTGACAGTTAATGTTTCCGACTTGTTTTCATCGCTCAGGATCAGAGTGCGGTTCACGAGATTCATGCTCCCGGAGGTATGGATCCGCCCTTTTTTATCGGTCAGGGTTATCGATGTAAGGTCTACGCTGCCCGTGTAGAGACACTTCATTCTTATCTCCAGACAGGTCATCGCATGACTGAATGCCAACGGAACGTCGACGCTGGCCCCGGATAACTGCTCACCTGTGAATTGTAAGGGTTCGGCCCACATCCAATCCGAGGAACCGCTTTGAAACGGCACGGCCGTCGGCTTGAACGCCGATTGATCGCCCGCAACTTGCGTACGCGGATAGTAGGCGTAAATATCGACAGGAGTATGCCGTTTGACGTGCAGAACGTTATGCGGCTTGTCGTCGAAAGTATATTCCCACTGCTGTCGGTACTCGTCTTCGTCCGTAGTCACGGCATAGAGCGCGACCCGCATATTCTCGTAGTCATTCATGGCGGGGATGAAAGCCGACGGATCATCTTCGTGCTTACATACCCACATGCCGAACAGGTATGCGTTGGTGCGGGACGGAAAAACGCTCCCTTCCACAGCGGCACGGGTCCGGGGCGCCCCGTCCGTGCGGATGCCCGCCGTGAAGTCGAGCCGTACGACCTCCGACTCCGGAGCCGGTTGCTCCATTGCAGGCTCTTTGGAGCAGGCCCCCGACAGCAGTAAACCAAGCAAGAGGACACCGACGCCCCCTGCACGCCTATTGTTAGTTTTCGATGGAACTATATTCATAAATCAACCGATTTTATCTGTTTCTATTCCCCGTACAAACAGGGAATCTTGTAACCGGAAAGGGAACATTCAACCCCGTCCGGTCTTTTTTCCGAATGGCGCGAGGCCCGCAGCGTTTCGACTACTGGATGGTACCCGAAGTCTCGCCCGCATCGACCCAATCGGTAATGGTGGCTGAAGGAACGATCTGCGTACCGATGAAAGTCAGCGTCACCAGATGGCTCACACCGGCACCTCCGGCGGTAATGTCCGTGCTCGTACTCTTCAGAGTCACCGACGTTTTATAAGTAACCCCAGCCGCCACGATCTCTATATCCAAGCCTGTTTCTCCCGCCTGACACAACAAACTGCCGATCTCCACACCCGATTTCTGAATGGCATAGTTGCCGCTGAACCCGATGGACTGGTCCGCATTGCCTGTAAAGGTCAGAGCGCCCGTCGCAAGGTTCAGCGACGCCTGCGTACGGCAGTTGGTGATCTTGACGGAAGAAGCATAGATACCGTCGCCGAAACCCTCTCCCTTTACCAGTTTGAAGCGCACTTGTTTGAGCAGGTGATTGAAAGAGAACTCCGGCTGAGGCTGCGTCGTTCCGGCGCTGACCTTACCGATGCCACTGACTACGTTGGCATACATAATATCCTGTGTTCCGTCGATGGTCCATGCGACAGCCGGTGCGGCACTTGCGGTTCCTGCCGTATAGTCGCCAGCGCCGACAATCGGGCTGTAAGCATAGAAATACAGCTTCTCCGCATCGGCGGGATAGTACTGCGTATTCGTAAAGCTCAATTTGCCTTCGGCATCGGAATTTACCGTCTCGTTGTTGAAGTAGGCATCGCTGTAATCGGATGACGGAGCCGCTGTCCCTTTATAGGCGGTCACGGCGAACAGATCTTCCGTATTCTTCGGAAACGTCGTTCCGCTAACGGGACCGCCCGGCAGTGCGGCCCGCACGCTCGGCGTCGCACTCATACTCAGGCCCGCAGTGGGCACAATGGCCGTTTGTGTGCCGTCCGGCACTGAAACGGTTGCTGCGTCCTCCTTAACACACGAAGCCAGCGCCACCATGCAGAGGAAAGATGCTATGATATTTGTCTTTTTCATCGTTCAAACAATTTAGAAAATGATTACTGGATATCGACGCCCGCGTCATCGCCCTTGACCCAGTCGGTAATGGTCGCCGTAGGCACGATTCCGCTGCGGTGGAAGGTAAGCGTAACCTCATGGCTGACACCGGCCTTGCCGGCATCGGTGCCGGTAAGCGTAACCGTTGCGTCGGCATACGTCACACCGCCGGCAGTAACGCTGACGGTGAAGCTCGTACCCGGCTCGAACATCAGACAGCCGGGGACAGAAGCACCCGCAGCCGTGATGGTAGTGCTGTTGCCGGAGAGCGTGAGCGATTGGTCGGCATCGCCGCTGAATTCCAGCGTACCATTCACCACATTCAGCGAGGCAGAAGTCTTGACATTCTTGACGACGATCTGCGAGACGGCCGTATTGCTACCTGCGTCGAACGTAGCCCCAGCCTTTACCTTGAACGTGATCTTTTTCAGCAGATGGCTGAACTCGAATGCCGGATGCGTTTGCGTTTCACCGTTGGCAACGCCGCCGAAGCCGTTCGTGTTAGTGACCTTCCCGGCCATAATATCCTCCTGCCCCGTGATGGTGTAAGCGACCGAAGGCTTGGCCGTGCCGTTGCCGTTGGTGTAAGAGCCGTTCTCCGAGGGAGCATAGGCATAGAACCAGAGCTTCGGCGCGTTCGTACCCGTCGGTGGATAGTATTTCGGCGTGGCGAGCGAGAGCGAGCCGTTCGCAGCGCAGTTCACCTGCATATTTTCGAACGCTTCGGCACCTGCAGCCGTCCAGTCGGTAGGCTCCGCCGCGGATTCGAAAGCCGAAAGGCGGAAGACGTCGGCTCCTTCGGCGAAAGAAGTGCCTTCTACGGCGGCACGGCTGATGACATTATGCTCTATGCCGGCGCTTGGAACGATAGCGACACGCACATCCCCGGTGCCGCTCCCCATATTCTCTTCTTTGGAGCAACTTGCCAAAGCCGCAAGTGCCCAAACGGATATGAATAGTTTTTTCATCGTTTCTGTAATTTTATCGGTTATGTATGTTATTCCACCTCGGCCGAGCCGCTGCCGCGTGTCCATTCGGCGACCGTAGCCGTCAGGCTCAAAGACTGCTGCTTGAACGTCAGCGTGATGGTGTAGGCTTTGCCCTCCACGAAGTTCGTGTCGTCGTCGATGGTGGCCGTCACACGCTCGAACGTCGCACTCGAAGTTTCGATCCGCAGCGTGACGGTGTTGCCCCGCATGGGCCTGATCATGACGGGCTCGCCGACAACGGCAGCCGTCGTGGAGATTTCCTTGTCCGCAGGAATGCCGGGAACATCCAATGTCGCAACTGCGGCATAGGTCACGGCATCGGCCGTCAAATCAATTCCGGTGGGCAGTTCCGCATTCAGGACGGAGATCTTTCTGATCGTCGTTCCGGCGGCCAGCGAAGCGTCGGCCACGACCTTGAACTTGAGCTGGGTGCTCTTGTGTGCGAAGTGCAACACCTTGCCCGTATTGTCGTTCTTCGAACCGCTGATCGGCCCGGCGAGCAGGACATCCACCGTACCGTCCGTATTGGAGAACGTTACGGCGCCGTTCGCAGGCGCTCCGGCAGGCTGCCACGCCTTCATATAAGTCTTGACGCCATTGTTGGCATCGTATGTCTGGGGGTCTTTCAAAACCGCCGACTTCACATCCGTCGAGGCCGTGATGTCGGCTGTCGTGTACCACTCCGCAGCACTGCCGTATGCCGGAACACCGCTCGTTTCCCAACCGGCCACGCCCGCCGTAAAGGCGGCGCCCGTTTCCACGACGGCACGACTGTCGGGAGCGATGGACCCAGTCGCAATGCCGGCGCTCAACGTAACGGGCACATCGTCGCCGAAGGAAGCATTTCCACTCTCGCTTTTGGAGCAACCTGCCAAAGCGGCGAGAGCCAACATAGATATGATGGTTCGTTTCATATATCTCGATTTTGGTCTATTACTGGATTTCGGCGCTGCCGGCAGCTGTCTTCCAATCAGCCACCGTAGCCGTCAGTTCGATACCGGCCTGTCCGAAGGTCAGCGTGATCTCGTAGGCATAACCGGCCAGCACTTGATCGGTTGTGACGGTTACCGTCTTATTCGCATAGGAAGCGTTGTTCGTGGCGATGTCGACCGTGAAGGTCTTGGATGCGATCGGTTTGATCATGACGGCGTCGCCTACGGGATCTCCGGCTATGGCATTGCTGATTTCCTTCGAGCCGTCGATATTGGGGACCGTCAGATCAGCGGCAGCAGCATACGTTACGACACCGTCTTCATCGATCCCTTTCTTGAGGTCGAAACCGGTAGGAAGCTGCGCATTTTTAATCGTGATGCTTTCGATTTTGGTACCCTCGGCCAGACCCACGCCCTTTTTAACCGAGAATTTGATCTGGGAAGCCATGTGCTTGAAAGCGAGCGGAGCGCTGACCTTGCTGGTTTTACTGCCCGAAACGACAGGGGCCAACAGAACATCCACCGAACCGTCCGTATTTGCGAATGAGACCGTATTGTCAGTCGAGAACGTACCTGCCGGACTCCATGCCTTCATGTAGGTCGTTTCACCGCCCGGAGCATAGTAGCGCTGCGCGGTCCACGAGACGCTCTGGGCGGTTTCGTTGGCCTTCGTGGTGATGACTTCGGGATCGCCGCTGCCACCCCAGCTGGGAGCCTCAGCATAGGTCGGAGCACTTGCAGTCTCCCAGCCGGCAATGCCCGCCTTAACCTCGGAGCCGGAGCTGATCACCGCCCGCGAAATTACATTTACCCCCGCACCCAGTTCGATCGGAACAAGCGCTCCGTTGTCATTGCTCCCGGCATACTCCTTGGAACAACCTGCCAGAACCGACAGTCCCAGTCCCAGCAATAAAGTAAAATTCCTTTTCATGTCTGTATGTTATTTGGAAATTATTTGTCAATCAAATCACGGTTCCGGAGCCGGAGCCGCTTTCCCACGCCTCGACCGTAACCGTCAACGCGATCTCCCCGCCATCGGGTAACAGGAGCGTAAGATCGACCGTACCCCCTTCATCGGGCAGTTGCCCCAACTGCTCACTGAGATCCTGCGGCATGGTCGTTTCTTCCCTGCCGTCCGTGTGACGCACCGTCGCTGTAACGAGGTTCTCACCACGCCAGCCGAAGACAGACATATCCGCAGAGTAGACCCCGTCCGTTTCGCTCTTAACGGCAGCCGTCACTTCACCTGTAGGCTCTCCGGCGTCACAGCCGTTGATCAACCTGACCGAAGGGACGATACCCGTCATGCGAACATTCATTTCGGCGATGTCGTCGATATAATCCGGAGCGATCCGAAAATGGAGCCGCTTGACCGTATTCTTCGGGCAAAGGGTAATTTCGGTAGGACGATTTCCCCTCTGCACCGAGACATCCTTTGTTCCGATGCAGAAGACTTTGCCCACATGTTGGAGCGTGTTGGTCTCCGTGTCTATGCTGGCCTTCATGCAGTGCTCCTGCCACGACTCCGAACGGTGGCAGTCGGCATTCGCGCAGTCGCTATTCGCGGCGAGTATCGTGTACGTTCCTGCGGGAACCCGGCATTCGTGGCCCGCAGCGACACAATCTATCGCTCTATGAAGCGAACCGTCCTCACCGTAGAGCCACAGGCGACCTCCGGCGACACTCTGTCCGTCGGGCCAGACCAGATTGATCTTCAGCACACCGTCTGCGGGGCGCTCGGAAAGTTCCCGTTCGGCGCATCCGACCAAAGCCGTCACCGACAGCAATAGTCCCCCGACATATCCTGTTATATATGGTATCTTTCTCATAGTCGCTATTTTCTATTGCCTTTGCCGAACCGATAATACAACGAGGCTTTGATGCCGGTCACGCCCCAGTGGTTGTCCGTTCCCTTGCGTTCGAGGAAATAGTCCGGAGCTTCGTGTACGTACTCTTTCATTCCGGCATGACGGTAGCCGCCGCGGATGCCCACCTCAAGACCCAAACGATTGGAAAAAGGAATAGCCGCGCCTGCCGAGAGTCCGGCACCCCAGAGTTTACCCGTCGTACCGTCCAAAGCCGTACGGTTGTTCTGCACATCGTAGTCGCCGACCTGCCCGTAAGCGCCGAGGTAGAACCAGCGGAAGCGGCCGTCGCCCTTGAACCACCAGCGTGGCTCGACGCTCCACGCAGAGATGCTGAAGAAATCGTCGTTTCCATAACTACGTTTCATGTAGTTACCCGTTGCGGATAACGACCAGTGCTCTTTAAAGAAATATTCTATTTCGAGGTTCGGTACGAACGTGTAATGTTTGAAATCGGGCATGACGCCGGCCCAATACAGCAAGTTGGTCTTCACAGCCAATAAGGGATGGAACGCCCGCTTGTCCGCCGACGGCAGAACCGGAACCGGTTCGGGCTGTGCGACGACAGCTTGCCGAGGCTGTTCCGGCTCGGCGGCGGGTTGCTCCGCAGCAGGCTCCCCGACGGACTGCTGCGGTTGCGGGGTTGCGGTTTGTTCTACCGTATAGGAAAGCGTGACGCAGGAACGGCGCAGGAGCGGAAAGACGTGCTCCATAAGATAATTGTAGGGAACGCCGCCGCGAAGCATGCCCAACCGATGTTTGCGGCCGTCGATGACACGGTTATCATCGTCGTAGATCCACTCCGGCGTATTGCGTAACACGTCGAGGACCTCGTCCTTGTAGGGAATATCCCGCTCTGCAACCTGCGATTCCAAGCCGGCCCAATCGATACCGTGCGATTGGACGGTAAGAAGCGATTCGGGAAAGTCGATATGCGAACGGATATACTCCAACAGGCGTTTGGCTCGGTTTTCGGACAGACGTTTATTGGCTACAGTAATGCCGTCCGGAGAGCTATACGCATCCAAGCGGAACGAAACGAGATACCGGATAGAATCTCCGGACTCGGCATTGAAACGGCGGATGAAACGCTCCAATGCAGCCTTGTTATTACACAAGGAAAAGTCTATGTCGGACCGTCCCCGATTATAATACACGACGGTCGTATCGGTGGCATATTGTCCTTTGGCCGCCGCGGCCAGTATAATGCCGACTACTAAAAGTAGTATATTCTTTTTCATTGTTCGCTTATGTCTGTTCTTGTCTTTATATCTTCCTGTCTTTAGATTGGTTCTTTGATCGCCCGATACTCCACTTTATGCCGGAATAGGGGCGTGTGGTGCGGGAACTGCATTATCGCCAGCGCTGCATACTTGTCCGGGAAACAGGTGTCCGTACCGCGCAGACCGGTATATTTAAGAAAACTTAGTTTTTTGAGAGGGGGGGGGAATCGGCCGGCCGGTGCCGACGCGCCGGATAGGTACAGGATGAGAACACCGTCCGGCATTTGTAATTCGATGCCGGAGCGTGAGCGCAAACAGACATCCCTGCTTCCGAACAAAGAGGGGATAAGACGGTATTATTTGCAACTTTATGCGTCATACTCGGATCATTTCTTGTTGAAAATAACCCGGTTATGTCTTTTGCCTCACAAACAACCTTGTTACCGCCCGCTTTTACAATTCGCTACGGGCAGCGAA
>ULQQ01025410.1_pt1 | contig 10956 bp, 14 predicted proteins | sample 1954621 | NCBI WGS metagenome assembly ULQQ01 (sample SAMEA4835659, study PRJEB28245) | human gut metagenome | biome: gut microbiome; material: fecal sample | place: Denmark | collected 2008
TCTGGTCAAAGCAGTGGGCTACGCTTATGCAGGCGTGATGGGTCGCTCCCTGCTCAATGGATTCGTCGATTTCCATCTGGAACAATTTGGCCTGACGGCGATCCCCGGAGAATCGGCGCAGGAGCATCTCATCCGGGCGCTCAAGCTCGTATTTGAGCAAACAGACGACAGCGTGGTCATGGACCTGTCGCCTGACGGCGCGGCCCTGCTCAATAATCAAATTGGGATGGAGGAGAATATCTACTATTTCTCCTACTCTTATCTCACAACACACAAATCCGCACTCACTGGCCACCAGGTTGCAAATGCCAACACACTGCTGGTATTGATCCCATTTGCAAATCTAATCGGCAGGTATGCGGACAACACGGATACCGATTACCCGATTGATGAAAGCTGGCTGCCAAACGACGGCCTCGTTAGTGTGGTATCCGCACAAAAGCCTTCAGATGATCCAGGTGTGGATTATGATGCATCTCATATTGTACAGGGGAGTTGGAATGTGATGCCTACTCTGCCTGGAGACCACGGGACAGTAATCGGCCTCAATGCAGATAGCGGTAAAACGCTGCAATTCTATCTCGATATGATGCAGATGATCGAGTCACTCCCCAAAACGGCGCGATAATTTTGCAGGCATATGAAGCGGATGCCGAAGGGTTTCTAAAACGTGTGAAACAAGGCGCCTTACCCTTCAGCGATGGGTTGACAATGTGTTGGCAGCCGCAAAAAATTTAAGTGTTTTTCACGTGATATTATGCGAATTAGCAATAATAAAATTGTAAAAGAAAAAGCCCTGAAACGACGTATCTACGTCATTTCAGGGCTATTTTCGTGGTGATCCATCGGAGATTCGAACTCCGGACACCTTGATTAAAAGCAGTGCTTTGTTGAAAAACAGTCCGGCTTGAATCTTAGCAAGCGCCGCCATCTGGGTACGACGATAGCGCAGGGAGCAGTGACCGCTTGGCGAAGGAGCGGAATGCACGCTGCGAGCGCACGAGCGAAGCGAGCACAGCACCGCATCGGGCGAATGAAGCGACGCGCGCCGATCGGGAGCGCCCGACCGAAGCGGTTCACAGGCGGCGACGGGCCGCCGTTGTGAAATCGTCGCCCACAATGGCAAGCGAGCTTAGATTCACAACGTGCCGGACGGATAGAAGGCAAGCGCGGGAATGTCCTGCGCTTTTTTTGTTGCATTGGGGCCGCAATGGTCGTTTTGGGGCTGGGCCTTGTGTTGCTAATGGGGATGCAGGTGTTTGCCGCCCAGATCGGCAATATGATCTTTTCGCCCGGCAGGAGCCGGCCTTTCGTAGCATATGGAGACGGGCGAAAAGCACCGATTTTATGAGTGCTTGCAATGTGGTTCCCAGCGCTCACCCTGCCCTAATTGCATTTTTAGATGGTGTGTTGCACCATCTTTTTTTATTTTTCCGGGCAAAGTGGGGGGGAAATAAAAAATGGATGTTGTTAGAATTAAGCTAAGGTTAATATCTTCCTGCAAGGTAGTCCAATGACACTCCGTATAAATCCGCGATTTTGACTAGGGTTTTTAAGTCCGGTTCATTTCTTCCGCTTTCATACCCAGCATATGCCGTTCTTGATATATGGAGTTTTTCTGCTACTTCTGCTTGTGTTTTATTTCCGCGTGTTGTTCTTAGCTGGTATATTTTTTCAGCTAACTCCGTTTTTTCATTCGTCTCTTGCGGATCCGCTAATCGTGCTATTTTCTTGGGGAGATGGTAGTAACGCAAAAACTCGGTTAAAACGTCTTTTGTAATTAAATGGGTTCCATTTTCCATTTGCTCATATTCATCTATTGGGATTGATAATATATCTGCTACTTCCTCGGGGCTTTGGTTGTTTAGTTCGAATGTTCTTGTATGTTTGAAGAAGTCTGGTAACGTGTAATCTCCTGAAAAATATTTTCTTGGTACTTTGAAGGAAATTGTTTTATTCCCGTAATGTATTGTCGTATCGTATAGCATGTATAACACCTCAAAAGCTATTATACAACGCATTTTGTTCACGATAAACCAAGCTACTTAAAATTACATAAATCTCGGAAAAATAGTTGACATGTCTCGGTATTTGTGAGATACTTATTTGTGTTAAAAATCGTAAAATTAAGAAAATGGAGGTTAAGAAAGATGAGTATTTTAACAGAAAAGGAGCTATGTGAGGTTTTAAGCGTGACCCGGCAAACTCTAGTTGTTCTGCGTAAACGTGGAATGCCCTATTTCTTGTTGGGCACAAAACTAGTCCGCTATGATCTGCAAGAGGTCTTAGATTGGTTAAAAGAGAATGGGAGAGGATGTGATGCCAGTTGAATGAAGGCATAAAAAAATAGCCTGCTCTCCGTCGAAAGAAATCAGGCTATTAAACACCCGCACAAGGGAAAGCCCCTCTTGCGTTCGTACCAAGTATACCGCGATTGGGGCATTCCTGCAAGAAAAAATTGAAGGAGTGTAAACCAATGGGAAACAAGATCGAAATGACGGCCGGTCAAAAGAAAGAGGTAAAGGAGCTTGTGAAAAGGCTTTGTGCAAATTATGACCGGGCAACGGGCGATTGCCTGTTGATGGATGTAGCCTGTTACCAAACATGCAATTTCACTGGGTTATGCCGCTACTTTGAGAACGCTGTTCTTCCAGCGAACAAAGTGCTTCATGCCCAGCTTTTGAAAAGGGATGCGCTTCGGGTTTGTTCCGTCTGCGGCAAATCCTTTGTTGCGGCTTCCAATCGCTCTAAATATTGCGCCGGATGCGCCCGTGTGGAACGCTTAAAGCAGAAAGCCGAAAATGAACGTAAACGCCGGGCTTTCCGCGTGGACATTTCGGCTTAAAAAAACCTTGTACCTACGTTGTTTCCAACCATCAAAATGACCATGGCAATGTAATTACCTTCCTATGCCCGAAAACAGGGTTCTAAATGCACACAGTATTTCAAAAAACAAGGAGATTGATATATATGCCAGAAGAGAGACTTGGCCGCAAATTTATTGTTCGTAGATATCCTGAGGACTATGCTTTGATTGAGGGTTTCGTTTTTATGCTCTTGGATACTTTTGCTGTTATTAATCGTGATGAATCCCTGTCGTTCCACTTAAATTCTATTATCGAACATATTGAAGAACTGTTCCCATCCTCTGAATGTGACTGTTCGTGTGATGCTGTTGTGGTCTGCTATGGCAGGAATGTTGTGGACTGATGGGGCAACGCGGCGGGGGCCCGCTTCGGCGGCGCGCATTGCGCGCCCCGGGCGGCCCGCGCCGGGTCAGAAGTTGGGGTTAGTATTACCCCCAACTTCGTTACATGTTACAAATTTTTTGAAACAACGTATCTACGTACTTTGAAGCCTGTTTTTTTGTAACACCCTCCCTGTTACAACTTCTGTTACAAAATATTTGATTTATTAACTTCTGTTACAAAGAAAGCTCATAGATACAACGTTATTTGATTGAAATTGAAAAATACAGGATTTACTTCTGTTACAAATATCAAAATTAACTTCTGTTACAAAATTTCCGTTGGGAGAAGGTGATAAATGATGAATGATATTGTTTCCCGTTCATGGTTCTGCGTGTTCAACAACCCGGAAAACCATGGTTTTTCTGGTTCTCCTGAAGAAATTTCAGAGCAGATGAAAGATCGTTGGATTGCTGGCAATCCACAGAGAACTTGTGCTGTTGCCTATTGTATTTCTGCTGATGGTTTACATCATTGTCATGCTGTCTTTGAAGATACAAAAGTGATGCGTTTTCCCGTAGTTCAGAAACTATTTCCCGGTATGCATATTGAGCCTACCAAAGGAAGTAAAGACCAAGCAGAGGACTATATTAACAAGCGCGGCAAATGGGAAGAAAAAGGCGAAAGTATTCTCTGTATCGTTCGGCATGGCGAGATCAAAGGAAAACAGGGCGCAAGAAAAGATTTTGAAGTCATAGAAGATTTGATTCAAGAGGGTAAAACACCAAATGAAATCATGGACATGTCTTTTTCTTACCGCCGCTATGAAAAGATGATACGGGATGCATATTACCGCCGCCGTTTTTCTCAAACGCCATTGCAAAGGGACGTTTCTGTCTATTGGCATGTCGGTCAGTCCGGTTCAGGAAAAAGCTATACTTTTGTGAAGCTTTCTGAGCAGTACGGAGAAGATCAGGTGTATATGTTTACGGACTATGATCACGGCTTTGATAAATACAATGGCGAATTCATTTTATTCATGGACGAGTTCAGAGGGCAAATGAGATTTTCTCAATTTCTCAATTTGATTGACCGTTACAAAGTTCAGGTTCCTTGCCGTTACTTGAATGTTTACGCGCTTTGGAATGAGGTTCATATTACTTCTGTTTTGCCCCCTGAACGTGTGTATGAAAACATGGTGCAGGATAACCGGCATTTAGATACTGTCGATCAGTTAATGCGCCGCATCTCCTTTGTTGTTTACCACTGGATTGATGAGGATGGCAAGTACCGGGAATTCCAGCAACCTATGGAGGAATATTCCGATTACGAAACTTTGAAAGAGATTGCGGAAAACTCTCTTGTTGAAGTTCTTCCCGAATTTGATATCTTTTCGGAAAATCCGCCCCCTACTGAAACACAGGGGAAACAGCTTGATTTTACAGAAATCGAGTAGGAGGCCAAATGATGACTTTGCAAAACGCCATAGAAGAATTTTTGATTGATCAGCAGATAAGGGGCAATTCTCCGAACACAGTCATCTATTACAAGCGCTGTCTCGGTTTCTTTTCGATCTACATAGGGGACACTACAAGGCCCGTAGAGGGCCTTTCCCTTTCTGATTGCAAAGGGTATTATCTGCATCTGAAAGGGCAGGAAATCACCACTACAACGATACAGACATATATCCGGGCTCTGCGCGCCTTCTTGACATGGTGCTACACAGAGGGCTATTTAAACGAAAACCTCTCGGAGCGGTTCAAGCTCCCAAAGGCACAGCGGAAAACAATCGACGTTCTGACGGATGATGAAGTGAAGCGTCTGTTTTCCTGCTTCGATCTTCACACCTTCATAGGATGCCGGAATTACTGTATCTGTGCTTTGATGCTGGACAGCGGCCTTCGGCTCAATGAGGTTGTGACACTGGAGCCGGGTCGTATCCATATTCCCGAAGGCTATTTGATCGTCAACGGCAAGGGAAACAAACAGCGCATGGTTCCGATCGGATTGCAAAGCAAAAAGGCCCTGCTTCGGTATCTCTCCCGCCTTCCTCCCTTGCCCGAAAAGACGCCTTTATTCGTAACGAACGCCTTGATTCCCCTAAAACAATGCACGGTAAAGGAGCTATTCCGCAAGCTGAAAAGAAGGGCAAATATCCCCCGCCTGAAACCTCACCTTTTGCGCCACACCTTCGCAACTAGGTACTTGGAGAACGGCGGGGACATTTACAGCCTTCAGCAAATTCTTGGCCATACGTCGCTTGAAATGGTCAAGCGGTATGTGCACTTGATTCCTTCAAAACTGGCAGTCAATTTTCATTCTTACAGCCCGCTTGACAACCTCATGAAAAGATAGAAAAAGGGCGCAGATACAAGCTTTTTCTCGTATCTGCACCCTTTTGGTGATCCATCGGAGATTCGAACTCCGGACACCTTGATTAAAAGTCAAGTGCTCTGCCAGCTGAGCTAATGGATCATTTCTATCACGCTTGGCCGATTTCAGCGCGTTAAGCGCTTAACTATAATATCCGATTTCACTGAGAAAGTCAATACATTTTTTTGAAATATTTTCTTTTATCTTTCTGAACGGTTTTCCACGGTTATCTTCTGGCTCCGACGAAATTTTCCACCTGTTAAAACACGCTGGCATGGATAAATACACAAAGAAAATTGTATACTATGGATTGTATCAGATCACGATCATGGAACTAAAAAGGAGGTTGCGTATGGAATATGCTAATTATTCCGGGCTGCCGCTTGCCTTGGCGACTATTTTTCATGAAAATATCCAGGAGCGTGAGCTGTTTGACTCCCTCCCGGAGGAAACGCAGCAAAAACTACTGCTGGAAAGCATTCGGACGCCGGAGGATTTTCACAATTGTATCAATCGGTTGGCGCAAAAAAAGTGATAAGGAGGAGCCCCTATGGAGGAACTACCGTTGGGATTTGGAATGGCACTCGCGCAAAACCCCCGCGCAATGGAATATTTTTCAAAACAGACCAAGGAAAAGCAGGCGGAAATTTTGGCACACACGCATACAATTCAATCCCGCAATGAAATGCATGCCTATGTGCAGAGCCTTGGCAATTTTTAAACCAACAGCGGGAGCGCCGCGAGGCAAGATGGCAACTCTCTCGCGGCGCCACGGTGAACATAGGATAGGCAATGCCCGGCAGCCGTCTCTGGATTGTCCACCGCGTTCGCTTTACCCGATTGAATAGGTGTTCCACATGCGGGTCCCATTGGAAAAACGGCAAAGCTTTTGCAAAGGAAGTGCCGCTCCACAAGGAAAACGCTGGCTTTGCGGCTTTTGGACGCTGGACGAATCGATAATGGTCATAATAAATAGTTTTTTTATTAGGAATCTTTTTATTGTTGTAACTGTTTAAAAGAGAAAAGGCTTGCTTTTTTACTCAAAGTCGCTTATAATAAATAAGCACTCAAACGAGAGCCAATTTAATATCGCGGAGTGGAGCAGTCTGGTAGCTCGTCGGGCTCATAACCCGAAGGTCGTTGGTTCAAATCCTTCCTCCGCAACCAACAAGACACACAAACAGCCGTTTGTGTGTCTTTTCTTTATTTATTATAAAACGGAGCCTGCCATAACCATACAAAAAAATTTATGCTGCCCACGAGAGCAGTCGAATACCACCCGTTACGTTTTACAAAACATTCCCGTCCTGCGCCGCCTTTAGACAAAAGCGATTATGGGTTACTGTCAGCAGGCCTTCCCGCTGCATTTTGCTAAGCTCGTTGGAAAGAGCGCTGCGGTCAACGCTCAAATAGTCCGCGAGCTGCTGGCGGTTAAACGGGATTTCAAAAGCCCTGCTCCCGCAATGCGCCGCTTGAAACGATAAATAAGACAGCACCCGCCCGCGTATCGTTTTGGGCGCCGTATGGAAGATGCGACGGGAGAGCATTAAATTTTTCTGAGCAGATACCATCAGCAGATTGCGCACTAGCATGCCGTGGTGTGGGCAGGAATCCGGGCAGATTTGAATCACTTGCTCTGCGTTCAAAAACAGCACGTCGGAGGCCTCTGCCGCCACAACGTTAACCATCATCGGCTCCTGGGGCAGAAAGGCATAGGTTTCCGCAAAGGTATCCCCTGCTTCAATACTGGCCAGCACACTTTTATTGCCCCAAAAATCATCGTTTTCCACTTGAACCCGTCCGGAGAGCACCAGCCCGAATGCGTGCGCGATATCTCCGGCGTGATAGATCACGGCGGATTTCTCAAATCGCTTTTGCACCGCCCCCAAACACTTCAGCATTGACCGAAGATCCTCTAACGCTATGTTATGAAACAAGCTCGCTTTGGTTAAAAATTGTTCGTCCATGGTTATGACCATGCCTTTCTTGCGCCAGGCCGCAGAGTTGTGCAGTTTTGGCGCAGCCAAAATTATGAGCGGTATTTATCCTTGAAAAGCACAAAGCGCAGAGCGCGTTGCATCATGCATGAACATACGCAGAATAGGGGGACCGTTGCAAAATGAAATATTTTGCAGGAATCCCTTCTCTCCATGTTGTTATAACAACATACGAATTGAGACGATTGTAGTATATTGAGCCCATAAAGTCAAGCCACGCAACAATTCGGGAGGAATGCAATATGATTCGCAAAATGATTGAAATTGATGAAGCAAAATGCAACGGCTGCGGCCTTTGTGCCGAAGCCTGCCATGAGGGCGCAATCGGGATAATCAACGGCAAGGCAAAGCTGCTACGAGACGATTTCTGCGACGGCCTGGGCGACTGCCTACCCGTCTGCCCTGCCGGGGCCATCACGTTTGTGGAACGGGAAGCGGCCGCCTATGACGAAATGGCTGTGATGAAACAGAAAAAGAGAAAAATGCAGGCAACAGAGAGGCAAATCCCCTGTGGCTGCCCTGGGCAGCAGGCGCGTTCGCTGAAGCGGATGGAGCCTCCCTCTGAGTACACAGCGGCGGGCGGCACTTCACAGCTGCGCCAGTGGCCCGTTCAGATCAAGCTTGCTCCGGTCAACGCCTCCTATTTTAACGGCGCGCACCTGCTGATCGCAGCGGATTGTGCCGCCTACGCTTACGGCAGCTTCCATCAGGATTTTATGCGGGGCAAAATAACGCTGATCGGCTGCCCGAAGCTGGACCACTGCGACTATAGTGAAAAACTGACAGATATCATCCGGCAGAACGAGATTCAAAGCCTCACTGTAATCCGGATGGAAGTGCCCTGCTGCGGCGGGATCGAGCACGCAGCAGTGACAGCGCTGAAAAATAGCGGAAAATATATTCCGTGGCAGGTGGTGACAATCTCTACAGATGGCCGCCGGCTCGATCCACACAATTAGCCAACAGGAAAGGATGCGTTCCGATGCCTTATATTACAAAAATAGAGCAGGAAGCAGTATTGCCTCTGGCAAAACAAATCGCAGCTCAGCCGAGCCAGATTGTCAGCAAAACGCTGGTGCAGAACAGGGCGGTGAGCCTTACCCTCTTCGCCTTTGATCAAGGGGAAGAGATTGCCACACACGATTCCAGCGGAGACGCCATGGTGCAGATTTTGGAGGGCACCGCCCAATTTGCGGTGGATGGTAAAATCCATGTATGCAAGGCTGGCGATGTGCTGATCATGCCTGCCAAAAAGCCGCATTCCGTCTATGCGCCGGAAGCTTTTAAAATGCTGCTGACTGTGATCTTCCCCCTGGAAGATCATTCAATTCTCTGAAAACGGAAAAAGCATGCAGGCTGAAAAACAGCCTGCATGCTTCTTTCGTTTTATGCCGATCAAAAGTTTTATTCCGCGTATTCCGCACCAAGGCGGACCGCTTCCATATTCTTAGCTACCAGGTGCTGCTTCTTCGCGGGGACAATCTTCTGAAGCGTTTTCTCCATCGTTTCAATTGTGCAGAAGCTGGTGGTTGCCATCAGCTTGCCCATCAGAATGATATTGGCAAGGCCTTTGAGGCCGTTCTCCTCCGCCATTGCAGTGGCAGGCACATAATGGACGTCGATATCCGTGCGGTCTGTTTTCTTCTCGATCAAGGCGCTGTCCACAATCACAGTGCCGCCGGGCACAACCTTATCGATAAATTTATCAAAGGAAGGCAGGTTCATCACGATCAGTGCGTTGGGCGTGTTGACCAGCGGGGAGCAGATCTGCTCATCAGAAATGCAGACGCTACAGTTCGCGGTGCCGCCGCGCATCTCCGGGCCATAGGATGGCAGCCAGGAAACCTGCTTGTCATCGTAAAGGCCCGCGTAGGCGATCACCTTGCCCATGAAGAGGATGCCCTGCCCGCCAAAACCGGCGAGGATTGCATTCATATCACGCATTGTCGGCCACCTCCTCGTCAGCGGTTTTATCCTTATAAACGCCTAATGGATAATACGGAAGCATGTTTTCACGCAGCCACTCAAGCGCCTCGTTGGGAGCCAAGCCCCAGTTGGTCGGGCAAGCAGAAATTACCTCGACGATTGTAAAGCCCTTACCTGCAATCTGTGTTTCAAAGGCCTTCTTAATGGCCTTCTTCGCGCGGTTGACATTCTTCACACAATCGACGCTTACGCGCTCCGCATAGGCAACGCCATCCAACGTGGAAAGCATTTCACACACATGCACCGGGTAACCCGCCGTTTTCACGTCACGGCCATAGGGTGTGGTCTGTGTGACCTGACCGGGCAGGGAGGTCGGCGCCATCTGGCCGCCCGTCATGCCATAGATCGCGTTATTGACGAAAATCACGGTAATATTCTCACCGCGGGTGGCGGAGTGCACCGTTTCCGCCGTGCCAATGGCGGCTAGGTCGCCATCGCCCTGATAGGTGAACACAACGTTTTCCGGCAGGGCACGCTTAATGCCGGTTGCTACGGCTGGAGCACGGCCGTGCGGCGCTTCGATCACATCGCAGCCGAAATAATCATACGCCATCACGGCGCAGCCCACCGGCGCAACGCCGACAGTTTTCCCCTCTACGCCCAGCTCATCCAGACATTCCGCCACAAGGCGGTGGATAATGCCGTGCGTGCAGCCCGGGCAGTAATGCGTCGGGACATCCAGCAATGCATGGGGCCTTTTATATGTAGCAGCCATTACTGATTACCTCCTGTGAGCTTATGAATCTCTGCCAGAACCTCAGCGGGCGTCGGGATAATACCGCCGGTTCGGCCGAAGAAGGAAACGGGAACCGCGCAGTTGACCGCAAGGCGGACATCATCCACCATCTGGCCCATGCTCATCTCCACACAGAGAAAAGCCTTTGTGTGATCCGCTGCCTTCTGAAGGGTCTTTTTCGGGAAGGGCCAGAGCGTGATGGGGCGGATCAAGCCAACCTTGACACCCTCCTCGCGCGCCTGGCGGACTGCCGCCTTGGCAATACGGGCGGAGGCGCCGTAGGCGACGACGACATATTCCGCGTCGTCAACGAGATATTCCTCCGCCATCGGCTCCTTCTCCTCAATCAGCTTATAGCGCTCAAAACGGGCGACGACCAGCTCTTCCAAATCCTTGGCCTGAAGGTAAAGGGAGTTGATGATATTATGCTTGCGCTCATTGTTGTGGCCTGAAACGGCCCACGGCTTCTTAGGCAGGGGCTTCTGTTCATCGGAAATCTCCATTTCCACCGGCTCCATCATTTGGCCGAGCATACCATCCGCCAAAATCATTGCAGGCATGCGGTATTCATCCGCCTTATCAAAGGCGCGGGAAACGAGATCCACCATCTCCTGCACGGAGTTGGGCGCAAACACGAGCACATGCAAATCACCATGGCCTGGCGCCTTGGTCGCCT
>ULQQ01018315.1_pt1 | contig 10862 bp, 9 predicted proteins | sample 1954621 | NCBI WGS metagenome assembly ULQQ01 (sample SAMEA4835659, study PRJEB28245) | human gut metagenome | biome: gut microbiome; material: fecal sample | place: Denmark | collected 2008
AAAAGAGGCTGCCTAAGTTAGAATTGTTAGACAGCCTCTTGAGATTTCATGCGGGGCGCACCGTTGTCGGGACCGCAGCCGCTTTCGGGTCCGGCACCGTTTTCAGAGCTGCGGCCGCTTTGAGGACTGCACCGTTGTCGGGTCAGCCCCGTTCCCGGATCGGCGGACCGGTCTCCTGCGACAGATCGAAGTCCATGCGGTCCGAGGTGGTTACGGCTCCAGCACGGACCGGGCGGCCGCGGAATCAGCGGACGTATTTTCCGACGAACTCCCGGACGACGGCGGTGTATTCCTCCCTGTTGTCCCGGTAGGAGTAGGCGTGTCCGGCTCCGGGAACGAGCCACAGCTCCTTTTCGCCCGGCTTGGCTTCATAGAGCGGATAGACCATCCACGTAGGCACGTAATCGTCGGCGTCGCCGTGGATGAAGAGCATCGGAAGTTCGCACTTGGCCACCTGCGCCAGCGCCGAAGCCTCGCGGAAATTCCAGCCGTATTTTAGATCACAGAGCCAGCTCGCAGTGTACATCAGCGGAAATGCGGGAAGTCCGAACGAGGTTTTCAGCTCGTTCGAGAACTCGTCCCAGACGCTCGTGTAGCCGCAGTCCTCGACAAAACACTTCACATAGGGGCGCTGCGACTCGCCCGCAACCATCATCGTCGTGGCGGCGCCCATCGAGATACCGTGAACGACCATCTGCGTATTGCCGCCGAAGAGGGTGTCGGCGACCTCCATCCAGCGCAGCACATCCAGCCGGTCGAGCCAGCCCATGCGGATCGCCCGGCCTTCGCTCCGGCCGTGGTAGTGCAGGTCGGGCAGCAGCACGTTGTAACGCAGGTCGTGATTATAGAGGTAGCCGATCATCAGCATCCGCACGGCGCAGTCGGTATATCCGTGGACGATGACGGCCGTGCGGTCGGTCGGTTCGGGAGCCGCGGCGTAGAGCGCATGGAGCCGCACGCCCTGCGGATCGACGATCACCGTATCGCGCAGCGCTCCGGCCCGTTCGAGGCTGTCCGTCCACGGACGCAGGAAAGGATACTCGGCGTACATATATTCATAGGCCGTGGCATTTTTCGCCCGCATCGTCTCTTCGGGGCGCAGCGAGAAGCCGAGCATGTAGAAACTCCCGCCGATAACCGCAGCTGTCAGCAACAGCACAAAAAGGGCTATGGTCCGCGTAATTCGTCTCGTCGTCATAACTTTCGGTTATAGATCCGCACTCTCGGAGAGCGGCACGCCCTCCGTTCCGGCGTAAAACATCACCATCTCGGTCTCCCCGTCGCCGCGGTTTTCGCCGTAATGGACCGTGCCGACCAGCTCCACGATACCCTCGCCGGCGCGGAAAGTCCGCTCCGTCCCGTTGTCGGAGACCACGGTCAGTTCGCCGCGGAGGATCACGCCGGCATTGACGACGGCATGCGTGTGCCGCGGGAGCGTCGCATGCGGCGGAATCGTCGCCCGGAGAATCGTCACCTGCGGCTGCCCCGCCGGATAGGCCGGAAGCGGCGCGCCGTCCCAGCTCGAAGCGGTCTCGGCGACACGCGTTACCGCCGGTCGGCCGCCGGACAGACTCATTCGGCAGCCAGTTTCGTCCGGATGTGCGCCAGCATGTCGTCGGTCATGCGCGAAAGGTCCCATTCGGGTTTCCAGCCCCACTCCTCGCGGGCGCAGGTGTCGTCCAGCGAATTGGGCCAGCTCTCGGCGATCTCCTTCTTGACGGGATCGACGTCGTAATCCATCGTGAAATCGGGCAGACGCTTCCTGATCTCGGCGCAGATGATCTCCGGCGTGAAGCTCATCGAGGCGATGTTGAAGCTGTTGCGGTGAACGAGTTTCGCGGGATCGGCCTCCATCAGTTCGACGCAGGCGCGCAGCGCGTCGGGCATGTAGATCATGTCCATATAGACGTCCGGCGGCACGGGGCAGGTGAACCGCCCGGAGCGGATGGCCTCGTAGTAGATCTCGACCGCATAGTCGGTCGTGCCGCCGCCGGGCAGCGTGACGCTCGAAATAATGCCCGGAAAACGCACCGAGCGGGTATCGACGCCGTATTTGTGGTGGTAGTAGTTGCCCAGCATTTCGCCCGTGACCTTGCAGATGCCGTAGATCGTCGTGGGCTGCATGATGGTATCCTGCGGGGTCCGGTCCTTGGGCGAGGTGGGGCCGAAGGCGCCGATCGAGCTGGGCGTGAAGAGCGCGCAGTGGTGCTGGCGGGCCACTTCGAGCGAATTGTTCAGCGCACCCATGTTGACGTTCCACGCCATCTGGGGATTGCGCTCGCCGACGGCCGAGAGCAGCGCCACGAGGTTGAAGATCGAGTCGATATGGTAACGGGCGACCACCGAGGCCATGGCCGTAGCGTCGAGGGCGTTGAGCACTTCGAAAGGCCCCGCTTCGCCGAGAGCCTTGCATTCGCGCATGTCGGTGGCGACGACGTTGCGGTCGCCGTAGATTTTGCGCAGGTAAACCGTCAGCTCGGAACCTATCTGGCCTCCGGCGCCTATTATCAGTATACGTTTCATGGGTTTAGAGTTATAATTCAAAAGTAAAGATAGAAAATAATTGTGAAAACCGCACAAATTTTTGGTCTTTTCATTTTTCTTATGTACTTTTGCACCACTCGAATGAGAAATGTTGCTGTTGTAGCTCAGTGGTAGAGCACTTCCTTGGTAAGGAAGAGGTCACGAGTTCAATCCTCGTCAACAGCTCGCAAAGCAAGGATTACGGTGTCACGTAATCCTTTTTTCATTTCGGCGGAAAGGCCTGAAGACCGGCAGGGAACAGGTGGAGCGGATGGCAGCGGTCCGCCGGCTGCGGAGATGCCCAATGCGAAAGATGCAGGCCGGGGAGGGGCTTGGCTGCCGAGACGCCAAATGCGGAGGCACGCTGGGGTCCGCCGGCCGCCGAGACGCCGCATTCCATGCGGAAGTCTCCGGAAGGGCGGTCGCTTCAGGCAGACGAAAAGCGACAAAACAAACAATCCGAAGCCCGATTGCCGCCCAATCAGCCAATACTGCGCCCAAAATGGACTATCCAAGCCGATCGTTTGCCGTAACTTTGCCGTGTAAATGAATACGGACATGAAAATTACGGTCAATCCCGGCATGGAACACCTGCGGCAGTTCGTCCGGCAGCTTCCGGAACTTTTCCCGGTGTCGGGCGAAGTGCTTCACGACGGCCGCAATCAAATCCGCGCCTTCGACATCGGAGGCGAACGGCTCGTGGTCAAGCGTTACAAACGGCCCAGCGCGTTCAATGCCGTCATGTACTCGTTTTTCCGCAAGAGCAAGGCCCGGCGCGCCTACGAACACGCCCTGCGCCTGCGCGAGCTGGAAATCGACACGCCCGAACCCGTCGCATGGAGCGAATACCGCCGCAACGGGCTGATAACGGAGACCTATTTCGTATCCCGCCGGTCGGACTACGCACCGCTCACGGCGGCTACGGAACGGTTCCCGACCTCCGATTCGCTGCCCGTGCTCGAAGCATTCGCCCGTTTCACCGTCCGGCTCCACGAAAAAGGGATCTGCCACGAGGATTTCAACCAGACCAACATCCTCTGGCGGCACGACGAGGCGACGGGACGCTACGATTTCCAGCTGATCGACATAAACCGCATGAAATTCCTCCGGCGGCCGCTCCGCCCCGACGAATGCATGATCAACCTGCGGCGGCTGAGCTGCCCGGCCGTGGCGTTTCTATACATCCTCGACCGCTACGCCGAAACGCGGCAGTGGGATATGGACGACACACTGCTGCGGGGCACGTTTTTCAGGCTTCTGTTCGGACGCCGCCAGCAGTTCAAGAAGCGTTTCAGGGAGCGCAAACTGGCCGCGGCAGGCAAAAAACAGGGCTGAAAATTTGGATTTCGGGAATATTTCACTACATTTGCCAGAGGTTAATCCACCAAGGAGACAATGAGACTTTACGGTTTTGCATATTATTTCTTTTACTTTTTCTTTTATAGCAAGGGAAGAAGCGGGATGGCATGCAATTAACTGTATAAAACAATAGAGTGAAAACACGAAGGATCCCGTTCTGCAGAAGAGCGGGATTTTTTAATGCGATTCAGAAGATGAAACGGATAACGATACAGGGGATAGCGGGTTGTTTCCACGAGACGGCGGCGCACGGAAGTTTCCCCGGCGAAGAGGTCGAAGTGCTGCCCTGCGCGAGTTTCGACGAGCAGTTCGCCCGCATGGCGGCCGACGCGGAGCTGCTGGGGGTGGCGGCCATCGAAAACACCATCGCCGGAAGCCTGCTGCCTAACCACGAACTGCTGCGCCGCAGCACGCTGACGGTCATCGGCGAGTACAAGCTCCGCATCTCGCACGTGCTGGCGGCGCTTCCGGGACAGCAAATCGCCGACATCCGCGAGGTACACTCGCACCCGATCGCCCTGATGCAGTGCGGCGAATACCTCAAGGCCCGGCCCGCGATGAAAGTCGTCGAGCGCGACGACACGGCGGGAAGCGCCCGCGAAATCGCCAGCCAGCGGCTCGCCGGCACGGCGGCCATCTGCGGCGCCGAAGCCGCGGAACTCTACGGACTCGAAATCCTCGAACGCGGCATCGAGACCAACAAGCACAACTTCACCCGTTTTCTGGTACTGGCCGACCGCAGCCGCGCGGCGGAATTCACCGATCCGGCCCGCACCGACAAGGCGTCTTTGGTATTCACGCTGCCCCACACGCAGGGGAGCCTCTCGAAAGTGCTGACGCTGTTATCCTTCTACGGAATCAACCTCACGAAAATACAGTCGCTGCCGATCATCGGACGCGAATGGGAATACCGGTTTTACGTGGACGTCACCTTCGACGACCCGGTGCGGTACCGGCAGGCGGTCGATGCGGCCCGGCCGCTGACCAGCGACTTCCGGATTCTGGGCGAATACGCCGAATATCCCAATCCCGAAATCTGAACAGAAGGACATAGGACCCGATTTTCGCGGCAGGCGGGGACAGAGACGCAAACGCGGCGGCAGGCTGCGAATGACGCGAAAAGACAGAGACAAGACAAACGACAATAATTCAAACAGAACTGATATGAAAGATTTGCAACCCATCAATTTTCCGGGACTCGATCCCCGGCGCCCGCTGGTCATCGCGGGACCGTGCAGCGCCGAAACCGAAGAGCAGGTGATCGAAACCGCCCGCGAACTGGCCGCCGAAGGCGTGCGGATTTTCCGCGCCGGACTTTGGAAGCCCCGCACCAAACCCGGAGGGTTCGAGGGCGTGGGCGCCGAAGGCGTGGCATGGCTCCGGCGCGTGAAGCGCGAAACGGGCATGTACACCGCCACCGAGGTCGCCACGCGCAAGCATGTCATGGCGGCACTGGAAGGGGGCATCGACATGATCTGGATCGGCGCCCGCACCACGGCCAATCCCTTCGCCATGCAGGAGATCGCCGACGCACTGCGCGGCCACGACATTCCGGTGCTGGTCAAAAACCCCGTGAGTCCGGACCTCGAACTGTGGATCGGCGGCGTGGAGCGCATCTACAACGCCGGCATCCGCCGTCTAGGAGTCATTCACCGCGGCTTCACGTCGATCGACAAGAGTCTCTACCGCAACCATCCGATGTGGTCGATCCCCATCGAGCTGCACCGCCGCCTGCCGGGCCTGCAGATCTTCTGCGACCCCAGCCACATCGGAGGCCGCCGCGAACTGATCGCGCCGCTTTCGCAGCAGGCCATGGACCTCGGATTCGACGGGCTGATCGTCGAAGCGCACTGTTCGCCCGACTGCGCGTGGAGCGACAAGGCCCAGCAGGTGACACCGCAGGGTCTGGCCTACATCTGCCGCAGTCTGGTGATCCGCGAAGCCAACACCACGACGGAGAGCCTTTCGGAACTGCGTTCGCAGATCGACAAGATAGACGACGAACTGCTCGAACTGCTCGTGCGCCGCATGCGGGTATCGCGCGACATCGGACAGTACAAGAAAGAGCACAACATGCCGATCCTGCAGGCCAAACGTTACGAAGACCTGCTGGCGCGACGCGCGGAGCAGGCCGTACAGCTGGGCATGGACCGCGAATTCATGCGCTCGGTGCTGCAGGCCATCCACGAGGAGTCGATCCGCCAGCAGATGCAGGTGCTGGGCGAATGACGGGCTGTTACATTTCGGTTAAATATTCGGCGGGGACCACGCAATAAAGGGATTGTTACGTACTTTTGATGCGGATACCAATCCGTAACAGTTATGACAAAGCACAAAATCCTTGTGGTGGACGACGAGGAATCCCTCTGCGAGATTCTTCAGTTCAATCTCGAAGTCGAGGGTTACGAAGTCGATACGGCGTACAGCGCCGAACAGGCCCTCGGCATGCACCCCGAACGTTATTCGCTGATTCTGCTCGACGTCATGATGGGCGAGATGAGCGGATTCAAGATGGCCCGGCTGCTCCGGGCGCAGCCCGAAACGGCCGCAGTGCCGATCATCTTCTGCACGGCCAAAGACACCGAGGACGACACGGTCGCGGGACTCAACATCGGAGCCGACGACTATATCGCCAAGCCTTTCTCCGTGCGCGAAGTGCTGGCCCGCGTGCGCTCCGTACTGCGCCGCACCGCACCTGAAGCGGGACAGAGCAGGGCGATCGCGTTCGAAGGGCTGCACATGGACCTCGCCCGCAAAATCTGCACCGTGGACGGAACGCCGCTGGCCCTGACAAAAAAGGAGTTCGAAATACTCGCCCTGCTGCTTTCGAACCGCGGCAGAATCTTTTCGCGCGAGGAGATACTGCATCAGGTCTGGAGCGACGAGGTGATCGTGCTGGACCGCACCATCGACGTCAATATCACGCGGCTGCGCCGCAAAATCGGCGTCTACGGAGACCACATCGTAACACGTCTGGGCTATGGGTACGGGTTTGAGGAGTAGCCTCTCCTACCACCGGCGGCTCTTCCTGCTGCTGCTCGCATTTTCGTGGACGCTGGTCGCCTGCTTCATCGTCTTTCAGTACGGCCGCGAAAAGCAGTTCAAGGCCGAACGGCTCGACCCCCGCCTGCAGCTCTTCAACCTGCGGATGCTCGACGCCCTCGCCGACGGCGCGACGCCTGAGGAGTTCATCGCCGCACGCGACGAACCGTTCGGCGACCTGCGCGTGACGGTGATCGACGACGCCGGGCGCGTCACCTTCGACAATTCGGCCGGCAGCCTTCCGGAAACCAACCACCTCGACCGCCCCGAAGTCGCCGAAGCCCTCGCCCGCGGCACGGGATTCACGATCCGCCGCCATTCGGAGAGCACCGACCTCTACTATTTCTATTCGGCCATGTCCGACGGCGGGGTCGTCGTCCGCTCGGCTGTGCCCTATTCGATAACGCTCCGCGAAGTGCTGGCCGCAGACCGCGAATTTCTGTGGTTCATGCTGGGCGTCACGCTGCTGATGAGCGTGGCGGCCTACTTCACGACCCGCCGGCTGGGACACAACATCACGCGGCTGAGAGATTTCGCCCAGCGTGCCGAACGGGGCGAGCGGATCGACGAGCAGGCGGTCTTTCCGCACGACGAACTGGGCGACATATCGAGCCATATCATCCGGCTGTACGCCCGTCTGCAGCGCACCACGGCCGACCGCGACCGCGAACATGCGCTGGCGCTGCACGAACAGCAGGAAAAGATCCGCATCAAAAAACAACTCACGAACAACATCAACCATGAACTGAAAACACCCGTGGCGGCGATTCAGGGGTATCTGGAAACCCTGCTGGACAATCCGGGGCTTGGAGCGGAGAAGCGTACGGCGTTCCTCGAAAAGAGCTGCGCGCAGGTGGCGCGGCTGCGCAGTCTGCTCGCCGACATCTCGACCGTCACGCGCATGGACGAGGCGAGCCAGCTGATCCTCAGGGAGCGCGTCGTGCTGAACGACATCGTGGACGAAATCCGCGCCGACATGCAGCTCCGGCCCGAAGGGCAGCGGCTGCGCGTGAACTGCGACTTCCCCTACCCGCTCGAAATGGAGGGCAGTCCCTCGCTGCTGGGTTCGGTGTTCCGCAACCTCGCGGACAACGCCGCGGCCTATTCGGGCGGACGCGACATTTTCATCCGCCTGTTGGACGACTCGCCGGAGCAGTACACGCTGCAGTTCTCCGACAACGGCATCGGCGTGGAGGAAGAACACCTGCCCCACATTTTCGAACGCTTCTACCGCATCGACAAGGGGCGTTCGCGCAAGCTGGGCGGCACGGGGCTGGGGCTTGCGATCGTCAAAAACGCCGTGATAATGCACGGCGGCACGATCTCGGTCCGCAACTCGGAGCGCGGCGGACTGGAATTCACCTTCACCCTGCGCAAACATTCATAGAGCCGCAACCCGTCCGTAACACGTTTGTAACATCCGTTTCGTTCCTTTGCACCGGAAAGACCGGCCCGCACCGCAGGGCGGCGATCTCCGCCCAAGACGGCGGGCGAAAGCCTCCTCCGGAAAACGGATGCAGGGCCGGACGAAAACACACGGCGGAGCGCCAAAACGGAACCGCCGAAAAACAAACGACAAACGACCATATGAGTCCTCTATTCACAAGCATCGTCATCGTCATGGGCCTGCTGGCCGTGATGGGCATCGTCGTGGGCGTGGCCAACGACGCGGTCAACTTTCTCAACTCGGCCCTCGGATCGAAAGCCGCACCGCGCCGCGTCATCCTCTGGATCGCCGCCGCCGGCATCCTCGTCGGCACGCTCACGTCGAGCGGCATGATGGAGGTGGCGCGCAGCGGCGTCTTCTATCCCGGACAATTCTCCTTCCCGGAGATCATGATGCTCTTTCTGGGCATGATGCTGGGCAACATCCTGCTGCTGGACATTTACAACACCCTCGGACTGCCCACCTCGACCACCGTGTCGATGGTATTCGGACTGCTGGGCGCGGGAGTCGCCGCGGCACTCTACCACATCTGGGGCGATCCGGCCGCTTCGGTTTCGGACCTCTCGCAGTACATCAACACCGGAAAGGCAATGGCCATCATCGCGGCCATCCTGCTCTCGGTGGCGCTGGCGTTCGCCGCAGGATCGCTCTTCATGTACGTTTCGCGGCTCATCTTCTCGTTCCGCTACGCAAAGGCGTTCCGCCGCTGGGGCGCCGTATGGTGCGGCATCTCGCTGGCGGGAATCCTCTACTTCGCGCTGTTCAAGGGGCTGAAAAGTTCGGGGCTGATTCCGACTTCGGTCGGGGAGTACGTCGGCGAGCACGTGCTCGTAACGCTGCTCGTCTTCTGGGCCGGAGCGTCGGTGGTGCTCTGGATTTTCCAGCGCATGCGGCTCAACATCATGCGCATCACCATCCTCACAGGCACCTTCGCGCTGGCGCTGGCCTTCGCAGGCAACGATCTGGTGAACTTCATCGGCGTGCCGCTGGCCAGCTACGACGCATGGCAGATCGCCCGCGAAACGGGCAGCGAGTCGATCATGATGGGCGAACTGGCCAATCCGGCGCGCGCCAACTTCCTGCTGCTGTTGCTGTCGGGCGCAGTGATGGTCCTGACGCTCTTCTTCTCGAAGAAATCGCGCCACGTCACCGAGACCGAACTTTCGCTCGCCTCGCAGCACGAGGGCGACGAGCGGTTCGGCTCGACCTTCGTATCGCGCAGTCTGGTACGCGCCTCGCTCGCGCTCAACACCATGTGGACGGGGCTGATTCCCGACCGCATGCAGAAAGTCATCGACCGACGCTTCGAACCGCTGCCCGCCGAGGAGCGTTCGTCGGCGCCCTACGACATGATCCGCGCCGTCGTAAACCTCACGGCCGCCTCGATCCTGATCGCCATAGGCACCTCCTACAAACTGCCGCTCTCGACCACCTACGTGGTCTTCATGGTGGCTATGGGTTCATCGCTCGCCGACCGGACGTGGGGCCGCGAAAGCGCCGTATACCGCATCACGGGCGTCATGGCCGTCATTTCGGGGTGGTTCATCACCGCGCTCGGCGGATTCCTGATCGCCCTCTGCGTGACGCTGCTGCTGCTCTGGGGCGGCTGGATCGCCGTCACGGCGCTCGTCGCTCTCTGCGCATGGCTGCTCATCCGCAGCCACCGCACCAAGCCGGAGGAGAAAGCCGCCGCGGAGGAACTGCCGGTAATCAAGGCCGAGACCCCGGACGAAGTGCTCTGCGTCTGCATCGGCGAAGTATGCACGACGATGGAGCAGGTGACGCGCATTTACAACCGGACGCTGGTCGCCGTTTTCAAGGAGAACCGCAAGGTGCTCAAGGAGATGGTGCAGTCGTCGAACAGGCTCTTCGAAGAGGCCCGCGACCGCAAGTACGGCATCATGCCCACGCTGCGCCGCCTGCAGCAGTGCGACATCGACACCGGGCACTTCTACGTGCAGGTGGTGGATTACCTCTCGGAGGTGACCAAGGCGCTGATCCACATCACCCGTCCTGCGTTCGGACACATCGACAACAACCACGAGGGGCTGTCGAAGGAGCAGATCGTGGATCTGATGCGCGTAAACGATCAGGTGGAGGCGATTTTCGACAAAATCAACGACATGCTCCGCACGAAGGACTTTTCGGATCTGGACATGGTGCTCGAAATGCGCGACAAGCTCTTCGACACCATCGTCGAGGCGATCAAGAACCAGCTGCGCCGCATCAACGGCGACCCGGCAGCCAGCACGCGGGCCAGCGTACTCTATCTGACGATCCTCAACGAAACCAAGACGATGATCCTGCAGGCCCGCAACCTGCTCAAGTCGCAGCACTACTTCCTCGAAAGCAGAAAATAGGCGCGGCAGAAGACAGGCCTGCGGAGAATTCCGGACCGGACGAACGGAAGACAGCGGCCGGAAAACACCGGATAGGAAACACAGAACGGGAAACACCGCACAGAAAACACCGCACAGAAAACACCGCACAG
>ULQQ01039651.1_pt1 | contig 10754 bp, 15 predicted proteins | sample 1954621 | NCBI WGS metagenome assembly ULQQ01 (sample SAMEA4835659, study PRJEB28245) | human gut metagenome | biome: gut microbiome; material: fecal sample | place: Denmark | collected 2008
TTGCCTTCGCCCGCCGGGGTTGGATTGATGGCGGTCACCAGAATCAGTTTTCCATCGGGGCGGTCCGCCCGGTCGTCCAGCAGCTTCAGATCGATCTTGGCCTTGTATTTTCCGTAGTACTCCAGGTATTCCTCGTCCACACCGGCCACGGCTGCAATGTCCCGAATGGGCTTTATCGCACAGGCCTGTGCGATTTCAATATCCGACTTCACTTCCACATCCACACACTCCTTTATACACTTCGGCTGGAAAAGAGAGAGGAAGATGGCGGTGTGCCCCCGACATCTTCCGTTTACCTTCCAGAATTTCAAGTTTATCGTAACATCCTTTGCCCGCCTTGTCAACCGGAGGTGGAACGGGAAATGGAAGGTCCGGGGGACAAAAACGGAAAAGGCAAATTCAGCTTGCCTAGGGCTTGTTTGAAAATTGGCGATGTGTCCAGCGGCGAGGAATTTTGGGCCGCTGGCAAGCAATTTTTTCGCAGGAATCCTGACGGATTTCAAGGAAAAATTGCGCCGTCCAGTGGTCAAAAGGCCCGTCGATTGGGCATGTCGACATTTTTCAAACAAGCCCTAGGTATTAAAATTCAGAAATGTGGAGGTCACCCGTGGAGGCTGGAGTAAAAAAAGAAAGACACGACGTACGTCGTGTCTTTCTTTTTTGGTACGGCTGAAGGGATTCGAACCCCCGACCTTTTGATTCGTAGTCAAACACTCTATCCAACTGAGCTACAGCCGCATGTCATTGAGAGGACTGTATTTGTCCTGCTCGCTGACGGCTTGATTATATTAGCACAGGTTGGAACAGAATGCAAGAGGAAAATAAAAATTTCTCCAAAAATTTTCTTCGGCCGGGAGAGGATCGGGTCAAGTGGAGCGCTCTCCCTCTGCAACAATGCGCTCCAGGCAGGCCATCAGATCCGACATGGTCTCCAGCTTGACATCCATCTGCAAAATGTGCTCCCGGAGCTCGGGTGGCATGGAGTCAAACTTTGCACGGATAGCGGGATTGACATAGGACATGGAAATCACCTCGCCGATAGTATGGACAGGGGTACGGAAATTCATACCATGAAAGGCAATAAAAACGCGCTCCGGAACCGGAGCGCGGGAGTTTTTGGTCTGTCCCCCACAGAGAGGCGTCTGCCACCCTGCGGGGGTACAGTGGTTTTGGGTGTTTGAAAAGAGAGGAAAGAGAGGAGGAGTCTTGATTGATTGCTCTGGTATCCTGACAATCTCTATTTTAACAGGTCTAAGCCCAAAGTGATGAACCATTTTCAAATTTAGTATGAACGTTTTATGAACGCGGAAAACGACTTTTTCCCTGGGTAAAGGGAAAGAAAAATGGCCATATACCGCCAGGCATGCCAATGAGCGAGCGTACTCGCAGCGCATGAAGTGCTACACAGTACGAATGCGGTACAGGGCGTTGAGCACCCGCCAGTTCTGGGGGAAGGGCCGCATCAGGTTCCAATAGCCAACCCCGTATAGACCATATTCGGGGATCAAGGCCAGCTTGGCCTGTATGCTACGGGCATCCTCAAACCAGACCTCATGGGTTATGCCGTAGCCATCAGTATAGCGGTACCAGGGGGCCTGGGCCTGCTCGCTGTATTGGATATCCACACCGTAGCGGACCGCCCTGGCCACCGCCTCCTGGGGGGAAATGGACTGAGCCTTGGTACGTCCCTGCACAAAGGGGAGCGGCCAGTCGTAGCCGTAGAGGGGGACGCCCAGCCAGATTTTGGAGGCCGGGATTTCCGTCAGGGCATACTCCACCACTTGGCGCACATTGGGCAGGGGAGCCACTGCCATCGGCGGACCATAGGTATAAAACCATATAAGCCCCCTGCAATGACTATAATTGCTCGCCGTCCGTTTCGACACGTGGAAATACATAGAGATTCATGTCGCTTGCCTCCCACCGGCTGCCGGTTGTCTTGGTGTATAAGATCTTCTCCAGGACTTCCTTCAAGATGGTGTTTTTTTCGCGGGGGTCGGTCAGTGTGGGGTAGAGGGCAAGCACACGCTCAATCCGGGGAATGATCTCGAAGCGGTTCCGGGCGATACGTCGGGAGGCAGTAAGGGCGGCCTGGGTACTTTCGATCTGCTGGTTCACCTCCGCCATGCGGGCGGTCAGGGCCTGGGATCGCTGAAGAAACAGGTCGGTGGAGTAGACACCCTGCTCAACCAGGTTATAGAGATTCTCCATCTGCGCCTGTAGGGTACCGAGGGTACGCTGAAGAGAGGTGATTTCCTGCTCCGCCGTGGGGCCGGTGTGGGAGATAGTCTCCTGGGACTGTGCCAGTTTTACCTTGTAGTCGGACAACCAAATACGCAGGGAATCAAGCATACCCGCCTCTACTTCCTCCAGGACAGAGCTCTTGCAGGTACAGTCCTTATTCGGACAAGCCACGGTATCGCGGCCGTGCTTGAACTTCCGGCGCTCCATGCTGCGGCCGCATTTGGAGCAGATCAGCAGGCCGGCCAGGGGATTTCGTATATTGGTGCTCTTGGGGACGGGAGCGTGGGAGCGGTTCTTCAGCATGAGCTGGGCGCGGTGCCAGAGCACTTCGTCCAGAATCGGCTCATGCCGGCCGTCGGAAAGGTGGACGGAACGATCCACCGGGCGGGTTTTCACCAGCTCACCGTCCACCATGCGCTTGACGGTGGGCCGGTAGCTCCAGCGGAGCTTTCCGATGTAGGTTGGATTGGTCAGAATGTCCTTCACAGTGCAGGGCGGCCATTTACCGCCGGTGGGGGAGGGGATGCCCCTGGCATCCAGCCGCTTGGCGATCGTATAGGAGCCGAGCGGGCGGAGGGTGCCGTCGGGGAGGAGTTCTCCGTTGACGTACCAGTTGTAGATCTGGCGGACAATCTCGGCCTGCTCCGGGATGATGCGCAGGGAGTACCCCTTTTCACCGGACAGCTTATAGCGTTCATAGCCGTAGGTGGCCTTGCCGGCGATATATTTTCCCTCGGACAGAGAGGCCCGGCGGCCGCGCTGGAGCCGTCGGTTGATAGTCTTATACTCCCGCCGGGACATAAAAAGGCCGAACTCAAAATATTCCTCGTCAAATTCGTCACCCGGGTCATAGATCTTATTTGGAGTGACGATTTTTGTATCGCTGTACTTAAAGGTGTCAGCCACGATGCCCTGGTCGGTGGTATTGCCGCGGGCAAGGCGTTCCACCTCCATGACCAGGACTCCGGCCCATCTACCATCCTCCACGTCGTTGAGCAGGCGCTGCATCTCTGGCCGGGCCGCGATGGACTCGCCGCTGCGCACCTCCTCATAACACCCGGTGATATTGAACCCGCGCTTTTGAGCAAGCTTGAGCAGGGCGGCCCGGTGCCGGGCCAGCGTATCTCCCTGGCCGTTGGCCTCGGCCTCCAGGTCTATACGGGATTTACGGAGATACAGGCAATATTCGTCCATAGGGCGGCCCTCACTGCTCTGCCGGGAACACCTTGGACAGCTCGATAAAGCAGCCAGACAGGGTGTTGACCTTGGCCACGGCCTCAGCGGTGTAGAGCTCCTGGACACGGTAGCGGCCATCCACCAGGGTGCTGACCTGTACGGTGCGCTCCTCGGGGCTGACAATCCAATACTCCGGCACTCCGGCACGCTCGTACAGGTTATACTTGGTCAGCCGGTCGTGGCATTGGGTGGAGGGGGACAGTACCTCAATAATAAGGTCAGGTGCGCCCTTGCAGCCTATATCATCCAGCTTGCCGGGGTCACAAACCACCGACAGGTCAGGCCCCACCATTGTGTCAACATCCTCCGGCCGATCGTCCGCCCGCTCAAAGAGCCGGACGGCGAAGGGGGCGGGGTAGACCTTGCACTTCTTTCCCTCCAGGTAGTTGTAAAGCTGGGCCAGAAGGGCGGTGATGATCTCCTGGTGTAAGCGGAGGGGCGGAGCCATCATCACCGGCGCGCCGTCGATCAGCTCGATGCGCTCGCGTTTATCCCAGGTCAGGGCATCAGCTAAAGTGTAACGGTCTTCCTTCAGTAATGGCATGTAAAGGCACTCCTTTCTGTCTACAGGCCATAGAGAGAGGCCAGGGCGCGGAGGGCTTTATAGTAACGCTCCTGCACCCCGGACATGACGGCAGCGGCCTGGCGGTCGTCGTAGATATGGCTAGTGGAGTTACGGGCATCGAGCATATCGAGCCAGAGGCGTTCGTCGTCGATCAGCTCGGCGGCGTAGGCCTCTCGCAGCACCTGCTTGGGGAACTGGAGGGGGGTGGTAGCGCCCTGATCCTGCATATACTCCTTGAGGGATTTCCACGCCAGATCGAAGGTGAATTCAAACCGCTGGATCACACCGTCGCGGACGGTGTCGGTGGGGTTGGCGGCATATTCCTCCAGGGCCTCACCCAGCCGCTGGACAGCCCGGAGGTAGTTATCGCGTTTCGTCCTGACCATACAGTACAACACCGTCCTTTTCGATATTTTGCAGGTTTCGATCCACACCTCCTGCGAGGGAGGTAACAACTAGAGCAAATTAGACATAAAACATTCTAAAAATTAGTCACATTGACAAATCATTTTTTGATATAATAACACTACAACTAGTTTGCTGTTGCGCAGATAGGAGGAAGCAATATGGAAAAAATTCTGAATGCCGCGCAATATCTTTTTGAAGAATATAAGAAATTGGCTGGCGAAACCATCGACCAGATGAAACTGCACAAGCTGCTCTATTTCGCGCAGCGTGAATCCTTTGCCATCACAGGAAAGCCGCTGTTTTCGGAGGAGCTGGAGGGATGGAAGTATGGCCCCGTGTCTCCGAAGGTGCGCGCCTACTTCACGGAAGACGGCATTGCGGCGCCTACCGAGGAGCCAAGCCTGGAGGGCGCCTATATTCTTAAAAATATATTGCTGGAGTACGGCCCGATAGCATCGTGGAAGCTGAGTCAGATGTCCCACAAGGAGCAGTCCTGGATAAATGCCAGAAGCGGCCTGGGCCCGGAAGAGGTTGGGAACGTCCCACTCTCCTTGGAGGATATCCAGAGAGATGCGGAGAAGGTACGGCCCTACGATCACATGTGGGACATGTACTACGATGAGTTTGAGGATCTGGAAGCAGAGGAGGGCGGCTGAATTGGTAGGAAAGGTATACCTGTCGGTCGTCGAATACTACGACAGCAAGACGAAGACTACGAGGAAGAAAGGCCGCCCGGTTTTGGTTGTGGCAGGGCCCAGAAACAACGACTACACTGTACTGCCGATTTCCACCATTAAGCGGCGGGAGCACCTGGATTCAGACTATGATATCCCCATCGAAACGAACATCAGGGCCGGGCTGGCTCTCAGTGAAGAATGCTTCATACGTACACATAAACAGACGACCGTACATATGGGTGCACTGATTAAACAAAAAGGGGATATGAAGAACGACTATCCCGACCTTTATCTAACCGCTCTGCAAAAAATGGAAGAGTTTCAGCGCCATATTATGGACGATGCGCTTTGAGATTTCATCCCCCGGCCTGTGGCCGGGGGATTTTTTTATACTGGGCTGGGTTTTCTTTAATCCGCCTTCGAGCGGGTGGAACTGCTTGTGGAGAGAGGTTTATAAGCCGAGAAGCTGGCGCTTTTTGGCCTCAAACTCTTCCGCCGTAATAATCCCGTCGTCTAACAGCTTTTTGAACTTCATGATTTCATCAGCCGAACTTGCTGACGTATCGAGGCTTTGGTGTTCTGGACTGGAGGTAATTTGGTCCAGCAAGGAGAGAATTTTTAGTGCGGTCTCTTTGCAGGAGCGATATAGTATCCCGTTACGCTTGGTTTCCGATACTAAGATCGGGATTTCAATATGAGACATGTAAGGAACTTTTGTTGCAATTCTGATCCCTAGTTTTTGAACGAGGTCACGTTGTTGCTTACCAAGCCCCCCTCCAACAATAGCACCAACACCCCCGAATAGAAGGCCACCAACTGCGGCGCTCCCAAGTCCACCTTTTGTCACACTTGCTCCATCTTCCAGCAATTCATAATTTATAATATCGTCAAAGGAAAAAAGATATGGGCTCTCGCCTTTCGAGACCATACAGCTCCACAGACGATCTTTTGAAAATACCACCAAGTATTTACCAACAGATTCGGTGGGGACTAAAGTGGAATATATGGCGTCATCTTGTAATGTCTTAGAAATATGTGTGCGAACATCAGCAGAAGACATGGAACCAATCTGTACGAAATTGCTACACCAAGTCTTGCAGGTGCTACACAAAAAACCGTCAGTTAACTTTGTCCGGTTAAGGATGTTAACTTTTTTCCCACATACTGCACAAACTTCGCTTTTATTACCTAATGACATATTGATTCCCCTCTCTATAATGGGCACAAAATCAGCTTACCATCCAAACAAATCCTGCTTATATCCGGGCGCCCACTGGCCCAGGACACGGCCCACGGTGCGCAGTTCGTCGAACTCGCCTACTATGATGTCGTCATACTTTGGATTTAGAGAGACCAGTCGGATCTGCTGATTTTCCCGATCGACCATCAGCCTTTTGCAGTATGCCTGGCCGTTCAGTACGAATATTCCGATATTGCCCGGCTCAATACTGAGGCGGGACTTCACAAAAACGGTGCCGCCGTTATGGATTTTAGGCTCCATACTGTCGCCGGAAATGATTATGCCAAAATCGGTTCCGTCCGGGATGACACTGGGCGGGTATTGCTCGATATGGAAATCCGGCTCGTCTAGATAATTGCCAAGACCGGCGGCAGATGGCTGGTTGTACACATTGATTTGAATCATCGGGCCACTCCGCTTGGATTTTGGCAGGGTGATTACCTTCCCATCCCCGTCCTCCTGCTGGGAGTAGTGGGCCAGGGACTTTTCCTCGTATCCTAAAATAGCCTTGACAGCTCCTTTGCCGTGGTCGGTCAGCTTCTCGTAGCTCTTCGCAATTTTCTGTGCCTCCTCCGAGAGATCGGAGGGGGCCTTTTGAATATTAGAAAAAGATCCAATTTTATAGATTTGGCAGAGTGCAAGAAATGTGTCGGCATCTGGTTGCCTGTGGCCACTTTCCCAACCGTACAAGGTTTTATCAGATACGTCTATACCATCCTCGTGTAACTTTGCCAAGACCTCTCGCACTGATAGGCCGAGATCCTTACGTTTTGATTTAAGCAATGGGGCAATAGAACTACTCATATCAGCGCCTCCTTGTCCTTACTATATCCAAGGATTTCTATGAAGTCAAGATATTTTTCTTCGGTATGAAGAAAAATATCTGTATTTTCCCTTGACATTCTTCGATACGAAGGTTATCATAAAGATAGATTCTTCGATTCGCAGAATTGAGGTGAAATAAGTGACCGTTGCACAGAAGATGAAACTGCTTATTGAGCAAAAGGGGATTACCTACACATTCATTTCAGAAAAAACCGGGATACCTGTAGATGCACTATCCAAGTCATTTCTCGGTAAGCGAAGGCTGCCTGCGGATGAAATGATTTCAATTTGCCGTGAAGTAGGTATCGACCTGAGTGACCTAGCAGCAGATCGTGTTGGCACAGCGCCCCCCCCCTTGACGGGGCGGGGCAGGAAAGGGGGTGAGCAGGGATGGACATGGAAAAAGTAAAGGCCTTCGCTGTCCGCATTTTGGAGGAATGTGAACAGGAAGGCCTTACGGTGGCGGAAGCTCAGATGATTCCGCAAGAACTAAGGTTCGCGCTGGAGAGAAGGATCTTAGAGATCCATGAGCACACGGCGGTTACACGTCCTCAAACTGCTCAATAAAGCAGTCATAAAGGTGTTTATACTCGTCTGCAAACCCTTTGCAGTCTTCAGGGGCTGTGGCTGACAGCTTTCCCTCCTTGATTTCGAGTTGCATATAGAGTATGGCCAAGTCGTGCGCGCGTTTTTCATTGTCCACAAAATTCACCTCCCTTCTACCGCCTATATTCTACCACGGCGGCGGGAGGAAGGCCAAGGCCTGGCGACCAAGCCGGGCGCGTGAGAAAGCCCTGCCCCTGACGGGACGGGGCCGGGAAGGAGGTGAGCGGGGTGAAGATCATCATCGAAGCTGATTCGAAAGAAATCGCCGCTCTTGTAAGCGAGTTACAGGAACGGCGAAGATGGGAGCTATTTGAAAGCCCTGTCATATATCGCGGGTTGTCTGAGCAAGGGGTAGCTGGAGTCTTCGGTTGTCAAAATACCGGCTCCAAAGGCAGCCTGATTGAGAATCACGGCGGCGGGGCCGGTTAGATGCAGTCTTGCGTCGATAGGCTGCTGTGCTCCTGCTGTGCGCTCGTGATAGATGGATAGATAGCGTTCAACATCCTCGGAAAGAGATCTGGAGCATTCCTCCACACGGTTGATATTAGTAGGTGCATTGTGGAACGTCCAAGTGAAGTTATGGATAAGGAATCTGCTATTAGGGACAGCACGACGAATGCCTGCACCCAAGAATGGAATCAATGCAATGGACTCGATGGCTCCCATGTTAATGACTGTTGTTGGAAGCGGGAAAGACCGCAAATAGTTATACATAGTAAATCCGGAGTTCAGATCGCCACCTTCACTGGACATCAGGATTTCTATTCCTTTCAGTCCCTGTGTGTTCATTGCGTTTAAGAGCATATTCCGAAACATTTCCGCAGTGGAGACATTGATAGGGCCAAAAAAATGGATTTGTTGTACGAAATTCATGTTTTCACCTCCCTTCTATCGGCTACATTTTACCACGGCGGAGGGTAGAGGACAAGGGGTAGCCTATCGTATGAATAAAGGCTTGTTTCTGACGGGGCGGAGCCGGGAAGGGGGTGAACTGGATGGGTGACGTACATCGTCTCAAGATCAATACCAGAACCGGCGTGTTTGAATTGGACGGTGTCTCTATCATGGAGCAGGTGCTTGAGTGTACGATTCATTACCGGGGGGACGCGCCGTCTGTTGTGGAGATGACGATTCTTGCGGACATTGATCTGGAGGACTGCCTAGAGATCCAAGCAAGGAGCACAAGAGCGCGATAATGGAAATTATGGTCGGGATGATAAATTTCCAGTCAATTTGTGGGTGGAGAAAAGCCAGCCCCTTTAGAGGAATATGAGAATTGAACACAATAGGGTGGATTTTACCATCCATGGTTCTGAGTGTTTTCCCGTCATCCTTGAGTTCGCCGTTGACATACCCGGCCAAAATGCAATCCGCCAATATTTCCATATCCTCGGAGCTTTCTCTCCAAGAATCAATTTCTTCCCCGCTTTGAATTCGCCTGATCATCTTTCGCATCGCCCTTTTATATTCACGCTGAGATCTGATCATGTACGTTCCTCCTTTGGGCCAGTATATCACGGATGGCAGAGGGCGGACAAGCGGAGCCGGGGTTACCCGGCGCGTGAGAAAGCCCAGCCCCGTCAGGGGCGGGGGCAGGAAAGGGGGTGAGTTCCATGGGATGGGACTGGTCATCATTTTTTGGAACCGCGCTTGGATGCGCCTTGGGATGGTATATTTTCCCCCGGATCGGCGCGTGGGTCAAATTCAAGCGCGGCCTCAAAAGAAATCCAGCAGGAAGACAGGCAAATTGCCGCCAGAAGCAGCGGGAACGGGGCGGAGCTTAGCCATAAGCACATAGGACAATCCAAGGATCACATAGGCTGACCTGGAGGTGAGCAGCATTGAGGACAATCAAGGCCCGAAACGGATTCGTTTTCACGTTTCCGTTTGAACCGCCCTGGGAGGATCTGCGGGCGGAGGGGAGCACGCCGAACGGCGGCAAGTTCTACATATTTGATTCCTGCGTGATTCGAGATCCGGAGGAACGGGCCGCCATTGACCGCCGTGTCGCTGACGTATTCGTCCAGGCGGAGCGCCGGAAGTTCCTGGCGGCTCTGGAGGCGGAAGAACAGGCGGCCCAGGCCGCCGGAGAAGGGTAGCAAAAATGCGGGACCGCCCTGTGGGCGGCCTGCAAGAGAAAGGTGGACAAGCATGCGAACGCTAAAAACGTCCCGGCGGGAGCTGGAGCATGTAGCGGTGTGCGTTACAGGAGAAGTGAGCGCGGAATTTATCCGGGATATCCAGGAGACCATGCGGCGGGAGAACCAGCGGCGGCGGGATGCGGGCCGGCCGGGGATGTCCTACACGGTATCAGGTGGGGAGGGCAGCCCGGAGGAGTGGATACGGAAGGCGCTGAACCAGGACCTGGGAAACGGGGCCGCCCGGGCCGTCCGCTGCGTCCAGGGGCCGGTCGTCCGCCTCGCTCTGACCGGAAGGCAGGCGGCGGCGCTTCGGGCGGCCGTGGAAATGGAGCTGGCCCACCAGAGAGGCCAGGAGCTGAGGCTGTCGAGGCTGATCGGCGCGGGACTGGCGGGTGTTGCCCGGTGCGGCGGCGCCGCGGAGCAGTACATCAGCGGGATACGGCGGGACATAGCCGTGGCGGCGGAGCTTGCGGAGCTGCTGGACAGGGCCATCCGGGCCGCCGGAGGTGTCGGGGAATGAGTCGACAGCTTATCGCGGCAGTGCTGGGGCTGGCCCTCCTGCTGGCATTTGTGGTGCTGGTGGAGTATCACGCAGGGGTATGAATGGGGTGTGCCGCCCCTGGGCCGGCGGGGATCAGGCGGAGCCCGCGGCCCGATGCAGGGTCGGGCGGGCCAGGGCGCCGCGCCTCTCTCGGCGTCACCGCAACCCGCCGGGCCAGGAGCGGCACACCAGAGTAAGGAGGAGAACCAAATGAAAGTTGCATTGTTTGGGGCTGGGGATATTGGCCTGCACCAGCTTCCGGGGGAGCACC
>ULQQ01002296.1_pt1 | contig 10733 bp, 9 predicted proteins | sample 1954621 | NCBI WGS metagenome assembly ULQQ01 (sample SAMEA4835659, study PRJEB28245) | human gut metagenome | biome: gut microbiome; material: fecal sample | place: Denmark | collected 2008
AACAATGACAAAAAGCCGCCAGAATATGGGCTGGCAGCGTTCATGAACACAGTGTTATTAGTTTGTTACTATTACATTACTGGTTGTGCGTATTTTACAGCGTTTTATGGAACGAAAACCCCAGGAAACATAAGGTTTCCTGGGGTTATAATACTGCGTGGATTAAGCTCTGGAAAGGTACTCACCAGTACGTGTATCGATCTTAACGCGGTCACCCTGGTTAACGAATAACGGAACGTTGATCTGAGCGCCTGTCTCAAGAGTAGCCGGCTTTGTTGCGCCTGTAGCTGTATCACCCTTGAAGCCCGGCTCTGTATCTGTAATCTCGAGCTCTACGAATAACGGAGCCTCAACAGAGAATACCTTGCCGTTGTAGGAGCAGACTTTCACTGTCTCGTTCTCTTTAACGAACTTTAATGCATCACCAACAACGTCAGAGGATAATGCGATCTGCTCGTATGTGTTAACATCCATGAAGTTGTAAAGGTCACCGTCTGCATACAGATACTGCATGTCTACGCGGTCGATTCTTGCTGCCGGGAATTTCTCAGTCGGACGGAATGTTCTCTCAACTACACCGCCGTTGATAACATTTTTTAATTTTGTTCTAACGAAAGCAGCACCCTTACCTGGTTTTACGTGCTGGAACTCTAAGATCTGAACAACCTGTCCATCGATTTCAAGTGTAACGCCATTTCTGAAATCACCTGCTGATACCATAAATGATAATCCTCCTTAAAACTGTTTCCAATTATTTCATTTCAATTTTCACGCTTATCGCTGATTCTATCCTATTCTATACTATTCTCCAATGGTTTTCAACTATTTTTTACAAAAATCCCCGGCTGTCTGCCCTATTTTTTTCAATCGTTTCCTGTAAAATATGAGAACCACCGCCTCGAGGTACCGTTTCAGGACGATCTGGATCTCTTCTTTTGGATTGATAGGCTTTACAAGGATCGAATAGAGGCCTGTCCTGTTTGCACCCCAGACGTCCGTAAACAGCTGGTCGCCGACAAAAAAAGTGGTGTCACGGTCCGTTTTCATCTGCTCCATAGCCCGCTCGTAGCCTTTTCTCGACGGTTTCCCGCCCTTAAAAATATAGGGACTTCCAACCTTGTCCGCAAAAGGTGATACCCGCGGCTCCTTATTATTGGAAAGGATGCAGGTGGAAAAGCCGATGGCGCGGAGCCGCTCAAAGAGCTCGATCGCCTGCTTGTCCGCCGGTGCCCCGTGGGGAACCAGGGTATTGTCCACATCGAAGATGATTCCCCGGTATCCTCTCTCATAAAGTTTCTCGTACGGGATCTCGTATGCGCTGTCCACATAGTTCCCCGGATAAAATATTTCAAACATAATATTACCCTTAATTCAGCACTTCAGCCATACCTGCTCCTGTTTTTATCCGGGTGAACAACGTCATTCATTGACCCTTTTGCAGACCGGTACACAACCAAACCGCCTCTTTTGCTGTTATTTATTATTTAAGAACTTAGCCAATTCATCCATAAACGCGTTCACATCCTTAAATTCCCTGTAGACAGACGCGAAACGGACGTATGCGACCTCGTCCACCATCTTGAGTTTTTTCATGACAAGCTCGCCGATGGTCACGGACGGGATCTCACGCTCTTCCATGCTGAAGATCTGCTTCTCGATCTCGTCGATCATCTTCGTGATCTGGTCCGAGGAGACCGGACGCTTATGACATGACAAAAGGATTCCGTTTTCGATCTTCGCACGATTGTACGGTTCTCTGGAATCATCTTTCTTGATGATCATAAGCGGCAGTGTCTCTAATTTCTCATATGTCGTAAAGCGCTTTCCGCACTCCTCGCACTGACGTCGGCGTCTGATCGAGCTGTTATCATCAGCCGGACGCGAGTCGATGACCTTTGTATCCTGGGCACCACAAAACGGACATTTCATGGGACTTCCTCCTTTGCTGCCGACCGTACTATTTTTCCGCTCACGGCCACATTTTTATACCATATCTTATCACACTATCCTCTGGTTCCGCAAGTCTTTTGCTCTTTATCCGTAATTCCGATCTCCTGGCTTTTTCCTTACACGCCTTGAATAACTGTCTGTATAAAGCTCTCCCTCGCCTCCTGCTGAGCCTCCAGCTTTCTGATCTTCTCCGTACTCTTCGCGGGCACCCAGGCCTTGTTGGCGTTGTAATAAAAATTGATCTGTTTCCAATACTTTTCCGGATATAAAAACAGGTAATAAAGCACCTGCCGCTCCACTTCCGAGACCGGCAGCACCCGTTCGTAGGACTCCATGACCTGCCTCCCCAGCCGCTCATTCCAGTCATGCTTCTCCATAATCTTCCTGAGGAAATAATACAGGTCCTCCATCTGGACACCCAGGTGCATCTGGTTGAACTCCGTCACCGCCGTGTATCCGTTTCCGATCAGGATATGGTGGTAATCCGGCTCCCCATGGCAGACCGCGTACCCATCTGCGATCTCTTTTCCGTGAATCTCATACAGCCTTTCCATGCCCCGCTCTGCTTCCACGGCCTGGGCCGCGAAAATTTCAAAATTTCCGATCACTCGAAGCTCAAATTCATTTTTCTTCCGCTTTCCGCGGATAAATGTCCTCGCCTTCTTTAACTCCCGGTTATGGCGGCGCATGGCCTCAAAGAGCGGCAGTGAGATCATGGATCTCATATTCCACGTTTCCTGCCGTTTGATCATGCGGAACTGCCGATGCAGAAGCGCCAATGCCCGCACCGCCGACAATACCTCTCTTTCATCCTTCAGGTCACATTCCCGGTCCGCGAACCATTCCTTCACGATATATCTGGTCCCATCCTCCGCCGTCGACAACAGCTCCCCCTCAGAATTTCTCACATATTGGTCCGCCTTCAGAGTCTCCATTCCATCTAAAGACTGCAAAACCGCCTCCTCAAACTCCAGGCGGTTCACACTTCCACGATATTCCTTTAAAAGCCGCAGTCCCAGATCCGTCTCAAGGATCCAGGATCCTCGTCCTCTCCGTAGCACATCCACCCGAAATCCGTACGTCTTCTCCGCCTCTTCCTTCCAGTCGATCACGATTCTATCCCCCCATATCCTGCTCTGACCTTTTCCATCGACAACAATTCCGGCCCTCATCCTGCTGCCGGAATTTCCTTCTGCACAAGATATGAAATGAAAGGGGGGATTATTCCCCTGTTTCCAGAATACGGCCTGTACGTTTTTTGCTGCTTTCTGGCTGCCCGCCGTTAAATAAAAAAATGTACCTTGGCACATTCTCGCGCCTCGCGCGGCCGCTTGCGACAACCTACATTTTCGCGCGAGTGCGCATCATCGACACGTTAGTGCCTTTTATGTAATAGGGAATTCCTTGGAATTTCCTATTGCACAAAAAAAGACACCTGCAAAATTCTCTGCAGATGTCCCTACTGACATTTTTATTTCTCTTTAAATTGATTGATTTTCTCTAATAATATATCTTTTTTATTTAATTCTGGTTTTTCAAGCACCAGATTCAAAAGGTACATGAGCCCGTCGCCGATCTGCTTTCCTTTTTCCAGACCTTTTGCGAGAAGATCGCCTCCGTTGACCGCCAGCTGCTTCAGGCTCACACAGTCTCCTGCCTCTTTGATCTCCTCAAAAAGCCGCAGGATCCCCGGAACTGTCTCATCTCCGTCCAGCTTCTTTAGCTGCATGGCTCCAAGGAACTGGTACTCCGTCACCCGGCTTAAAAGTCTCCGGATCTCGACCTTATCGACCGCAAGCGGTGCCTGGAATGCCGTGATCATGTTCTTTACGTTTCCAATAGTATCATTGTCAAGCTTTAATCCGCGAAGGATCTTCACCGCCTGCTCCGCTGTCATATGGCGCAGGAAACCGGCCCATCTATGGGATTTGTCCGCCGGAAGCGCAGCGATGCCAGCCCAGCATTCTTTTAACGGATCCATGGAATTTCTGCTCTCCAGTTCCCGTTCAAACACCTCCGTAAATCCTGGCGTCACATACTCCGCGATCCCCGTCGCGTCCACCATCCAGATCTTCTCCGGATGATCCGACAGCAGAAGCTTCGTGAGTTCCACCTGGATCCGCTCCTTGCTCACATGGACGAGGTTCGGCGCGATCTCAGCAATGGCCTTGTACGTCTCATCCTCGATCACGAAGTCCAGCTGTGCCGCAAACCGCACTGCCCTGAGAATCCGCAGCGCGTCCTCCGTAAACCGGTCCTTCGCACAGCCAACGCACCGGATCACCCGGCGCTTCAGGTCTTCCATGCCCTCAAACTCATCCACGATCCCCGTCTCATGGCTGTATGCCATGGCATTGATCGTAAAGTCCCGGCGCTTTAGATCTTCCCTGAGATCCGGCGTAAACTCAACCGTCTCCGGATGTCTTCCGTCCAGATATTCCCCGTCGATCCGGTATGTGGTGACCTCATAGCCGCTTCCATGCTTAATGATCGTCACCGTTCCATGCTTAAGGCCTGTATCCACGGTTTTCCCGAAGATCTCCTTCACCTGCTCCGGCTTTGCGGAGGTTGTAATGTCCCAGTCCCCCGGAATTCTCCCGAGGACTGCGTCCCGGACACAGCCTCCGACGATAAATGCCTCGTATCCATGGCTTCGTATATTGTCAATGATCCATTCCGCCTCATAGGGCATCTCAATTCTCACCGGTCCGGTTTCCTCCTTATAAATTAGTAATCATTTCCCCAGATTCTTAAGAACTGGGATCAGCCGTTTCGCCAAAACTGCCGCCAGAACACATAAAATAAAATCCTCACCGACCGTCAGAAGAAAGCAGTTGACAAACACGACCTTCCATCCGACGCTTACGCCAAGGACAAAATTGCTGCACACATAAAAATAGATCATCCCGCAGCCATAGTCTGCGAGAAGTCCCCAGAATGCAGAAAATAAAAGCCAGGAAAAAGATGTACTTTTCCTGATCTCATATACACGTCCCGTCACATAGGCCGCCGCCGCAAATCCGATCAAAAAGCCGAATGTAGGCTTTAAAAGATACGCCGGACCACCGCCCGTGGCAAAGACCGGGATCCCACACAATCCGATCACCAGATATGTCAGCACGCTGGCAAATGCCCTTTTTGATCCAAGCAAAAGGGCCGCAAGCAGCACAAAGAAAAACTGCAGCGTAAAGTGCATGGGCACTGGCTGCACCGGGATCGTGATCTTAAGAAAAGCTCCGACGCCGATGAGGGCTGTAAACAGCCCTCCGAGCGTCAGATCCCTGATATTCCATTGCTTCATTAATATGCTTTGCCCCAGTAAACCATCTTGGTTGCCGGTTTGCCGCAGCATACGCAGGTCTCAGCAAGCTTCTCCTGCTTGAACGGCATACATCTGGATGTAACGCCGACCTGCTCCTTTAACTTGTCCTCGCACTCCTGGCAGCCGCACCACATCGCACGGATGAAGCCCGGCTTATTGTCAGCGATGTCCTTCATCTCTTCCAGGTTGTGTGCGTCGTAGGTGTGGGCGTCACGGTGTGCTTTCGCGCGCTCGTACATGTCGTGCTGGATGGTCTTTAAGAGCTCATCCACCTTCTCTGCGATCTCGCTTAAAGCGACAGTGATCTTCTCATGGGTATCACGGCGTACTAATACAGCCTGGCCTGCCTCGATATCCTTCGGTCCAAGCTCTACACGGACCGGGATTCCTCTCATCTCGGACTCGGAGAACTTCCAGCCCGGGCTCTTATCGGAATCATCAACTTTTACGCGGAAGTTGGAGAGAACCTCTTCAACCTCCCTTGCCTTCTCAAGGACGCCCTCCTGCTGCTGGCGGATCGGAACGATCACAACCTGAGTCGGAGCTACGTTCGGCGGAAGTACAAGACCCTCGTTGTCACCGTGTACCATGATGATGGCACCGATCATACGGGTCGTCATACCCCAGGAGGTCTGGTGAACATATTTTAACTGGTTGTCCTTATCGGAATACTGGATGCCGAAAGCCTTCGCGAAACCATCGCCGAAGTTGTGGCTGGTTCCGGACTGGAGTGCCTTTCCGTCATGCATTAAGGACTCGATGGTATAGGTTGCCTCAGCACCTGCGAATTTTTCTTTATCTGTCTTCTGTCCGCGAACGACCGGGATCGCAAGGAAATCCTCGCAGAAATCTGCATAGAGGTTTAACATCTGGATCGTTCTCTCCTGAGCTTCCTCTGCTGTCGCATGTGCGGTGTGGCCTTCCTGCCATAAAAACTCTCTGGATCGGAGGAACGGTCTTGTCGTCTTCTCCCATCTTACTACGGAACACCACTGGTTGTATACCTTCGGAAGGTCACGGTAGGAGTGGATGTCTTTCTGGTAGAAATCACAGAACAGAGTCTCGGATGTCGGGCGGACGCAGAGACGCTCCTGAAGCGGCTCAAGACCTCCCTGTGTTACCCATGCAACTTCCGGTGCGAAGCCTTCTACATGGTCTTTCTCTTTATCAAGTAAGCTCTCCGGGATGAATAACGGCATGTAAACATTCTTTACGCCTGCTTTTTTGAAGCGCTTGTCCAGTTCATGCTGGATGTTCTCCCAGATCGCGTATCCGTCCGGTTTGATGACCATGCAGCCCTTTACGCTTGCATAATCACATAATTCTGCTTTTTTTACAACGTCTGTGTACCACTGCGCGAAATCGTCTTCCATAGAAGTGATGGATTCCACAAGTTTCTTCTCTCTTGCCATTGCTTTTCTCCTTTATATGAATTCTTGGATTGCATACATCTAAAATTTCTGAGGATGCAGGACGCCTGTTCCGTTCCGGGGCACTCCCCGTGGAAACGAAAAAGAATGTGCCTTGGCACATTAGTGCCTTTTTATGTAACAGGAAATTCCAAGGAATTCCCTGTTACATAAAAAAGGCTGTCGTCCACAAAAGGGACCGACAGCCGGCGTTACCACCCAAATTAGCTCCCGCACTTTACGGGACCTCTCCTCTGATATCCGTTAACGCCGGATCTACGCTGTACTTAGCAATGTAGTCATTCACTGCGGCAATCTGTTTTCACTGCCGTTTTCCACATCTCTCGCACAAAGCTCCGAGGCCGGTTCAACAACGCGCACATGGAAGCTCTCACCGTCTGCTTCCTCTCTGGGATGCCGCCATTCATCTACTTTCCCTCTTCAATGCCTGTCTGATATGCATATATGATGGATTTTAATGGATTTTTCCATGTTTGTCAAGACTCCGGGACGGATTTTGCAGGCCGGCATCACCATCCCGGAGTCTCACACTTTCTGTGTCCATTCTGAACACACGATCTTTAAAATATCAGCTTGATCAACAGCCATCCCGCCGCGATGCATAACAGCACCAATGCAAATGCCGTGGAAATTCCGAATACGATTGCTCCGACAGCGATGGATAAGATAAATCCAAACAAGCTCAGCACCGCGCCGAGAAGTTTTCCACATACGCCAAGCACAAGACCAACGCACTTAAAGATCACGACAAGAAATATGATCGCAAATAAAATTGACATGATTTCGCCTCCAGTCAAACAAAATCTCGAAGATTTCTTCGGCTTATTATATTCCCACTGTCAACATTTGTAAATATAAATCAGCTCCCAATCGTTAAATACCTGATCTGGTGTTACAGTTCATGCTTACATGAACTGTAACCGATTTTGCCGATGCTTCGCATTCCAAATCGGCAAAATCCGCTGCCATAACTGTATTGTACGGGATTTTCAGTTCAGAAAATCCCTATCCATACACGGTAATGAGCCGCCCAGTTCCGTCCTTCTGGTAGACACGGTGGGAGATCGAGATAACAGTACGTCCTTCCGACGCGCTCTTTAATGCCCGGAGCACCATCTCCTCCGTCTCCGCGTCAAGGTTCGCCGTGATCTCATCGAGAAGCAGGATCCTCGGCTCACCGGCAACGGCTCTCGCGATGGATAAGAGCTGCCACTGACCCTGGGAGAATATCTCCGGTTTACATAATGTGTCATAGCCATCATCCAGGCTCACGATCGTCCCATGGAGTCCCACGAGCTTCGCGGCCGCCTGCACCGCCTCGTCCCCGATCGCCGGGTCAAACAGTGTGATCTGGTCGCGGACCGTGCCCGGAACCATATGAAAGGACTGTTCCACATAGCCGAACTTCTTTCTTTTCTCCTTGTCAGAGAGCCGATATGCCGCCTCGCCCTCAATCAGAGCCTCACCGGAATTCGGGCGATAGAGTCCTAAAAGCAGCTTAAAGATCGTACTCTTTCCGGCGCCGGTACGTCCCGTCAGCGTTACCTGCTCGCCCGGATAGATTGCGAAATTCATGTCCTTTAAAACGATGTGGTCGTCGTAGCCGAAGGTGACATCCTTAAACTCCACGCATGGTTCTGTGTTCTCGAAAATTCCGCTATCATTTACTTTAGCCGCGTCTAAATCTATACTCGCCGCACTGGTGTCCCCGGAACTATTCTCCGCTCTCCCCTGCGCATTCTCTAATTCCTGTACAGCGCCATTCTTTCCAACTGTATGTCTGGAATCCACAAATGCTCTCTCTTCTACCATCTCCCTCTCCGGCTTCGCCAGGAACTCGTTGATCCGGTAAACACCCGCAACCGCCGACTGGATCGTCTGGATCTCCATGCCGAGATTCTCGATCGGCGAGAATACCTGGGAAATATAGTTGATGACTGCGACAGATTTTCCCACGGACATGCCGAACAATGCCAGGATCTTCGCGTTTCCGGATGCCGCAAGCAGCATGACGATCGCCACCGCCACCGCATTCAGGAACAGGATCAACGGCGAGTAAACAGCGTCGTAAAAGTTCGTCTTCTCGACCGCCGAATAGCTCTCCCCGATATAGTCATCATACCTTTTCTCCATATACGTCTCTTTTCCAAGTGTATGGATCGTTCTAATACACCGGATTGTCTCCGGAACATGATTTGTGACACGGCTCATTGCCGCGCGATTCTCTAACTGCGCCGTCAGCATCTGCTTCTGGACGATTCTCGTGAACGCAAAGATCACCGGAATCAATACAACAAGAAGCAGCGCAAGTCCCCGGTTCTGGAACCAGATCACCGCAAAGATACTGATGACTCTGCAGGCATCCGCGAACATGCTGATGATTCCGGAGGTAAACAATGCCTCCACGGTATCTACATCGCCCACAAACCTGGATACCACAGCACCCGGCTCTTCCTTATTTAATGTGTCAGTGCTCAGCCGGACAAGCTTCTTCGAAAGCTCGCTTCGGAACGCATGGGTCATCTTCTGTCCAAACACAGTCAGGAAACTTTCTCTCAAGGACTCCAGCGCCCCCGACAAAAAGATCAGCAGAAAATACTCCGCTGCCATGGAAAATCCCGGGAAATTTCCGCCGGCGATCCGGTCAATGATCTTTCCGAGAACGAGAGGCGGAAGCAGGGAAATGACAACGGCACCCGTCACCGTCAGAATGATTCCGATGGAAAGCCATTTTTCCCGCACGACGGTATTTCCGATAATCGATGCCGCGCTGATACGTCTATTTGCAGTCATGATTTCCATCTCCTCTCCCCAGAATTTTCACGCGGTCTCCCTGATGGATTCCCGCGATTTCCGCTTCTTTTCGTTGTCTATTCAATATCCTCATATTTCTGTGCGCCGTCAGGATGATCTTTTTTCTCACTTGACAGAATATTTTCATCTTTCTCCGAAACCTGCGCCCTGTAAAGCTCCGCGTACTGCGGATTTTCCGCCATCAACCTCTCATGGCTGCTGCATGTTCCCATCTTCTGGTCCATCCAGATCACCTGGTCGAACTCCGGGAACAGGTATAGTCTGTGGGAGATCAGGAACACGATCCTGTCTTTCGAGAGCTCCTTCACATGCTCAAATACCTGTTTTTCTGTATTTCTGTCAAGCGCCGAGAACGGATCATCCAGAACCAGCACCGGCTTTCCATGGCAGAGTGTTCTCGCCAACGCAAGACGCGCCGCCTGCCCTCCCGAGAGACGGACGCCACTGTTTCCCACAACGGTCTTCTCCTTCTCCTCCATCTCCCGGACCTCTTCGTCGAAGCATACAGCCCTAAGCCATGTCCAGACGTTGTCATCATCCCCCAAGAGCACGTTGTTTTCCACGCTGTCTCCCAAAAGCTCCGGATCATGTCCAAGATACCCGATGATCCGGCTCCGCTCATTTTCCGTGTAGGAGGAAAGCTCCCTGCCGCCGTAAGTCAGATGACCCTCATACGGATATTCGCAGAGAAAACTCTTTCCCAGTGTAGATTTTCCGCACGCCACCGGACCCGTGATGCCGACGATCTGACCTGGTTTCGCAGTGAAGGAAATCTCCTTAAAGATCGGGTCACTGCCCGGATAGGCGAAAGTGAGATGATCAGCTACGGCTACGTTTTCTTTGACGCTGTTCTTTTCTGACTGCTGCCCGGATTTATGCACCGCACTGCCTCCCGGTCCATTCTTCACATCCTTGTCGGAGCTTTCAGTATTGTAGTTTTCATTCTGCGCCGCGATCTCATCTTTCTCCACAGCCTCAGACGCCCGCTCCATGTACGGATGGATCCTCTTCCAGGAAACCTGCGCCTTGTGGACCGCATTGAAGAGCTTCGCCGCCTTCGAGGACTTATCGGAGAGCTTCGCGTAACATGCCAGGAATGTGGTAAATGCCGCCACATCCCATGACGTCCAGCCCATTCCGAGGATATTTTCTGAACCGAAATACAGGATCATCACAGTTCCCGCCATGGCAATCACCCTGTAGACCGGCGGCAGAGC
>ULQQ01037422.1_pt1 | contig 10719 bp, 10 predicted proteins | sample 1954621 | NCBI WGS metagenome assembly ULQQ01 (sample SAMEA4835659, study PRJEB28245) | human gut metagenome | biome: gut microbiome; material: fecal sample | place: Denmark | collected 2008
AACGTATTGACATACCACGGGTAATAGGGGCAATTCACGGCACGAGCGCCGCAATTCGCCCCATTGCCCCAGCTGCCGCCCGCTATCAGCGCCGCCAGAGAATATGCGTAATACTGGTAAATGTTACCAACGTCGTAAGACTTCTCGCCTGTGTTCAATGGGCTTTTCTTGTCCCAGCCCCACGCTACGCTTGCGTGGTAGTCTGCATTTGTGGCGTGTTCCGCTCTTGTAATAAGCTCGTCCAGCCACTCCCAGACACGCCCCACGGCATCTACAACGCCCACGGAAGAAACGGCATTTACCACGCTGCCTGTTACACCTCTGCCTGTATTGCTGGTGGCGCTCCATGCGTTTGTATTTGCGTTATCCAGTCCGGCAGGGCTGCCAAAAGCATAAGCGCAAAATTCGGCATAGTTCGGCAGGCGTTTACCGCTCTTTGCCAGACGTTCTACAAAGTTGTACCAGTTCATGCTTTCTGTGCCCGTCATAGGTGCGCAGCCGTACTCTGATTTCAAGCCCTTTGCTCCGTCGTCAGAATTAAGGTAAATATCTACCCATGTGCCACCGCCTAAATATACCATACCCTCTGGGCTGCATTTCGGGCGGTGTCCCAGTGTCCATACAGAACGTGGTACAATGCCGTTGCTTACTGCACTTTCCCAGCCTGTGCCAAAAATAACACTGCTGCCATTAAGCGGCTGTAAATTGCTGTCCACCTTGCGGCAGCGTCCATAATGAAAGCCGCCGATTTTACGGCTGTTTGTAGCGTTCCAGCCTGTCGGGTATGTAGAATTAAGGGAAATTACGTATTTCTCGTCTGCGCTGTCAATTCTGCTGTCGCAGATATATACGTAATAGTCCTTACCTACCGCAAAAGCGCTGCCTGCGTCCAGATTAGCAGCTGTAAGAATTGTATTTGCTGTCTTGAAAATTCCAGCGCCGCCCACGGCAATTACGCAGCCCTCTACTACAGTCAGCTCATTTGCTCCGCTGGCGTAAATGTACTCATTGCTCGGTGCTACAATATCGCTGATTGTAGCCATTTTATTTACGTTCAAAAGCGCCCTTGCGTCGGTCTTTGTAACGTCGTCCACTAATAATCTACTCATACTGCTTTAATACTCCTTTCAGTGCTGCAATGTCGTCTGTTGTCATTCCTGCCACGGTGTCTGTGCGTTCCAGCGCAATTACCTTGCAGCCCGCTTTTACCGCTTTGGAAAGTGTAAGGGCTGTTCTGTCGTTTCCTGCCTCTCCTGCTGCCGCTGCCTCGTCGGTCTGGATATGTGTTACTCCCTGCACCGTGCCGGATACGTCGCCCGCTACGAATTTCATACCTACCGCTGCCTCGTCGCAGTAATATACCGTAACCGCCTTTTTCTCTTCCTCTACAGCTGCTACGCCGCACTCAATATAGCGCTGGTTCTCTGCGCTCTCGATTTTTGCCAGCAAATCTGCTGCCGCCAGTTCTCCGCTTGCTACCATAGCAAGGCAGTTGTAATAGTCCTCTTTTGTCTTTAATACTTTAGGAAATCCTTTCATGGTCTGCCGCCTTTCTAAAATGTATTTGCAAGATAGGAATTACCCACGTAGGTAGCCCCTAACACTGCCGTTTCTACTGTTCTTTCGTAATGCTGGCTCATGTATGCTGCGCCCATGTAACACAATCCCAGTACAGCATCATGTTTATAGTCAATGCCCCATCCGCTTTCTACTCTCTTAAGTCGCTCGTCCAGCGCTGCTATTGCCTCTTTTGTTTCTTTCGTGCCTGCCTCTGCCTGCTTTTTCACTTCCTGCATTGCTGCTGCCAGCTCTTCAATTTGCAGTTGCAGGCTGCCTGCTATGTCCTCGCCCAGCTTGTCCTTGATGCTCTCAAACCATGTGTTAAATTCGTTTTCAGCGTCCGACTGGAATAGCTTAATTTTTGCCATAAAGTCTGTATAGGCGCTTAAAAGCTCATTGTCCCAGTTATTAAGCGTACTTTCAAAGCTGCTGTATCTTTCGTTAAACTGACTTTCATACTGCGCAAATAAGCCCTCTGTCTTGCTTACGTAGCTGTCATATACGCCCGCAATCTCTGTAAGGTACTTTTCCATACTCTGCTTATATGCGCTGAACTCGTCCAGCACGGCTGCGCTGTAGGTGTTGAAAAAGTCCGTAAACTGCTTTGTAAGCACGCTTGCGTCTATCTCTTCCACCGTTCCTGTTACAATGCCGCAGACTGCGCTATTAAACCGCTGGTCTGTGATGTTCTGCGTCTGTATCCTTGTTACGCCCTTGCCTACGTAAATATCTGCAAGCGCAAGCTCCCATATTTCCGTAGTGCGTGTTACTGCCGTTGCTGTCGGCTTTGCAGACGGTGTGCCTTTCAGCACCGCAATATACATATCTCTTTGCGGCAAATCCCAGCGAACTACTACCCTGTCCACCCTGTTAAGCGCTCCCTCTGCCGTATCCAGTGTTACGCTAAGCGTTGCAGGATTTCTAAAGGCGTAGCCGTTTATAAAGGCATAGCCTGCATTTACTCTTATTTCCATGCCGCTGTAAGCTACTACCTGTAGCCCGTCGCTCGGCTTTGGAAAAATGCCGTTTGCAATGAAAGTAGCAAAGTACCACGCCCAATCCTCGGCTTTATATACCCTGTCGTACTCTCCGTCTACTGCCACGGCATTAAACGGTAAGCTGTTTGCCATTTCTGCTACCTCACTTTCCTAATCTGGTCTACCAGCGTCGGCAGGCTGTCGCCAAAAGTCGCCTCTATGGTTTCCTCGCCTTTCTGGTATGTTTCTGTTACTTCTGTAATGCGTGCATCTATCTGTATGCCCCACTTAGTTTCTTTGCAAGTAATACGGTCGCCTAAATCAAAATCAGCCTTAAATTTTAAGTTTGAATTTGTATTTATGGTACTTACAAAATTTATGTTCTTGCCGTAGTTTTCCAACTCTGCGCCGCCTCTCGTTTTCAGCATTGCAATATAGGTATTCAGCGGTATTGTTACCTCTGTTTCCCCCTGCTGGTACTTTCTGGCAATGTCCGTAGCGTCGCAGAATACCTCTACTAAATCCAGCCCCGTTGCGCCCTCGCCGTCCACTGTGGTTACTGGCTGGCTTCCGTCGTCGTCAGCTGCTCCCTGCACATAAATAAAGTTGCCGCAGTTCTCTATACTGGCTGTGTATTCCTGCTCGTTGACATTATCAAAATCTCTTGAAAATATGCAGGGTGTGTTACCCTCGGTATTTGTGGCTGTAAGGTCATTGCCCTTATACAGATAAAAGCCAAACAGTCTCTCTCTTTCGTTAAGCAGAATGTCATAGCCCAGCTTTCCAGCCTGCGCCCTTGCCTTTACTTCCTGCCCCAGTTGTGCGTATACCTCGTTTGCATATTCAACCGCCACGCCGTCTATGGTTTCCTGCGCCAGAAATGTAAGCAATGGAAAACGCCGCTTTGTTCCTGCTGCGCTGCCGCAGTTGTTCTTTACCATAAGGTTTATAAGATACTGGTTTGTACCTGTCGCCACAATCTGCGGATAAATGCAGCGCTTATTAAGCCACCAGCTAAGCATATAGCCTTGTGCCTCTAACTGCTCTAAGCCGTTCTCGTCTTTGGTAATGTGTACGTAGGTTATCTGCGCTGCCCTGCGCCATACGCCGCCGTCGGCGGTCTTTACTTCCTTTTTTCCGTCGTGCTTGGTTATTAAGTTACCCTCTACCAGCAAACGGCTGTTATTGTCCGTAATCGGCGCAAGCAGGCTAAAAGTTCCTACGTCAAAATACTTTGTATGCCATAGCAGGCTTGCCAGCTCGTCTATAGCTCCCAGCGGCTGTACTGTCTTGTCGAATACTCTAAGCTCCATACCGTCACACTCCTAAAAATTCCTTGCTGTAGAATATGGATACTTCCAGAGAATTTACGCCGCTGGCTGCATCATATCTAAACATATTGTCGCCTATGGCAAGCTGCATAAATGTACTGTCTACATCAATGTAGCGGAAATAGTCGGTTTCTACGCCGTCCCTTATCAGCTTAGCGCCCTTGCTGCCGTACTTCGTGTTAATCTCTATCACGTCGCCCGTTTTCATAGTGGCGTTAATCTGTATAAATTCCTCGGTATCCACATTAAGCAGTATCGGGTTTGAAACTGTCCCCAGTGCTGTAAACCTTATCCTCATTCCTGTTGATACGTCGCCCTCGTTGTAGCAGTCCACTATTACGCTTTCCGCTCGGTATCCGTATATCATGCTCTTTGTGCTGTCCTTTTCGATAACGCAAGGGAAATGCCACGCAGCCACCCAGCTTGCTATATCCTCTTTTGTTTCTTCCTCTTCCCGCCAGAACGGGTTAAGGCACTCTATTTGTAAATCAAACTCATAAAGTACCTCTTTCTTTAGTATCTTAGGCTCTCCATACGCCCTGCAATCAATCACACGCTTAAAGCCGCCGTACTCATACACCAGCGTAGCGCTAAGCTCTGGGTTAAATATCTTAAGCATACGGCGGCGCAGTTCCAATGCCTGCGCCTTGTCCCGTGTGTTGATATGTCCCACTACGTCTATGTCCCTCGCCTCGATACGCTGCCCTACGTAGGTGTCGCCGTGCTGTCCCATACTGTTTGTGCTGTAAATGACGCTCGTAACGCCGGAAATGCCCTCTACGTCTTTACTTATATTGCAATGGTATACGCTGTCTACTCCCAGCTCTAACCGCTCGCCCCTTGAATTTATGTAAGTCAGTTTTTCATTTTCCATGTGTTACACCGTCCTTGCTATCATTCTGAACTGTCGGGCTGCCTCTTTCTGCTGTTTTGCATAGTCCGTGGTATTCGCATAAATATACTGATTGACAACTACGCCGCCTGCTGCACTGCCGCCGCCTCTCGGCTTTGGCTTTTTGTCGTCGTTATCATACTTAAATTCATTGCCTACATTTACCTTTGCGTCTACGTCAAACTCCTGCGGTACGCTGTCCTCAATCATTTTCTTAACGCCGCCGATTTCATTAGAAAAGCCAACGCCGATACCCTGCGCCAGATATACGCCGATTTCGTCACGCATCAGCTTAGACGGGCTGGCAATTCCAAATAAATCCTTAAGGAAGTCGGTAACATTGCCTACCCAGCCGCTTATTTTGTCTTTTATCCACCTCGTAGCGCCGCTTATGCCGTTCCAGATGCCTTCTACCATGTTTTTACCGAACCCTGCAAACGTACTGCCAATATCCTTAAATACGTCTGCTATTCCAGTAATTACATTTCTCATGCCCTCTACGGCTTTGTTCTTTACTTCTGTACCCCATGTAGCCACTTTGGAAATTGCACCAGAAATGCTGTTATAAATCTTTTGCGGTATTTCCTTAACAATCGTAACAATGCCCGTTACCATGGCATTCATTACCTCTTTGGCTTTCGTAAGCATATTGTTGCCCCACGTAGCCACTTTGGTAACTGCCCCTACTATGCTGTTCCAGATTTTCTGCGGCAGTTCCTTAACAATCGTAATAACGCCCGTTACCATGGCATTCATTACCTCTTTGGCTTTCGTAAGCATATTGTTACCCCACGTAGCCACTCTGGTAACTGCTCCTACTATACTGTTCCAGATTTTCTGCGGCAGTTCCTTAACAATCGTAACAACGCCTGTTACCATGGCGTTCATTACCTCTTTGGCTTTCGTAAGCATATTGTTACCCCACGTAGCCACTCTGGTAACTGCGCTTACTATACTGTTCCAGATTTTAGCAGGCGTTTCTTTCACAATCGTTACAATGTTCGTAAGCATTGTGTTCATTACTTCTTTGGCTTTGGTCTGCATATTTGCGCCCCACGTAGCCACTCTGGTTACTGCGCTTACTATACTGTTCCAGATTTTCTGCGGCAGCTCCTTAACAATATCTATAACTTTCGTTACAAAACCTGTTATAACTGTGCCGCCTTTTTCCTGCATATTTGCGCCCCACTCTGCTATTTTCTCAACGCCCGCAGCTATTGCCTGCTGTATCAGAGTAGGTAGCTCTTTTATTTTATTTATGATTGTCATTACCAGCTTGCCTGCCGCCGTCAAAATCTTAGGCAGCCCCGTAATCAGTCCTGTTACAATGGCTGCTATAATCTGCGGTATGGCTGCGATTAAAAGCGGTATTGCATCTATGATGCCGTCAATCAATGCAACTATAATATCGCCCGCACTTTCGATAATAAGCGGTATGCCCTCAACCAGTGCATTTATGATAGCCGTTATGATTTCCGGCAGTGCCTCAATCAGTACAGGCAGCGCTGCTACCAGCCCCTGTGCCAGCCCCGTAAGCAGCTGTAATGCTGCTGTAATCAGCAACGGTATATTTTCTATCAGCATGGTTACAATGTTCGTAACCACCGTTACGATTGTTGGCAGCAATGTAGGTAACGCTTGTGCGATACCTTGCGCCAATTCCGTAATAATCTGTACGCCTGCCTCTAAAAGCTGCGGTAATATAGTAAGCAGCGTATCTATGATTGTCGGTATAATCTGCCCGATTATGCTTATCATTTCCGGCAGCATTCCAACCAGCGTATTAAGCAAGTCCTGTACGCCGCTCATTAAAGGCGGTAATAACTCCTGTATAACCTGTGGTATATACGTTGCAAGCTGCTCTACGATTTCTCCCAGTCCGCTTACCAGCCTCGGCACTGTTTCTATTACCCTCGGTGCTATATTCCCTACCACTGTTACAATACTGTCTACCAGATTGCTTGTAAGCTGTGAGAAATTCGCCTCGCTGTCTGCCATTCCAGCTATCCAGTTGTCCCACGCTGAACTCATAGAACTAACCGAACCCTCTATTGTTGTACTTGCCTCTTTTGCCGTTGTCCCTGTTATGCCCATTTCCGTCTGTACGACGTGAATAGCGTCTACAACGTCTGAATATGATGAAATATCATACTTAATGCCGGATAGCTTGCTTGCATCATCAAGCAGTCGCTGCATTTCCTCTTTTGTACCGCCATATCCCAGTTTTAAGTTATCCAGCATGGTATAATTCTGCTTTGCAAAACCGTTATAGGCGTTCTGTATAAGCGATATATCAGTACCCATTTTATTTGCATTGTCTGACATATCCGTAATTGCCACGTTTGCCTTTTCTGCTGCCGCTGCCGTGTCATTATTCATACTGGCAAGCAGCGACGCTGAAAAGCTGGTAACTGTTTCCATGTACTCATTTGCAGACATTCCAGCTGTTTTATATGCGTCGTTTGCATAACCAACAACCGTATCAGACGACGTTTTGAAAAGAGTTTCTACACCGCCTACAAGCTGTTCCTGTGCTGCGTATCCCTCTATCGCTTTTGTGGTAAGCGCTCCTATGGCTGTTGCCGCTCCCGCAACTGCTGCCGCCGTCGCCGCTGCTGCTGCTTTAAGCGCTGTACCCATTCCGCTTAGCACGCTTGTAAATCCAGAAAATTTTCCCTTTGCGTCGTCTGCCTGTTCCCCGCTGTCTTTTATTTCCTTTCCCATTTCGTCAGCGGCTTTTTCTGCTTTTTCCATTTCGTCAGTCGTTTTGCCTAATTCCTGCTCTGTCTTTACAAGCGCTGCTTTCTGGTAATTTAACTGGGTTTCAAGTTTTTTACTTTCTTCGCTATTGTCTCCTGTTGCCTTGCGGCATTTTTCTAAAGCCGCCTCGGTTTCTTTTACCTTTTTTGCCTGCTCGTCGTATGTTTTCTGTAGTACCGCCTGCTTTGCTTTCAGCGCATCTACGCTGCTTGCATTGTCCTTATATTCAGCCGTTACAAGTTTCATTTCAGAATTAAGCACTTTAAGGGTGCTGTTAATTTCCTTGCAGGCTGCTTTATACTCTGCCTCTCCGTCAAAACTTAACCTTGTTTTGACGTTCTGCGTCTTATCTGCCATAATTAAAAGCCCCCTAACGCTATGTCTATATCGTCCATGTTTTCTGTAGCTGCTGGTGTTCCCGCCTGTTCCTGTCGGAAAATGTGCGGGTTATATTCCTTGTGATATTTAAACAGTGTCGTTATCTGGTATGGTGTTTTTCTCCATGCCTCACGTTCCCTGTATCTCAAAAGCACTACTGCAATATACAAAAGCCGTGCAGTATCTAATTTTCCTGCACGGCTGCCCTGTTTCCCTCTTCTGTTGTTTCTTCTCCGTCGTTTTCGTTCTCTGTGTCGCTGTTGTCTCCCGCAGTTCCTCTGTAGAACGATTTAAAAATAGCGCTCTGTACTTCCTGCAAATTTCCTGCGTGTATCAGTCTGCCTACCCTCTTCTCTTCAAGCAGCTGGGCGTTTTCGTCCTCTGCTAAAAGTGCCTCGTTAATAAGCAACGTAAGTAACCACCTTGTATCTTTAAAAAGGTTTGGGTTATCTTTATTGAATACCTCACTTAATTTGTCGTAGCCCCCAAACTTTTCCTGTACTTCGTCTAATGCGTTCAGCGAAAAAAGTAAACCATATTCTTTGCCGTTCAGCTCTACGGGAAAAGCCCCGCTCTTTAATGCTCCCATGATATAAAATTAAGGCGCAGCCCATGCTACGCCTCTCTCCTTTCCTGTTTTATACACTTTCCATTGCTGCTGCCTTTTCCGGCACTGCTGTAAACCACGTTTTAGCCGCTGCGCTTTCCTCTGTTCCCACAAAGTCTGCTTTCCACAAGTTATCTTTCTTTCTTGTTGTAAAAGATGCCTCAATGTCCGGCGTGTTAAACTTGATACTCTCGCCCTTTGTTTCGTACTTTTCAGACGGTACTTTAAATTTTGCTTTAAGCAGCCATACGTAACGGTATTTACCACCCGTTTTCTTAGCTCTGAACCCTACAGCAACATACGGCGGCTCGTCCTCTTTTCCCGCCCATACTACGCTGTTCTTATCTACTGCCTGTCCCAGCAGCTCTGCCAGCACTTCCGGCGTAAGGTCTTTAATTCCCAGCTTAAGCGTTCCGCTTGCAAACTCCGTGACGCTCTCGCTTAATGTGTCGTCTGCATACAAGCTGCCGTCTGCTGTCTTTACGGATAAATCGGCGCTCATTGCCTCTGCCATTTTCTTAGGTGTCCCGTAGCTCTCTGCTCCGTCTGCCTCTGTGCATACGGCGTAATATAAATCTTTCAGTCCCAGTGTCATTGTTTAATCACTCCTCTTTCAAAATCTCGACTGTGATAGGCACTAACCAGTACCCCGTTTCTGTTTCGTAGCTTTCTGCGTCTATGCTGTTGATATAAACGCCTGCTGCTTTCAATACCTCTTTTGTCTTATCAAGCTGCGCCTCAAAATCGCCCTTATGGAAAAGCGTAACTCTATACATTTCCCTGCGCTCTTTCTCTTCGTCGTCTGCATTTACCGCAGGCGTACCCAGCAGCCGCAGAAACGTATAATATGCGTCTGGCTTATCCCGTCCAGTGTAAACGCCTCTCTGGGCTGGCAACCCTGCGCTTTCTAAAATCTCCTGTATACTCATTCGCCTGTTTCACTCTCCCATATACTGCGCTGTGCCTCTACTACCTTTTCGTGCGCCTTTTCGTTTGCCACTGTCATATAAGGGCGTGCAGCGTGGCTACTTGTGCCGTACTCTGCCACAAAGCCGATTGTTGCATAGCGCACCTTGCTTTTATCTCCTTTTCTGTCGTTTCCATGCTTTGCCCGTCCCTGTGGGTATATCTCTACGTATTTCTCCGTATCGTCGCCCTTTACGTCCGTAGCTTTTATGGAATTGATAAAACCGCCCGTTTCATTCAGTCCCATTGCCTGTGCCTCTGCTCTCTGTGCCTCTATCAGCACATCAGCACCAGCTTTAAGCATTTTGGGGACTGCCTCAACTGTAGCCGCCTCTCTCCGGCTGAAAGCGTCTATAATATCTTCCAGCCCGACTGTGTTAAACTCTCCCATGCTTACACCTCGTTTCTGTGGCGTAAATCTGTAAGCGTAAGCTCTATGGTGTCTGTTCCTGTATCGTAGGTCTTAAGTACAAAATAGCGCCGCCCGTTTACTTCTACTACGTCCTCGCCGCCATAATCTGCCTTGTGTACCTCGTACTTTGCCTCTACCAGTTTTCCTGTCTGCTGGCTCTTAAAATATTCACTGTATCCTACTGTTTTTTTGTTACAGAATACAGTGCGGGCGCTTTCTTCCGGCTTTACTGCAAAGCCGTTTTTATTTACCCTGTTTTCTGCTGCTGTTTCTGCAATAAGCGTTAATTCGTCCTGCCACTCCACCGCTTATACCTCGCTTTCTGCGCCGTCGGTGTCCGTTTCGGACACTTCCGGCGCTGTGTTGTATTCCACTGATAAAGCTAAGCGCATTTTAAGTGCGTCGTATGACTTTCTGAATTGTTCCGCATTGTTGTTAAAGCCAAATTCTGCCTTACAGTACAGCGTAATTGCTCTTATAATCAGCTCGTCTGTCTCTTTTATTACTTTTACGCCGTCGTTTTTCAAATCAGCTTTGCAGGCGGCTATACAGTCGTTTATTTCCTCTGTGATTTTCTCACTGGTGCTACTGATACGCAGCGCCGCCCGCATCTTCTCGGTTAATGTAGTGGTATATGCTGCCATAGCCCGCACCCTCTTTCTTACTCTGCTACTTCTACTACGCCTGCCTCTTTCAGAACTGCTGCACGTTCTCTGCTTACGGTGTAAACGTCCCCAGTATCCTTAATCTGGTTTAATTCCTTGTCAAGGAAACGACGCTGTGCTTTTACTTTTACCAGCCCTACTGCTTTCTTTTCCTCTTCGGCTTTAGCTGCT
>ULQQ01008849.1_pt1 | contig 10616 bp, 8 predicted proteins | sample 1954621 | NCBI WGS metagenome assembly ULQQ01 (sample SAMEA4835659, study PRJEB28245) | human gut metagenome | biome: gut microbiome; material: fecal sample | place: Denmark | collected 2008
TCGCCACCGCAATCAGCGCCGCGTTCTTAAACGACTGCCCCAGACTGTTCTCAAAGCGCGCCATGTAGGCAAACAGATATACCGCCAGCATCACGACAAGCACAATCAGTACCAGGAAAACCACATACAGCACGCCGCTCTTTTGTCCCTGCGCAGCAAACTGATACATAATATAGCAGTCCAGTCCCAGAAATAGAACCACTCCTGTCAGAATCAGCGCTGCGAGCGCCGCCTGCTTAAAGTTGCTCTTAAACGCATGCCAGTATTCTTTCCACAGATAGCTTCTTCCGTGCCGGATTACCTTATTGACCGCATAATAGAGCGCCGTCGTTGCCGGTCCCGCCAGAAACGATGTCAGCCAGCACAGAATCCATCCGAATACCGATGCGCTCTGCCATGCCAGGAAAAATGTCGTTGCCATCGGGATGCAGCAGAACACCCACAGCACGCTTAAGATCACACAGTCAACCACCTTACTGAGTCCCTGAAAAAACTTATTGTCCAAATTAAAAAAATCACCCATATGAATCCCTCTTTCTGTCTCCTATGTTTCTCCTGTTATTTTCTCATAACATGACACGATCGCCCGAAGCGGGACGCCCCAGTCACGCTCGCCTCCGGCGTCCTGTGAACATCCGAATATCATGCTGACCAGCTTTCCGTTTTCATCAAAAACCGCCGATCCGGAATCCCCGTCGGTAATCGCCATGCGCACTTCCGTCTCCTTCTCTCCCCGTCCCCACAGGAATTCCGTCTCTTTCCGAAGAAGACTTCCCGTCAGCATGTGGAGCACATTGCCTTCCTGTCCGATGCGCACGATTCCGACCGGCAACTCTGCATTGCCAAGTTCTTCCCAACTCGCAAGATCATACGCCACCGTCTTTAGCTTTTCCTGCACTTTCTTTGGAATCGCCGTCCGGTCAACCGCCACGACGCCCACATCATAAACATCGTCGGTACCCGCTTTGCTTCCCGTAACGCAGGTTCCATCATAAAAATACACATCCCAGTCGTCGTACTTTGCTATGACATGGCGGTTCGTACACAGATACACCGTATCTTCCGTCATTTCCATAATAAAACCGGAACCCGCGGTATGTCCTCCCTCCGGCGTCCCGTGATAAATCTGTACCACCGACGGCAATGCCTGCTCCAACACCGCTTCCATAGTGTCTTCCGCACCGTCCGTCTCCACCCCGGTTCCTTCACTGCTCTGTACCGCTTGTTCCGTTCCCGTCCCGGTCTGCCCGCTGCCCGGTGCCATTTGTTCTGTTTCCGCTCCAGTCTGTCCGCTGTCTTGCGGCATCTGTTCCGTGCTCTGCGGTATCTGCTCCGTTGTCCTGCTCTCTTCCCCGGCAGCATCCTGTGTCTGTTCTGCACAGCCTCCCAGTCCCAGTAAAAGCCCTATACCCCAAAGCGTCAGCACTGCCTTCATCCTGCATCTATGCACTCTACGCATTTCTTCTTCAATCCGTTTCCACCAGTTTTTCTCTTGTACCATATTCATTTATTATAGCTTTCCATAACGCCCCGGTCAAGGAACAAAAGGCGCAGCACAAATTGTTTTCCTATTGCACAGTCGCCGCCACCCTTAAAAAGGGTGGCTCGGAACGCTGGGTATAACCCCTTGGTACCCGACAGCGTCTCAAGGTGCCCTAGACTTTCTCTTCGTTCAAGTCACTATCGCACTTGACGCGTTGCTTATGCCCATGAATGGGCGTTTGTACTACTTCGACTTAACCCTTAAAAGGGTCTTCGTACTCCTTCACACTTAATTTATCTTGCATGATATCGTACTTTTCTTGATCTTGAATATACTTTTTTATTGTCGCTTCATTTAATCCTACGGTGCTGACATAATATCCCTCTGACCAGAAATGTCTGTTTCCAAATTTATATTTGAGATTTGCATGTCTGTCAAAAATCATAAGCGCTGACTTTCCCTTTAAATATCCCATAAAACTCGACACGCTCATCTTTGGTGGAATACTTACTAGCATATGAATATGGTCAGGCATGAGATGCCCTTCAATAATCTCCACGCCCTTATATGCACATAACTGTTTCAGAATATCACATATATCCTCTTTTAATTGATTATAAATAATTTTTCGTCTATACTTAGGAGTAAATACAATATGGTATTTACACATCCATTTTGTATGGGCGAGATCATTAAACTTATTCGCCATAAAACACCTTTCCTTTCTTGCAATAGTGACTGAACAACTCTATTGTAACGGAAAGGTGTTTTTCTGTATAACGATTTGACTCCACCCGCATAGCAGGTGGGTTTTTGCTTCATGCGTACTTCGTTTCTCTGTTGAGAAACTCGTAAACACGCATGAAGCAGGCTAAAGCCTAATGACAATAAAAAAACAGCCGCGTCTCCGCGGCTGTTTTTCCTAAGGAATTATTTTAGTAATTGTATTGAGATGCATACTCACCATACATTGTGCTCTCGTCTGCATTGTAGTTGTTGATGTCAACAATGCTTCCGTTCTCAATCTTAAAGACATTCCAGATGGTACCTGCCTGATTCAGTGGTACATTGTACTCTTTCACAAGAGTAGAGCCCTGATATACTTTTACATTTGCACCGGATGCAGACATCTGTGTAGATGAAGCATTATAGTAATAGTTCGTATAATCCTTTACAGAATAGTAATAGGTAGCATCTGTACGTGCATTTACGATCGTTACCGTCTCCGGTCCATACGAACTCGTATCATCCACATCCAGAGATGCGATCACGTTGCCCTCTGCATCTCTCTCTACCTTATTGTAGTAAGCGATATGGAATACGGAGTTGGTATCATCTAATCCAACCAGGTGGGAATCTAAGTCACTCGGTATCTCACCCCAGGTAAGAACGATTCTGAACTCTGTGCTGGCAACCTCGCTTGTGCTGGTCGGGCTTAATACACCTTCGCATGCACCAATCGCATTGGAGCTTGCTACGTTTACAAAAGTGGATACGAATCCGTCTCTTGCGAACTCAAGGGTGTAGTAACCTCTCTCAAGAGAGAAGCTGTAGTTGCCGTCTGCATCTGTGGTAGTCGTAGCGATCACATCGCCGGACTGATTGTTCCAGTTTGCACGTACATTTACGGTTACACCTTCAATACCAAGGCCTGTGGTTGCGTCCTTTGCAACACCTGCAACGGTATTTGCGCCGCTGATATCAGAGCTTAACAGCTGGAATGTCGGCAGTGTGAAGCTTCCGTTGTCAGCGTTGATGCTGATGGAGTTCAGTGTCAAGGTTAAGTAACCAACAGCTGCTGCCTGAACGGAATATACACCCGGTACAAAATTCGGGATTTCATAATAACCGTTTGCATCTGTGGTAATCTCATAGTAGCCGTCACCTGCAACCAGACCGTTCTCCGGCTCCTCGGTAGCCTCGGTTGCCTCGGTTGCCTCAGTAGATTCCGTCGCCTCGGTAGACTCGGCTGCCGCAGTAGATTCCGTCGTCTCTGTTACCGCCTGCGTAGTCTCTGCTGCCTCAGCAACAGACTCAGTTGTCTCCGTTGCCACCTGCGTGTTCTCTGTTGCTACTTCTGTCTGAGCCTCTACTTCCTCAGCTGTTGCATTGAAACTTGTGAGCTTAAATACAACTGTTGCTCCCGCAACCGGTGCTCCTGTCTCCGGATTGACCAAACGACCAGCCGTTGTGAGCGGTGCTGTGTTGGTAGAAGTATTGTTGCCGTTATCAGCGCTTCCCGTATTAGAAGATCCGCTGTAAGAAGACTCTGTGTAGTTGGATGTTGCTGCTACAGCTACAGCCGCGCTCGCATCTCTTCCCTCTGCTCTACCGAACTTTAAGTAATGCTTGTAAAGTGCAAGCACATCATAACCGAATGCTGCCTTTAAGTCCGGATATCTGTCTGCGTATGCTCTTGCATCAAAGGTTCCGAAAGAATTTCTTCCCTCATTGAAGCCGTATTTGATGTAGTGGTTCACATATGCATCCCAGTTATCGCCGAATGCTGCATCCAGATCCGGGTACGCTGCTCTGTATTTCTGTACGTCGATAAGTGCTGTGCTTGTTCTGCCCTCTTTCTTACCGAATATTTTATAATGCTTGTACAATACTGTCTGATTCGTGCCGAATGTATCCTTGAGATCACTGTAGGTCTCAGAATAATACTGTGCATCAAATACATCTCTCAATGTTGCCGCAGATACGGTTGCCGTACCTCCGAATGTCAACACACCTGCAAGAACAAGTGCTGTAATTCTGCGAGCCATTCCGCTTCTCTTTGCGGAGCGCTTCGTTTCTGTCTCGTTCAATTCCTTCTTCACTAACATTTCCTCCTTGATTGTTGTGTCGTTACATGCATCATTGTAAATATCTGGAACAAAAAAGCAACCACTTTTTAACAATTTGTTAACACTTTTTTCAATACCAGAACAGAGTATACGGAGTTTCCATGAGAACCAAGTGTGCGCTTGCCGCACACTTGCGCGCCCTCGCGGTATGCAAAGCATTATTTACCTCACCGCGAGGTGTGCATCCCCGCGGAGCGTTTTTGTGTAATAGGAACGGAGTTTCCTATTACACAAAAAAGAGACCCGGCAGATCCGGATCTCTTCTGTACCGCTGGAATTAGTCCTGCGGAATGATTTCTTTTTTGTTGTAAGAGCCACAGTTCTTGCATACTCTGTGAGGCATCATCAGCTCTCCACACTTGCTGCATTTTACTAATGCAGGAGCAGTCATTTTCCAGTTTGCTCTTCTTTTATCTCTTCTTCCCTTGGAAGATTTATTCTTCGGACAAATAGACATTTACTTACACCTCCTTAAATTTGTTAAAGACATCTTGGATTGCTGCCATTCTTGGATCCAGTTCTGTTCTCTGGCAATCGCAGTTCCCCTTATTCAGGTTCATTCCGCACACCTTGCAAATTCCTTTGCAATCTTCTCTGCACAGAACTTTCATCGGCCAGTTCACCAAAATCTCTCCATAGATAAGCTTATCTATATCCAGATTTAATCCAATCAGGTAGTCTGTTTCTTCCATTTCATCATCCACAACTTCCGTTCCGTCCATGCGGAGCTTCTTGTCGATGACAATGTGGATGTCCGTCGGAACTTCCGTAAGACATCTGCTGCACGGGATTGATACTGTAAGATCCGTCTCACCGCTCAAAAGCAGTTCACTGCCCTCGCGGTTCGCAATCCTAAGATCAAACGGCGCGCTCTTCGTGATCGGGAACTCACCAAGCCTCGATACAAATGTATCCTGCTCGATATGAACCTTCTCGGTAACTTCTCTGTTCTCACAAGATACAATCTCTGAAATATCGATCTGCATGGTTTACTCCTTCGCCTCATGCACATGAGGTTTTCACACCTAACCAATTATACATAGGCGTCCCTGGTTTGTCAATCACTTTTTTGCTTTTTTGTCAAGGAATTTTCCTTGACAGCAAAAACTATTTTACAAGCGCTACAGTCTCTCTTGCAATCGCAAGCTCCTCGTTGGTCGGGATCACGCATACCTTTACCTTGGAATCTGCGGTAGAGATGATCGCCTCGTCGCCGTGGGTTGCATCGTTCACTGCCTGATTTACCGTCACGCCGAGATAACCGAGATAAGACATTACCTTCTCACGAACCAGGTTCACGTTCTCACCGATACCCGCGGTAAATGCGATGGCATCTACACCGTTCATTGCTGCGACATAGGAGCCGATGTATTTTGCCACACGATAGCTGAATACCTCGATCGCATTGGTTGCAAGCTCGTTGCCTGCCTCGTGTCCTGCCTGCAAGTCACGGAAGTCAGAGGAGAGACCGGACATTCCCTGTACGCCGGACTTCTTATTTAATACATTCATGATACCTTCGATATCAAGATTCTCTTTCTTTGCGATGAACTCCATGATCGCCGGATCAATATCACCGGAACGTGTTCCCATGACAAGTCCCTCAAGCGGTGTCAGACCCATGGAGGTATCTACGCACTCGCCGTTTAATACGGCACTGATAGATGCGCCGTTGCCGAGATGTGCCACGATGATCTTGGAATTTTTAAGATCCATACCAAGGAACTCTGCGGTACGCTTAGATACAAAGCTGTGGCTTGTTCCGTGGAAACCGTATCTTCTGACCTTGTATTTCTCATAATACTCATGAGGCAGACCATAGAGATATGCTTTCTTCGGCATTGTCTGATGGAAAGCGGTATCGAATACGCCAACCATCGGTACGTTCGGCATCAGCTCCTTGCAGGCATCGATACCGATCAGGTTTGCCGGGTTGTGAAGCGGTGCAAGATCGTTGCACTCCTCGATTGTCTTTAATACTTCCGGTGTCAGAAGTGTAGATGCTGCGAACTTCTCTCCACCGTGTACGACACGATGTCCGACTGCGTCGATCTCGGAAAGGCTTGCGATTGCACCGGTCTTCGGATTCACCAGTGCATCAAGAACCATCTGGATTGCCTGCTTGTGCGTCGGCATTGCAGCTTCTGTAATCTCTTTGTCCAGTCCGGTCTTCTGGTATACCAGTCTTCCGTCGATTCCGATTCTCTCACAGAGACCTTTTGCCATTACCGCTTCGCTCTCAGAATCGATGAGCTGATATTTTAATGAAGAGCTTCCACAGTTGATAACTAATACGTTCATAATATCCTCCTTGTTTTGTGAAGCAAAATCCGAGCCCTCTGGCGAGGAGAGGATCTGCCTCCTTGTTTTGCGAAGGTCTGTCTCTCACAGACCGCATATAATTTTAGTATACGCTTGTCACGCCCGCGAAACAAGCCAGTAATTGCCAGTTTCTTTGTACAAAATGAAAAACAGCCTGACAAAAATTTAACAGTCACACCCCGCTTTCGTGTTCGTCAACCCGCACCGCGTGCACCACAAACCGCAGCCCGTCACCCGAGCAGGTGGACAGTGTCAGAACCTTGTCATCCTTTCCCACCGCAACGCCCGTATCCTTGTAGGAAGACTTCAGCAGCTCTGTGAGGAACCTGTCAAAAGTCTCATCCGGCAGATACCCGGTTGTATAGACGTCCGAATCTTCTGGGACATCACTGTACGCAAAAATCTGGTAGCGGTAGGCTGCATCCTCCGTAAACACGGTAAAGTATTCATTTTTTTCATAAAAGCCATCGTTTTTATATTGTTTCAGCGAGCCGAACATGCTTCCGTTTTTCATGTTGTGCCCGTACAGAATCGTATGGCAGTCGTTAAAATCGGGCACATTGTTCCCCTCCATAAAAATGCAGCCGGATTTCGACGCATTTCCATAGAGATCGGTGTGCAGATAGGTCTCGTCATCCCCGGAATACAGAACGGGATAATCGATCTGCTCTATATTGTCAAAATAAATCCAGCCGGTCACATCCGGATTTGCTTCCTTTAGCGTCTCAAAATCCACCTGTAATACTTCATACCATGCCGGCAGTTCCTCTCCCTCCTCCTGATCATCCGAAGCTGCCCCCGGCTGTCCGGCCACATAGGCATCGCGCAGCGCCTCGTAAGTATCATCCTCCCGCTTGTACGCAAGCAGCGCCGGAATCAGTTCGTAAAGGGCTGCCGCCATCAGCAGAAGCCCTACCGCCATCAGCAGAAGCGATCCAATGTTTCTGTTTCTCTTCACGTAAAATGCTCCTTTTTCTTTTTTTCTATTTCACAGTATGCTATGATAGCTACAGTTTTTATCACATTGCAGTACGGGAGGATCCGCCATGAACGTCATTGGCATTATCGCAGAATACAACCCATTCCACAACGGGCACGCCTATCAGATCGCGCATGTCAGAAAAAATCTTCACGCCGACTATATCGTTGTCGCCACAAGCGGCGACTATGTACAGCGCGGAGAGCCCGCCCTTCTGGACAAATACACCCGTGCCCGCATGGCGCTCTCCTCGGGTGCAGATGTCGTGCTCGAGCTTCCCGTACTCTGGTCCACCGCTTCCGCAGAGCTTTTCGCGGACGCCGGAATCTCCCTCTTTGAGAAAACGGGCTGCGTAAACGGCATCTGTTTTGGTGCTGAGAGCGGCGACCTTGCCCTCCTTCGCCGCATTGCGGACGTTCTCGCGGATGAACCGGCGGCTTTAAAGGCTTCCCTGAAGCACAACCTAAAATCCGGCAGTACATTCCCAAAGGCAAGGGAAGCTGCCCTGCTCTCGTATTTTGCCGGCTCTGCCGGTCAGGATGGTGCCCTGCCCGTATCCACAGAGACGCTCTCCTCCCTGCTCGCTTCCCCGAACAACATACTGGCTCTGGAATACTTAAAAGCGCTGCGCCGCCGCGCGTCTTCGATCACGCCCTATCTGCTAAAGCGGGAAGGCGCCGCGTACCACGAAACATCCATCCGCTCCGGCGCATCCGAAGTCCCGGCCTCCGCATCCGCGATCCGGCATACACTCTTCGCCGGTGGCGCCGGAGCATCCGAAGATTCTGCCGACGGGATTCTGCATCATGCCATGCCGCAGAAGGCACTGTCCATCCTGCAGGACTACCGGGCAGATTTTCCGCTGCTGTGCGCCGATGACTTTTCCAGCATTCTGGGTTATCTGCTGTTAAGCAGCTCTGCCTCACAACTCGCCCGGACTGCCGATTCTTCCCCGGAGTTTGCCAACCGCATGCGAAACCAGCTTCCTTATTATACCTCTTTTTCCTCCTTCGCGTCACGGTTAAAAAGCAAAGAAATGACGCTCACGCGCATTAACCGCATTTTGCTGCACTCCATCCTTGGCATTACTTCTTCTGATTACGCATGCGGCAATGCCTTGGATAAAATTCCCTACCTGCGCATTCTCGGCTTTCGGGAAAGCGCCGCTCCCCTGCTTGCCGCGCTAAAGGCATCCGCTGCAGTTCCACTTATCACACGGCCATCGCAGGCACCAAAGCTTTTGTCCACAGATGCCATGCAGGTGTTTGAACGTGATGTGTTTGCCGGGAATCTCTATCTGCAGATGCGCAATCAAAAAGGCGGCACGCCTCTGCGCGCCGCCCGCATGCAGGAGCATGACGTCCCCCCCGCCTCCGAATATCAGCGGCAGATCGTCATCCTGCCATAGTGCAGTCTCATTTTTTTGTCTTTTTTCCAAATACGGCGGCGGACAGCAGTGCTACCAGCGGGACCGTACACACGATACCCACGCTTCCCGCAATGCACTGGATAATCTCGATCGCCACAAAGTCCGTATTCATCAGCTGCTGAAAGCTGACGTCATAGGAGTAGATCATCAACATCATGTTCAGCGATGTCCCGGCGACCGCCAGGATTAGCGTGTTCGCCATGGTTCCCATCGCGTCTCTTCCGATATTCATCCCGGAGGCAAACAGCTTCGCCATGCCAAGCGACCGGTCCACCTGATGGATCTCCGCCACCGCGGAACAGATACTCATCGCCACATCCATCACCGCTCCCATACACGAAATCAAAATACCGCACAAAAACAGATCCCGGATCTTCAGTTCCGTGGTGCTTGTGATCAGAAGCAGCGTCTCCGCCTCATCCATCTGGTAGGTCGTAATCGACATGGCATTCTGCGCGATCAGTGCAAACACCGCTCCAGCGAGCACACCCAGCATGCTTCCGATTGCCGCCACAACCGTCTTGGTCGAGATGCCGTCTATCAGGAAGAAACTGACAAAATTGCAGACCAGAATCAGCAGAATCGTGACCGCCAACGGCGAGTAGCCCTTCAGCGCAAGCGGCAGTAAAATCCAGAGGATACATACCACGGTAAACGCCAGCCCCGCCACAGATTTTGCACCTTTTTTCCCTCCGATCAATACGAGAAGCAGCACAAACGCCACGATGCAGCCGATCATCTGCGGAACGCGGTAATAATTGTAGACCGATACCTGATATTCGTCCTCCCCCGTCGTGTCGATGCGGATGGAGACTTTATCCCCCTCCGCCACTCTGACGTTATACAGGGAGCTGAAATAATTTTCCACAATGGCCGTATCGCCCTTGTAGCGTCCGGTAAGGATCTCGACCTCCAGCGTCATACTTCCCCGCCAGATTCCGTCCATCTCCTCATCCACCGTCTTGTGATCTTCCACAACCCGCAGGACTCTTCCGACCTCATAGTCCGTTCCCGCCATGTTGCTGCTCCTATAAACCGGTCTGTCTTTATTCGCAAACCAGATCAGTCCGCAAAAAGCAACGGCAGCCAGTGCCAGAAGCACCAGGCTGCGTATTTTGCTCTTTTTGAAATTCATGTTTTAACCACCCTTATTTCAAAAATATCCTTTTCTTGCGTGCTGCCGCTGCAAGCAGAACCATACCTGCAAGAAGCATCATCACTGCTGCCGCAAGCGGGGTGTCATCTCCCGTCTGCACTGCAGGCATCTGATCCAGCACCACCACATAATCGGATGCATGTACAAAGGTAAGCTCCACATTTCCGTTTGCATCTACTTTTCCGGAAGATGCCAGTTCCAGCCGTCCCTTTGCTTCATTGTAATAATATAACTTTGCATACATGCCCGCATACTGTGTTCCCACCGGCAGCGTCATCACTGCGGTAAAACCGAATGCGCCGTCATGATTTAAGCTGATCTGGAAATAGTCTCTTCCTGCCGCGGTCTGTCTTGCAAGCGCATCCGGCACGGCATGGCTGTTGATCGTCACGCCGAAG
>ULQQ01029372.1_pt1 | contig 10569 bp, 7 predicted proteins | sample 1954621 | NCBI WGS metagenome assembly ULQQ01 (sample SAMEA4835659, study PRJEB28245) | human gut metagenome | biome: gut microbiome; material: fecal sample | place: Denmark | collected 2008
TTCATTTTTGGTAAATATATATTAAAATACAATACAGGTATAAGGTTTTATAGTTAAAACGGAAAATAAACACTATAGGATGAGAAGGGATTGAAATCAGATGATATCGAATCAGGTGCTTCAGAATACTCTTGAAGGGTTAAAAGAAATTTCCAGAACAGAATTTTGTGTACTCGACACAGAAGGCAAAGTGCTTGCAAGTACTTTTGCAGATTTTTCCATTGCAACACAGGATGTACAGGCTTTCGTAGAATCACAGGCCGACAGCCAGCTTGTAAAGGGGTTCCAGTATTTTAAAGTCTGTGATGACTATCAGCTGGAATATATACTGGTCGCCCATGGCGACGATGAAGATACTTATATGGTTGGCAAGCTCGCCGCTTTTCAGATCCAGAATCTGATTGTAGCGTATAAAGAACGCTTTGACAAAGACAGCTTTATCAAGAACCTGCTTCTTGACAACCTGCTTCTTGTTGACATTTATAATCGTGCGAAGAAACTGCACATTGAGGCAGATGTCCGCCGCGTAGTCATGATCCTTGAAATGCCACAGGAGAAAGACCACAGCTCCATGGAAAGCGTGAAGAGTCTTTTCGGCGGTAAAAGTAAAGACTTTATCACAGCAGTAGATGAGAAGAGTATTATCGTAGTCAAGGAACTTGAAGATGGTGAGAATTATCCTGAGATGGATCAGCTTGCACATACTATCCTTGATACTCTTGGAATGGGAAATGACGGTAAGACACATATGGCATACGGTACTATCGTCAATGAACTGAAAGAAGTATCACGTTCCTATAAAGAAGCCCGCATGGCTCTTGATGTAGGTAAGATTTTTTTCGGAGATAAAGAAGTGATCGCATACAGCTCTCTGGGAATCGGACGACTGATCTACCAGCTCCCGATCCCACTCTGTAAGATGTTTATCAAAGAAATCTTCGGCGGCAAATCCCCGGATGACTTTGACGAAGAGACTCTGGTCACAATTGATAAGTTCTTCGAGAACAGCCTCAATGTTTCAGAGACATCCAGACAGCTTTACATCCATAGAAACACTCTGGTCTATCGCCTCGATAAACTCCAGAAGAGTACAGGTCTTGATCTCCGTGTTTTTGAAGATGCCATTACATTCAAGATTGCACTCATGGTAGTACGTTATATGAAATATATGGAAACACTGGAATACTGATATATTATAATAGAAGGAAAATTTTCAATGCCTGCCACAGCTTTAATTGCTGCCGCAGGCATTTTTGACCTTTACAAATCCAGCCTTGCAGTGTATAGTTAGAAATCGAGATTGCAATTGATAAGGTATGCAATATCCTGAGACATGCAAGCCAAAATTCCATTGCCGCAGGCAATTTGGAATGAATGTTGACTGCGTTACTGTGAACATTCTATGAATCCTCAAAAATCTCTTGCAATCCCCAAAAACATACATTACAATAATGTTACAAATTCATTAACCCATTGGAGGAAAAATCTATGATAGATCTTATAGATGTAAGCAAGTCCTATGGTCCCGGCCTTCCGGCAGTGAACCATGCGAACTTACATATAGATAAAGGTGAATTCGTCTTTGTAGTAGGAAACAGTGGTTCAGGAAAAACAACCCTGATCAAACTTCTTATGAAAGAGCTGGATTCCACATCCGGCCAGATCATCGTAAGCGGTGAACGTCTGGAAGGAATGAAACACAGAAGAGTAGCCAAATACCGCCGTAAGTTGGGCGTAGTATTTCAGGACTTCCGTCTTCTGAAAGACAGAAATGTATATGAGAATGTAGCGTTTGCCCAGAGAGTAGTCAACCGTCCCACAAGAGTAATCCGTAAACGTGTCCCGGAGGTACTTCAGGAAGTTGGACTTGCTGTCAAATACAAATCCTTCCCGGATGAACTTTCCGGTGGAGAACAGCAGAGAGTTGCATTGGCAAGGGCGCTGGTCAACCGTCCGGATATCCTTCTGGCAGACGAGCCTACAGGAAACCTGGATCCGAAGACTTCCGAAGAAATCATGAAGCTTCTGGAACAGATCAACGACAGAGGAACCACAGTAGTGGTTGTTACACATAACAAGGATATTGTAAATTCCATGCGCAAACGTGTTGTGACCATGCATGAGGGCTCTATTATAAGTGACGAGAAAGAGGGAGAATATCATGAGGCCTAGTACAATCTGGTACACTCTGAAACAGGGTGTCAAAAATATCAAAAGAAACTGGATGTTTTCCCTGGCTTCCATTATCACCATGGCTGCCTGTATTTTTCTGTTTGGAATCTTTTTCTCCATTGTCAATAATGTGAATAATATTGCACATAAGGTAGAGCAGGAAGTGCCGATCACAGTATTCTTTGAAGAGGGAACTACAAACAAACAGATCAAAGCAATCGGAAAGAAGATCAAGGCACGTCCGGAAGTAGAGAAAATAGAGTATCAGTCAGCTGATGAAGCCTGGGAGGAATATAAAGAGCAGTATTTCCAGGGCTCAGAGGCAGCAGACGGATTTAAGGACGACAATCCTCTTGCAAACTCAGCCAATTATCGTGTGTATATGAATGATATCACGAAGCAGTCAGAACTTGTTTCCTATATACAGGAACTGAAACATGTAAGAAAAGTCAACCAGTCTGAGGAAGCAGCAAAAACACTGGGAAATATCAACAAGCTTGTTTCCTATATTTCCATTGCCATCATTGTATTACTGCTTATTATCTCCATATTCCTGATCAGCAATACGGTATCTGTGGGTATTGCAGTCCGTAAAGAAGAGATCGGAATTATGAAATACATAGGAGCGACAGACGCATTTGTCAGAGCACCATTCCTGCTGGAAGGCATGGTTCTGGGGGTGGTCGGAGCAGCAGTTCCGCTGATCGTGCTTTATTTCTGTTATAATGGGGCAATATCCTATATTTTGACCAGGTTTAATGTGCTTACAGGTGTGGTGGATTTCATCCCGGTATGGCAGATTTACCAGACATTACTTCCAATAAGTCTGGGACTTGGAATTGGAATCGGACTGATCGGAAGTTTCTTTACAACAAGAAAGCATTTAAGAGTATAATAAAAAGCAGATAAGCATGAAGCTGCCGGAACAATGATATCATATCATAAACCGGTGGCTTTTTTTACAGGAGTGCAGACATGAAAAATAAAGAATTTTGGAAAGGTGCAGTAGCAGGAGCACTGGTTGTGACGTGCATCGGTACAGGTGCCTTTGCGGGAACAGGTCTTGCAGCAAAAGGAACAGCTCTTGGTGATCGCAAGTGTACATCAAAGCTGGCATATCTTGAAGAGCTGATCGACAGATACTATCTGGGAGATAAGGATGAAGAAAAGCTTCAGGAAGGGCTTTATGCAGGTCTTCTCTATGGGCTGGATGATCCTTATTCCAGATATTATACAGCAGAGGAATACGATTCTGAGAATTCTTCCAATGAGGGAAGCTATGTGGGGATCGGCATTCTTATGGAGAAGAACAAAGAAGGCGGAGTAAAGATTGTTGAATGCTATGAGGGCGGTCCCGGAGAAAAAGCAGGACTGGAGGAAGGGGACATCATCAGTGCCATTGGCGGGGAAGATATTACAGAGGATGAAGTATCTGATGTTGCAGACATTGTCCGCAATTCAGATAAAGACAGTGTGGTGCTTACTGTTCACAGAGAAGGTGCAGAAGATGCCATGGAAATCACAGTCCCTGTCACAGATGTGGAATTACCGTCTGTTTTCCATGAAATGCTGGATTCTAAAATCGGCTACATCCGTATTACACAGTTTACAGGCGTTACCGGCGAACAGTATCAGGAAGCTTTTGATGACCTGCAAAAACAGGGAATGGAGAAAATGATCGTGGATCTCCGCGATAATCCGGGTGGACTTCTTGATTCTGTCTGTGATGTCCTGCGGAAAATCCTTCCGGAAGGACTGATCGTTTACACCGAAGATAAGGACGGAAACAGAGAAGAGGAAAAATGTGATGGCAAAAACGAACTCCGGATTCCGCTTGCAGTCCTGGTAAATGAAAGCAGCGCCAGTGCATCAGAGATTTTTGCCGGTGCAGTGCAGGATTATGGTATTGGAACGATTGTCGGAACAACTACTTACGGAAAAGGCGTGGTACAGTCCATCCGCCAGCTCTCAGACGGAAGTGCCATTAAACTGACTGTTGCCAATTACTACACTCCAAAAGGAAACAACATCAACAAAACAGGAATCAAACCTGATATAGAGGTTTCTCTGGATACCAGCCTGCTGAATAAGAATAAAGACGAGATCACCCATGATGAGGATAATCAGCTGCAGGAGGCGATTAAGGCAGTTGAGAAGGAAAAGTAGTTGTTTGGCTGATAGTTTGATGCTATACTGTATGTAGCTGTATTTATAATAGAAGTATTTTTATTATAGATGAAAAGCCCATTACTGAGCAGGCAGCGGATTTTGCTTCGTAACTGAAAAAATAGTCAAGCGGATATTCGCAATCCGCTTCGCTGCGTAGCTCTACACCGAATAACTGCTTCGCAGTTTATCAGAAGAAGCTTGCACTCCTCCTGATACAAGCAAGCCCCCACCCACTGCTTATTGCTTTTCGCAATTGAAGCAGGGGACTTACTTGATTCGGTTAAACAGTTAATGGGCAGAAAGTGAAAAATATCAGAAAAAGAGGGCGACAACATGAGCGAATATGTGATCACCACCGACAACAATTCAGATCTTCCGGAGGAATATCTCAAAGACCATGGAGTAGGCTGCATGTATCTCAGTTATTCCATGGATGGAAAAAATTATACACATGGAAATTTCCTTCCGGAGCATGAATTTTATGAGGCAATGAGAAACGGTTCCATGCCAACCACAGCACAGGTAAATCCTGAAAATGCAAAAGCACTGCTGGAGCCTTACCTGAAAGAAGGAAAAGATATTCTTCATATTGCATTTTCCTCTGCCTTAAGTGGTACATACAATAGCAGCCGTATCGCAGCAGAGGAACTGATGGAGGATTATCCGGACCGCAAGATCATCGTGGTAGATTCTCTTGGCGCTTCCCTTGGTCAGGGGCTTCTGGTTTACCTTGCACAGGAGAAGAAAGAGCAGGGAGAAGATATGGAGACAGTTGCGAAATGGGCAGAAGAGAACAGGCTTCATATGGTACACCTTTTTACAGTCAACGATTTAAACCACCTATACCGCGGAGGCCGCATTTCCAGAACTACTGCAGTAGTAGGAAGCATGCTGAATATTAAACCGGTTCTTCATGTAGACAACGACGGAAAACTCACTGCCATCGGAAAAGTCCGCGGCCGTAAAAAATCCCTTCAGGAGCTGGTAAAGCTTATGGATGAGAAAATCGGCAGCTATCATGACACTTGCCATACCATCTTTATCAGTCATGGCGACTGCGAAGAAGATGCAAATTATGTGGCAGAGAAAGTAAAAGAAAAATACCAGATCAACACGATTATCATGAATCAGGTAGGAGCCACCATCGGCGCTCACTCAGGTCCGGGAACAATGGCGTTGTTCTTTGTGGGAGATGAAAGATAAATTAGTTTTTTTTGTAAAATGGTTTCATGGTATCATTATCCTGCGGGAAGATAAATGATACTGTGGAACCACTTTTGATATTACAGGAGAATTTTATGAAATTATTAAAAAAAGCATTCGCATTCACATTTATATTTATGCTGAGCGTTTCAGGACTGACAGGATATCAGGTAAACGCCTCAGAGGAGCAAAAACATCTGGATATCCTCTTCACCCATGATCTGCATTCTCATTTGAACAGCTTTCAAACGATTGTAGACGGGACACAGCAGGAGACCGGCGGGTTTGCCCGGCTGAAAACATTGATCAATGAGCACGAGAAAGAGAATACAGATACACTCATATTGGATGGCGGAGACTTCTCCATGGGAACTCTGATACAGACTGTATATGACACTGAGGCCGCCGAACTGCGGATGCTTGGATATCTGGGCTGTGATGTGACAACTCTGGGAAATCATGAATTTGATTACGGCTCCGACGGTCTGGCAGATATGCTGAACGCCGCAGTCAGTTCAGGCGAAAACCTTCCTAGGATGGTTGTGTGTAATGTGGACTGGGATGCAATGAAAAAAGCCGGCCTCAGTGAAGGACAGAAACAGATTTATGAAGCATTTCAGACATATGGAGTAAAAGACTATACGGTAATTCAAAAAGGTGATGTAAAGATTGCAGTACTGGGTGTTTTCGGCAAGGATTCTCTGGATTGCGCTCCTACCTGCGAGCTTCTTTTCAAAGACCCGTCAGAAGCAGCCAGAGAAACAGTAGAGGAAATAAAAAAGAACGAAGATGTAGACATGATCGCCTGTGTATCACACAGCGGAACATGGGAGGACGAAAAAGTATCAGAGGACGAAATCCTTGCAAAGAATGTTCCGGACATTGATCTGATCGTCAGCGGACATACCCACACACAGCTGGCAGAACCAATCCTGCAGGGAGATACCTGCATCGTATCCTGTGGAGAATATGGGAAAAACCTGGGAACACTTTCCATGACTCAGAAAGAGAATGGACGGTGGGAAACGGATACCTATGAGCTTGTTCCGGTTACGGATGAAATCAAAGCAGATGAAGCCACACAGAAGAAAATAGATGAATTGTCAGATACTGTTGATATCAATTATCTCTCCAATTTTGGTTATACCAGAGAGGAAATTCTGGCAGAGAATGACATTGAATTTAACAGCCTCAGTGAGATGGAAACAAAGCATGAGGAGTTAAATCTGGGAGATATCATATCAGATGCTTATGTATATGCAGTAGAGAATACAGGAGACTCTGACGGAGAAAAAGTAGATGTTGCAATCGTACCTGCCGGAACTGTAAGAGATACTTATACAAAAGGCGATATAACAGTGGAGCAGGTATATAATTCCTTCTCGCTGGGAACAGGAAAGGACGGACTTGCAGGCTATCCTCTGATCAGTGCATATTTAACGGGAAAAGAACTGAAAACAGTGGCAGAGGTAGATGCCTCAGTTTCAGATTTTATGACAATAGCCAGATTATATTGCAGTGGAATGAATTTCACCTATAATCCCCACCGCATGATCTTAAATAAAGTAACAGACTGTTATCTGACAGGCAAGGACGGGGAAAGGGAAGAAATACAGGACGATAAATTGTATCATGTTGTCACCGACCTGTACACTGGCCGTATGCTGGGATCTGTTCTGGACAAATCCTATGGTCTGATATCCATCGTCCCCAAAGACAAAAACGGCAATCCCATAGAGAATCTGGAAGATTATGCGGTCATGGATGGAAAAAAAGAACTGAAAGCCTGGGCTGCAATCGCAGAGTATATGCAATCTTTTGAAGACACAGACAAAGACGGAATTGCAAATGTGCCGGAATATTATAATACAACACACGAAAGAAAAGTTATAGACAGCAGCAAAAACATCATCAATCTGGTAAAGCATCCGAATAAATTTGCAATAGCGATTGTGGGAATCTGTATTGTGGCTGTTGGGGTGATTTTGTTACTGATCTTCGGAATTGTAAAGATTATCAGAAGAAGAAAATAGAATTTATGCCAATAAAATCGCACAACAGCAGTAGGGGCAGTTTCTGATTAACAGGGACTGCCTTTTATGCTACGATTATATTTCCTGATGAAATTTCCCACGACAATTAATACAGGAATGTATCATGTTCACAAAAAATATGATATACTTACGCTGTATATAAGCTAGAGTAAAAAACGGGGGAACACGAAATGGCTGAAATGGAAAACAGTAAAGATCTGATCAGTGTATTGTGGAGCGGAGCAGATATTCTTCGCTCAAAAATGGATGCAAATGAATACAAAAACTATCTTCTGGGAATTATTTTCTATAAATATCTGTCAGATTCTTTTCTTATTAAAGTATATGATATGATCTGTGACAGCAAACCACAGACATTAAAAGAAGCACTGGATGTATATGTAAAAGAATTAAAAAGTGAAGATGGCGAAGAACTGAAACAGGGAATGAAAGAAGAATGCCATTATGTGATCGAACCTGAACTTACATACACATATTTTGCAGACGCCGCAAGAAACAATTCTTTTAATAGAGAGCAGCTGCAGAAAGCATTCAATAATATCGAACAAAGTGATCCTATCTTTGCAGACCTGTTTGCGGATATTGATCTGTATTCCAACCGTCTGGGAACAGGAGATCAGAAGCAGAGCGATACAGTTGCAAGTCTGATAAAGGAAATTGATAAAGCAGATTTATTGAATTCAGATGCGGAAATACTTGGAAATGCCTATGAGTATTTGATCGGACAGTTTGCATCAGAGACAGGAAAGAAAGCCGGTGAATTCTATACGCCTCAGGCAGTATCCAAAATTCTTACCCGCATTGCAATCGCAGGACAGGAAGAAAAACAGGGATTATCTGTCTATGATCCATGCATGGGTTCCGGCTCCCTTTTGCTTAATGCAAAAAAATATGCGAAATATTCTCAGTATATCAAATATTATGGACAGGAATTAAATACTTCGACTTACAATCTTGCAAGAATGAATATGTTTCTTCATGGCATTCCGGCAGAGAATCAGAACCTGAGAAACGGAGACACTCTTGACGGAGACTGGCCAACAGATGAAGAAACAGACTTCAATATGGTACTTATGAACCCACCTTACAGCGCAAAATGGACCGCAGCAGCAGGCTTTCTGCAGGATGAAAGATTCAGTGATTATGGGGTGCTTGCACCGAAATCAAAAGCAGATTACGCTTTCTTGCTGCATGGACTCTACCATCTGAAAAATAATGGAACTATGGCAATTGTACTTCCGCATGGTGTCCTCTTCCGGGGAGCTGCGGAAGGGAAAATCAGAGAAAAACTGCTTCGCTCCGGAAATATTTATGCAGTAATTGGCTTACCTGCGAATCTCTTCTACAATACTTCGATTCCAACTTGTATCATTGTGTTGAAGAAGCATAGAGATGGCAGAGATGTGCTGTTTATTGATGCTTCAAAGAAGTTTGACAAAGGCAAGAAGCAGAATGAAATGACAGATGTGCACATCAATGAAGTGATGGAACTGTACAGTAAACGGGAAACTGTAGAAAAAGAATCATTTCTTGCCAGCTTTGAAGAAATAGAAAAGAACGACTTTAACCTCAACATCCCACGCTATGTTGACAATTTTGAAAAAGAAGAAGAGATAGACCTGAATAATCTGTTATCCGAGATGAAGAAAACAGATGACGAATTAGAAAAAACACAAGGGGAATTCCTGTCCCTGCTCAGGGATTTAACTTCTACAGATGACGCAATTATGAAATCATTAGATGAACTGATTGCGAAAATGGAGGGGTAAATTATGGGAAAACCTGAGATTAGATTTAAAGGGTATACGGATGAGTGGGAACAGCGTAAGTTGATTGAAGTCTGTGATTATGTGGATTATAGAGGAAAAACACCAACAAAAACGGAAAATGGTATTTTCCTTGTTACAGCCAAAAATGTCAAGGATGGATTCATAGATTATGAAACCTCAAAGGAATATATTTCTGAGAATGCCTATGAAGAAGTAATGCGTAGAGGCAAGCCTGAAATTGGAGATGTATTAATAACGACAGAAGCTCCCTGTGGTAATGTTGCACAGGTAAATAAGGCGGATATTGCACTTGCACAGCGAATAATAAAATATCGAGGTCATATTGGAGTTGTGGATAATACATATTTGAAATACTATTTGTTATCTCCTGAATTCCAGAAAATATTAAATGCTAAAAGTTCAGGTGGAACGGTTCAAGGTATAAAGGGGAGTATCCTGCATCAGCAAAAAATTATATATCCGAGTTATGAAGAACAGAAGAAAATAGGACAACATATGGATAGCCTCGACCACCTCATCACTCTTCACCAGCGAAAGTGTGATGAAGTAAAAAGTTTAAAAAAATATATGTTACAAAAAATGTTTCCTCAAAATGAACAAAAAGTTCCAGAGATTAGATTTGAGGGATTTACGGAAGCTTGGGAACAGCGTAAGTTAGGGGATTTAGTCGATCGTGTTACAAGAAAAAATCAAGATTTAGTCTCAGAGTTACCGCTTACAATATCGGCTCAATATGGACTTATTGATCAGAATGAATTCTTTGATAAGAGAGTTGCAAGTAAAGATGTCAGTGGTTACTATCTGATTGAGAATGGAGAGTTCGCTTATAATAAAAGCACTTCAACAGATGCTCCTTGGGGAGCTATTAAAAGGCTGGATCGTTATGAAAATGGCGTTTTATCAACACTTTATATTGTATTTGGAATAAAAGAAAACAATCCTGTGGATTCCGATTTCTTGGTATCGTACTACAGCACAAATTTGTGGCATAAAGGTATTCATGAGATTGCTGCAGAAGGAGCGAGAAATCATGGACTTTTGAATATTGCACCAGCGGATTTCTTTGAGACGAAGCTGATGATACCGCAAGATATTGAGGAACAGAAGAAAATTGGAAAGTATTTTGAAGAGCTAGAAAGGCTCATCACTCTTCACCAGCAAAAGTGTGAAGAACTGAAAAA
>ULQQ01022626.1_pt1 | contig 10236 bp, 10 predicted proteins | sample 1954621 | NCBI WGS metagenome assembly ULQQ01 (sample SAMEA4835659, study PRJEB28245) | human gut metagenome | biome: gut microbiome; material: fecal sample | place: Denmark | collected 2008
GGCGCACGCTCCTGATAAAGCGAATACAGAGATTCGCCCTTTTCCATGGCAACGCCCCGCGTTTTGATATTATCGAGCCTATGCTCAATCTCCTCATACGGCAGTTGTAAATAGATCAGGATGCTGCTCAGATGTAGATGGCGCATGGCAATTTCACTGTAAACGGCGCTCCCGCCCGTAGCGATTACCGTATCGCGGCAATCAATGCTTTGAATCGCGTGTGATTCCACACGCAAAAAATATGGCAGCCCATGCCCATCAATGATCTCTTGCAAGCGCTTGCCCTCGCGCTGCTGCAACAGCAAATCCGTATCCAGAAAGCCGACGCCCATCGTCTTTGCAAGAATGACGCCGATCGTACTTTTTCCACATGCAGGCATGCCGATCAGTACAATATTTTTCATTTTTTGATCCCCCAACGTGCAAAAAGCTTGTATCAATCCTATTTTTTTGAAAAAAACAGAGGGGCCAGCACCAGCAGGCCCCTCTGCCCTTATTGATTATGATAAAACGGCTGATGTTCGTTTGTCAACCATTTTTTCAGAAAGCCTTATGCTTTTAGCGCAATTGCCTTGTGAGCTTTCTCCACAATATTGGCCGCATCAAGGCCAAACACATGCAGCAGCTCTACCGCTGGGCCAGAGCAGCCGAACGTATCCTCCACGCCCACGCGCACCACGGGCACCGGCACTGTTTCACTCACGACCTCCGCCACTGCGGAACCGAGGCCGCCAATGATGCTGTGCTCCTCCGCCGTAACAATCGCGCCCGTTTCCTTCGCGGCTGCAATGATACAGCCACGGTCAATCGGCTTGATGGTCGCCATATTGATGACGCGGGCGCTCACGCCTTCCTTCCTCAACTCTTCCGGCGCTATCAGCGCCTCATTGACCATCAGGCCGGTAGCGATGATCGTGACATCCCCGCCATCACGCAGCTCAACGGCCTTGCCGATCTCAAAGGAATACGTTTCGTCAAAGATGCGCGGCACCGCCAAACGGCCAAAACGCAAGTAAACGGGGCCGTCGTATTCCGCAGCGGCAAACACAGCCGCGCGCGCCTCAATATCATCCGCCGGGTTGATGATGACCATGCCCGGGATCGTGCGCATCAGGGCAATATCCTCACAGCACTGATGGCTCGCACCATCCTCACCCACGGAAATGCCGGCGTGCGTTGCACCGATCTTCACATTGATATGCGGATAGCCAATCGTATTGCGCACCTGCTCAAACGCGCGGCCCGCCGCAAACATGGCGAAGGAAGAAGCGAAAACCAAATAGCCCGTTGTGGCAAGGCCTGCCGCAACGCCCATGAGGTTGCATTCCGCAATACCCGCGTCAAAAAATTGATCGGGATAGGCTTTTTTAAACACTCCGGTTTTGGTAGCCGCCGCCAGGTCGGCATCCATCACGATTAGGTTGTCATATTTTTCAGCCAGTTCAACGAGCGCGTTGCCGTAACCGTCGCGCGTCGCTTTTTTGATTACCTCTGCCATCTTATTCCGCCTCCAATTCTGCCAATGCGGCCTTCAATTCATTCATCGCCAGCTCATACTGCTCCGCATTCGGCGCAGTACCGTGCCATGCGCACTGATTTTCCATGAAGGAAACGCCCTTGCCCTTGATAGTTTGCGCAATGATGGCAGTGGGCTTATCCTTACATGTATGGGCAGCCTGTAGGGCGGCTTCCATATCATCAAAGCTGTGGCCGTCGATTTCAATCACATTCCAGCCAAAGGCCACAAATTTTTCCGGAATCGGATAGGGGGAATTGACCTCTTCCACAGAGCCGTCGATTTGCAGGTTGTTGTTATCGACAATCGCAACGAGATTATCAAGCTTTTTGGCCGCTGCAAACATTGCGGCCTCCCAAACCTGGCCCTCTTCCAACTCGCCATCGCCGAGCACAGTGTAAACCCGAAAACCTTTATGCCCATATTTCGAGCCAAGTGCCATACCCACGGCGGCCGAAATGCCCTGGCCCAAGGAGCCTGTGCTCATATCGATCCCCGGCAGCAGCTTCATGCTCGGATGCCCCTGCAAACGCGAACCAACTTTGCGCAGTGATTTAAGCTCTTCCTCCGGGAAATAGCCGCGCTGCGCCATCACCGCGTAGAGCGCGGGGGCTGTGTGGCCTTTGGAGAGGACAAAGCGATCGCGCGTTTCCATCTTTGGCTGTGCGGGATCAATATTCATCTCCTTAAAATAGAGGTATGTCAGGAGATCCGTGACGGAAAGCGATCCGCCCGGATGGCCGGACTTGGCCTGGAAGGTTTCTTCAATGACGCCCATACGGACCTTGCAGGCGGTCATTTCGAGCTGTTTCTTCGCTTGCGTATCCATTTATGACCATTCCTTTCTATGTGAGGCAGCACCTTTGCAGCTGAAAACGCGCAAAGCCACGGCCTGAAAAAGCTTTTTCAAACCCGCGCCTCCTAAAATCTATTCTATTATCCGATAAAATCCTGCGCTTGTAAAGAGAAAACGCAAAAAAAAATTAGAAAAAATCCTCAAAAAAAATAATTGAAATTCAAGAAAAATAGCAAATTTATCCTTTTGTTTTCCCAATTAGGCAATTATTTTCGGCCGTTTTGCTAGGCCGTCATGCCTTACCATAGGTGCGCTCAATATGCTCTAAAAAATCCCCCACTGCGCCGCGATTGCAATGGCAGGCATGGAATTTGGCAACGGCGTGCACCGCCTTGGGCGCCTGGCCGCAGGCCGCAGGCAAAAATACCGATTTGAGCATATCAAAATCATTAAAATAGTCGCCAATCGCCGCCGTGTGATCGTAGGGGATCCCCAGCATTTCGCTTAATACCCTGACCGCCGTGCCCTTGTGCACACCCTCGGCCAGCATCTCATAGGTGGAAATAGAGGAGGCAATAAAATTCACCTGACGGTTTTCTAACGAATCAATAAAACGGGCCACCTGCTTCATCTGATGGGGAAGCCCATAAAAAATAACCTTTCCCCAATCGCCTGATGGCACCTGTTCAAAATGGGCGCACCGCTTATGCGGCAGATGATCCGCCATCATTTGAGCGGGCGCAAAAATGCGCGGATGAAGCAGATAGATAAAATCCTTTGTGAATACCGAAGCCTCCACCAAAGGGAATTTTTCAAGCACCAGCCTGGTAATTTCCTCCCCGCGCGCACTGATGGGGCGAAACCAGATCATCTCATCTTTCTGAAAATCATAGATCCCCGCGCCATTCATAACAATTGCAGGCGTAGATGCAATTGGCAGGCGGTCAAAATGCTTTTTGAGCGATATGACATTCCGCCCCGAGGCCAGAGTGAAATGCCCGCCCAGATCACATACAAAATGCGTAATCGCCTCCAAATTGCGTTTGGGAAGCCGACGTAGTTTATTATTCAGCGTGCCATCAATATCGGAAACCACCAGCCATCTGGAAAAATCCTTTTTTGCTTCCGGCTCAATCTTTGTCTGCGTCATATTTCCCAATTCTCCTTAAAAATGCGGTAAAATAAGGGGGAAGCTCGCTCGCCACCTCTAAATATCGCCCATCCCGCGGATGGCAAAACCCGATCAGCCCTGCGTGCAGGCATTGCCCATCCAGCCCAGGCGCGCTTTTTTTCGGGCCGTAAACCGGGTCCCCAGCCACCGGGTGACCAATATAGGCCATGTGCACACGAATCTGATGGGTACGCCCCGTTTCCAACCGCACACGGATCTGTGTAAAGCCGTCTAATTCCGCAACAGTTTCATAATGCGTCACCGCGTTACGGGAGTGGCAGTCTGTCACAGCCATTTGCTTGCGTTTCGTGGGGTGGCGGCCAATAGGCGCATCCACCGTACCGGAAGGCTCCTTCAGACGCCCGTGCACAACAGCACTGTATTCCCTGGTAAAGGTATGCTCCTTGATTTGTCGGGCAAGCGACGCATGTGCAAAATCATTTTTAGCCACCACCAGCAGGCCGCTTGTATCCTTGTCAATGCGGTGAACGATGCCAGGGCGGATCATACCGTTAATGCCGGAAAGGCTTGCCCCGCAGTGATAAAGCAGTGCGTTCACAAGCGTGTTATCCGGGTTGCCGGGCGCCGGGTGCACCACCATGCCCTTCGGCTTATTGACTACCAGAAGGTCGTCATCCTCATAGCGGATATCCAGTGGGATTTCCTGCGGCTGAGCCTCGATTGCACGCGGCTCCCGCATGGTAACACGGACACTGTCGCCCGCCTTAACCCGATCATTTTTCGAAACAGGCTGCCGATTTTTGATGAGATTCCCCTCTTCGATCAGCCGCTGTACGGCAGAACGGCTCAAGCCCTCCACCAGTTGGGAAACCGCACGGTCCACACGCTCGCCATCCAGCTCCGGCGGAATTGAAAAAAGCAATGCGTCAATCATCCTGCTTCTCCGCCTGATTCTGCTGCCTGCGTTTCAGCTCCGCCTGCTGTTTCTCCTGCGCTTCCAGCCGCTTGATCTCCAGGCAGTAGCGGGCAACCCAGATGATAAACAGCACGAGGCCCACCGTAATCAGGCAATCTGCAAAGTTGAAAACAGGGAAGTTGATGAAAACCGGCGCGATAAAATCCACCACATAATGGTGGAAAATACGATCGACAAAATTGCCCAGGCCTCCGCTCAGGATGAAAATGACCGTGGCATAGGAAAGGCCGATGTCAAACTTATTTTGGGAAAAGGCCGTGTTCAGCTTTTTGCTGACGATTAGATAAATGCCAGCAATAAAAATCACGCTGGAAAGCACGCCCATCACCACCGCGCTGCCCTTCAACACACCAAAGGCGGCGCCTGTGTTTTCCACATAAATCAAATGCAACACGTTGGGGATCACAGGCACATTTTGAAGCGGCTCCAGCCAGAGTTTGATGATGATTTTAATCAATTGATCGATACACACGAGCAGCCCTACGGTCAAAAGGGAAAAAAATTGAAGCAAACGCCCCACTCCTTCTTCCCGCAGAAAACAAACCCAAAAACAGAGGGCAGGGGCTGCTGTATCATCCAGCCGCCCCTGCCTCTCTGTTTTGGGACGCATTCTGCGTTGTTTATTTTTTCTGCTGAAAGTTTATTTTTTACGGAAGAAGCCTTCAAAGGAGGGAACGGCATCCTCTCCGGCTGTGCCGGAAACAGGAGCCTGTTGCGGCTCATCATCCACGACTTCCTCAAGATTCAGGTGAAACCCCGGCTCGCCCATGGTGAGCTGCGCCTCTTCTTCAGAGGCGTCCGATGGCGTTTCCTCCGCGCTGTAAACAGTGCGGAACTGACCCATCATCCCTTCGGGCTGCACAAACGGCTCTTCTTCCGGCGAGGCCTCTACCGTGGCGCTTGGCTCATCCTCCGGAACGCTGTTTTCAGCGGTCAGTAGCGCCTCTGTTTCCTCCACCCTATCTGCGGAATCGAGTGTTTCGGCAGCATCCTCCTGCGGTTGCTCCTCCGGCTGCTGCGCCTCATCGGTCAACGCTTCTTCCGGCTCTAAATCCGGCCTCGGCACAGCGTTGCCCTCCGGCAGGATGGGCAGGCGGTTGATCAGCTCAATATGCTCTTTATACATGGCGATCAGATTGGCGCGGAATTCACTGACCGCGCCGCGCGTTTGATCAAGCAGCAGGCTTTCGCGCTCTGTCTCCTCACGCAGCTGGGCCAAATTTTCCTGCGCGTTTCGGCCGGCTTCTTCTACCAAACGGTCGGCCTTGGCCTGTGCTTCTCCAACCAGGCTTTCCGCCTTAGCCGATGCGTCGTTTAATAGGGCGCTGACGCGGGCGTCCACCTCGCGCGTGAGCGTCTGCGCCCGGTCGGACGCCTCCTGCATCACCTGGCCGGAACGGGCGTTGGCTTCTTCTTCCAAGGCCTTCGCCCGGTTCTCCGCCCCGGCGAGGCAAGCATCTGCCTTCTCCTTTGCCTCGCGCACAACTTGATCCGCTGTGCGCTGTGCAACAAGCAGGGCCGAGCGAATCGTATCCTCATCCCTGCGGTATTCTTCCACCTTATCCGCCAGAAGGCTGATTTTTTTCAACAGCGCTTCATTCTGTGTATAAGCCTCTTCAAAAGAAGCGGTCAACTCCTGGACGAACGCATCCACCTCTTCCGCGCGGTAAGTGCCGCGGGAGCCGAGCTGGAAGCGATGATTTTTCACCTGCTGCGGCGTTAGCATCGCATTTCATCCTCCATATTGAATTTGATAGAGCGTTGCCCGTTAAAAGAAAACGCCGTTATTTTCCAGCTCATCGGCTAAATCGCCGGTAAAATCGACATTGAAGGGGACGATAATATACGTATTGTTCGCCAGAGGACTGATCGAGCCGCCGTTCGCATATGCTACGCCGCTGAGGAAATCGAGCAGGCGGCGAGAAGTTTCCCGGTTGGCAGATTCAAGATTCAGCACAACCGTGCGCTTGCCGTTTACATGATCGGCAATGCCGGTCACATCGTCAAAACGGTCAGGCTTTACAAGCACAACCTGTAGCTGAGAAGAGGCATTGCTAATGCGCACAACGCGGTTGGGGTTCGCCTCGGCACGCGGCTCATGCACGGGGCGCGCCGGCTCCTCTTCCGCTTCTTCCCTGCCGGTGTCGTAATCGTCATATTCTTCGTAGTCTTCTTCTACGGCGTCATTATCATAGTAGTTGTCCTCGTCCACATTGACGATCTGTTTGATTTTTTCCATAAAGCTCATATTCATAAACCTCCTGGCTTTTTAATAGACCCGCGCACCAAACAGCGCAGAGCCGACGCGGACCAAATTGGCCCCTTCTTCAATGGCTTGAACATAATCGCCGGACATACCCATTGACAGAATGTCCATATTGATATTATCTATTTTTTTGGCCTTCATGTCAACAAAGAATCTACGCATATCAGAAAAAAATCCGCGCAAAACCGATTCTTCTTCACAAATGGGCGGTATCGCCATGAGACCGCAAACCTGAATGCCCGGCATTTGCGCGATTGCGCAGGCGGTTTCCTCCAGCTCTGCCGGAGCCATGCCGGTTTTGCTCTCTTCTCCGCCGATGTTGACCTCCAACAGCACGGGCGTGGTAATTTCCCGTTTCATGGACTGGCGGCTGATCTCCTGTGCAAGCCGTAGGCTGTCGACCGATTCGATCATATCCACCTCGCCCACAATCTGGCGCACCTTATTTGTTTGCAAATGCCCAATCAGATGCTTTTCACAATGCGCAAGGTTCAGGTATTCCCGCTTGCCCAGATATTCCTGCACCTTATTTTCACCGATCAGGCTGATCCCAAGGGAAAGGGCATGATTGATATAGACAGGCTCAACCGTTTTGGTCACCGCCATAAAGCGAATATCGCCCGGCATTCTACCGCTTTTCTCCGCGGCGGCCGCGATATTCTCCCGAATGCGCTTGTAGTTTTCCGTGATCTGCGCAAAGCGCGGGTCAGCCGATGATTTTTCCATCATATAAATCCTTCCCTTCTAATATGACTTCATCATATTGCTTGAGATAATTGCTCGGATCGTCCACAATCGGCTCGCCATCCTGGCTGGCCGTAGCGGAAATCACATAGGTCTGGTCGGAATATACAATATTTAGCTTGCGGAATCGGGCCACATTTCCGCGCCGGACATAAACGCCCTTTTCCCCATCCACAACGCGCACCGCGCTGGTGCTGACGCGTATGCCCTTATCCACAACATACTGCTTGGGCTTCGGCGCCTCTTGCTCATCTGTGCCCTCTTCCGCCTGCGGTTTGGCGTAATAAACGGTGACATTGGTTACAAGCTGCGCCGTCTCCTGCCGCAGGTTTGCAAAGGTTTCATTCATCAGGTTACACTTGAGGGTAACCAGGTTTTTTCCATCTTCGCTCTGGGCGATATGCTCCACCTCGGCTTTGAATTCTCCCGCCGCGCTGAAAGGCATGCGCACCATAATGCTGTCTCCCTGCTCAAAATGCAGGGCCTGCTTTTCATCGACCGCACAGAGCAGATACCAATCGAAACTATCCACCATCTTGCCCACACCGCCGCTGGCCGGCTGTGCCTTTGCTTCCAGCGCCTTTTGAAGCATATCCTGTGTGACAGAGGCAATCTTCCCATAGGGAAGCACCCCCTCCAGCCCATCCGTACTGCTGATATAGTAGCCGGAGCGCTCTGCCGTAATCTTGGTATAAGCGCTTTCGTCCAATGAGATGCCGCTGCGTTCCGCCTGAAGCGCGGAGATCATGGATTCAAAATCGATCTCCTCCCCCATGGTCATCTGGCGGCGGGTCATCAAATCCCCCAGTTCCTCCATCCGGTCGCCGAATTTGCTGAATTGCCCGCTTCCCGCCGTATCTAAGCTATCCAGCAAAATCGAAAAAGCCTCTTCATTCAGGGCGTTGATATCAGAGGCAGACGAGAGGTGCTTTGCAAGCTGCTGATAATGGCTGATCTGGCTATCCAGCTCCCGGACACGCAAGTAGTTCGCCGCTTCTTCATCGTTGCGGAACACCATAGCGACCACATCGCCCTTCGCAACCCGCTTGCCATCCTCCACCAAGGGGATCACCTTCCCAGAGGCGGTGTTGGAGAGAATGTATTCATCCCGAACGACAAAAACCTCTGCATCCACGGCATTATATACGCTCTGTTCCATTGCCACTTCGGTTTTCACGCTTGGGACGCGCCACTGATACAGCTGATAGCAGCAATACAGCGCCGCCAGAATGATGCAGAGAATCAGCAGAGGCTTTTTACTCTGCTTGAGAATACGGGCCCTGAGCGCCTTGCCTGCCGGCTTCTTTTCCTCTTGCGTCATCTTATCCGCCCCCAATCCGATTCCTGTACCAGACGACACGCCTCCCCATACAGTGCGCCGGGCGTATCATAATCCTCCCAACACAGCCAATGAACTCGCTCATTGCGGCGAAACCAGGTGAGCTGCCGTTTTGCATAGCGCCGAGTGGCGCGCTTAAGATTTTCCAGCGCTTCTTCCAGCGCCATTTCCCCGAAAAAATAAGGCTTCAATTCCTTATAGCCGATCGCCTGCGCACCCGTTCCATCCGGGTCGCGCTCTAAAAAGCGCTGTGCCTCCTCCAGCAGACCGTCGCTGACCATTTGATCCACACGGCGGTTGATCCGGTCATAAAGGCGCTGCCTATCCCGGAAATCCAGCCCCAAATAAAAGGGGGCATACGGCGAAGGGCCCCGCCTGGAGCGCTCGCGCTGCTCTGACATCGTCACTCCGGTAGTTTCATAAAGCTCTAGCGCGCGAATCACTCTGCCTAGATTGGCCGGATGCAGCTGCTTTGCCGTCTCAGGGTCAATTTGCTCCAGCTGCGCCCAGAGCGCCTCTGCGCCTTCCTGCTCCGCACGGCGGTAAAGCGCCGCGCGGGTCTCCGGGCTTGCGGGGGCGTCAATCAATTCGATATGGTCAAGCAATGTGTCGATATAAAGCCCTGTGCCGCCAGCCAAAATGGGGAGGCTGCCCCTCGCGCGGATTTCGGCAATACAAGCCTGCGCACGTGCGACATAGGCTGCAACGCTGAAGCGCTCCTCCGGCTGCAAAATGCCGATGAGATGGTGGTGCACGCCTTCCCGCTCCGCCATGGTTGGCGCTGCGGTGGCAATTTCCATGCCCTGGTAGACCTGCATTGAATCCGCGCCGATTACCTCACCGCCGAGCGCCTTGGCAAGCTTCACTGCCAGCGCCGTCTTCCCGGACGCGGTTGGCCCGACAACGGCAAGAACCGGTATTTGATGATCGGCCGCCATCACGAGATCATTCCTTTCCTGCGAGGGGAAGTTGAAAAGCGCTGCCTTTCCTTGCCCCTTTCCATCAAAGGGCTGAACGCCCCATCTTTATTGCATCATTGCATCCGGCCAAACTGCTTTTCCAACTCTGCCTGCGACATGACCACCATCACAGGCCTGCCGTGCGGGCAGTAACGAATTTCATCCTGAAGAAGCAGCTTTTCTACAAACCGTTCCAGCTCATATGGGCTTGTCTGATCCCCACCCTTGATCGCGGCGCGGCATGCAACATTGTGAAAAAGCCAATCGAGCTTTTCCGGAATCAGCTCGCGCCGGTTTGCCAGCAGGTAACCCGCCAGCTCCTGCACCAGAGACGAGACATCCTCCTGCGCAAGCGTCATCGGGCAGGCGCGCACGAGCACTGTGCCCGCCCCGAAATCCTCGGCTTCAAACCCTGCCTGGCGCAATAGCTCCAGGTTTTGCAGAACGGCCGCATACTCCTCTTTTGAGAGCGTTACCGCCACGGGCGCGAGCAAAAGCTGCCGATCCG
>ULQQ01037266.1_pt1 | contig 10126 bp, 8 predicted proteins | sample 1954621 | NCBI WGS metagenome assembly ULQQ01 (sample SAMEA4835659, study PRJEB28245) | human gut metagenome | biome: gut microbiome; material: fecal sample | place: Denmark | collected 2008
ACTCATTCAGTACCATCGGCTGGTACTGGGTCAGAATTCCCACGGTATCAATTCCGGAATTTACGCAGTTCGAGAGCGGAAAATCAATAATTCTGTATTTCCCGCCGAAAGGGACTGCCGGTTTTGCAAGCTTCTGTGTCAGTGCATAGAGTCTTGAACCCTGGCCGCCTGCAAGAAGCATTGCGATCATTTCCTTAGCCATAATAATATCCCCCTGTTTTTTGGATACAGTCTCTCCGTGCAAAATGTACAACCATGCATTTCATTGGATTGTATAAATTATATCACATTTTTGCCGTTTTTGATAGTGGTTTTATGCAGTTTTACCATATTCTTTACATGATCTATATATGTATTCTGCTTTTTTATCCTCTGCACCATTTAAGCTGCGCTTATGATCTACTTGTTTTTTCTCAGCATGCATGCCCTTTTTCACTCCACGCAGGATCTCTGACATCGAAAACTACGGCTGAAAAAAAGCGCGGTCTCCGCAGGATCTTTAGTCCTGCAGAAACTGCGCCATAATATAATTGCTTACATCAAGTCCATAATCCGTCAGAACGAACCGGTCGCCCTGAAATACTGCCGCTTTTTCCTCCACAAACATTTCCATGAGCCCCGGATAGACGTCCTTCGCGGACACCCCGAACCTCCGCTCAAACTCCGGGAGGGACACCCCCGCTGTCATCCGTAGTCCCACATAGAAGAATTCCTCCTCCATGTCTTTCTTCGTGAGCTTTTCCACATCCGTAAACATCCCCGGCTTTTCTTCCAGATACTGCTTCATATCGGAATTGACCGCAAACCTACAGCCGTCCATGTAGGAGGATGCCCCGAGTCCCAGTCCCAGGTAGGGCAAGCCTGTCCAATAACCGATATTGTGGCGGCACGCTCTCCCCGGCTTCGCATAGTTTGAGATCTCGTACCGCTCATACCCACAGTCCCGCAGGAACCGCTTCGTCTCGTGGTACATCTCCCTCTCGGAATCCTCGTCGGGAAGAAGTTTCCGTCCCTCTTCGCTCCCGTACTTCTCACCGAAAGGAGTTCCATCCTCAATGATCAGGCTGTACGCCGAGATATGTTCCGGATTCAGGTCCGTGACCCGCTTTAAGGTGTCCTTCCAGGACTCGCGGGTCTGTCCCGGCAACGCTGACATAAGGTCGATATTGATGTTCGTGAACCCGCACTCCCGGGCCAGATGGAAGCTCTCCAGGAATTCCGCCCAGGTATGGATCCGGCCGAGAAGCTTTAGCTCTCTGTCATTTGCTGATTGGAGTCCAAAGCTCAGGCGATTGATCCCGGCCCGCCTGTAATCTGTGAGTTTCTCCCTTGTCACGGTTCCAGGGTTCGCCTCCATGGAGATCTCCGCGCCTTCCGCCACATGAAACGCCTTCCGCACATGTTCCATGATCCCGACAATCAGCGCCGAATCCGGCACGGACGGGGTTCCGCCGCCGATAAAGATCGTATCTACCGGAATGTCCCCGTATTTTTTTCCCATGGCGTCAATATCTTCCCTGAGCCGCCTCGTGTACAGGTTCTGGGTCTCCTGGTCCGTCGGAAATGAAAGGAAGTCGCAGTAAGCGCATTTTCTCACACAGAACGGCATGTGCAGATATAATTCCATGCCCCCGTTCATGCGAGAACCTCACTGAGCATCTCGATCTCGTCCTCGAACAGGCAGTATCCCGGATCATGGGCTTTCACCGCCGCCAGGACATCCTCGATCCGCATCCACTTCACAGACTCCACTTCTTCCTTCTGAAGCTTGAGTTTTTCGATCTCTACCGGCTTTTCATAAGCAAAAACATGACTCTTCTCATGATTCTTAAAGATCCGTCCATGGAACTCGCCTTCATAGCGTCCGTCATGGACCCCGACAAGCCGCAGGTCTTCCGGCTCTGCCGCAATTCCCAGCTCTTCCTTCAACTCCCTGAGCGCCGACTCCAGATAGTCCTGTCCCGCCGGAATATGCCCGGCGCTGGAGATATCGTAGCAGCCCCCGAAGGAGTCCTTCCCTCGGCTCCGCTTCTGTAAAAGCAGGTCATGTCCGCCGTCCCCCCGTCTTCTTACGACCCAGACATGGCTCGTCCGGTGCCAGTCACCGTTGAGATGGACCAGCGTGCGCTCTCTCACCTGTCCCGACGGCTCTCCATTCTCATCGAGGAGATCAAGAAGCTCCAGCGGCTTTCCGTCCAGGACCGCTTCCTTTAAGAGATCATCCTGGTAGCGGAGTTTCAAAGAGAAAAACGGTGCTTCCTCGTCGAGAAGCCGATGGAAGATCCTGTCGCCTTCCCAGAGGTTCAGGCTGTCGATCTCAGTCTTAGGAACCCACTCCAAAGTCCCCTCATTGCAGTCTGCCAGCTCACCTGTAAAGCCATCTGCCGTGTAGAGGAAAATGTACTCCATTTCGGCATCATCATCATTGTACACGAAAGTCAGAACGCCCCGAAGTCTATAGCTTGTGAGTGTCAGGCCTGTCTCCTCCTTCGTCTCCCTTAAAATGCAGTCCTCCGGGCTCTCCCCGCGCTCAAATTTCCCGCCAATGCCGATCCACTTGTCTTTATTGACGTCGTGTTTCTTCTTGATACGATGGATCATCAGGTATTTGTCATCTTTTTCAATGTAGCATAATGTTGTAAGCTTCATAATAGTTCCTCATCTATGTGCAAAAAAGTCCATTTCTTCGAACGATCTGAAATGGACTTTTTATCTGAATCAATATTTTAATTTACTCCTCATCCAGCTTCAGAACGCTCATAAACGCCTTCTGCGGAATCTCCACGTTTCCGACCTGGCGCATACGCTTCTTGCCTTCCTTCTGCTTCTCGAGAAGCTTCTTCTTACGGGAGATATCGCCGCCGTAGCACTTCGCGAGGACATCCTTTCTCATGGCTCTCACCGTCTCACGGGCAATGATCTTACCACCCACAGCAGCCTGGATCGGAATCTCGAATAAATGCTTCGGGATCTCATCCTTCAGCTTTTCGCACATCTTTCTGCCGCGCTCGTAAGCGGATCCCTCAAACACGATGAAGGAAAGGGCATCCACAGTTTCCTTATTGATCAGGATATCGAGTTTTACAAGCTGTGACTGCTCGTATCCCTTCAACTCGTAGTCGAAGGACGCGTAACCGCGGGATCTTGATTTCAGCGCGTCAAAGAAGTCGTAGATGATCTCGTTTAACGGAAGCTCATACTTTAAGAGTGCACGCGTCTCTTCCATATATTCCATGCCGAGGTAAACGCCGCGGCGTTCCTGGCATAACTGCATGATCGCGCCCACAAATTCTGTGGTCACCATGATCTCTGCGGAGACGATCGGCTCCTCCATATATTCGATTTCGGACGGATCCGGCATGTTGGACGGGTTCGTGAGGTCAATCACCTCGCCGTTCGTCTTGTGGATCCGGTATACAACGCCCGGTGCTGTCGTCACGAGGTCAAGGTTGTACTCGCGCTCCAGGCGCTCCTGGATGATCTCCAGATGTAAAAGCCCTAAGAATCCGCAGCGGAATCCGAAGCCCAGAGCGATGGATGTCTCCGGCTCAAAGAACAGGGACGCGTCGTTTAACTGCAGCTTCTCTAAGGCATCACGGAGCTCCGGATATTTCGCTCCATCCGCTGGATAGAGTCCGCAGTACACCATCGGTGTTACCTTCTTATATCCCGGAAGCGGGGACGCGCACGGATTTAAGCGGTTCGTCACCGTATCACCCACGCGGGTATCTTTCACGTTCTTGATGCTGGCTGTAATGTATCCAACCATGCCGGCCCGGAGCTCATCACAGGGGATAAACTGGCCTGCGCCGAAATATCCGACCTCAACGACATCGTAGGAAGCTCCCGTCGCCATCATCTGGATCGGGGTGCCTTTCTTCACGGTTCCTTCCTTCACACGGCAGAATACGATAACGCCGCGGTAGGAATCGTAGAGGGAGTCAAAGATCAGCGCCTGAAGCGGTGCCTCCGGATCCCCCTTCGGAGCCGGGATCTTATGGACGATTGCTTCCAAAACATCCTCGATATTGAGTCCCATCTTCGCGGAGATCCTCGGTGCGTCGTGAGCCTCAAGTCCGATCACATCCTCGATCTCCTCCGCCACACGGTCCGGATCAGCGCTCGGAAGGTCGATCTTATTGATGACCGGGACAACATCAAGATCATGGTCAAGGGCAAGATACACGTTTGCAAGCGTCTGGGCCTCAATGCCCTGAGCTGCATCTACAACAAGGATCGCACCGTCACACGCCGCAAGGCTTCGGGACACCTCATAGTTAAAGTCCACGTGACCTGGGGTATCGATCAGGTTAAAGATATACTCCTCGCCGTCCTTTGCCTTGTAAACCGTGCGGACTGCCTGGGATTTGATCGTGATTCCGCGCTCTCTCTCAAGATCCATATTGTCAAGGATCTGGGCCTGCATCTCACGGCTGGTTAAAAGACCGGTCTTCTCGATAATGCGGTCCGCCAGCGTGGATTTACCGTGGTCGATATGGGCAATGATACAGAAATTTCTGATTTTATCCTGGGAATAATGAACCATTCATGTTCCTCTCTTCTATATGATTTCTTCTTTATATGATCCATTTCTCTGTCACTGCTTGTCGAACCATCAGATCTTTACTCCTGATCGTTCGGTCCATCGGAAAATACCTTTATACACAGGAATTTCTCCCTTGGGGACAGAAATGGCAATTTATCATGTTAAATATAGCATTTTTTAGGTTTCCGCGCAAGCAGTAGTATGAGGTTTGAATGTGATAAAAAATAGACAAAAAGCTGACAAATTACAATTCTTTTATGTGTTGTAAAATCAATTGACATTCTATCCATTCTGATTTAGACTTTAATTAACATTTTGTCACGTATATTCAGGACTTTTCTTCGTCCCGTCACCCGTCCACCTTTTCTATCATTTCAGCAGCTATCCTTCATGTTCGCAGATCCTGTATATTCCTTGACCGTTCTGCGTTTTCTGAATGGCTGCCCGGGAGATAACATATGAATCAAACTCGGAAAAAACAGCAGTCCATGGACATGACCTCAGGGTCCATCACAAAGCTCCTGATCATGTTCGCGGTTCCCCTCGTGATCGGAAACCTTTTTCAACAGCTATACAACACTGTGGACAGTCTCGTTGTTGGAAACTTTGTCGGCTCCCATGCTCTCGCCGCCGTTGGTTCCACCACCAGCATCATCAACATGATCGTCACGTTCTTTACCGGTACCTCTGTTGGTGCCGGCGTCGTCATCAGCCGGTACTATGGGGCCCACGACGACGAAAAGCTTCACATTGCCGTGGAGACCACGATGGCAGTGACCTTCATCTGTGGGATCATTTTTACAGGTCTTGGAATCTTTGTTGCCCCCTATATGTTAAAATTTATGTCCACACCGGATGATGTCCTGCCGTCCGCCTCCGTATACTTAAAGATCTATTTTTCCGGCGTTTTCGGTCTGCTTGTATACAACATGGGAAGTGCTATCCTGCGTGCCGTTGGCGATACGAAGCGGCCGCTGTACTTCCTCTGTCTCTCCAGTGTCATGAATATCGGCCTTGACCTTCTTTTTGTAGTGGGCTTCGGCATGGCCATCGAGGGGGTTGCCTACGCGACGATCATCTCCCAGTTTGTTTCCGCAATTCTCGTGCTCATCGTTCTCACCAGAAGCACGGAGAATTACCGCCTGACCTGGAAGGACCTGCGGATCAACAAAAAAATCTTCCGGCAGATTCTCATGGTCGGACTACCGACAGGATTTCAGCAGTCACTGACATCATTTTCCAACGTGTATGTCCAGTCCTACATCAACACCTTCGGATCCAGCTGTATGGCCGGATGGAGCAGCTACTCAAAGATCGACCAGTTTGTTTTCCTTCCGATGCAGAGTATCGGACAGGCATCCACGACCTTTATGAGTCAGAACCTGGGAGCCGGGAATCTGCCCCGCGCGAAAAAAGGAACCGGTGTGGCTCTCCGGCTGGCACTCCTCATTACATTCGCCAGCGCTGGGATCCTTTTCCTCTTTGCGCCTCGGCTCGTCGCAGTCTTCAACCAGGAGCCTGACGTTGTCCGGTACGGAACCATGTTTCTCCGGATGAACGTGTTCATGCTGGCATTCTGCTGCCCGAACCAGGTCGTTGCGGGCGCGATGCGCGGAGCCGGAGATTCCAGGACACCAATGCTGATCATGCTGTTCTCCTTTGTCCTGTTCCGCCAGATCTATCTCTATATCGCGACCTCGATCTGCAATACAGCCGCAGTTGTCGGATTCGGATATCCAGTGGGCTGGATCGTAGCTTCGGTTCTCGTAGAGCTCTACTATATGTCCGGAAAATGGGAGAAAAAGATCAATATGTAACCTCTTCCCATGTTCTGTTATTCTCCTGTCAGTACCTGATCCAGGAGATCGGATAACGGCATCATCGCCGCTTTCGCCTCCGCATACGTGTTTGTCTGGGCGCCCACCTCGATGAGGGCGGAACGCGCCCGGACATGCTCGTTATAGCGGAGGCCTTTTAAATAGATCTTTCGCGTAAGTCCCGGATATTTTCCAGCAGCCAGAAGCTGCATCTGGAAGCTGAACGCCAGGTTTTCCTTGAGATTTGGATTCGGAAGATACTCGATGGGGCCGTCCGGGCTCATGGATGTCCCGTTGAAGAACATGATCTTCGCGGTCTCCGTCCCGTCGATCTCCGTCACAAGTCTCGTCCCATCCGAGACGCCGTCCCGGTGGACATCCAAGACCACCTCGATAGACGGGTATTTCTGCAGGAGACCAGAGATCCCGTCGAGGGCGTAGGTATACGCCGCACTGCGGTCCAGCTTTCCGTTCCGGTAATCGTAGACGCTCTCATCATGATACACGTTGTACCCCTTTTCCCTGAGAAGCTTCGCCAGGCACTCTCCGAGGTGGATCACGTCCGCCTCCGAATTTTCCGGGTAGTCGGCGTAGGTCTCCTGGGAATGGGTGTGATAGATCAGGATCTGGGGGACGTTGGCGTTTTTTTCGATGGAAAGGTCCGCGGCGAGGAAATTCTCCGCCCGCATCAGGTCCCGGCCCGCCGTTGTTGTGGGGTGGACGTTGTAGAATTTTTTCATCAGGTAGTCGTAATCGTTGAGTTTTTCTAAAATGATGCCGGAATTTCCGGTGTTGAATGTTCCTGCTGCGAGCAGGCCTGCGAGTGTCGTCTTTTCATTCTGGGATGATCCGTTTTCTCCAGTTCCGCTTTTTCCCGAATTCCCCCATTCTTCTGAACTTTCTGTTTTTGTTCTGTCTTGTGCATTTTCATCCGCATTTCCGCTTCCCCATGCATTCTTCCCACGATCATCTCCGTAAACTCCCTGATTTTGTTCCCTGTCTGCGATCCATTCTGCCCGCAGCACCCCATTCTCATTCTCGATCCCAAATATCTCCTCATACTCCTTTGTCCGCCTGCTGCCATTTTTTCTGCTCTCCAGATAAAAAGCCGTACCCTCATCCTCCTTCCACGCCGGAAGAAATCCCCGCACCACATCATCCGCGATCCGCACTGCGTAATTTTCATAGAAATCCTTCCATGCGCCCGCACACAACCCACGTCCGAGATACAGCGCCGCCACGCAGACCACCGCCAACACGATCCACCGCCCAGCATACTGGATCATCCTGATGATATTTCCGATCATCTGCACAACAAACAGGCGGTCCGCCTGAAGCATCCGCTTAAAATAGTACCATCTCCGCCTCATATCTGCCGCCTGATTCGCCGTTTCTTTACAGTTTATGTGAATATGCGGTTATTCAGTACCTGCGCAACCATACTGCCGCCGCAAAATCCGAACCATATCAGCCAGGCACCAACAGCCATTTCCGAATAAAAAATGCAGAGTTTTTCACATATATCACGCAAATCTATGCAGTTCTGAACAACGCCTCATGGATCGCCTCCGAGATCGTAAAGCTCAGAAAATCCACCCGCTCATCAATATCATGGGGCGTCACATACATGGGACCGAGGTCCGGCTTTAAGAGTTCCTTAACAAGCTCATAAGATTCTTCTACCCGAAGAATTTCCAGCTTCTTCTCTCTAAATTTTCTTTTCTTTTCACCATTTCGATCCCTGTCCGAGTCCTCTGCTTCCATTACCTCATCATCTTTTTCCAAAACATCACACCCTATCTTCTCCCTCAACACCTCCGTCATCGCCCCAACCGTATCATACACGATTGCTGCCGCCCCGACGACCATCGGAATCCCGATCGCAAACACAGGAATCCCCAGTGTCTCCTCCGTCAGCCCGCTCCGGTGATTCCCGACCCCGGATCCCGGCTGGATCCCCGTATCGGATAGCTGCACCGTGACTCCCAGTCTCCCGGCACTTCTCGCCGCCAACGCATCCACAACGATCACTGCGTCCGGCTCCGTCTCCTGCACAATGCCTTTCACGATCTCCGCCGTCTCCATCCCCGTCTGCGCCATGACCCCCGGCGTGATCCCGCTTAAGACCGGATACCCGTGCTTCCTGCAAAAATCCGTCCCATACTCCAGCTCCAGATGCCTCGTCACCTGAAGATGCTCCAAAACCTTCGGGCCCAAAGCATCCGGCGTCGCCTCCGGATTTCCCAGGCCAACGACCAGAGTTCTCACCGGCCGCCCCATCTTCTCCGTCTCAAGCCCATGCTCCTTTAGCATCCCCCGCAAAAGCCCCGCCAACTCCTCCGAGACCTCCCTGTGATAATCATCATCCTTCTTCGCCAGCGAAGCCGCCTCCACCGTCAAATACATCCCCACCGGCTTTCCCAGCGCCTTCTCTCCTCTCTCATCACACACCGCGACCTCCGTCACCCGGATCCCAGTCTCCTCCTTCTCCCACTCCCGCACCCGGATCCCCGGAATCTCACTCCCCTGCACCTTCTCCCTCTCCTCCAGCGCCAGATCCGTCCTCACCGTAAACTCCACATCCGCCTGTCTCATAAACACGCCTCCTATCTCAACTTTCTCCTTATTTTTCTCGCAAAAAAGCAATTTATGTATTGACATACCGGGAAATATTCGCTAGAATGTAATAGTATGTTTACATTGAACTGTCCGTGTCCAGGCTTTGATGCAAAACAAACAGAGATAATTTTTTAAAATAATATGGAGGTGTACAGATTGGCTAACATCAAATCTGCAAAGAAAAGAATCGTAGTAGCAGAGACAAGAGCTGCTAGAAACAAAGCAATCAGATCCAAAGTGAAAACTTTCGTTAAGAAGGTAGAGGCTGCAATTACTGCTGGTGACAAGGCTGCTGCACAGGCTGCACTTCTTGCTGCTACAAGCGAAATCGATAAGGCTACTTCCAAGGGCGTATATCACAAGAATACCGCTTCCAGAAAAGTATCCCGTTTGGCTAAAGCTGTAAGCGCAATGGCTTAATTTATCATCGAACTGGATTATTACGCATAAATAAAAAAGAACCGCTGTTTCCGAGGTGTGTCAGAAACAGCGGTTCTTTTTTATATCTCAGCACCGATCAATGTACCCAGCAGGTTCGGAGACTCCTGCTCGATCTTTCTTATCGGATCCATCTCCAGCACCGGTCAATGTACCCAGTTCCATCCAACTCCCAGCGCAGGCCTGGCTTCGGACCCGGGTGCCTGATTGCGGGGGCTCTGGCTTCCTCTTGGCTCGCAGGAAAATGCGTTGGAGGAAAGGTGACACTTGTCTGAGCGCAGCGAGTTGTGTCACCTTTTCTCCGCCCTTAGCATTTTTCTGCAAGCTTAGAGGAACCGCCCCTGAAATCCACCAGCAACCGAATCCGAAGCCAGGCCTGCGCGTTCTTTTGCCAAGTTGATCCAACCTTACTCATACTTCTTCGCAATCAGCAACTCCACCGCCAACCGATCCGAGAGTCGACCGGTTTTCACAGCCTCCTCCGATTCCACACAAAACTCCACATAAGAAAGAATCTGCTCCCTCGTAAACGCCCTCGCCTGCGCCATCAGCTTCCCCGCCACAAACGGCGGTACCTTCACCCTGGACGCGATCTCACTCTTCTGCGCCCCCTTCCCCGCCAATTCCTTCACCTGCAGAAGCTGGTTAAACTGCTTCGCGATCAAAAACATGATCCTCATCGGCGGCTCCTTCAGAGTCAGAAGAT
>ULQQ01011061.1_pt1 | contig 10093 bp, 7 predicted proteins | sample 1954621 | NCBI WGS metagenome assembly ULQQ01 (sample SAMEA4835659, study PRJEB28245) | human gut metagenome | biome: gut microbiome; material: fecal sample | place: Denmark | collected 2008
GACATGTGGAGACGGTAGTACTTTTGTCCAAACTTAATGCCAAGCAGCATATAGAGGTGGAGTTGAATCTGGATGAGCTGGATTTGACATCGGCGGAGAGCAAGGCTACCTATGACGAGATCAAAGCCTATGTGCTGGAAAAATATGGTCTGAAGGTGTCCAGCCTATATATCTCCCAAGTCAAACGGAAGTGTGGTCTGGATGTAGGACAGAACTATAATTTGTCGAAGAAGGAAGATGCCAAAGTGCCGCAGTGCCCGCCGGAGAAGAAAACGGCGATTATGGAGGCACTAAAGCATTTTCAGATGATTTAAGGAATTCTGGAGCATTCAATTAACGATTAGCAGAGTTTGTAGAAGCGACCACCGATTGCTTAATAGCTGGTGGCCGCTTCTTTTTCTATTAGGAAAACAAATCACTGATTTTTATTTTCTCTATTTGATTAAGTTTATCACTGTTTAATTGTCTAGTGAAAGAACAGATATTTGGTTTCTAAATACAAAATAAAATTTGCTTTTGCAAATATTTAATTTGCTAGTCGAGTGGAGAATTTCGCAGATTTGTGTTATAATACAAGAAATATTAACGAAATCAGCTGGGAGGGCTTCCGATGATGCGTATCAGTTACAATAAGCTCTGGAAGATGCTTATAGATAAAGAGATGAAAAAAAGCGATTTGAGGGAAAAAGCCGGCATTAGCTCTGCTTCCCTAGCAAAGCTCGGCAAAGGGGACAACATTACTACAGATGTTCTACTTCGTATCTGCGAGGTAATGGACTGCCGTATAGAAGATATTCTCGAAACTATCAGAGAATAGCCAACACGAAGAATGAACTGGGAGGTTTTGATATGACGATATTAGGCAAAAAACAGATGTCTGAAGAAGACATCAAGTTAAACTTCATAACTCCGGTCATTCAGAGAGGTTGGAAAGGTCATATCACGATGGAGACCAAAATTACAGACGGTCGCATCAACATTAGGGGCAACATTGTGGCTCGCAGCAAGCCCAAGTTTGCTGATTATTTGCTCTACTTAAACGATGGCAAGCCGATTGCCGTTGTGGAAGCAAAGGACAACAACCACTCTGTATCCCATGGATTGCAGCAAGCGATGACATACGCTCAGATGATGGACTTGCCGTTTGCGTATTCGTCAAACGGCGATGCTTTCTATGAGCATGATTTCCTGACCGGGCAGGAACAGCAGATTGAATTGGAAAAATTTCCGACGCAGGACGAGCTGATTGCACGCTACTATGCGGAGCTGAATGGTGGTAAGGGCATTTCCGCCTTGGAAAAGAAAATTGTTGCCCAGCCGTATTATTCATCTCAAAGCACTTATCCGCCAAGATATTATCAGCGAAATGCTGTGAACAGAACGGTGGAAGCAATCGCAAGAGGACAGCAGAGATTACTGCTTGTTATGGCTACCGGAACCGGCAAGACATATACAGCTTTTCAGATTGTCTATCGACTGCTCCGTTCTGACCTAAAAAAGAGAATTTTATATCTGGCAGACCGAAATATTCTGGTTGACCAAAGCATTTTGCAGGACTTTGCACCCCTTGAAAAGACCATCTATAAGGTGGACTTCTCCGATAAGGAATGCCTGAGCAAGATTGCTTCCCATGAAGTGAATTTCGCCCTCTACCATCAGATGGTAGGTCAGAATGACGAAGAACATTTCAGGCAGATACCGGCAGAATATTTCGACCTTATTATTGTAGACGAGTGTCACCGTGGCAGTGCCAAGGAGGACGGCAACTGGCGTAAGGTTTTGGAGTATTTTACCTCGGCAACGCAGATCGGAATGACCGCTACCCCGAAGGAGAGTGAAAAGGTATCCAATATCGACTACTTTGGAGAGCCGGTTTATATTTACAGCTTAAAACAGGGCATTGAGGACGGATTCCTTGCTCCGTTTAAGGTCATCAATATCACAACCAACATCGGAGACGGCTGGAGACCATACCAGGGACAGACCGATATTTTTGGCAATGTTATTGAAGACCGAATTTACAACAACCGGGACTATGATTATACCATCATTCTCCAAGACCGCATTGATGAGGTCGCCAGAGAGATTACGGAATATCTGAAAAGCACCGACAGAATGCAGAAAACTATCGTGTTCTGCGCTTCCGAAGACCATGCGGAGCGCATGAGAATTGCTCTTGTCAACTACAATCAGGATATGGTGAAGGAGAACCCGGACTATTGCGTAAGAATTACCGGCTCAGATGTGTACGGAAAGTCCAAACTTGACTATTTCATCTCTGTATCCGAACCATATCCCGTTATTGCAACAACATCGGACCTGCTTTCCACCGGTGCAGACTGCAAGATGACTAAGCTCATTGTTCTCGACAAGACCGTTGAGAGTATGACTACCTTCAAGCAGATTATTGGACGAGGAACCCGTATCAGAGAAAAGGACGGCAAGACCCATTTTGTCGTGATGGATTTTCGGAATGTGACAAGGCTGTTTACTGACCCTGACTGGGATGGCCCGGTTGAACAGGATGAGGGCTTCCAGCATGGAGGCTCCAAGCCAAAGGGTGGCGGTCATGGCGGGGGTGGTAAGAATCCTCCCGATGACCCTGTTGAAACACCTATCGTTGACAGGGACGGATGCAAAGTAAAGATTATCAACAAGACCGTTTCAGTCTATGATGCGAATGGAAAGCTGCTCAGGCAGGAGGATATTATCGATTACACCAGAACCAACATCAAGGGGGAATATGCTTCTCTGTCCGATTTTATCCGTAAGTGGAAATCATCGGACAAAAAGAAAACTATTGAGGAATCTTTCACGGCGATGGGCATTGACCTAAAAGCATTAAAGGTAGACCAAGGTATGGAAGATGTGGACGATTTCGATTTTATTTGCTATGTGGCATACGGCAAAAAGCCGCTAACCCGCAAAGAGCGAGCCAGCAACGTTAAGAAAAAAGATTTCTTCAGCAAGTATTCTGCCGATGCGCAGGCGGTTTTGGGGATTCTTCTGGATAAATACATGAATCAGGGCATAACCGAGGTTGAGGACATCAAGGTTCTGTCTCTTGCCGATTTTGCGGACTTTGGGAAGCCCGCAAAAATCGTCAAGCTATTTGGTGGCAAGGCGCAGTATGAGGCGGCCATCAAGGAGCTGGAAGAAAACATATATGAATTTGAGGTAGGTTAATATGGCGATGCAGTCAGGATTTATAAAACGAATCAGAGATATTATGCGTATGGACGCAGGTATCAATGGCGATGCCCAGAGAATTGAGCAGATGGTATGGATGCTCTTTCTGAAAGTCTATGACGCAAAAGAAGATGATTGGGAACTGAACGAGGATGGCTACGAATCCATCATTCCCGAAGAACTCAGATGGAGAAAATGGGCAAAAGCCGACGAAAACGGTCACGCTATGACTGGGGACAAGCTGCTCAACTTCGTCAACAACATTCTGTTCCCGGTGCTGAAGGGCAACGATGTAAAAGATGGTGATACGGTTCTCTACGAAGGAATCAAGGTGACCCCTGATACCCCCATTAAGAAAGCCATTGTCAAGTCCACCTTCGAGGACGCCAACAACTATATGAAGGACGGCGTTTATCTCCGCCAGGTCATTGATGTCATTGACGAGATTGAGTTTGACGATGTGAAGGAAAGCCACGCCTTTGGCTTCGTCTACGAGGAGATTTTGCGGGAGCTGCAATCGGCCGGGTCTTCCGGTGAGTTCTACACGCCGAGAGCAGTCACCGAGTTTATGGCATTGATGATAAAGCCCCAGCTGGGCGAAAAGATGGCAGATTTTGCCTGCGGAACCGGTGGATTTATCACTTCTTGGCTGGGACAACTCTCCAAGCAGGTAAGGGACACCACAGATCAGAAGCGGCTTGATGACAGTATTTACGGAATTGAGAAAAAGCCCTTTCCTTATCTGCTGTGCGTGACCAACATGCTGCTGCACGATATTGAAGTTCCGAATATCTATCACATGAACTCTTTGAAACACAATCTGCTGGACTACACAGACGATGACAAGTTTGATGTGATCCTGATGAATCCACCCTACGGCGGGCATGAGGATAAGTCCATTCAGGGCTTCTTCCCTGACGATTTGGCAAGCTCCGAAACCGCAGACCTCTTTATGTCGGTCATCATGTACCGCTTGAAGAAGAATGGCAGGGCGGCTGTTGTCGTGCCGGACGGCTTCCTGTTCGGTCTGGACAACGCCAAGGTGAACATCAAAAAGAAGCTCATTTCCCAGTTCAATCTGCACACCGTTGTTCGGCTGCCCGGCTCTGTGTTCAGCCCTTATACCTCAATCACCACCAATCTGCTGTTTTTTGACAACACCAAGCCGACCACAGAGACATGGTTTTATCGGGTGGATATTCCGTCTGACAGAAAGCACTTCTCCAAGACGAAGCCCATGGAGCTGAAACACTTTGACGATTGCATTTCATGGTGGAATGACCGAAAGGAAATCCCGGACGGCGAAAACTTCAAGGCACAGAAGTTTACCGCAGAGTATCTGCTGAACGAACAGGGCTGCAACATCGATTTGTGCGGCTATCCCCATGAGGAAGAAGAAATCCTTGACCCGATGGACACCATCCGGGAATATCAGGAAAGACGGACTACCCTCAATGCGGAAATCGACAAGGTGCTGGCAGAACTGGAAGCCCTGCTGCTGGGAGGTGTGAGCGAATGACACCGGAACAGTTAAAAGTGAGCATTTTGCAATATGCCATGCAAGGCAAGCTGGTGGAGCAAAGGCCAGAAGAAGGTACAGCTGAAGAACTCTATCAGCAGATACAAAAGATTGCCAAACCAAACAAAAGAGTGATACCTATAACGGAGAGTGAAATCCCGTTTGATATTCCGACTTCGTGGAGATGGTGCAAATTTGGCGAAATAGTAGATTATTCAATGGGCAAGACGCCACCAAGAGCAGAACCCATTTGGTGGAAAGATGATATTCATTGGGTCTCAATCGCAGATATGAGTGAATGTGCTCAAGTTGTAAGTACGAAGGAGAAAGTATCTTTTAAAGCAGTAGAGGAAAAGTTCGGAGCCATATCGCCCCATGGAACACTAATTATGAGTTTTAAGTTGACTGTAGGCAGAACATCCATATTGGGCATAGATGCTGTGCACAATGAAGCGATTATTTCTATTTACCCATATATGGACAATGACAATAATTTGAGAAATTACTTGTTCTATATTTTACCTATCGTTACACAATGGGGCGAGAGTAAAAATGCAATTAAGGGAAAAACATTGAACAGCAAGAGTATTGCGAATCTGATGATTCCGCTCGCCCCACTGGATGAATTGCATCGTATTGTTGTAAAAATTAAGGGGCTTCTTCCGTATCTTGACCGCTATGCAGCTTCCTATGAGAAGCTAGAGCAGTTTGACGCCAAATTCCCGGAGGACATGAAGAAGTCCATTCTGCAATATGCCATTCAAGGCAAACTGGTGGAGCAGAGACCAGAAGAAGGTACCGGCGAGGAACTGTACCAGCAGATTCAGGCGGAGAAGCAAAGGCTCATTGCGGAAAAGAAAATCAAAAAGGAAAAAGCGTTGGCGGAGATTTCCGAAGATGAAAAGCCTTACGATATTCCTTCTAACTGGATTTGGGTTCGATTTGGCGAGCTGGGTAGTTATAAAAAGGGTCCATTTGGTAGTGCAATTACCAAAAGTATGTTTGTTCCAAAAGGAAATGGAGCCATAAAGGTTTATGAGCAGAAAAATGCAATACAGAAAGATGCAACCATTGGAGATTACTATATTCGTAGAGAATATTTTGAATCAAAAATGAAAGGATTTGAGGTGTTTCCGGGAGATATAATAGTTAGTTGTGCTGGTACAATCGGAGAAACATATGTAATGCCAGATGATTTTGAGCAGGGTATCATCAATCAAGCGCTAATGCGAATGAAAATTTTTAAACCATTGTATATTCCATATTTCTTGATATTCTTTGATTTTGTACTAAAAAGGGATGCGAAAAGCAGCAGTAAGGGGTCTGCAATCAAAAATATTCCTCCGTTTGAAATTCTTAAGAATTATCTTGTGCCACTTCCGCCCCTTGCCGAGCAAAAGCGCATCGTTGCAAAAATCGAAGAACTGCTGCCGCTGTGTGAGCGGCTGAAATGAGGTGAAAAAGATATGGCAAATATAATTAAGCTGTATGCTGCATATAAAGCTGGATTCCTGGGTAATAATATCCTTGATACATATTTTTCTTTTATGGCGAATATGATTTCTGAGGAGCGATTAACCGTAGTGGAAGACACTGTTATAGCAGCCAAATTTAAGGAACGCTACACAATGGAACTTCCGTTACCATTTATCAGGCAAGTTTTGGGGGTTGGCGTGCAGAATGGGAGTTTTATCGAAGACCATGGCAAATACAGCGTGGTCGTGAACGAGATTACCAAGTTTCGTTTTAGCGAAACAGAATTTGATGCGCTATGGGGGCGTATAATCGAGGAGTTCTCGGAATATTGTCGAGTGAAGGATATTGATATCTCATCTCTTGACATCAATGCATTTGTGCTAGATATTTTGGATGATGCCGACGAGATAATATTGTCCGGCGAAAAAGCTGATAAGCAGGTCGGTATGTCTCCTTCTGAATATGGATGGTATAGCTTTATAAAAGAGCAGGGCCAGCTGCAGACCGAATTGTATTCTTTTGTAGCAGCTCTTTCGGCAAGCAATATTGCAAAGCAAGCGCTGTTCCATGTTGGTGAAACTACGACAGACTATTCTGATCTGCATGTTTACTTAGACTCTCCCATTGTTTTTGCTTTGCTTGGAATGGATGACACCTCCAGAACCGAATCTTATAAACAGCTTGTTGCAGATATGCTGAAAGCGAAGTGCAGTATCCATGTCTTGGATCACAATTTTCAAGAAGTAGATGGTATTATTGCAAGAGCTGCTGGATGGGCAACAAATACTTTGTATGATTTGAGAAAGGCTAATAACGCTGCCCGTTTCTTCCACGACTCTCAAATGGATGAAACTGAGATTTCGGAGTTTTGCGAAAATATTGAAACGAAACTAAACGAATTAGGCATAACCGTAAAAGAAACCAGTTATGATGTTTATCAAGATAAGTTTCAAGAAGATGAAACTTGCCTATTTGATATGGTTAAAACCAGATATACTGATCACGGCTATGAATTGTCGCAGGAAAAGCAAGACAGCATTCGGATTGATGTACGGTCCATTATAATTATTTATCGTGAACGTCAAGGGCAAACTGCGACCAGATTACAAAGCGCTAAGCATATCATGCTGACCTCCAATAATGCTATTGCAAATGTTTGCAAAAAATATGAAAGTAACCGAAGTCAACAGTCTGGGCATATTCCTGCTTGCATATCCGCAGATTTATTTGGCGCTATACTTTGGTTGGATAGTCCGATGCAGATGTTGGAATATCAAAAGAAAAAACTGCTTGCCGACTGCTATGCTTTTCTGAAGCCGGATAAAGTATTGCTCGATAAGTATATGCAGTCGTTGGATGAAGCACGAAATGCAGATGCCATAGATGAAAAGAAGTTCTTATTCCTGCGTACTCACAAAATTGTGCTTGATTCTCTAATGGATATTACCAAGGGTGATTATGCTCGTTTTAATTCCAGCACATATTTGGAAGTGTACGAGGATATTCAAGAAAAGGCGCAAAAGAAGTACAAAGATGAGGTTGCAGCACATGGGCAAACTCAAAAGAGATTAGAGGCTCTTGAACGGAGTTCTTCAGATGAAATAGAGGCATTAAAAGCTCGTATATCATCTATGGAAGAAAATGAAAGAAAACGGCAAGAGGACAATTTCAATAAAATGGTTTCTCGTTGGGGGTGGATTGTCACACTTATATTTGCTGGGATTCCATATCTTTTGTTAGTAGTAGGCATAGAGATTTCCAAAACGCAATTTGCTGACGTTTCGTGGCGCTCGGTTTACGGTATAGCCGGAGCAGTTATTGCCACAGCCATTGCAAGTGTTATGTTTGCTACAGGAAAGAAATGGTGCTTCAATAAAGTTCGAGCTGTCATAAAAAAGAAGATGAAGCTATAATCCGCAATAAATGCGACCAAATATAAAAATTTGTTGCCTTTTGCTATGCTAACTTTTGCGTTCAATGTATCTTGACGCATTTCCGTCCCTGCCGCAGCAGTATGGCGAGAGAATTTCCATGTGAGCGAACGCGAAATTTTTGCTCGTTACATTACAGCACATACTCTCTATTTTTGCAGGAACTTTGCAAAGATAGAGAGTATGTGTTGTGACATTTTCGAAAAATGGTCGGACAAGAGAAAACGCAGCTTTTCTGTGTGAGCATCATTTGAGAGAAAATGGCGGGGTGTCCAGAGGGGCATAGCTCCTTTGGCTCTGGGTTTCCAATAGGGGTGAGCAGCATCCCTGTTGGCACACGACTTTCCCTCGGAAAGTCTAGTGTGTTATACCTTTGTGGAGCAGATGGCAGCCGGAATTGTAGCACACCCTGAAAAGTGTGGCCACAGTTGCGGCGTTCTGGCGGGAAAGGTTGCCCCTTGCGGGGCAGCATAAGCGACAGAAAAAGGCTGGCAGGCGGTGCGGACAAGCACTGTCTGTCAGCCGTGTCATCTGCGGAACAAAGGTATATCAAAGCCCCGTCAGCCGCTGCTTCCCATCGTATCAGAACCACCACGGCAGTTTCCCGCGCAGGCTGTCCATCGCTTCTCCCTCCACCTTTTTTGTCCGGCTCTCGCTGAGGTGGAAATGGAGCGCCGCACCGATCAGCGGGTGCTCGATTCCATCGGTAAAGCCATAGCGATACAGCAGATAGGTCTGCTCTCTGGCAGTCAACTTATCCATCGCCGCATACAATTCCATTAGCTGTTCTTTTTTGATATAGATTTGCTCTGGCGTTTGGGATGTTGGGTCAGCAATGGCTTCGATCCGCAGCATCCGTTCATCCTCTGAGAGAACGTCATCCAGATATACTCGCTGGAAGCCGGGGCCGTCTTTCTTATCCACCATCCGTTGTTCAAACTGAGTGAGGGCGGCGCGGATGCAGTCTGTCATGGCATTGCGGATTGCCGGTGCAGCATAAGTCAGAAATTTCATGCCCCGTCCGGCGTCAAACAAAGGGATCGCGTTCAGCAGGCCGATACTTCCCTCCTGCATCAAATCATCCAAATCAATTCCAATATCATTTTCATCCAGTCCCATGCTTCGGTATTGTTCCAGTGCAATTTTTCGGATGAATCCCAGATTGTTTTCCAGCAGAATGTCGCGGGCAGCCGTATCCCCTTCCTGTGCCAGTCTGCACAGCTGCTCATTGCTCCGGGTCGGCATTTTGCTTCTCCTGCGCGTGGTCTAAGGTGGATTGGAGAAATTCCGTCAGCGCCTGACCAAACTTGTCCAACGCTTCCTTTTGTACACCGTCCATCCCTGCCGCGCTCTGGGTAACGGCGGCGGAAATCATTTCGGGCGTGATGGTCGGAGTATGAACATCTGCCCCTTTGGTGAGTTCGGTAAACATCTGCTGGGTGACGCCCTTGGTCAAAGTCTGTGCCGCGGTGAAATCGTTGCCGATCTCTTTCTTCACTTCCCGCAGCGCCGCTATAAATGTGTTCTGTATCATCGTCAGGTCTGCCTGATATACGGGAACTTTCTGCCGGTTGACAGTTCTGGCCGCCTGCACAGCGGCATCCGTTTTCACATTCCGGCGCAGCATGGCGCTGAGAGTAGTAAGCATCTGGTTCTGTCCGGCGAAACCGGCGGCCAGCGTATCGTCAAAATATTGCTCGATCATGTAGGTGACTTCTGCAAAGCGCGGGCTTTCCAGCAGGCGGTTGACAATTTCAGCATTTGCTTTTCCGGTGTACAGATTTCGCGCCGCCTGCACCGACAGGCCCAGTTCTTCGATATCAAAATTTGTCCGGTCGGGTGTATTGACCTCCCCCAGAAGGAAATCTGTGGAAACTTCAAACACTTTCGCGATGCGGAGCAAATGTTCTGTGTTGATCTTATCGGTCTTGCCGCTCACAAACCGGCTGATGGCGCTCTCGGTGCTGCCGATGCGGGT
>ULQQ01034216.1_pt1 | contig 9997 bp, 8 predicted proteins | sample 1954621 | NCBI WGS metagenome assembly ULQQ01 (sample SAMEA4835659, study PRJEB28245) | human gut metagenome | biome: gut microbiome; material: fecal sample | place: Denmark | collected 2008
GCATCAGCTCTTCCGGCGGGGCCACACCCCCAAAGCCAGGCCGGGCAAGTTCTGCGGCGCCTGCTCTCTGAAGGAGCTGTGCCTGCCGCAGCTGATCCGGCGGGAGTCCGTATCCGATTATCTGAACCGGGCCATGGAGGAAACGCCATGAGACAACTGTTGAACACCCTCTTCGTGACCTCGGAGGACATCTATCTGTCCCTGGACGGCGAAAATGTGGTCGCCAGCCGGGAACATCAGGAGGCCGCCCGCTACCCGCTCCATACCTTGAGCGGCATTGTCTCCTTCTCCTACCCCGGGGCCTCTCCCGCCCTGATGGGCGCCTGCGCCGAGCGCGGTATCTCTCTGGCCTTCTGCACGCCGCGCGGGCGGTTTCTGGCCCGGATCGCCGGGAGTACCTCGGGAAACGTCCTGCTCCGGCGTGCCCAGTACCGCACGGCGGACGAGCTCTCCGCCAGCTGCCGCATTGCCCGCAGTATGATCTTCGGCAAGGTCTATAACGCCCGCTGGAGCATCGAGCGCACCCGAAGAGATCACGGGCTCCGGCTGGATTCCGCCAGCCTGACAGCCTCCGCGTCTCATCTGAAAGAGCTTCTCCCCCAAATCGCCGCGGCCGCCTCTCTCGAGCATCTGCGCGGCCTGGAGGGCGCCGGAGCAACCCTCTATTTCGGGCAGTTCGACCAGCTGATCTTGGGTGAAAAGCCCCTCTTTTCCTACCAAAGCCGCAGCCGCCGTCCGCCGCGGGATCCTGTCAACGCCCTGCTCTCCTTTGTCTACAGTCTGCTGTCGCACGACTGCGCCTCCGCACTGGAGAGCGTGGGGCTGGATTCCTACGTGGGCTTTCTCCACCGGGATCGCCCCGGCCGGGCCTCTCTGGCCCTGGATCTGATGGAGGAGCTGCGCCCCTGTATGGCCGACCGGTTCGTTTTAACCCTGATAAACAACCGAATAGTGGGGCGGCAGGACTTTGACTTTCTGGAGAATGGGGCGGTCTTTTTGAGTGACTCCGGCCGCAGAGCCGTTCTGAAGCGCTGGCAGGAGCGGAAAAAGGAGTCTCTAACCCACCCCTATCTCCAGGAAAAGCTCTCTTGGGGACTGGTTCCCTATCTCCAGGCGCTGCTTCTGGCCCGCTGCCTCCGCGGCGATCTGGACGCCTATCCGCCCTTTTTGTGGAAGTGAGGCCATTATGCTGGTTTTGATTACCTACGATGTCAATACAGCGGATGCCGCCGGGCGCAAACGCCTGCGGCAGATCGCCAGGCAGTGCGTCAACTACGGCCAGCGGGTTCAGAACTCCGTCTTTGAGTGCAAGCTGGATCCGGCCCAGTACAAGCTGCTTCAAGCCAAGCTGTGTGCGATCATGGATCCCGAACGGGACAGCCTCCGCTTTTATTCCCTGGGAAATCGCTATGAGCAGAAGATCGAGCACTTTGGCTTTAAGCAGACCTACCTTCCAGACGAACCTTTGATTTTGTAGCGTGCGAAGTCCAAGATGACACGCCTTCTCCGGCCGGTTCGCACCCAAAAAGCATAAAGGAAAGCTTAATGGAGCATAGGCGCGTTTGTTTTTGTATGCTCAGCCTTCTTCCCCTTGTGCAAATAAGCAAATTGAGCCAAGCAAACTCTCTGCTCTTTGGTAAAGTTTGCTGTCGCACCCCTCGCGGGGTGCGTGGATTGAAATCCGTGTGTGTACCAACAGACAGCTTTGCGCATAAAAGTCGCACCCCTCGCGGGGTGCGTGGATTGAAATACCCCTGCAACCCGGGCATGGCAGTAGCACCCCGTCGCACCCCTCGCGGGGTGCGTGGATTGAAATGCCCTGCCGCTTTCGCACAGCGCACAAGGAAGGCCCGTCGCACCCCTCGCGGGGTGCGTGGATTGAAATAGCTCCAAGGCAGTAGCACTTTTCCCCAAATATCGTCGCACCCCTCGCGGGGTGCGTGGATTGAAATTCATGTGGCAGCGGTGAGTTCCAGCATACACAGCGTCGCACCCCTCGCGGGGTGCGTGGATTGAAATCGCCCTGCTGGTTGTGTCTACAAATTGTGAGAGGTCGCACCCCTCGCGGGGTGCGTGGATTGAAATTCCCGGTTGATCTGCGCCAGGCAGAGCAGCGGGAGTCGCACCCCTCGCGGGGTGCGTGGATTGAAATAAAAATAGAGGGCGGAGGCTATTGCCCCCGCCCTGTCGCACCCCTCGCGGGGTGCGTGGATTGAAATTGCTACTCGCCCATGCACCACAATGTCGCCTACCGTCGCACCCCTCGCGGGGTGCGTGGATTGAAATACTGGAGGGAATCTTGAAATCAATCTGCCTGCCGGTCGCACCCCTCGCGGGGTGCGTGGATTGAAATCCCAATGGGCTGACGGTTTGCCAGTGGTGCCCCTGTCGCACCCCTCGCGGGGTGCGTGGATTGAAATAGGTACTTTTCGATGGCTTCGTCCAGGTTGTCCTCCGTCGCACCCCTCGCGGGGTGCGTGGATTGAAATTGTTGGGCTACCTGATCCGCCACGGCCAGCCCGAAGGTCGCACCCCTCGCGGGGTGCGTGGATTGAAATGTCCAGGTTGTCCTCCTTTCGCTGGCCGTAGGAGCGTCGCACCCCTCGCGGGGTGCGTGGATTGAAATGCCTCCAGCACGAAATCTGCCTCTGTCAAATGCTCGTCGCACCCCTCGCGGGGTGCGTGGATTGAAATTGGAATACAGTAGGGGCGGAGGTACGGTTGAACGTCGCACCCCTCGCGGGGTGCGTGGATTGAAATGAGCAACTCTCCATCAATCGCCCTTGCCATCGTGTCGCACCCCTCGCGGGGTGCGTGGATTGAAATATAGAAACTCTCCTTCGTCAGCGTGCGGATGTCCCGCGTCGCACCCCTCGCGGGGTGCGTGGATTGAAATGATCTGCCGGACGGCCGGATCGCGGTAAAAATGCGTCGCACCCCTCGCGGGGTGCGTGGATTGAAATAAAAGCACAGAGATACAGGTCTATGATGTGGTGCGGTCGCACCCCTCGCGGGGTGCGTGGATTGAAATTGGTGGAATCGATATCAACTGACAGGAGGAAAAGGTCGCACCCCTCGCGGGGTGCGTGGATTGAAATTTTAAGGCTGGGCCATGTGAACGATGCTCATCCAAGGTCGCACCCCTCGCGGGGTGCGTGGATTGAAATTTTCGCCTGTTGAAATACTAAATCCACCTTGCTTGTCGCACCCCTCGCGGGGTGCGTGGATTGAAATCGCATGCTGGGGCATCCCTGCTGCTCTCCCAGTGTCGCACCCCTCGCGGGGTGCGTGGATTGAAATCGGCGTGGGAGACTGTTTTGGAGGCAGGAGAGGAGCTGTCGCACCCCTCGCGGGGTGCGTGGATTGAAATTCTGTTTGTCATCAGCAACCGACCTCCTTGAAATGTCGCACCCCTCGCGGGGTGCGTGGATTGAAATCTCCTTCACATGGCGGGGGTAGCGGCGGTGCAGCGTCGCACCCCTCGCGGGGTGCGTGGATTGAAATTCCTGGGCCTCCGCGTCAAGCTCCGCCCAGCTCGTCGCACCCCTCGCGGGGTGCGTGGATTGAAATCCTTCTTTGTGCGGCAGACCAGGTTACAGGACACGCGTCGCACCCCTCGCGGGGTGCGTGGATTGAAATCCAGGTCAGGCGGCGGAGGCCGCTTCGTGCCATGTCGCACCCCTCGCGGGGTGCGTGGATTGAAATACGGGCGGCCTCGTCAATATCATCTGTGGGCCAAGTCGCACCCCTCGCGGGGTGCGTGGATTGAAATGGAGAAGGGGATCATGGCCGGCCGGGACGCCGATGCCGTCGCACCCCTCGCGGGGTGCGTGGATTGAAATTGGCATTTGGTGATGTAGTCGGCCAGCTCCCGGCCGTCGCACCCCTCGCGGGGTGCGTGGATTGAAATCGGTCAGTAATCCAGTGCAGGCCCTTCCGCCGGGGTCGCACCCCTCGCGGGGTGCGTGGATTGGAATTACCGTGGACGACCACGCCATTGTCCAGCACCTCCCGTCGCACCCCTCGCGGGGTGCGTGGATTGAAATCTCGTTCCAGCGATCGACGGAACTTGGTGATGACGTCGCACCCCTCGCGGGGTGCGTGGATTGAAATCGTAATCGTACTGGTCAAACGCCGACACAAACAAAGGTCGCACCCCTCGCGGGGTGCGTGGATTGAAATTGGACCGGGTGTCCAAACATCCACGGCTGCACCTCGTCGCACCCCTCGCGGGGTGCGTGGATTGAAATGTACATGTCACGCAACAGTGGGTGGATATCCTGGTCGCACCCCTCGCGGGGTGCGTGGATTGAAATTGTGTTTTGGGGAGCTCTGGCTGTGGGCAGCGTGAGTCGCACCCCTCGCGGGGTGCGTGGATTGAAATAAAGAATCCGCCTAGCATGATCCCTTTTGTGGGCGGTCGCACCCCTCGCGGGGTGCGTGGATTGAAATCTGACATTGGCTTGAGCCGTTGAGGTTCTGGTCGTCGCACCCCTCGCGGGGTGCGTGGATTGAAATTCCGCCGTCTTGGTGAGCACCACACCCACCCCCTGGTCGCACCCCTCGCGGGGTGCGTGGATTGAAATATGCTTGCTCCTCCTTACTTCCGGTCCGCCAGCGGTCGCACCCCTCGCGGGGTGCGTGGATTGAAATGGAACGCAGGCCGAGCGAGTACACACCAATAAGGAGTCGCACCCCTCGCGGGGTGCGTGGATTGAAATAGTGAGAAATACGACATCACCAAGCATCCCCGGTATAAGTCGCACCCCTCACGGGGTGCGTGGGTTGAAATCAGCGGCTGGACCGCGGCCACATGGAGTATGTCTGTCGCACCCCTCGCGGGTGCGTGGATTGAACTGTCTTACAGGGGCGCCTGGTCAGTTTGCAGGAGACGCCGCATAGGGGCGCGGGTCGATTCAAATTTTCACCCCGCGCCCCTGCTGTTTGCGTTTCTTTTCGTTGACTGGTATAGTAGGGAATGATATAATAGGATGATTATGACAAAAACTATGGTGGGAAGATCATATTATGTGGATTTCAAGTGACTGGAAGGACTATGAGCTGCTGGACTGCGGCGGCGGCGAGCGTCTGGAGCGCTGGGGCAAGTATCTGTTGGTGCGGCCCGATCCTCAGGCCATCTGGCGTCCGGAGGGGCGGCATCCCGGATGGCGGAGGCACGACGCCCGGTACCAGCGCGCCTCCACCGGAGGGGGCCAGTGGGTCAAGAAGGAACTGCCCCAGCGCTGGACATTGGGTTACAAGGGGCTGACCCTCAACATCAAGCCTATGAACTTCAAGCACACCGGCGTCTTTCCGGAGCAGGCGGCCAACTGGGATTTCGCCATGGAGCGCATCCGTTCCGCCGGGCGGCCCATCCGGGTGCTCAACCTCTTTGCCTACACCGGCGCGGCCTCGGTGGCCTGCGCGGCGGCGGGAGCCGCCGTGTGCCACGTGGACGCGGCCAAGGGCATGGTGAGCTGGGCGCGGGAGAACGCGGCCTCCTCCGGCCTGTCCGACGCGCCCATCCGCTGGATCGTGGACGACTGCGCCAAGTTCGTGGAGCGGGAGATCCGCCGGGGCCGCCGGTACGATGCAGTCATCATGGACCCCCCCTCCTACGGCCGGGGTCCCTCCGGCGAGATCTGGAAGCTGGAGGAGAACCTCTTCCCTTTTGTGGAACTGGTAGCCGGGGTGCTCTCGGACGAACCCCTGTTTTTCCTCATTAACTCCTATACTACGGGGCTAGCCCCCTCGGTACTGACCTACCTGCTGGAGACTCTGGTAGCCCGCCGGTACGGCGGCCGCACCGAGAGCCAGGAGCTGGGCCTGCCCGTCACCGCCACCGGCCTGGCCCTCCCCTGCGGGGCTTCGGGCCGCTGGACCGCCGAATAAGGAGTGATGTGCTATATGAACCATGCAATCATTCAAACAGAGGGGCTCCGCTTCGCCTATGCGGAGGAGGGGGCGGTCAACCCCTTTGTGCTGGACGGGGTAAGCCTGGACATCGAGGAGGGCTCCTTCGTGGCTGTGCTGGGGCACAACGGCTCCGGCAAGTCCACCCTGGCCAAGCACCTGAACGCCATCCTGCTGCCCTCCGGCGGCAAAGTCTACGTGGACGGCATCGACACCGCCGACGAGGATAAACTGCTGGACATCCGCCGCACCGTGGGCATGGTATTCCAGAACCCGGACAACCAGATCGTTGCCAACGTGGTGGAGGAGGACGTGGCCTTCGCCCCTGAGAATCTGGGGGTGCCCCCGGCGGAGATCCGCCGGAGGGTGGACGACGCCCTCAAGGCCGTGGGCATGTACGAGTACCGGGAGCACGCCCCCCACCTGCTCTCCGGCGGACAGAAACAGCGGGTGGCCATTGCCGGTGTCATCGCTATGGCGCCCCGCTGCATTGTGCTGGACGAGCCCACCGCCATGCTGGACCCCATCGGCCGGGCGGAGGTCATGAAGACCATCCGTGAGCTCAACCGCTCCTCCGGCGTGACGGTAGTGCTCATCACCCACCATATGGACGAGGCCGCCCAGGCCGACCGGCTGGTGGTCATGGCCAAGGGCCGGGTGGTGGCCGACGGCACCCCCCGGAAGGTCTTTCAGCGGGTGGAGGAGTTGAAGGCCGTGGGCCTCACTGTCCCCGAGACCACCGAGCTGCTGTGGCAGCTCCGGCAGGCGGGGGTGGACGTTCCTCTGGACGCACTGAGCGACGAGGAATGTGCCCAGGCGCTCTTTGATCTGCTGCAAACACGGGCGTGACCTGCGGGCATGCACCAAATGATAAAGGAATGAAGCCATTGGAACCGATCATTCAGACGGAGCGCCTGAGCCACATCTATTCCGCCGGCACCCCCTTTGAACACGGGGCCCTGGTGGACGTGGACTTTACCGCCTACCGCGGGGAGTACCTGGGCATCATCGGCCACACCGGCTCGGGCAAATCCACCCTCATCCAGCACCTCAACGGGCTGCTCAAACCTACCTCCGGCCGCGTCCTCTTCGAGGGCCGGGATATCTGGGAGAGCAAGGAGCGCACCCGCCAAACCCGCTTCCAGGTGGGACTGGTGTTTCAGTACCCGGAGTACCAGCTCTTTGAGGAGACCATCTATAAGGATATCGCCTTCGGCCCTAAAAACATGGGGCTGGACGAGAGGGAGGTCGACCGCCGGGTGCGCGAGGCCGCCCAGTTTGTTGGGTTGCGGGAGGACATGCTGGAAAAATCCCCCTTCGAGCTGTCCGGCGGACAAAAGCGCCGGGTCGCCATCGCCGGCGTTATTGCCATGGAGCCCTCCGTGCTCATACTGGACGAGCCCACCGCCGGCCTGGACCCAGTTGGCGTGGCGTCCATCCTGGGCAACATCCACGACTATCACACGGCCAAAAACGCCACTATCATCATCGTTTCCCACTCCATGGAGGAAGTGGCCCGGACGGTGGACCGGCTGGTGGTGATCAACGACGGCCGGATTCCCTTCTCCGGCGCGCCCCGGGAGGTCTTTGCCCACGGGGACGAGCTGGAGGCCATGGGCTTGGGCGTGCCCGCCATGACCCGGGTGTTCCACCGCCTGCGGGCCATGGGCGTGGACATCGACCCGTCGGTCTACACCACGGAGCAGGCCAGAGACGCCGTCCTGGCCAAGCTGGCCCGTGCCGGTCAGCAGAAGCAGTCTGCTTCCGGCGAAAGGGGGGCGGTGTAAGTGGCATTGAAGGACATTACCCTGGGCCAGTACTTCCCAGGCAACACCCTGCTTCACCGGCTGGACCCCCGCACCAAGCTGCTCTTTACCGTGGCCTATATCGTGGCTCTGTTTCTGGCCAAGCATGTGTTGGGCTATGCGGTTCTCTTCGTCCTGCTGGCGGTGCTGATCGCCGTGTCCAAGGTGGGCATCAAGAGCATCCTACGGGGGATGAAGCCTATTTTGATCATCGTCATTATCACCGGCCTGCTCAACCTGTTCTACACCCGGGGCGAGGGAGCGCCGCTGGTCTCCTTCTGGATCTTTACCATCTATCCGGAGGGCATCTGGGCGGCGGTGTTTATGGTGCTACGCATCGCCATGCTCATCACCTGCACCTTCCTGCTGACCTATACCACCTCCCCCATCCTGCTCACCGACGGCCTGGAAAAACTGATGGGACCGCTGAAAACCCTCCATGTGCCGGTGCATGAGCTGTCCATGATGATGTCCATCGCCTTGCGCTTCATCCCTACCCTCATCGAGGAGACGGATAAGATCATGTCCGCTCAGAAGGCCCGCGGCGCCGACTTCGATACCGGCAACCTGCTCCAGAAGGCCAAAGCCCTGGTGCCCCTGCTGGTACCCCTGTTCATTTCTGCCTTCCGCCGGGCCGACGAGCTTGCCATTGCCATGGAGTGCCGCTGCTACCACGGCGGAGAGGGCCGCACCCGCCTGCGCCAGCTCAAGCTAAAGGGCATCGACATCGCCGCTCTGGTCTTCGCGGTGCTTCTGTGTGTCGGCATCGGCGTGCTGCGGCACTTTGGACTTTAAGAAAAAAATAATGGGATTTTAAAGCTTTATGAGAAATATTGCGCTACGCTTGATGTATGTGGGGACGGCCTATCACGGCTGGCAGGTTCAAAAGAACGCCGTCACCGTGGCGGAGACGCTGGAACACTCCCTGGCCTCGGTGGTGGGCCACCCGGTCAAATGTACCGGCGCGGGCCGCACTGACGCCGGCGTGCACGCGGAGACCTATATCGCCAATTTCCGCACCTCCTCCCGTATCCCCTGCGACCGGATTCCCCTGGCGGTGAACACCCGGCTGCCCGATGACATCGTGGTGATAAAGGCTACCGAGGTGCCCGACGGCTTCAACGCCATCGGCTCCTGCCTGAAAAAGGAGTACACTTACCGCATCTACAATTCCCACATACGGAACGCATTTTACGTCAACCGCGCCTGGTTCTATCCCAAACACCTGGACGAGACTGTGATGCAGCGTGCGGCCTCCCACTTTGTGGGTACCCACGACTTCGCGGCTGTTCGGAGCGTCGGCACCGAAACCCGCACCACCGTGCGCACGGTTCACTACTTTAATATCTCCCGCAGCGGAGAACTGATCGAGTGCCGGGTGTGCGCCGACGGCTTTCTCTACAACATGGTGCGCGCCATGGTGGGCACTTGTGTCTACGCCGCCGACGGCAAATTCTCCCCCGATGACGTGCCCGCCATTCTGGAAGGCCGCAACCGCACCGCCGCCGGGCCTACTGTACCCGCCGGGGGGCTCTATATGACCAAACTGTGGTATCAGGAGGACGTCCTATAGCTCACTCTCCTGCCCTTATGTGAACTCTGGAGGTATTTCTATGCCTGCTGCACTGTGGTTCGCCATCGGCGCCGCCATCCTCTGCGCCATAACGTCAGTCTATTTGGGAACGAAAAAATAATTCTATTGCAGGGCCTGCACAAGCGCCCCTTTTATCTGTGCCGCTTATGCCTCTGCCGCATGAAATCCATGAAGGAGCATAGAATGGAAGATATCAACGGCAGCCGTCCCAACGCCGCCCCCAAACCCAAAAAGCGCCCCAACCGTTTTGTCCGGTTCCTGGCCTTTCTGGTGACACTGGCCCTGATGGTGGGCGCGGTCGCCCTGGTGGCCAACTATGACAAGCTGAATTTTGACTTCATCAAGCGCTGGTTCTCCTACCGCACCTTGGCGCGCAACGACAGCGGACAGGCGGAGTCCTTTCATTTTGTTGGGGACTCCTCCAACGCCTTTGCCGTCGTGGACGGAGATCTTCTGGTCTGCTCCCCCAACACCATCCGGCTGTATTCGGGCAGCGGTCAGGCCTTTGTGGATCAGGCCGTTTCCATGACAAATCCTGTGGTCAGCACCGCAGGCGGCACCGCTCTGGTCTATGATGCCGGCGGCCGGGAGCTCTTTGTCTACTCCGGTCGGGAGGAGGTCTTTTCCCTCACCCAAGAGGACGGCCAGGCCCTCCTGTCCGCCGATGTGAACCAGAACGGCTGGC
>ULQQ01015547.1_pt1 | contig 9995 bp, 8 predicted proteins | sample 1954621 | NCBI WGS metagenome assembly ULQQ01 (sample SAMEA4835659, study PRJEB28245) | human gut metagenome | biome: gut microbiome; material: fecal sample | place: Denmark | collected 2008
ATCCTTTTCCTTTACAGCGGTTTGCGTTGTTTCCAGGTATTCCGTATACCGTTCCGCTTCTTCAAGAGAATAGAGGCCATAGTAAGGGCCTGCCCCTCCGTTCCCTATCTGAGTGAGGAAAAATTTGTATTCCTCGGGAAGCAGAAGATTATGTTTTTCCTCAAACCGGCGTACCTGCTCCGGTGAAGCAGGGGGATTCAGCTTGTATTTGTGGCGATCCGCGCCAAATATCAGATGGGAAGGATCCCGGGCTCCGGCCTGGGTTACCAGGGATTTCAGATAAGAGGCAGGGGCTGGTTGGAATGGTATTTCTGTTGGGGAGTCCGGGGATGGGTGGTATTTTTCTTCCATAATTATCTCCTGTATCCTGTATATTGTAGTCTTGCCTGCGATGCTGCATTAATGAGTAGTTTTCAGGGTGATTTACAGCCTGTGCCTGTCCGTGCGGTAATATGCACCTTTGCACGCGGCAATATGATTTTTTTTCTGATTGGTTTGTTTATTTGTTCACTTGTTTTTATCTGGCTTTTAGTCCTCTTTTTTAAATGGCTTTTTATCTTGATAAAGGATATAAAGTGTCTTGAATATTATAATATTTTATGGGAATTAAGTCTATGAGCGCAGTTCGGTATTAAATATAAATATTATATGGCATTTTCTTATTGGCGGGAAATGATTTATGGAATATAGATAGAAACAATAAACGGTTATACAAAACCAACGTTTGTATAACCGCTTATTGTTTCTTAGCCTTTTGTTTCTTAGCTTACTTCTTCTTTTGGAAATACCTTCCTAAGAAAGGCTTTCTCTCATTTAAAACTGCTGTCCGGAGTAGCTCTTACTTTTTTACTTTTGCTTATCCGCACGCAGTACGCCATGGTTCGTGTACTGGCAGAGCCTCCGGAATGCATTTATTTATACATTGCCATGTACTCGCCATGGGCTTCAATCAGCTCATCGCACATGCTGCGGATATCATCGATATTCAGCTCTGCCGCAGTATGGGGATCCAGCATAGCTGCCTGGTAAATGTAGTTCTTATCCCTTGTCCTCGCAGCTTCAATGGTAAGCAGCTGTACGTTGATGTTTGTCTGGTTCATGGCGGCCAGCTGTACGGGCAGGCGGCCTACATGGCAGGGATTTACACCTTTTGCATTGATCATGCAGGGAACCTCCACGCATGCGTCGGAAGGCAGATTGTCAATCAGGCCTGTATTCAGTACGTTTCCGCCAATCTGGTAAGGATGGTTGGTTACGACTGCCTCCATAATATAAGAAGCATATTCCCTGGAACGTTCGTGGGTTATCTTGCCGTCCTTAAGGATGTTATCCCTTTCCTGCTCCCAGTCCGCGATCTGCTTGATGCAGCGTCTGGGATATTCGTCGAGCGGAATATTGAACTTATCGATCATTTCCGGATAACGGGACTTAATAAAAAACGGGTTATACTCGGAGTTATGTTCACTGGATTCTGTGCAGTAATAGCCAAGGGTTCTAATGTATTCATAACGCACCATATCGTTATGCTTTTCATTTTTATTCTTCTCCAGCGCACGCTTTTTGATTTCGGGGTAAAGATCGATTCCGTCTTTGTCCCTGATATCCAAAAGCCAGGCCATATGGTTAATGCCAGCGATATAGTCCGTGGCGCCTTCCAGCTTGTCTTCCATTCCCAGACCCTTCAAAAGTCCTTCGGTGCAGACCTGAACGCTGTGGCAAAGGCCTACGGTTCTGATTTTCGTATATCTCTGCATGTAGCCGCTGAGAATTGCCATAGGGTTGGTGTAATTCAGGAAAAGGGTGTTGGGGCAGACCTCTTCCATATCCCTTGCAAAGCCTTCCATTACGGGAATGGTACGGAGTCCGCGCATGATGCCGCCGATTCCCAGCGTATCACCGATAGTCTGCTTCAGGCCGTATTTCTTGGGAATTTCAAAATCAGTTACGGTGCAGGGCTCATAGCCGCCTACCTGAATGGCATTTACAACAAAGTCAGCGTCACGCAGCGCTTCTTTTCTGTTTTCCACACCAAGATAGGTTTTGATAACCGCTCTGTCTTCGTTTACATTATGGTTGATAGCCTTCAGGATGATTTCTGAATCCTTCAGACGTTCTCCGTCAATGTCGTATAATGCGATTTCCGCATCTCTGAGCACCGGTGTGCACATGCAGTCCCCAAGGACATTCCTTGCAAATACCGTACTTCCTGCCCCCAGAAAAGTAATTTTTACCATGAGAGTTCCTCCTTCTCTTGCATTTAACTTATGATTCCTTTAAAATCATGGTATCTGCTTTTATTTTAAGATTTCTGGACTTTTTTTCTATATTAATTGTTTCTTATTTTTGTATTTATGTTTCCTTTCGTGTTTTCTTTCCGTAGGGCGGAAGGGTATGGCGGACGCGGATGGAACCGGATATCGGAAGGACAGGTTTTTATGAAAAATGAATTGACGCAGGTTAATGAATTGAGGCATATAACAGATGAAAAAAATAACATCCGGGAGACAATCCGGCTTTTAACAGAGTCACAGACGCGCATTGCGCTGCGTCTTTATTATTCCGGAAGCGAGTCCTGTGCCCCGGGACATTTTTTCGGCCCGGCCGTAAGGACTCATTATCTGATCCATTTTATCAGGAGCGGGAAGGGCAGGTATATGCGCGGCAATTCCGAATATGCTTTGAAAAAAGGGGATGCGTTCCTGATCCTTCCCGGTGAAACGACAAAATATATGGCGGACGAAGAAGAGCCGTGGGAATACACCTGGATTGCCTTTGATGGTCCGGATGCAGGGACGCTGCTGCGTCACTGTGGTTTTACGGATTCCCAGGTTGTCTACCGGGCACCGGACGAGGAGAGTGCACAGCGGCTGCTTACACAGACAATTGTGTTTGAGGACAGTTTTCACGAAAATAGCCAGAACCTGCTGAAAATCCTGGGGAATTTTTATCTGCTGTTCTCCTGCATGTATCAGGAACAGCTTCCTGCGCATCTTCTCCCGGAATCCGGGAATGCTTCCCAGACCGGAACGCTGCAGGAAATTTATTTCCGCCAGGCTGTGGAGTATCTGGAGCATAATTTCAGTTATCCGGTAAAAATTGAGCAGCTGGCAAGGCAGGTGGGGGTGAGCCGTACTTATCTGTATAAAATATTTATTTCACATTCCGGGAAAAGTGTTCAGCAGTATTTACTGGATCTGCGGCTGGAGGCTGCCATGGATATGCTGAAGAAAACACGCAGGGATATAACGGAAATTGCATATTCCTGCGGTTTTACGGATTCCCCGTCCTTCTGCCGGCAGTTTAAAAAGACCACCGGGCGGACGCCGCTGCAGTACAGGCGACTGGCGGGGAATTATGGGGGATAGGATTATTTAATTGCTTATTTATTTTCCCAGGCTGTTTAAGAAGCCCTCACAGCCTTCACATACATCTCGGTAGGTGGCTTCAAAATTGCCTGTGTACCAGGGGTCCGCTATGGCGCCGGGACGGTCTGTATAGTCCAGGAGAAGATGGACTTTGTTTTCCGGGTCGGAACGGAGGATCCGCATGATGTTGCGCAGGTTCATTTCATCCATGCCGATGATGTAGTCGAATTTATTGTAGTCTTCTTTTCTCATCTGGCGGGCGTGTTTTTGTGAAATCTCCTCCTGGAAAATGCCGTGCTCCAAGAGCTTGCGGCGGGTTCCGTGGTGCACCGGGTTGCCGATTTCTTCGGTGCTTGTGGCGGCGGATTCTATGTGGAATTCGGCCGCAAGGTTTCTGGCTCTTACCATGTCACGCAGGATGAATTCTGCCATGGGGGAGCGGCAGATGTTGCCATGACAGACAAATAATACTTTTATCATGTTCGCTTAACTCCTTGAAAACTCTGGTTTTTCCTTGATTTTGCAGCATTTCTGCGGCATTGTGAAACGAAACTTTCCTGGTATAAATCTGCTTATTTTGTTATATCTTTTCCATCAAGTGTCATAAATCTGTCATAAACATGAGATTTCATATGACACTGGATTTTCTTCCAACCAGCAACCTTTTTCATTTCCTCCTCTGCATATTCAAACTTAACATGGGTATAGGTATTCAATGTTACACTGATATCTGAATGCCCCATGATATGTTGAAGCAGAACATGTGCCTTCAAACATGTGGTGTAATAATAGGCATCTCATTCGTCTATCGGACATTCTTATCTCTCTTTTCTGATTGCCCTACGGCATGAAAGAAGAGTCAGGCTCTGACATTAGTAACATAACTATACCATAAACCTGACTCTTAATCTATTGAAATCTGACTATTTTGCATTCAAATATTCGTCAACATACTTCTCAAATAATCTGCGTTTTATCTGTACTCCGGAACCGTTCCACAAAATAAATTCTGCATCCAGATGATCATCAATCAGCTTACATATTTTTGTAAGAGACAGAAAACAGAGTTTTACAGATACAGACTGAAGTTGATTGTTTGAAACACAGGCAGGAAACCAAATGGAAGAACTGATAACGGACAGCATTTCCTTCATCGGAAAAGAAAAAGCAGACGTTCTCTGCTCCATAGAGGAAAACATGTCTTCTTTACCGCCGTTGTCCGCTATGCCATTTTAAATGCCCATAACAATAGCAACCTGTTTTCTCCTGACCTCACAGATATTTTACCGGATGCAAAATGTCCTTCCTACACTTCTGAGTTTATGGGTAGAAAAACTCATAGAAAATTCATGATTTCACTTATCGTTATCCAGTCTCCAAAACAGTTTCTCACGTGTTGAAATGCTTTGCTTTTCATCATCATATTCTGCCTGATAAAATTTAAACTCCTTCAGTTCATCTGCACGTGTAAGCAATTTCTCCATTATCCTCATTTTATCATACTCTGAAATATTCATACCAAAAATCAGCCCTTTGAAATGTTCAGGTGAATATTTCAAATTTCTGTTCACTGGTTCATTATATTCGGAGAACATGTTGTCCAGTGAAAGTCTATATTCATTTTCATGCTCCCATGCTTTGATTTTCCGATATGTTTTTGCATCAAACACTTCCCAGTACCTTTTTCGCCATTCCTCCTCGTCTGAGAACGTATCTAAAACACTGCTGACCCCATCAACACCTGTTAACCATGATTCTATTTCCTTAAAAGTAAGTCTTCCAAAGGTTTCAAAGAAATTACGTTCCGTCATTTCCCCTTCATAATGAACTGGCTTCACTTTTAAATGTATAGTACTATTCTTTTTAATAATTGCCATGTTGTTGTTTTCATCCGTTTCGTAAATCAGGCAAACTCCCTTGTGATGATCCGCATAATTACCCCACATGGCAGAATCATTATCTCTGCCTGAGAAACAAACCACATAGTTTGCGGGATATATCATATCCTTCAACTGTTCTATATACACTTTAGGAAAATCCACTGCAATTGTCATCCAATTTCTGCGCTGACGTGCTTCTGTAATCGTCTGCTCCTTGGAAATCTGGCCGTTTTCATTTCTATGGTTACCATATAAAAAAGTATCATCCTCAAATCCTAATCGAACATACTGGAAATCTCTCGCATCTTCAAAAACTTCTTTTGCTTTCTTTATAATTTCTGAGCGATATTCATCGTTCAGGAATTCAGCTTCCATCAGTTCAAACGGAAACGAATTTTCTTTCGTTCTAAACATATTTAATAGGCTATCAGCAGTTTCCTCCGGTATCATTCTACAATCCTTACAGTTATGAATGCAGCGTATAAGGGCTTTATTATGTATAAAATGAAGAATCATTTGTAACTCTCCATCGAATACTTTCGTCCGATTATTTCCATAAAAAGCTGACAGCTTTTGAATTTCTTCATCTGCGAGGAAACCATCTCCTAAAGATTTTAGAATATCCCCTAACGGGACATTATCATAACGATGCAAACTCACGAGTAATGTCTCATGATGAAGCATTTCCTCATCCCCACGAAGGAGATACAAATCAATAGCCTGACTCAAACTGCATATATAATTTCTAAACAAACCTTCCCATGCAGCCTTATCTCCCTGCCAGAAAACACGGACATAACCTTCTATCGGATCATTCAGTTCTTCACGAGACGCAAAATGGAATGTTCCTTTTTCAATTTCCAACAATGCACTTTCTATCGGTCTATAATGGTATATTAACATTTATTTTTCCTCAATTCTGATTATTCCACTTCTTCAGCACATCTAAATCCGTCTGTGCCATACGCAGCGGCTTTGCAACATTTCCCGTGTGTCTCGGGAACAGGCCGGTATACCTTGCTTCAAACACATCCCAGGGCACTTTATCTGCCATCCGAACCCAACGGTTATCAGGATTCAGATGCAGTCCTATGGGCTGGTTAAAATCAAAAAGGGTGTCTGTGTTTTACCTGCTGGTTTGTACATTTTGGCTACTTAAAGGTAGTTTGGACACTAAGTTATCCTTCGTTCGAACTTGTATTTTTATCTTTTTCATATACCATAAGCACACCGTAATATTTTGCTACTACACTCCCATCTTTTGTATATTTTCCGACATCTTCAATTCCGTATCTCAAAAGAAAATAATCGAGATCATGTAATATCTTATATATTTCATTTGCATATTCTACTTCATGCGTCTCTATTGCCAAATTCGTCAGATCAATCAGTTGCTGGAGATCTGCTGATAAACTTTCATTTTGAACAGATTTTTGCATATCCTGAATAAGCTCCACAAAATTTGCTCCATCAAATCTATTGTACTCCATTACTGGTTCCCCATACTTTTGATAGAATTCACTTTCAGTAATGCCTTCTTCATTCATAACTGTTTTCTTATTGCCTTCATACGCCCAACCAATTTGTATATCACCTTTCTGGTCAAAATAATTCCAAAACAAACTGTCTTTATCAGATAATTTGTCGAATATATTATCATTTAGATAAGCGTATTCCATTTGAAGATTTGCAACTTTAATATTTTCCGTTAATCTTTCCTTTTCATCATCGGACATTCCATCTAATACCAATTCTCTCATAGCCAGAACTTCTTTTTTTGTAGGTGCAGCATTTTCTGTTTGAATATCATTATTTTCTACCGTTTCTTCTTCAACGATGATATTGCTTTCCGTTTCTATATTTTCTTCAATTATGGGCTTTTTTTGTTCTTCGTTTTGTTCAGAACACCCCACTAGAAACATCATACACAATACAAACAAAACACACTTTTTTTTCATAAGTTACTCCTTTACCGCTTCTAAAAGGTATCCATCGATGCCAATATCTCAAGATTAGCTTTTTCGTATTCGTTTAACACACTATCATCAAAATCTTTTGCTTCACAAGTTGTGATGATACCATACACACCCCATAAAATAATTATACAAATTTTCATTCTTGAAAATATACCCATGCCTTACATATATTTCATTTTTTGCCATTTAAAGTGTCTATTACTCTATTAAAAATCACCTTTCATAATCTTTTCCATGCAATAACCTCCCAGTTGAATTAGATAGAAACTGTCTACCCAATTCATATTATAATAAAATATCCCACAAGAATCTACAATAATACAAATCTTATCTTATTTTCACTTTTCTGGCCATATCATGACTCTAACCCAAATCAAAACTGCTGTTACCTCTTGACCGTAATGCTTTCATCAGGTGTTCCCCCAATCTATAATTTCGTTCTTAACTTCATCTAAAATATGCTGCCCGGTCATTTTGTCCGTGTCTTGTCCTGTTAAAGTGCAATTCAGTGTACACACATTTTGAAAAGTACTTATGGTTATTTGAAAATCGGGTGGAAATCTGTAAGTCCCTGTTGTATAACAACTCGTGATTTTACAGTTATTAAAAAACAATTTTGTATGGTCGATTTTCCCAAAGTTCGTATAGGAAACAGGGAGTAAATGGTAAAACCATTTTATTCCCTGAGCAAGTATAAATCGCGGTATTTTATGAAACGTATAGTCTAGCGGACGAATACCAACCAGGCAACGAAAACGTGATTTTTGTAATTCCATTTCAATATGTACCTGTGACAAGGTTTGGCTGAAAGAGTGTTGCGGTTTAATCTCAACAACAATCTTTCTGTAAATCCCCGTCATATTCGCTACGGTAAATTTCCCCTGCATGGATGAAAATTTCCGCAGGTCCGCGGGACAGGGGATAACTACAGTCTGTATCTCATGTAATCGGGATATTACACGGGCATAAGCAGTAATAAACACATCGTTAAGGGTCACATTTTGTTTTCTGCTCTTACAATAAAGAGCAGAAAAGTCTTCAGGATAAATATGGCTGCATAAACAAAATTGTTTTTTCCCATTGCTGCTTTTCCTTAAAGGCGGCACTGTAATATGCTTATGCTGCCGCGTCTGCTCCGTTGCCCGCCCAATATGGACATTTTTCAAAACAGGTGCAATATCCCTGCAATTCTCTAATGGAAAAGCAGGTGTATGTCCGTTATAAAAAAAAGATAATAAATACAAATATTGCAAAAAGCCCACGCCATCTGTCAGAATGTGGCTCATACCGATAATCATTTTCTTTTTTTCATCATTTATCACAATTTGAAGCTGCGGCCTTTTATCCAGTTTCCATTGTGGCAAGTCCGAAGCGTGGCTTATGATATCACCTACTGTAAAACCTTTGTCAATAAAACGTCCTCTTGCAAAATCATAAGCCTGGAGGATTTCCGGCACATATTGGCAGGAACAAATGACAGCAGTCTGTAATTGATCTATGTCTAAGTTTCTGTCTAACTCCATATAACAGTACATAAGCGGATAAACCTTGTGCCTGTGTGTTGCTTCAACAAAATCCAAGCTCTCACATTTATTTATGGGTATTTGCGCTTTGTTTGCCTTGCGCTGACAAAAACTGATTACCTTTTCTTTAAAACCAATCCCAACAAACCCGATAATACCAGTAATCATAAATTTTCCGACTTCCATATCTGTTGCCCTCACAAATATATACAGTAAACAATAACCTGTCTGCGATTTATCTTTTTTATTGCGTAACCTCTATATTCCCATTGTTAGTTTTTGTTTTCACCGTGACCATGGGCGAATTGCCGACAGTTCCACGAGTAGTACGTCCGTCAATACTGATGCTTTCCTGGAATGAGGTGGAAACAGAACCATTTTTTGTAGTCGCCTCAAACTCAAATTCCAAATCCTGCGGGAGTGTCAATTCGATACTGCCATTTTTATTGAAAAATGCCAGATTACCTGTCACATCAGTATAGATTACTTTTATCTTACCGGAGTTATTTGCCCGATAGCTTCCGGAGCCGACAGCAGATTTTACATCAATGTCACCGCTTGTGGAGGTATATGCAACATTCCCTGCAAGTTTTGCGCAAGTGAATTTCCCGCTTGTTGTATCCAGCCTGATTTGTTCTCCCGTTATGTTTCCTAAATCCATTTTCCCGCTTGTAGATGATAAATGGATAACAGAAGCTCTGGCATTGTCTAACTGAACTGTCCCGGCGGTACTGTCAACACGTAGCGAATTCAGGTCTAAGGTTACATCGGTGAATTCAATGTTGCCGTCAGTTGTGGTAACGGTAAGATTTCCACGATATTCTTCCGGAAAATATACTTCAATATACCGTGTAAAATTACTTTTGAGAAATGGTTTACCACCCTCGTTAATCTGGATGCCTCCGCTGTCTTGTTTCACATCAGCATAATACCGGCTTTTGTTTTCAGTCATATATTCCCTGATTACCAGTTCGTCACTATCTGATTGAAAAAAGGTAACAGCTTCTTCATCATAGGATATAGTTATTTCTGAAATAGAGTTCAGATTAAAGCGTAGTTCGTTTGCGGCCTGGATTGGCGGCACGTGTGAACAGCCTGACAGGATAAACAGACAGGCAGCCAATAGTAAGCTGTTGATAAATTTTCTTTTCGTTTTCATAGTGAAAACCTCTCTTCTTTATATAAATGAATTATTCATTCATATTATGGGTAAAATTAGAGGGCAGTTGTCTGCCCGCTAATTTTTACTTA
>ULQQ01032372.1_pt1 | contig 9933 bp, 9 predicted proteins | sample 1954621 | NCBI WGS metagenome assembly ULQQ01 (sample SAMEA4835659, study PRJEB28245) | human gut metagenome | biome: gut microbiome; material: fecal sample | place: Denmark | collected 2008
ATAGGGATTTTTATTTGATGTTTAATCTTAGTATGAGCATAAAATGTTTTACGGCAATTTTTGTCTGTTGTATGTTTAATTAGCAAGGAAGTGAGAAGATTATGAAATACAATCACGAAATCATAAAGATGTTATCTGCTATTAAGGAGGCCTACCTATCCGGCAAAAGTTCTGCCAATACCTCTGACTACCATTGGACGTATCCTGCAAAAGCTAGAACAGGACGGTATGCTCATCAAGGTAAGCAACAAGGGACGATGACTGACCGAACAGGGAGAAGCCTATCTTGCGGCGCATGGGGAACGGGAAGAAAAGCTCAATTCGGCAAATAATCTGATTCAGATGGCAACAGAAGGTTCGAAGGGGCAGCTTCTGGAAATACTGGAAGTCAGAAGATTTCTGGAGGAACGTGCAGCAGAATTTGCAGCACAAAATGTAACGAAGGAACAGCTGAAAGAATTAGATCAGATTATGTTGGAATATCTGGTTGAGATGCGTCATGATGGTCTGGGTAAAGAGCAAAACTTACAGCTTCACCTTATGATTGCAAAGATATCCAACAATCAGACAATCTATCAAATCTTAAACCTGCTCTTGACAAACGAAAATGCTTATACGAAGTTCTCTTCGGCTTCCATGTTGGATAGAAAACATGAACAGTTGGAACGTCATGAAAATATTCTCAGTGCCATTAAGCAGCGGAACCCAAAGGCAGCAAGGCTTGCAATGGAGCAGCATATCGATCAGGTAATCAACGATATTCAAAATTACTGGCCTCAGGACAGATGATTTTTACAATATAAAACGAGAGGGGTATTACAATGTTATTATTAAATGAACAGGAAATGCGTGCAGCTGTCACCTGCGAAGATATTATGGAGACGGTTGAAAAGGCATTTCTGCTTTTTGAAAAAGGGGACTGTAAGATGGCAGACCGCTATACAGCTTCGGATAAGGGAAACACCATGCTGTATATGCCTTGCTTTGTGGATGGAGTGATCGGAACCAAAATGCTTGCGGAATTTCCAGGAAACCCGGCAAAAGGCTATCCCTATCTTTCCGGCTTAATGGTGCTCAACAATGCCGAGAATGGTCAGCCGGAAGCAATTATGAACGGAAGTGTCATTACTGCACTGCGTACCGGAGCAGTCGGTGGTGTGGCAATGAAACATTTTTCTGACCCGGATACCTATTCGGTCGGTTTGGTAGGCTGTGGTGTTCAGGGTGTGCACCAGCTGATGTATGCGTGCAGTGTCAGGGATATCACCCATATCTATCTGTACGATGTTCCGGAAAAGGACCTGAAGCCGTTTATTTCCAAACTGAAAGAGATGATTGCACCGAAAACTCCTGAAATCATTATCTGTGAAAATACCACCGAACTATTAAAAAACAGTCAGGCAGTGATTACAGCAACACAGGCAAGAGAACCACTTTTCCCGAATGATCCTGCTCTACTTGAAGGAAAATGCTTTATCGGAATCGGTTCCTGGCAGCCTGTGATGAGAGAATATCCGGAAGCGATTTGGGATGTAGTGGACTGTGTATATACAGAGCTTCCGTTTGCCTGCGAAGAAAGCGGTGATTTAAGCCAGCCGCTGGATTCCGGTGCGCTGACGATGGATAGGGTCAGATATATGGGCAATTACCTGACCAGAAAATATGCCGGCGAAGAAATTGCATCTGGCAAAACCAGATTCTATAAATCGGTTGGCATGGGAATTTTTGATGCGATGGCAGCCAAGAAAATTATGGAATGTGCAAAGAAAAAATCATTAGGCAAAGAGATTTCTCTGTAAAGGAAAGAGATGAGCAAAGGAGATCACCATGACAGCATTTCCACCAAGTATATTCAATGGTATGATTGGAGATGTAATCAGTCTAGTGATACGTAGACTTTAAAGCGAAATCAATGTTGTCCATGTCTTCCTTATATATTCCTGTTTGTTGAGCAAAGACCACATTTTTCTGCATAATGCAGGAGAATGCGGTCTTTTTTTGATTTCTATTCTTATTTTAAGTTCAGTTAAAGATCAAAGCTTATAGTATATTCGAAAACAAAGTTTAGGGAGGTATGAGAAAGTTGCAATTAAATCCGTTTGTTTCAAAGACAGTTTTTGTGTTCGGCACAGCAAATACTGTAATGGTGGGGATAGAACATCGTAAGGTAATGGAGGAGGTCAAAGATATACTCTTGTCATTCCATAAGCGTATGAGCATATATGAAAGTACCAGCGAAATTTTATCACTGAATCATATGGCAGGAAGCAGTTCTTTGTCCATAAGTCCTGAGATTTATGACTTAATTAGACGTTCTATTGCGTATTCCAAATTAACCAATGGTGCCTTCGACATTACAGCACTTCCGTTAAAAAAGATATGGCAAACTGCTGAACAAATTCCTACAGAAGCACAGATTTATCGCGCCAAAAAACTGGTAAACTATAGGAATATAGTTTTTAGTGATAATAAAATTATGCTCAAATACAGTGGTATGGGCGTGGATTTAGGTGGCATTGCGAAAGGGTTCGCAGTAGATAAAGTTGTTGAGTTACTCAAAATCCGTGGAATTGCATCCGGAGTGATCAACTTTGGAGGCAGCGTGTTTGTGTTGGGAGAGGAGTGTTCTGTCGGTATACAAACTCCCTTTGGGAAGAAAGGAACATACATGGGTACAATCCGTGTTAAAAACAAGGCGGTTGTAACATCCGGAGCCTATGAAAATTATCGAGTGATCAATGGAACAGCGTATCAACATATTCTCGATCCCCATACGGGCTATCCAGTGAATAATGAATTGCTGGCTGTTACACTGATTGGAGCAAAAGCAGAGGAATTGGATGCCCTTGCAACCGGAGTTTGTGTGATGGGTATACAAAAGGGATATGATCTACTAAAAAAGAGACAGATCGATGCTATTTTCATTAAAAAGGATGGAAGTGTACTTCTAACCGAGGGTATTAAGGAGAGTTTTTCATTTAAGGAGGCAACTTATGAAGCGTAAAATATCAACCGTACAACTATTTCGCCATATTGTACAATTCATTTCATTTATATTATTTCCCGGACTTTTTATCATGGCGTATTCGTCTATCAAGTCTGTTGTTATGGCAATTGTGAACGGAACATTTTCTATTGATGCTTTATCCAGTGATATAGCCATTATGGTCGCTGTGCTCTCAATTACAATTCTATTTGGAAGGTTTTTTTGCGGGTTTATATGCACATTTGGTGCTATGGGAGATCTTCTGTATTATCTCTCCGGATTTGTCCTGAAAAAACATCCTAATATCAATCAAAAGGTTGATGCAGCACTCAAGTATGTAAAATATGTGATACTGTTTGCACTTGTGGCCTTTGTATGGATTTTGGGTGTATCCCTGAACGAGAACTATAACCCTTGGTACATTTTTGGTATTTATTCCAATCTATCTGCATGGACGTCTATGGATGCGTGGATAAGCGTAGGCGGTGTATTGCTTTTGATTATCATAGTAGTATCGTTCTTCTTTGAACGTTTTTTCTGCCGATATCTATGCCCTTTAGGTGCCCTTCTCTCCATTTTGTCAAAGGTTCGATTGTTTCGGATCTATAAGAGTGCTGAACGATGTGTAGGATGTAATCTGTGTGATAAGAAATGCTCTATGAGCATCCATGTTTCAGCTTATGAGATGGTAAAGTCCGGTGAATGTATTAACTGTATGAAATGTGTCGATGTCTGTCCTACTCATGCTATTTCATCAAATGCTCAACCTGTAGTAGCAGGCACAATAGCTACCGTTGGAATTAGTGGATTATATTATGCAGGAACAATTCTTCCTCCACAAATGGCATCGATCAATTCTACAGTGGAAATGCAAAATAACACACAATCTGGAGCATATATTGACGGAACCTATACTGGTACAGGACAGGGTTTTCGTGGAGATATTACAGTGGAAGTTACAGTGATTGGAGGAGCAATTCAAGATATTACCGTGACTTCTCAACAGGAAGATGCACAGTTTTTTAACAGAGCAGAATCTACGGTAATTGAAGAAATTCTTTCTTCGCAGTCTATAGATGTAACTCCGGTCAGTGGGGCTACATTTAGTTCAAACGGAATTATTGAAGCTGTGTCCAATGCACTTGGAAAAGATGTTATTTCTGAGCAACCGCTTGATGAAGAGGAAAGTACACAGCAAGAAGAATCAACAAATGAGACAGAGAAATCCTCTGAGGCAAATTCTGAAGGCGGCGATGTCACTAATTTGACTGATGGAACTTATACCGGCACAGGACAGGGTTTCCGTGGAGACATTACAGTGGAAGTTACAGTGGTTGGAGGAGCAATTCAAGATATTACCGTGACTTCTCAACAGGAGGATGCACAGTTTTTTAATAGAGCAGAATCTACGGTAATTGAAGAAATTCTTTCTTCGCAGTCTATAGATGTAACTCCGGTCAGTGGTGCTACATTTAGCTCAAACGGAATTATTGAGGCCGTATCCAATGCCCTTAATTTGGAATTCGAAAATCCCAATACAACCAATGCACAAAGCGGACATGGTGGAAGACCGAACAAAAGACGTCTCTCCCATTAATATACACACGCAATCTTCTGTAAGATTCAGGAGATTGCGTTTTTTATGATATGATTACCTTTTTAAGGAAGCTTGCTAATGTCCTGCAAAAAAGATCCCCAGAAACACCTTTGTATTTTAAGAATTTCCCGATATTGTATAGCACTTCGCACTACCGTGCCTGAGCTGCTCCTAAGAACTAGATCGCTGATTCTAACACAGTTGAGCATATTTAAACATTATGGAAACCAAGAGCTCGATGGGCGTTATCGTAGCGGCACCAACTGCCGGTTCCTGTGCCTGTCTGCCGGGAACCCTCATCGCGATGGCAGATGCGCTGGGGCTTGGCAGGGAAGAGTTGGTCAAGGGAATGTTGGCGGCGGGGTTGATCGGTGTCTTTATTGCGCAGTCATCCATCTTTGCAGCAGAAGTCGCAGGATGTCAGGCAGAGTGTGGATCAGGCTCCGGTATGGCAGCAGCTGGTCTGGTACAGATGATGCATGGGACAGTACAGCAGGTATTGGATGTGGCATCCATGGCTCTGCAGAATATCAGTGGTCTGGTGTGTGACCCTGTAGCCAGTCGGGTTGAGGTGCCGTGTCTGGGCAAAAATATTATGTGCGGCAGCAATGCCATTTCCAGCGCGAATATGATTTTGGCAGGTTATGACAAGGTGATTCCTCTGGATGAAACGATTGCAGCAATCTATGATATTGGACTGAAGCTGCCATTGGAGCTGCGATGCACCTATGGTGGTTTGGGAAAAACACCGATTTCCAATCAGATTCGCAACCGTCTAAGCTGAACAACAGCAGAATAAATAGATGTGATTTGTCAAAAAGCAGTCTACTTAGATTGTTACAGAGAATGGCAGAAGAAATCGATACAGTATTAAAAGCGTAGGAATAAACATCTAACGACTATTTATTGATGGCACCTGTTTCTTTTGAGAAAGTATATTTCTTATTTGTTATTCCATTTAGTATAATAAAGCACCCCGCTTGTTTTTCAGTATACCATACTGTCTAACAAATGGGGTGCAGTTTATTTTGGCGATATTTTATTGTTTTAAAAGAATATTAATTTTTATATCCAACTCTGGCAATATAATAAGCTACAGATCCACTTGATGAATGACATTTAATATCAATTTCATATTCATCCATAACAAAAAGATCCTCTTGTTTTTGCAATTTATCTGCATCTTCTGCGATGCTCTTTGATGTTTGGTTACAGCCAACAGCACAGTTGTTTTTCCCTTTTGCAAGAGGACACCCGATTCCAAAATTAAATGTTACTTTATCGATGTCTGATTGCTTTAGTGTAAATCCATACTGTGTACCGATCAGTGCACCTGATTTCTTTTGTGCTGCAAAAAATCCGGCAGAATAAAATGGTGTGTTTTCCTTAAAACAGATTTTTGGAATTTTTTGTGTAGTCACTGCTTTTTTTCCGTGAATACAATATTCGTCCACGAATTCCAAATCCTGTCGTAATTCATTAATTACCAAAAGAATACAAGCAGCCGGTTTATTTATAAAGTAAATTAATGGAAGCAGTATGATAATCAAAACAATATTAACTGCATTGATAATAAGCTCAGGAGTACAAACCTGAACTGCGGCGAAAGCTGCAGGTAAAAGTTCATCTCCTGCAGTCAGACATTTTATCAAATACATAATGCCTGTTACAGTAATAGAGGTAAATCCTCCACTGATAATCGTTGCCAACACAGCCTCTGCATCCGATTTGTCAACATTATTTAATCGTTGTAATGCATCCATCAATTTTACGATTTTTGTTTCGATCGAATCACCACTTGCACGAATGAGTTCATTATATAACTCTTGTTTTAGCTGAAATGCTAAACCTTCATCTTGTTCGTTCTTTAAAGATTTACCTTTGCTATTCTCACTTTGTATGAGTGACAAACGAACTTTTTGTACGATTTCGTCAAGCATTTCCTGCTGTATCAACTCCATCTCTTTTTCAATCTGCAACACTTCTTTTTCGGAAGCATTCGCATACTTTATATACAAGGCATCTAAACGGGGTGTTTGCTCAGGGAATAATTTAACAAATCCCTGTCTTAATATTTCACGATTTTCCATATGATTTCATCACATCCTTTTGTTTTTATAAATCCTGCACACATAATATGCGATAGAACCGTGTGCACTATGGCATCGCATTTCCATCTTATAGGTTCCATTATCATCGAATACTTCTTGACGTCGGTAATCGTCCACTTCTTTTCCGATTTGATCAACAGTCTTATTGATTCCTACTGCACAAGAATTATTACCAGATGCAAGAGGACATTCTACTCCAATGGCAAATTTTGTGTCATCAGGTTCGGATCCTGAACTTGATTTTTCCTGTTTCAAAACCACAGCATATTCAGAACCATAAAGTGCAGCATCTTTTTTCTGAGTGGACCAAATTCCCCCCGAACGAACTATGTTTTTAATTTTATATGCTGCAGGGATTCTTGTTGTTTTCACATTTATCTTTCCGTGTATTACTTTTTCGCTATCAATGACTAAGTCAGTATCAAGGTCATTGATTACAACGAAAATACATGCAGCTGGTTTAGCCATAAAATAGAAAATTGGAATAATAGCCAGTATGACAATATCCACCACAATTCCAAAGCCGGACATTCCCAAGGTAGTTAATGCAGTAAAAATTGCTTCTCCTAATCCTAATCCGGCCAAAAGATTCAGAATTAAATCAGTTGCCATGCCAATACCCAAAGCAACAAGACCACCGTTTATCATAGCGTAAGTAAGTACTTCTATGTCTTGTGATCCCATATTTTTTAATCTTTCGACTTCATCGAAAAGTTTCACTAATTCGGTTTGGATTTGCTCATTTCTGGCATTACATAAAGTTTGATACAACTGCTCTGTGATTATAGCAGCCAGCGTTTCATCTGTACTTCGCAACGCAGATAAAATTTTTGAATCTGTATTTGTTTTTTGAAGTTCAAGAATTAGCTTTTCTTTTGCTTGACTAACAAATTTTTTTTGCAGATCAATGATTTCCTCATCTGATTTTGCATTTTCAAAAGCGTTAATTTCATCAGGATACCATTTCTTTAATCGTATTTTAAGATCTGATATAGTATGCTCCATTATTAAGGTTTTGTCGTTACACACCTGATCGTTTAAATTCATATGGATCTTCCTTTCTGAAGCGACTAATTTCATGTACTTGCTTCATGTACAATCATTTTTATATTTTTTATTGCTTCTTTTGATGCAATAATTTATTAAACTTTTTCTAGTGTTTCATCCCTCCCTTAATATATTTATGAATTTTTTTATATTTTATTATACATTCCCTCTTGTTTTTGTTATATTGTCATTTTTATCAAAATTTTATTTTAATTTAGGAGCATATCGTAGAAATTTTTAATTTATAGATTTTTATGATATCCAAGATTTTTGAATCGATCAGAGATATGAGAATAAAAAAGGTAGATATATGGTTTTCCATATATCTACCTGATAGGGAGTATCAATACAAATTAATTTGTAAGTTTAGTATTCTCTAAAAAATCATGGATAATACGAGATGATTCTTCTTCAGAATAGGTCATATTTTTTTCGGATTGGATATATTCCATAAAATCATAGATGGCAGAAGACAAAGAAAGATTTTTTACATCAAATGCTAAAAATCCTTTTTGAGGATGGTTAAAAATGATAATTGCTTTTTGTCGCGATGTTGTGCCAACACATAGATTTTCAGGAATCTTAAATCCAACAGGATGAAAGATGCGAGGATGATAATAACCAGATTCAGTAAATGAAACAATACGTTGAATCAAATATCGTGTTTCCTGAGAATTTAGTGGAGAATAAAATTTTAAAGGGACTTCAGTAAAAACACCAGACTCAGAAAATTTTCTGAGTCCTTCCATAGAAAAAAATGAATAAGTAGATATCGGAGTATCAGAGAAATTTTGAAAATGTGCCTGTAATTGGTTAAATACAGTGGGTTCTACTAATGAAAAATTTAGTACTCGCTGAATAATATCAAGGGACAGAAAAGAAAGAACGCAAGGATGATCCATGATACAGTAAGAAACAGAAGGAGGGGTTTCTGAAAGCATAAGGTGTAGGTATTCTTCAAAAGATTTTATTGGTTGGAAAATAGGCCAGGAAGAATTCCTCTGTATTTCAAAGTATTTATGGCACAAGGATAATAGATCTGGATGATTAGTAATAATTGCTTCCGTATAATCACTTGAAATTTGTACCATATATTGACTGGTTAGTATTGTATTCGGTAAAAATATTGAAGAACTAAATATAGATTTTGTATGGTCATAGTACCCATAAGGAACATAATTTTTACAACTTAACAGCAAAGGAACAATTTGCCTGATAGTTTCTAAATTAGCAACTTCCTGGGAAGGGGCGCTATCCAGACAGAGAAAGTGTTCAATGGAAATATGCTCAAAGTCGATAGCAGTGAGGCAATTTAGGATAAAAGAATAATCGGGTTGAACAAACATTTTCACGAAACCGTTAGGATTAACAGATTCTTGGAGTAGAATAGAGTGAAGAGCACGATTAATGTTGATTGTAGTGTGCAAAACTTTTGTATCGCAGCATTTAGAAAGAGAAAATTCAGAAGAAGGATAAGAAATATGGAGTGGATTTTCATCTAAATGGAAAGATTGAATTAATTTTTGGATAATTTGTCGACGTTTCCAATTTTCCTCTCCCATTTCAAGAATATAATATGTATTTATTAAATGTTCAGTCTCTGAGTGCGTTAATGACAGAGCGCGAGAAAGATTTAAAACTTGAGATTTGTCTGATGGCTTTCGTTTTCCTGTAATCATTTTTTGTATCCAAGTACGATCTATCCCAGTAAGATTTGCAATTTGGTAAATTTTAATTTTTTTTGTTTTGATATACTCAGAGAGTGTTTCAGAGAAAAGAGACATTTGATTCATCCTTTCTATCCACATTTATTTGGTATTATCCTATACAAGAGTATTATACTAGATTAATTTGTGAAATCAAGGGGAATTGTGTGCAGTTTTGTGTGACATAAATATTGTCACACAAAATGTCACATATTGAAAGATAAAATGGAATTAGATACCATAATAACATTGAAGCACTAAATTATATATGAAAAAATGAAGAATTCCTATTTAAGTGGTTAGGAAATAAGACAAAAAACTTGTAGAAGATGGACAAACTGTGAAGATTAAGCTATAATAGTAGGCAAAGGGCTATCCAAAAACTATTAAGATGGAAGGGAGTATCCCATGGAAAAGGATCAGGATGTAATTGAAATTGATTTGCTTGCAATAGCACGAGCGATTTGGAGAAAAATATGGCTTTTT
>ULQQ01014407.1_pt1 | contig 9856 bp, 5 predicted proteins | sample 1954621 | NCBI WGS metagenome assembly ULQQ01 (sample SAMEA4835659, study PRJEB28245) | human gut metagenome | biome: gut microbiome; material: fecal sample | place: Denmark | collected 2008
TGCTGATTGGGTACAAGACAATGAAAAAGGAAGTACCGTTTCTAAACGGACAAAAAGATACAGTTGGATCATTGGCTTGCTTATTTCTATAACAGCACTTCTTTTGGGCTGTATTATTGTAAATAACATAGCAAAAGAAAAAAAGACAGCAGCTGCTTATACTGCACAAAGTACAGTAAAGCGGATCAATGCACAATTAGATCAGTATGTTGAACTTTCAGAATTTTAGGAAAAGACACTTTTTGGGGGTGTGATCATAGTCATCGACAGGGATAAATTTATAGATGAAATTGGCCTGGAACGGCTAAACGAAGCATCATACTGTTATGAGATATGGACGAACGATGAGAATACCGATGACCGGATCGTTCTGGCTCAAAATCAGGAACATGTGCCTGAGAACAGCCTTACGGTAGAGTGCAAGATTCCTAATTACACATGGTATGTGGATATCGTTGATCTCTCGGAATCTTGAGTGATCATGCCAGCGAAACTCTGGCATTGAACTTTGAAAAGTAAATATTATTCTTGAACGAAAAAATGAGCGCAAGAAATAAACATAACTGTCGCTATGTTAAAAAAATGAGATATAATAATCTATAGGATTATGCTACATCCAAAATCAACTTTCGCGGAGTGACTTCAGATGGCAGATCCCAAGCATCCAGATGCTGTAACATCAGGATGAGATAGAGACGGCAGTACCACATCTTAGTTGAGCGGTGTCTGCCGTCTTCTAATTTAAAGTCTAATTTCTCGCGTTTGTTAGAACGCTCAGCAGAAGTTCTTGCATTGTATTCCTGTTTCCATTCCTTACTGCTTCTTGGTGGATTATTGAACAATCTTGGATTATCTTTCAGAACCAGATGGATTGTGCGCCCGTATTTAGCATTTGAGCAAGGGTTTTCGTATGTACAGGAAATACAGCCACCAGTGTGACTGATCTTAGGACATTTGAATTTCATTCTGCCTTTAGCAACTTCAAAAAAGTGTCTTGGTTCCATGTCACAGGCTTCAAGAACATTATTCAAAAACTGGTTTGCGGTCTGGGTATCCAGTTCAGGAATCTCAGTACTATTCAAAGTAGTGGTATTAAGTGGAAAATCAGGTATAGAATTATTCTTCAAAGAACCCATCTCCTTTCAAGCTGCCAAGTTTAGCTTTGAGTTCAAGCTTTCCCTGTACAAGACGGCGTTTTACAGTACTTCGGCTGCAATTCATAGCATCCGCAATCTCATCAAGTGTCATATCATTATAGTATCTCATAATAATTGTCTGAGACAGATTTGGCGTAAGAGATAGAATCTGTGCCATTAGTTCAGTCTGTTGAAAATGATTTACAACTTCTTTTTCCGGATTAGAAGAAATAAGAGCCAGATTATGCTCGGGGAGCGTCTCCGGGTTTATATTTTCTGTCAGCTCAAGCTCCTGTTCGTGACGGAGACGCTGTTGGCATACATTATAGCAGACACGAAAATTAATCTGATTCAGCTAGGAGATAAATAATCTTGGATTTTTCAATGTGCGTATATTTTTTAATACCAAAATAAAGACATCCTGTAAAATGTCCTGCGCAAGATAAGAATCTTTTACATATTGATAAGTGAAATAGTATTGCTTTTTATAAGTGGCGGCATAGAGCTCGGCAAATGCATCACTGTCTCCCGCCTGGGTCTTTCGAACTAGTTTTGCAATGTAGTCATAATTAAGCTCAGCCATCCTCTCACTCCTTTCGGGACACACCATATCCGATTTTATCAGATTTAATTTGCGGAAATGTCCTCTTCTCTTTTGGAACCAAAAATCCGCTTATCAGCGAGCGCGATCAATTCTGTAATCTGATCCATATGTTCCTCACTGTTTACTGCAATACCGGTACGATATTAAATAGAAATAGATGTGGATGATTGATTATGCTGATTCACACGATCTTCGATTCGTGCAAGGAAGGTATCTATTTTCTGTCGCTCGCTGTGCTCAAAAATGGCAAGAAACTTATTGCCACCGTTTCTTCCTACAAAACAAAGTGATAGGGCTGCAGAAGAAAGAATAATGGAAAAATCTTTCAAAAGCTTATTGCCGGTTGTGTGGTCATATAAAGAATTCACTTGCGGAAGATTGGACAAAACGATCATAACACAGGATAAATCATCCGGGAGTTCCTTGTCATGATATTTTTCAATTACTCTATCACAACTGAATCGGTTCGGAATGCCAGATAATTGATCAGAATAAGCGACATCATATAAATTGTGGTAGTTGATCTTGATGGATGAAATTAAATTAAAATCTATTAAAAGAAATATAAAACTTGCTATCAACAAAATCCAGATCACTATAAATAGAATGGTTGCTGCTAATGAAGAAAATACATATTGCTTTACCTCAGGTTTCATTAACAAATAGAAAGAAATAAGAGTTAATACCACAAGTAAAGAGAGCTGAACAATCTTAAAAGTACTAAATTTTTCATATGAATACCTCACAATCTAACGCAGTAAACAGGTCTTAATAAATAAGGCTTAACGGTAGTATATCATAAAAATGAATAAAAAATGAAAAAAATATGAAAAAATTTCTATAAAAATGAGCCACTTCGATTAGATTTTCTGTCTTTATACATAAGAAGTACCAAGATGATAGACAATATATGAACTACATATGTTAGATTCTTATAAAATTGGAGGTCATCAGAAAGGAGGAATAGCATATGAAGAACGCAAAACGATGGTTGGCAATTCTTTTAGCAGTTACACTTTTATGTTCAAATGGCGTAAGTCAGCTTGGAATGATTGTTAGCGCCAGCGAGTTGGAAACTACAGAAGAAGCGCAGCCAAAGGAAGATGCAGTTGTAGAACAGGCAGAAGAAACGAAGGAAGATACTGGCAAAGCAACTGTAGAAGGAGTAACGCCTGAGGAGGAACGTGGCGAATCGTCTGCACAGGATGCAGAGACAGCCAATGTCCCAAAGGCGGCAGCACAGGAGGGACAGAACGAAGCAAATGTACCGGAAGCGGCTCCGGCAACGGTAGCTCCAACAACGGTAGCTCCAACAACGGCAACTCCGGCAACTGTAACTCCGGCAACGGCAGTTCCAGCATCCGAAGGTGCAGGACAGGCAGAAGAAGCTGCAGCACCAGAGGTGCAGACATATAATGTTAAGATCAATAAATCAGAATTGGACGGAGGCCAGATTAAAGCCTGGGGTTCTGATAACAATAAGGTTGATGTGACAGAGTATGATGGTAACAATCAGTATGTGAAGGAAGTTAAAGAAGGAGAAGAATTCAACTTCCAGATTACATTAAATGACGGTTTCGAGATCGCACAGGTTAAAGTAAACGGTAATGCATTCGACCCGGCAAACACAGAAGGAAATGTAATCACATATAAGGTAGCCGGAATCAACGAAGAAAAGGTTATCGATGTTACATATAATAAGATAGAAACTCCGGCAGAGGAAAAAGCAGCTGAGGAGCCGAAGACAGAGGACGAGACGAAGGTTGAAGAGCCGGCGGCAGAGGAAACAGCGGAGCCGGAAGATAACAGCGTTAATACAGCAAGCTTGAATGAGAATGTCTCGACAGTAGCGAATACGGATACTAATAGAACAGTTCGAGTTGGACAGACAATCACATTGGATTCAAAGAATGTGGAGAAAGGCTTTTTTAATTACACACATGAGTGGACGGTTAATGATAATACGATTGTTAGGTTAAACACAACGAGTGGGACAAGTATTACTGTAACGGGATTAAAGGCTGGAGAAACAATTGTTACAGATGCGTATACAAAGCAGAGTATATTTGGGTTGTCAAATGGCAAAAAAACCTATACGATTACTGTTCGTTCAGCTGTAACACCAACTAATATTACGATTGAGGGATCAGACAAAGTTACACAGTTCCAGACGATGCAACTTACTGCCAAGCTCACACCAGCAGATGCAGATGGAACTGTAACCTGGAGTTCATCTAATGAACAAATCTTATCTGTTGATGATAAGGGAGTAGTTACAGGAAGGCGTCAGGGAGAAGCAACTGTTACTGCAAGTGTTCAGGGAACAGCAGTATCAACAACAAAGAAAATTACGGTTGAGCAAGATACAGCTACAAAGGGTACTAAAGCTACAGTTTACTTCTTATTAGATCCAACAAAGGATCCTAATTCAAATGACCAATCAGAGTGGGGAGAGGCATATGGAACAGCTGTTGTTAATCTAGAAAATGCAAAATGGGTTAACGACAAAAACTGCTTTGAAGACGTTGATCAGAGAGTAATATCATGGCCAAAAGGAACAAATATAATTCCAAGAAACAGTAAAGAATGGGATCAGATTTTTAATAACTATCAAGCTACTCTTAAGGCGCAATTTGGCGAGTTGCAGTTCTCAAAAGATGACGTAGAAGAGATAACACTTGTTCCGGCGAAGATTTCTAAAAATAATGGTACAACTTCTACTTCGTTAGCAACACATCTAGATTGTAGTGTGAATATTAAGTGTAAAAATATTGCACTGGTTAAATACTATCTTTTTGATGCTGGCGGAACTGGTTATGTGCAACAAGGATCCCAAAATTACATTATTAATGACAGTGCTAAAACAGATCCTAAGTCAGTTATAGGAAATGATTTCCCAGAAACTAAGACGGTTAGTGGCGTAACCTATACATTTTCCGGATGGTATACAGATCAGAGTTTAACAAAGCCGGCACCAGAATTCCCAGCAAAGGTTACAGCTTCTGTTGACTACTATGCGAAGTATATCGCAGGATATCAGGTTATGTACAATCTGGCTGGTGGTAAATTTAGTGATGGTTCAACTAGCGCAACAGAAAAACATAATGTAGATACAATGGTAGTCGTAAGAGAGCAGCCTACACGTGCAGGATATAAATTTACAGGTTGGACAGTAGAGGGACTTGGAGAGACTACTAGTCTTAATAGTGGTGCTACCTTTACAATGCCAAATGGAAATGTAACACTTACTGCAAAATGGGAAGAGCAGACGATTGAGGAATTTCTTACACTGGTACCAGAGGATGTAGCAAAACCATATGATGGAACAGAGCTTCAGGCAGGGACAGCAAAAGTAACTGGTAAAGTTGAGGGCGCTGATACTGCAAGTGTGAAGATTGAGTACAGTCTTAATGGAACGGACTGGACAACAAATCCGTCAGAGATCACAGCAACAAACGTAAGTGATAGTAAAACAGTACAGGTTCGTGCAACAAGTGAGAAGTATACTGGTGAGTTGACAGGAACAGAAGAGTTGACAATCACACCGAAGCCGGTAACTGTAACAGCAAACAGCTATAATAAGGCATATGGTGCTACTGATCCTACATTTACAGCAAAAGTAGAAGGAACACTTGGAACTGATGCTGTAAACTATATACTGAATAGAGAAACAGGAGAGAACGTAGGAACTTATAAGATTCTGGCAATAGGAGACGCAACACAGGGTAACTACAGCGTAACCTATTATCCGGGAACACTGACAATTACAGCAGCAACCAGACCGGAAGACAAACAGCTGAGCGTAACTTCTTATGAAGGAGTATACGATGCAAACGAGCATACGATCACAGTTGATAATGTATTGGATGGAGATGTTGTAGAATACAGCTATGATGGTGGAGAAACTTGGACAACCAATCTGGATCAGTACAAAGATGTAACAGAAACAACAATCAAAGTTAGAGTAACAAATGCAAACTGTGATCCGAGCCCGGTAGAACTGGAAGGAACAGTGAAGATCACACCAGCTACATTAACAGTTTCAACACCAATCGCCACAAAGGTTTATGAAGGAACACCATTAACAGCAGCTGGAACAATCAGCGGATTTGTAAATGATGAAACAGCAACATTTGCAACAACCGGAAGTCAGACAGAAGTTGGAAGCACAGCGAATACATACTCACTAACATGGGATGGAACAGCGAAAGAGTCCAACTACAAAGTAGTTGAAACAATCGGTACATTAACAGTAACAGCACAGAGCATTGATCCGGAGAACCCAGATTACAAAGGCATCACAGTCGACGCACCGACAGATGTTGAGTACACCGGAGAGGATCAGACATGGCTGCCAACAGTAACAGATGGAAACGGTAAAGCACTTGTTAAAGATACTGACTACACAGTAACTTACGACAATGAAGACCGCACAAATGTTACAGGCATCATTACAGTAACAATCAATGGCGCAGGCAACTACGCAGGAACAACTACAAGAACATACCAGATCACACCGAAGCCGGTAACAATCACTACAGAGTCTAAAACAAGGGCATTTGACGGAACAGCATTGACAGCAGGTGGTAAAGTTGAAGGCATCGTATCTGGTGAGACCTATGGATTCAAGACAACTGGAAGCCAGACATACGTAGGTAGTTCACAGAACACATACGAGATGGTATGGGCAGACAGTGAGGTAGAAGGAACATCCGGAACATACACAGTTAAGAAGACAAACTATACAGTAACAGAGAGTATAGGAACTCTGGTAGTAACAGCCGGAACACCGGAGAACCCACTTGATCCAACATTAGTTGTTAACAAGACACATGATAAGAGCCAGACATACAAAGCTGGTGATGTTATCACATTTACAATCACTGCAAAGAACATATATGAGGAAGCTAAGACAATCACTCTGGAAGAGCTTGAAGGCGTAGCACTTGATGCAAACGTATTTGAAAATGTTGCTCCTGGAGCAGAAGTTACAGCAACAGCAACTTATACAGTAACTGAGCAGGATATTGTAAACGGAACATTTACAAACAATGTAACAGTAACATTCAGTGGAGTAGATGATAAGTTCACAGGAACTGATACAGTAGACGAGCTTGAAGATGCAAACCCGCATATGACGATTACAAAGACAACTGTAGGAGCAGAGGAAGGTCATATCTACAAACTTAACGATGTAATCAACTACAAGATCACAGCTACAAACGATGGTAACCTTACACTTACAAATGTAAAAGTTGAAGATGCACTGACAGGTAATGTTGGAGAGAATGCATTTACAATTGATATACTTGCACCGGGTGAGGCACAGACATTTGATGTAAGATATGTAGTAACTGAGAACGACGTGCTGGAAGGAAAAGTTATAAATAACGCAACTGGTACAGCAACAGATCCGACAGATCCAGATGAGTCGAAGACACCGATAACACCTGGCGAAAAGGAAGATCCGATCGAAACTCCAAATCCAAGCTTAGCAGTAGTTAAGACATCTGATAAGACAGGTGTTGTAAAACTTGGAGAGACAATTACATACACAATTACAGTAACTAATAACGGAAATGTAACAATCAACGACATCGAAGTTACAGACGAGCTGACAGGAAATACTGGAGACAATGCATTTACAATTGACAGACTTGCAGTTGGAGAGACAAAACAGTTCACAGCTACTTATACAGTAACTGAAGACGATATTCTTGAAGGTACAATTGTAAATAGAGCAACAGCAACCGGTAAAGATCCAAGAAACGAAGAGGTAACAGGTGAAGGCGAAGTAAGAGTTGATACAGAAGAAAAAGATGACTCCAAGAAAGATGATTCCAAGAAAGATGATTCCAAGAAGAATGATTCTGATAAGAAGCCAGGTGCGGTTAAGACAGGAGATGCAACTGATGTGATTCCATTCTTCGGGATGACAGTACTTGCAGCAGGTGCAGCGATTGTGATTGCATTAAAAAAGAAACGCAGAGCTTAAGAAACAGGATAATCAAAGTTCTTAAAGGGATGCTGAATTAATTAAGGGTCAGTCGTGAGAGACTGACCCTTTTAAAATGAAAACAGGAGTTATGCTACTCCTTTTTTTCGTGTGAATATAATTTACGATATTGTCGCGGTGACATTCCAACCTTCTTGTTAAAGATCTGTGAAAAATAAGACTGAGAAGAAAAACCGGCGCTGGATGCAATCTGTGTCACAGACAGATCGGAGGTTGTTAATAGCTCTTTACATGCACAGTAACTAATAACGGAAATGTAACAATCAACGACATCGAAGTTACAGACGAGCTGACAGGAAATACTGGAGACAATGCATTTACAATTGACAGACTTGCAGTTGGAGAGACAAAACAGTTCACAGCTACTTATACAGTAACTGAAGACGATATTCTTGAAGGTACAATTGTAAATAGAGCAACAGCAATAGGTAAAGATCCAAGAAACGAAGAGGTAACAGGTGATGGCGAAGTAAGAGTTGATACAGAAGAAAAAGATTCACATCTTACAGTATCAAAAGAAACAACAAGCGAGCCGGAAAACGGTGAGAAGTACGCACTTGGCGAGACAATTAACTACTTGATTACAGTTACAAATGATGGTAACCTTACACTTACAAATGTGAAGGTAACTGACGAACTGACAGGTGATGAGTGGACAATTGATGAACTTGCACCAGGTGAGGAAGAGACATTTGACGCAAGCTATACAGTAAAAGAATCTGATCTTGGAAAGACAGTTGTCAATGTGGCAACAGCAACAGGAACAACACCGGATTCGGACATCGAGAAGCCTGATGTAACACCTGGAGAGACAGAAGATCCTGTAGAAGAAGAGAAACCTGCACTGGCAATCGACAAGAAGGTTGTAGACCCGAAGGAAGAATACCAGATCGGTGAAGTTGTTACATATGAGATCACAGTAACCAATATCGGAAATGTTATTCAGAAGAATATTCTGGTAGAGGATCAGATGAAAGCAGCCGGACAGGCAAGAATCACAAATATCGATGGAGCTAATGGAATCAGCAATGGTAAACAGGCAACATTAGATAAACTTGTACCGGGAGCTAAAGCAACAATTACTGTAGAGTACACAATCGTATATGACGATCGTGGAAACACTATTACTAACGCAGCAGTAGCTGACGGTGAGGGTGAAAACCCTGTAACACCGGATGTGCCAGTAGTGATTGAAAAAGTATACAACATCAATGTTGTACACGAATTCGCACCAAATAATGAAGGCGATGTTGCATTATTACCAGAAGATTACACGATTGAAAACCTGAAACCAAACACAGAAAAGAGTATCACAGCAGAAGCTGTAAAAGGATATGTAGCATATCCATCAGTACAGAATGTAACAGTTGTCGATAAAGACATCACAGTAACATTCCAGTACTACAAAGATGTAATCGGAACAGATCCTACAGATCCGGAGAAACCGGATGGAGTATCGGATGAGTTCCAGGTAGTCGTAAGATTTGCAGCAGTAAATGGTACAGTATCTACTGACCGAGCAGTTGTAACATTGGTTGATAAAAATGGCAAACCGGCGAAAGATGGAGTTGGACATCTCACAAAGAACCAGATCGCAGCAGCAACAGCAAATACTGGATATGATCAGTCAAGCTTAAGCTGGACACCGGGAGAACCGACAATTACTTACGATATTACAGGTGAGATGACATTTACAGCAACATTTACAGCAACACCTGCACCGGCTCCGGCACCAACAGAGCCGACAACACCGCCGGCAAGACCGACTAGACCGACAACTCGTACAACAGCGCCGACAGGTAATGCAACTGTCGAGAATGCCGTTACACCAAGTGAGGAGAAGGTAGAAGGGAAAGCTGCAGAGATTAAGGAAGTGCTTAAATCTGATGATGACAAGGTACCAGTGGCAAATCAGAAGCTGGATGACCTGTATTCAGGAGATGCGAAGAAAGATAATCCGGTGATATAGGGATAAGCGGGAATGAAACACCGTGAAGCGAAAACGAAAGATTAGAAAGAATGGCAGCCAGGGCAGAAATGCTCTGGCTGCTGTTTCTTTATTATGATATACTAGACGTAATGAGTTGGTAGTGAGAGTGG
>ULQQ01031243.1_pt1 | contig 9737 bp, 8 predicted proteins | sample 1954621 | NCBI WGS metagenome assembly ULQQ01 (sample SAMEA4835659, study PRJEB28245) | human gut metagenome | biome: gut microbiome; material: fecal sample | place: Denmark | collected 2008
TGGCACGAACCTCGTCAATATCCTCCGGACGCTCGGCAGTATCGACAATCATGGTTACACGATTATTTGCAATATAGACAAATCCGATACCGACAACCGCATCAACATACTCTTCACTGCCCTCCGGCTTGAAGCGGACATCTCCGATTGTTGTGGCAATCGCCATGTTCTGGTGATGTGCCATTATCGCTATCTCGCCGTCTAAGCCCGGAACTACAAGGATATCTGCCTTACCGGAAAAGAACACCTTGTTGGAGGCTAATATCTTAAGATAAAATGAGCTCATCTTACCCCGCCTCCTTTACTGCTGTTCCATCATTTTCTTTGCCTTCTCAACAGCCTCGTCTATTGTTCCGACATTGAAGAATGCAGCCTCCGGATACTCGTCCATATCACCATCTATGATTGCCTTGAAGCCTCTGATTGTCTCCTTTACAGGAACGTACTTGCCCGGTACACCTGTGAAGTTCTCAGCTACATGGAACGGCTGTGATAAGAAACGCTGAATCTTTCTTGCACGGTATACGGTAATCTTATCCTCGTCGGAAAGCTCCTCCATACCAAGAATAGCGATGATATCCTGTAATTCCTTATACTTCTGAAGCATAGCCTGAACCTTACGGGCTACCTCGTAATGCTCCTCACCTACAACGTCTGCCTCGAGGATTCTTGAGGTTGACTCAAGCGGGTCAACAGCCGGGTAAATACCCTGCTCAACAATCTTACGGGAAAGAACCGTAGTCGCATCGAGATGTGCGAATGTAGTCGCAGGCGCAGGGTCTGTCAGGTCATCGGCAGGAACGTATACAGCCTGTACCGATGTAACGGAGCCCTTCGTTGTGGAGGCGATTCTCTCCTGAAGCTCACCTACCTCTGTTGCAAGTGTAGGCTGATAACCTACGGCTGAAGGCATACGTCCGAGAAGTGCGGATACCTCTGAACCTGCCTGTACGAAACGGAAAATATTATCAATGAAGAGAAGCACGTTCTGGTGTTCCTCATCACGGAAATACTCAGCCATTGTAAGTCCTGTCTCAGCAACTCTCATACGCGCTCCAGGTGGTTCGTTCATCTGACCGAATACCAAGGCAGTCTTCTCGAGTACGCCTGATTCTTTCATTTCTGACCAGAGGTCATTACCCTCTCTTGAACGCTCTCCTACTCCTGTGAATATGGAATATCCTCCATGCTCTGTGGCTATATTCCTGATAAGCTCCTGAATGAGGACTGTCTTACCAACTCCGGCTCCTCCGAAGAGACCGATCTTACCACCCTTCGCATAAGGAGCCAAAAGGTCGATTACCTTGATACCTGTCTCGAGCATCTCGACAACAGGACTCTGCTCCTCGAACGTAGGCGGCTCTCTGTGAATTACCCAGTGCTCACCGTCATCAAGTGACTCACCACCATCTATAGTTTCACCTAATACATTGAACAATCTTCCCAAGGTCTGCTTGCCGACAGGAACCTTGATACCTGCTCCTGTAGCCCTTACTTCCATATCCCTGCACAGACCCTCGCTGGCTGCGAGCATGATACAGCGGACTGTGTTGTCACCTATGTGCTGTGCAACCTCCATAACGAGGTTCTTTCCCTCACAGGTGACCTCTAAGGCATCCTTTATGCATGGAAGGTCGCCGTTTTCAAATACAACGTCGACAACAGGTCCCATAACCTGAACAATCTTTCCTGTATTAACAACACTTGTATTCATTTATTACATGACCTCCTTTCTGGCCTTTTTCTTCTTTTTCTGAGCCTTGGCACCGGCGATTACCTCTGTTATCTCCTGGGTAATCATCGACTGTCTGGCTCTGTTATACTCTATGGACAGATTACGAATCATCTCCGCTGCACTGTCATTAGCTACCTGCATGGCACTCATTCTGGCATTCTGCTCACTGCAGAAGGATTCCATGAGTGCTCCGTATATATAGCCCATGATTACATCCGGTACAATATTGTTAAGAAGAGCATTCGGGGATGGCTGAAGCTCTATCTCCTCGTTGAATACTCCCTGTCTCTCCATCTCATGCTGCATAGCCATATCTCTCGTTATAGGCAGAAGATTAATCATATCAACCTCAGTCGTTATGCTTGATTTCATGTATGTATAGATAACATATACCTCATCAAGCTCTCCTTCCTTGAACTGCTCTACAACCTCCTCACAGATAATTCTGGCTCTGTGAAGTGAAGGATTCTGTGCGGTATAATGGAACTGCTCCGAAACCGGAATATTTTTCTTCTTAAAATACTGTCTTCCTAACTCGCCAACCACGAAGAGCTTGTAGTTCTTACACTGCTCAATCTCTTCCATCGCCTTTTTAAGGACATTATGGTTGTATGCTCCCGCAAGACCTTTATCAGCCGTAACAACGATGAAGCCCTTTATACGGTCTTCCGGTGCTTTATTCGGTCTGACATCCATATACTGGTTCTCGACATCAGGAAGATGCCTTACAACACGGGATACCATGTTGCGCAGAGCGTTAAAGTAAGGCTCCGTCTCTTCAAGACTCTTCTTTGCCTTGCGCAGCTTCGTGGAGGATATCATGTACATAGCGTTAGTGATTTTCATGGTGTCCTGAATACTTTTCATTCGGCTTTGAATTTCACGAGCATTTGCCATGACTTATCCCTCCTTAGCCATATATTCGTCCCTGAAGCTCTTAGCAGCCTCAACGATAGCCTTGTTGAGCTCATCGTCAAGCTTACCGCCGTTTTCTATCTGAGTGATAATCTCCGGGTGGTCTGTCCTTATATGCTCAAGAAGCTTCATCTGGAAATCCTTTACATTTTTAAGCGGAAGTGGAAGCATAACCTTGCCGTTGGCAGCGCAGAGTGTGATTACCTGCTCCGCTGTGCTAAGCGGTCTGCAAAGAGGCTGCTTTAACAGCTCCATGAGCGCATGACCATGCTGTAACTGCTCCTTAGTTGCGTTGTCAAGGTCAGAAGCGAACTGTGTGAATACCTCCATCTCCCTGAACTGTGCGAGGTCGATACGGATACTTCCCGCTGCCTTCTTCATAGCCTTAGTCTGGGCGGCACCACCAACTCGGGATACTGAAAGACCTACGTTAACCGCCGGTCTCATACCTGAGAAGAAGAGGTCACTCTCAAGGAATATCTGTCCATCGGTGATGGAAATAACATTCGTAGGAATGTATGCAGATACATCGCCCGCCTGAGTCTCAATGATAGGAAGTGCAGTGATCGAACCGCCGCCCTGCTCAGCGGAGAGTCTTGCCGAACGCTCAAGAAGTCTTGAGTGTAAGTAGAATACATCACCCGGATAAGCCTCACGTCCCGGTGAACGCTCAAGCAAAAGCGACAGTGCTCTGTAAGCTACCGCATGCTTGCTGAGGTCATCATATACGATAAGAACATCCTTGCCCTCATGCATGAAGTACTCTGCCATCGCTGTTCCCGAGTAAGGTGCTATGTACTGAAGCGGTGCCGGGTCGGATGCTGTGGCTGATACGATAATTGTATAATCCATAGCGTCATGCTGCTTTAAGGTATTTACCAGCTTGGCGATTGTCGATGCCTTCTGTCCGATAGCGACATATACGCACACAACATCCTTGCCCTTCTGGTTTAAGATGGTATCGATGGCGATAGATGTCTTACCGGTCTGACGGTCGCCGATGATGAGCTCTCTCTGTCCACGTCCGATAGGGAACATGGAGTCAATAGCGAGAATACCTGTCTCCATAGGAACCGATACCGACTTACGGTCAACAATTGATGGTGCCGGCTGCTCGATAGGGCGATAGCCATTATCCTTTACCGGACCTGCTCCGTCGATAGGTGCTCCGAGTGCATCGATAATTCTTCCGAGGAAGCCCTCGCCGACCGGAATACCTGCCCTCTTTCCCGTACGCGCTACTCTTGAGCCTTCCTTAATCTCTGTATCACGTCCGAAGAGGATACAGCCTATCTCGTCTTTTCTTACATCCTGAACCATACCCTTAACGCCGCAGTCAAATATGACTATCTCGCCGTAGGCCGCATGGTCAATTCCGTTGATATTGGCAATTCCGTCACCGACATAGCTTACCACGCCGACTTCCTTGTCCTGAGCCTCAAGCTCGAAATTGTCAATCTCACTCTTTAATATGGAAATAATATTCTCTGTGCTGGCTGTCGCTCCGATATCCGCCTTGGCAAGCTGTTCCCTGAACTGCTTCATTCTGCCGTTGGTGCTCCAATCGAATACATCGTTGCCTGCCTGAATGACAAAGCCACCGCCGAGGGTCTTATCCTCCTCAAGCTCAAATGTAAACTCTGTTGTGTTATACTGCTTTGCCACGAAGTCCTTGATACCCTGAAGCTGCTCATCATCAGGTGCTGTCACATACTTGAGAGTAACAACGAACTCTCCCTTGCGCTCAGGAGCTGCCTCCCTGTACGCCTTAACTATGTCCTTCCACAGACCTGTGTCAGAATTGTCACACAGAAGCTTTAAAAAGTCTCTTATCTGTAACGGAAAGACCTTCTCAATCACATTGTGCTTGGATGCAAGCGATATTGAAGGATTGGCAAATTCCTCTGCAATCTGCGGTACAGCAGTAAAGATGTCATCTGCCTGTCCCACTATGTTCGCTGCAATATTCAGTTCGCGCAATGTCTTAGCATAATCTTTTGCTGTACTAATCACTTGTTCTCACCCGTCTTTGTCAAAAATTGGTTATAGAGTTCCCTGTCAGCAGCCTCGCCCTGTCCTGAAGCCACAACCTTAGCTGTAGCCGCAACGACAAGCTCCTCAATCTGATCCTTGGCCTGCTTGATGGTCTTCTCCTGTTCCTTAACTGCTTCTTTTCTCGCATCGTCCATAAGCTTATCTGCTGCCGTCTTAGCATCCGCAACGATTCTGTCGTACTCTGCTCCTGCCTTGACCCTCGCATCGCTTATAACTGCTGCCTTCTCTTCCTGTGCTCCGCTCAATGCCTGCTCATACTGAACCTTAAGAGCATCTGCATTGTCCTGAGTCGCCTTTGCATCCTCGTACTGCTTATTTATCTCAGCCTCACGCTGTGCGATAATCTTCTTAACAGGCTTAAATAAAAGCTTACGAATGATTACATAGATGATAATCAGGTTGATAACGGTAAATAACAGATTAATATCTATTCTTAACATGCTATCCTCTCCTTATCTTATATTTTTCTAACCTGATTAACCAAGTAAGATGATAATAAGGATAGCTACAACGAAACCGTAAATAGCAGTTGCCTCTGCAAGCGCACCACCTAAAAGTAAAAGCTTTGTTATCTTGCTCTCTGCCTCAGGCTGTCTAGCGACTGCCTCTGTTGCCTTACCTGCTGCGATACCGATACCGATACCGGCTCCTATACATGCTAATGCTGCAATTCCTGCTCCTAATGCAATTCCCATATTTTCCTCCGTTCTGCCGTCTGGCGGCATGTCAATAGATTATTAGATTTTGTCCTGCCTGCCGCAGTGACAGGCTTACATGTGCAGCCGCTTACTCTTCGACTGCTTCCTTAATATAAAGTGATGTCAAAAATACAAATACATATGCCTGGATTAAACCGTCAAAAATATCAAAGTAAAAACTGAATGGTACCGGCAGTACAACCGGAATTAATGACTTAAGCAGCTCCATAATAACGAACGCACCTAATACGTTACCAAAAAGTCGCATACAAAGTGACAACGGCTTGATGAATAACTCAAGAATGTTAATCGGCGTTACAATAGCCATCGGCTGCGTAAAGCTCTTAAGCCAGCCCTTAAAGCCCTTCCTGTGTATTCCCGCGTACTGGACGAGCACAATACTCATAACGGCAAGTGCTGCTGTTACATTGAGATCCTTCGTCGGCGGCTTAACTCCGCACAGACCAATCAGGTTGGCAAAGCCTATGTACAGAAGCACTGAACACAGATATGGCACGAAGGCTTTTCCTTCTTCCCCGGTCATTCCGATGACAAACTTCTCAAGCCAGCCTACAATGGATTCCGCCACAAGCTGTCTCTTGCTCACATTCTTAACCTTCAGCCCTCTTGTGAGGAAAATACACAGTACCAAAAGAATAGCCATGATAACCCATGTAATCACCGTCGACTCGGCAATCGGAATATTAAAGCTTCCGATATGAATGGTAAAGACTGTCTCACAGTTGAGCTCTTCCATTATCTTTTCCTTCAAATCTCCCATGAACTCACTCCTTTCTCTATATTTAGTTTTTATGTAATACGTGGGTGCTTTCTGCGCTCACTGATACATTCACATATTTTACTCACAAAATCTAAAAAAGCAAGTATTAATTTTTTTATCAATGGTACTTTAAGACCATTTAAGTAGGTCATGCCACCCAACAAAAATGCCATTATAAACAAATTTTATAAAAAATTTAGAAAGTGACTACTGGTCATTTATCTAATATGTGATATTATAAGGTTCGTTGACACAAAAATGTCATTGCTCAGGCACTCCTTTGAAAATACTTAGTATTTTGTCGGTGTGCACATTGACTGTGAGCATATAAACTATATAATACTATATATAAGGAAGTCATAAGAAAAGAAAGGGAATTAACTATGAAAAACACATTGACCATCTTCGTGCGGGACTTAAAAAGACTGATAAGAAGTCCTTTCGCTCTGGTTATTGCACTTGGTCTGTGCATTCTGCCATCGCTGTATGCCTGGTTTAACATCTACTCTAACCATGACCCCTACGGCAGCACATCTAACATTAAAATTGCCATAGCCTCCGAGGATGCGGGCTATACTCTTGAGGACGGCACCTACAAGAACATGGGCGCCGATGTCTTGGAAGAACTCAAGACCAATGACAGCATAGACTGGGTTGCATGTGATACCGCAGACGATGTAATTGCCGGAGTTGAAGCCGGAGATTACTATGCAGGAGTCACAATCGGTTCCGACTTTACGGAAAGCATGTACACCGTATTCGACACCAACTTTAAGAATCCTGTTATTACATATTATGACAACGAAAAGAAGAATGCCATAGCAACCAAGATAACCGATACTGCTGTCGGTTCCCTCCAGCAGACTATCAACACTAAGTTCATTGAGGTTGTTGTAAGCACCATATTCACAGAGACAAACACAATCTCCTCAGATATTGAGGAAAAAGATCGTGCCACCACTCTGAATGATAAGCTTGTCCGTCTTCGTGACAATCTTTCTTCCTATAATAAAACACTCGACATGCTGATAAACGGCAACAGCAATCTTAGCAGCACGCTTAGCGACACCGGTTCCCAGATAAGCACTCTTGCCTCCGGTATAAGCAGTGCGACCGCCAGCCTTAAAAACGCACAGGCCTCCTTTTCTAACAGCCGCACTGCGCTTAGCACATTCAGCACACAGCTTAAAACTACAATCACTGATATGTCTACATCCCTTGATAACATTGCCACCTTGCTTGACAATACCACTCTTGCACAGGACTCACAGACCCTTGCAGACAGTATTTCCAGACTTAACGCTGATGTCACCCAGCTCAGCACGCAGATGAAGAGTCTTAAGCTCCTTATTGCGGAATATTATGTTACTAACGCTGATATATCAACCCCACCTGAACTCGGTGTATTAGATACAATTGTAAACCAGATAATAAATACAATCGGTTCTCTTGCCTCACAGGTAGGCGGCAACGGAGTGCTCACACAGGCGGCTGTGGACAGTATGGTGTCCGGAATAAAGTCCTCCCTTACATCCTGTAAAAAGCAGCTTGATGACCTGTATTCCAACTATGTAAACAGTGTTGAGCCACAGCTTAACAGCCTTAATGACTCAATATCCCAGACCTTGTCAAGTGTCAACTCCATCATGACAAGCCTTACAAGCGCTCTTAATGATGCAAATGAAATCCTTGACGGCGTCAGCACCACTGTTGATAAATCAAACGAGAGCCTCTCCCAGATTAAAGAGGTTATAGAAAGTGTCATTGAAGAGCTTGACAGTGTTATTGACTGGATAGAAAACACATCTGAGAGTGACAAGATTGATATGGTTACGCAGTTCCTCGGCGGTGACTCGGAGCTGTATGGCGAATTTTTCGCCGAGCCTGTAAATATGGTTACCGAGGAAATCTACCCTGTTGAGAATTATGGTTCCGGAATGACACCTTTCTACACCATTCTGGCACTCTGGGTAGGTGGAACACTCCTCGTATCACTTGTCAAGGTTCACGCAGACCCTGCAGGACTTGTGAACGTAAAACCACGCCACCTGTTCTTCGGAAGGTACCTCACCTTCTTCCTTCTAGGACAGATTCAGGCAGCTATAGTAGTAATAGGCGATATTCATCTGCTTCACAGCCAGGTGTTAGAACCCGGATTATTCTATCTGGTGGCTGTGCTTGCAAGCTTTACATTCACACTGCTGATATATTCACTTGCCATCTCATTTGGTGACCTCGGCAAAGCTCTCGCAGTCGTTGTCATGGTACTTCAGATTGCAGGTTCAAGTGGAACCTTCCCTATCGAGATGCTTCCGCAGGTATACCAGAACATATACATTTTCTTCCCATTCCCTTACGCAATCAACGCGATGCGTGAGACTGTTGCAGGAATGTATGGTTCAGCTTATATCACCAATCTTGCCCAGCTTATGATATTCGTTGTGGCAGCTCTTGTAATCGGACTTGTAATACGAATACCGTTTATGAAGATTAACCACTTCGTGGAGGAGCGGATGGAAGATACGGGAATGATGTAAATAAAATAAAAGGAGATTGTATATGTCTAGGAAAAAGATAAATCAGAACAATTCGGATATATATAATGAGCTTGTCGATTTTCAGGACAGGCTTCATGCACAGAATCTGAAGCGTATTCATATAGGTCTGTTGTGTGTGCTCATCATCCCGATGATATTCCTTGCACTCATGTTCATAACGGACAGCAACAAGGTTATATGGCTTATTCTGTGGATTATATCGCTTTTTGCAATATCTTCATATCTGATAGTTGTCGAATACGGAGATTATAATCTGCAGCACCGCATTAACTCTATCACAGGAAGTGATGCCGAACCGGTTCCTCTTCTTGAATCCGGAATGAATGATATGAGCGGAAAGCTTGCCTCCGTCAAGGCTGAGGCGCGTGATATTATAGCTTCTGCCAAGGCATCGATGAGTATTGACGAGGATTCCGATAATTCCGATAACAGCATGGATGAATATACCTGCGATATCGACACGGACATGATACAGGAAAGCCTGAAGGAGCCGCAGGAGGATATCGGAGATGGATTATCCACGAAAGTAAACAATAAGGATGAGAAAAAGAAAGACAAGTCCCAAAAGGGCGATAAAAAGAAAGACAAGGACAAAAAGAAAAAGGATAAGAAATCCGATAAAAAAAACAGTTCAAAAAAGAAAAAGAAGAAAAAAGACAAATCCAAAAAAGCTGATAAAGACAATCATTCAAAAAATATAGCAAAGGAGGAAGCATTCGATGAATAAAATACTCAAAGTATTCACCAACGATATGAAAAAGATATCCACCAACGTAATCGCTGTTGTGATTATTCTTGGTCTTTCAATTCTCCCTTCGCTGTATGCATGGTTTAACATTTTTTCCAACTGGGATCCATACGGTCCAGGCTCAACCGGAAATATTAAGGTAGCTGTCATTTCCAACGATGAGGGCGCAGAAATCTCGGGACTTGAAATCAACATAGGAGCCACCGTTGTCGATGCCCTCAAGTCCAACAACACTATCGGGTGGGTA
>ULQQ01012791.1_pt1 | contig 9704 bp, 4 predicted proteins | sample 1954621 | NCBI WGS metagenome assembly ULQQ01 (sample SAMEA4835659, study PRJEB28245) | human gut metagenome | biome: gut microbiome; material: fecal sample | place: Denmark | collected 2008
TTTCAGCTTGTCGTAGGCTTTGTCCCGAACCTGATATTGACCAAACGGCACGTTCCCCACTGCCAGATCATAGAAGTCCCGTCTGTCCGTAGTCTCAAATCCTGCCACGGTGATGTCGGCCTTGGGATAGAGCTGCTTGGCAATCCGCCCGCTGATAGAATCCAGCTCCACACCGTACAGACGGCTGTTCCGCATTTCCTCCGGAAGCATCCCAAAGAAATTTCCAACGCCGCAGGACGGCTCCAGAATGTTGCCTGTTTCAAATCCCATGCGGCCTACGGCCTCATAGATTGCCTTGATAACGGTAGGACTGGTGTAGTGGGCGTTTAATGTGGAGCTTCTGGCAGATGCGTATTCTTCCTCGGTCAAAACACTTTTCAGTTCAGAATATTCCAAGGCCCACTCCGGTTTTCCCGAATCAAACGCATCGGCTAAACCGCCCCAGCCCACATATTGGGAAATGATGTGCTGTTCTTCCACGGTAGCGTAGCGGTTCTCTTGCTCTACCTGTTTCAGTATGGCGATAGCTTTAATGTTGCGCCAGAATTTTGCCTTTGGTCCGCTTTCGCCCAGGTGGTCATCGGTGATATGGAAGTTTTCTGCGCTGCGGCGAATATCAGCCTTGTGTTCCTCAAGCGGAGCCTGCTCCGCAGAGGGTTCCGGTTCGGGCGGGGTGGGTTCCGGCTCATCCATGCGCAGGCGCTCCACCACGATGTCATAGGGCAGGCCGTTTTTATCACCAAGGTAGACCGCCTCGGTCTCGGCATGGAACGCTGGCGCTTCGGGGGTGGGTTTCTCGTCGGGGGTTACGGTTTCAACGGATTCTTCCTCATCGGCAGGAGCTTCCATATACGGTTCATCCTGTTCCTGCACAAATCCGTCCAGCTGGCGGTCATACAGCCCACGCAGCAGAGGCGCGACCTCATCCCAGCGGAAGAACAGCATGGCCAGACGCTTCTCGTCCTCATCCAGAACTTCCAACTCAATGCCCTCCGGCATGGTACGGTAATCGGCGGTGTCCCCGGTCTCCAGCTCCATTGTCTCAATGATGTCAGGATAAGCACGGCTCAGCCACAGAGCAACCTCGCTGTTGGTCCTGCCGGTGCGAAGCAGTTCGGAAAGCTCCGCTTTTTCCTGCGCTCTAATCAGCCCATGAGTCAGCACATCCCGCAGGTCCTGGTCCGCCGTGTCGGGGTTGACGGGCAGGAACTCGGTGTAAAAGCTGTTGCGGTTGTCTGCCCACAGAAGCTGCTCGAACCGCTCCCGGTTCTCGGTACGGTAGATGGGATAGCTCATGCCGGTGGGCAGAAGCTGCACCGTGTCCTCCCGTAGCTCGGTGATCTGATAGTCGCGGTCATCCAGATAGACGGTATCGCGCACACTGTAAACCGGGTCCGTGGGGTCATAAGAAGTGCGCTGCCGCACGAAACCGCGAACTTCAGCATATTCCTCATCCGAAATAGTGACGCTGATCTCGCGGGCGGGTTTGCCGCCGATGGTGATGGTGTCCCCCTCACGGGCGATGGGCTGGACGGATAAATCCGGCGCAGATACAGGCTGGAACTCACCACTATCCAGATATTTCTCGAATATCTCGCGCCGCATCTGCACCGGCTCCTGGTCCGGGACTCTGGGCATGGTGTACCAGATGTAATCCTCGTCTACATGGTCAATGACCATTCGCACTACTGTACCTTTGCTGTCGGTGGTCGCATCTATGGCATCCCCCGGCTGGTAGGAGTGGCCGCCTTTGCTGGTGTAGATTTCCGGCTCACTGTTGCTTGCAATGCGCTCCGCGTCGGCTGTCACCTGCTGGATGAATGGGTCATTATCCAGCTTTTCCGGGTCCGCCACCTGACCGCTTACGATGCCTCGTTCCTCCAGAGACTCACGGATCGCAATGGGATCAATGTTGTCGAACCGGTCCTGTTCTTCTTCTGTATAGAAGCGGTCGTCCTGGATAAGCTGCGCAAGCCTGCGCTGGACTTTGGGCCAGGGCAAGGCCGTCCCCTCCGGGCTGTCCGGGCGCACTGCGAACGGGGTTTTGCCGTCGCCGCCGTCAAACGTGCGGGCCAGCCATGCGGCGGTATCTTTCTCCCTCGCATGGGCCTCCATGTAGCGGACAACGGCGTGCTTGCTCTGAAGGTCGCCGTTCCATGCGCGGATGGCGTCATCAATGTCATCCTGTGAGAGAGGACGCAGCTGCTCATGGAGCCGTGGATAGGTCTCGTCGATGACTTCCCGGTGCAGCCGCTGGCGAAATTCCGGTACGTCGGAATAAAGGCGAAGCAATTCCATGTTGCCGGAACCCAGGACGGCGCGGCGGATAGCGGCGTTTCCCTCAATGACGGCGTTCTCATGGTCGCTGTGACCGCAGGCATTGCGGTATGGCACATCCTCCAGAACAGCAGCAATCACAACGGGCTTGTATTGCTCATGCAATTCTCGGAGGGTCGGTTTTTCCGGTTCGGTCTCCGTATCCCGGAACACTCTGGTCCCGTCCACACCAAATTCCGCTTCCTGAGCGTCGATGGCCTTTTCCGCCTGGATTTTGTCATACTCCGCCTGTTCTTTGTCCGTGAGATAGCGACCCTTCTGAATCAGACTGGTAATCCGTTTGGAGACTTTTTCCCAGCTTAGCAGCACATCCGGGCATCCGTCTTTCCGGTATCGGATACCTTTCCCGTCGTAATCTACCCAACTGCCCCTTGCATTGGATAATGCGTCAGAACGTCCGCCCATCCCATACTCATTTTTGAGAAAAGCCACCTTTTCCTTATCCGTATGGGGATTCTGGAAAAAGGCAAAAATGCGGCCCTTGCCGCCTTCAACTCCGCTGCCTCCAGTCATGGCGGCGTCAATCTCGTCCTCGGTGATAAACTGCTTAACCGCAGGAGCTTCCGCCAATCCAGAGGATTCGGCGGTGCGTGGTAGGGACAGGTCTTTCAGGTTTTCCCAAATCTCTCTTGGCTTGTGATAGTGGAATCGCAGCAGATCCCGGTCCTGTTGGTAAGCTGTCCAGAAGGCGGCGTATTCTTCTGCAAGAGTCTGGCGGAACTCCGGTTTATTCAGCTGGGAACTGAGCCATTCTGTTCCTTCCTGAAACCCGCTTCCAGGTATGCCCGACAAGCTGGCAAGATACCCGGATTCTCTGGCTTCCTTGCTGAAATCGTGATACAGATACCATAACTTTTCTGCAAGAAGGGAGCGTTCATAGCCCGCCGATTCAGCCAGTTCCACATTGGTTGCAAACTGGCCCTCCTGCAAAAGCTGGCCGATGCGCTCGGCGGCGCTCTCCCAGGAAATGACCTGGGCGGACTTGTCGTAACGAGCAGACTTCCCATGAGAAAGATGGATACCGTCCTCGCTATACCATGCGGTGACACTGCCGATCCCGTTGCCTCCGTGAAAAAGACTTTTCAGATAGTCCGCGATCTCGGCGGTGGACTTCTGTTTTTCAAAAGCAGCGACGATGCGCTCCCTTTGGCGGTCGGTATTGCCGCCCAGCCGCAGCACATGGTCAATGTCCGCTTGGGCAAAAGAAAAAGCAGAGGATGTTTTCACATTCTCTGCTTCATCTATTTTTTGAATTTGTTCCGCTTCGGAAAGGAACAGGTCTAAAGTCAGCTGTTGATAAGTTCCGCCATCAGGATTTCCTCGGCCTGAGCTTTGCAGGTGTTCATCAGACCGACCCATTTCATCGGGTCGCTGGCTTTCAGCTGCTCCGTCGCCCCCGCGTCTTTCGCCAGCTGGGGAATCAGCTGTTCCAGACGGCTCTGTGCGGTCTCGTCGATCTCGATGAGGTGCGGGTACAACGTCTCGCTCATCAACAGCTGGTTGTAGAGGATGGGCCGGTGTTCCTTCAGGTACGCTTTCCGCATCCTGCCGTACTTGCCCAGGGGCTTCTCCGGCTGTTCGGACAGCTTCAGGTCGGGAATCTGATAATCGCCGTTCTGGATGTACGTCATGGGATTCTTCATGGTGGGTTCTCCTTTCTTGCATGGCTTCGCGTTCATAGTTTTGGATGGTGACGCCGATCTGCCGCAATACCTGCTGATTGATCTGGCTGACCGCCGTTCCCAGCGCCCCGATAGTGGCCGGAGTGTTGAAGTCGAAAATCGGCATGAAGTCCTCATGGCTGAAATACTGTTCCGGCTCCAATCCGCAGCGGGACATCAGGGCGTAGGTAATGCTGACGGTTGCGGCAGCCTTAAACTGCACCTCGATGTCAAGTTCATCATAGTCCTCTAAAAAGGAACCGTCAACGATATAGCGAAAGTCCTGCTGATGCTCCTCCCAATATTCGTCCGCCAGTTTCCCGGCCACATCGGTAAGCTGCTGGGGCAGGTCGTTTCCGCTCACATCGTAGCTGCGTTCCAGCATGGCCGTTACGGAATCCATGTGCCGTTCTTCCAGTTTCCACAGCCAGGGGGTGCGGGAATGTTCACGGGTTCCGGTATCGGAAATATCGAACACATAGCGCAGGCGGGGGCGGTCCCCGGAATCATCCACCAGGGCGATGCCCTTGGAGCCGCGCCGCACATACCGGCCCATTTTTTCGTTCCATAAATCATACTCCGCACAGGCGGTAGCGTCGGGGCGCTGGGCATAGATCATCATTTGTTCATGGAACGGGTACTTGTAGAGACGGGCGGCTGTGGTAAGGAATCCCGCCCATTCCTGCCAGCTACCGGTGAGCTGGGTCGCCACCTGATCGGCCATCTGCGCATACATTTCTGCTTTGGTTGGCATGATTTTCTGTCCTCCTTTCAAAATTCTTAAAAGATGGGGTGGTAATACGCCACCCCATCTAAACAGCCGCATTATTCATCGAAATCCGGGTACAGCTCCAGTTCGGCAAAATCAGAATCGCTCATATCCTGGAGCTTCTGGAGGGCGCTGTCCGTCAGCTCCCGCAATTCCGTTTCCTCCGGGGTAAGATAGCCGCGCATCTCCGTCAGGGCCTCAATCAGCTCGGTACGGCTGCCGGTATTGTAAATGCACATGAGGTTCATTTCTTCAAAAGTAAAGTTTCTCATAATTAAATCTCCCTTTCCGCGCTCTTTTTGGGCGCTGTCGGTTTGTGTTCTGCCTTGGGCTGGTTTTTCAGCTGTTTCACAATAGATTTTTGAAGTTCGATGCCAGTGTCAGCCAGATACTTTTCTGCTTTCTGTTTGGACATTGGACGGAACAGATTCTCCGGGTCTATATTCCCTGATTCAATCATGGGGAAGATTTGTTTGCTGTCTCCGCCATTCTTCAGATAAACGGCAGCCTGCATCATCTCTCCAGGATAAAGGCAACCCTGTTCACAGCCTAAGTTGATGATACGTTCTGCCGCCTTTTCTCCCAAGTCATTCTTTACCGCAAGGAAGCCATCAGAAAAAACATCCAGCCATTTTGCTGCGGCCAGCTCTTTGTCCTCTATCACTTCAAAATTTACGAATTGCTCTGACTCAATACATTCCGCCGCAAAATCTTTCCAATGCTGATCCGCCTCTGGCTTGTGCATAGGGGCAATCTGTGCCAGTGATGCGGAAAATTTTTCAGAATCCATCTGTTATCTCTCCCTTTCCGTGCTCTTTTTAGGCGCTGTCTTTTTGTGTTCGGGTTTGGGCTGGCTTTTCAGCTGCTCCACAACGGACTTCCTTTTATCCCGCTCCTCCCGATGGGCAGCGGCAGCCAAATCCATGAGGGAAATAGGCTGTCCGCTGCGGGCCTGCTGTTCCAGCTGGGCCACCGTCGGTTCCTTGGGGCCGTTGTTGAGAATACCGTCGATCATGCCGTAGTCGTCCTCCACGGTCATTTCCGCATTTTTCAGCGGATTATCCGGCAGGAATCCGGGAATCTCAGTAAATCCAGCACTGTCGCAGTAATGACAGGATACCTTACCGTCCTGCTTGATAGCAACGATGTCGCTGACGCTCATGGAGGGGTGGCGGTAGTCGGCGGGATGTTCGTTGTTGAAACGGTAAAAGAGTTGTTCAGCGGTATCTCCTTTCAAATCGGCGGGAAGTAGCGGTGCGGTGTAGACCAGATCATAATTGTCCCGCTGCACCGTCTGCCCGATGGATTTGATCCACTCCAGTCCCTCATAGCGGATGTCCCGCAATTCATCGGTGTGCTTTACCTGATAGATGGCAAAGCAGTCGCCCTTGTGGTCGAGAAACGCCTGCTCCCGTTCCTGCTGGTGTTCCATACGGTCCTTGACCTGGGTATCAAAGGCGGGACTATCCTCCCATTCCTCGCGGGTGACGGCAAAAATACCGTCGTGGGCGTCCAGATCGTCAGTGTCAAAGGCCATCGCCGGGTTTTCACCCTGCTGAACCATGTAAACGGTCAGGTCCTGCGCCATTAACTCATAGGCGCGCTCTTTGGAGAGGGGCAAAAGGTCCCCGTCCAGGTAGCCGCATTTCTCCAGATCGTCCTGGGTAAGCGTGGGGTCAGGCATGGGGTACTCGTCCAGCGCCTGTTCCTGTGCATCGGGCAGCTGGGCGGCTGCGGCTTCTGCGGTTTGCTGGTAGGCCGCCTCCTGCAAAGTCTCAATCATAGAAATTGGTGCATACTTGATGGACTTGCCGCCCATCCCCAGGTCCTCGCAGATGTTGCCGATTACTTCAGAGCGGCCCATGTTCTCACCATCCAGCCGGCCTCCGTCCAACTGCTTCATGGTCGCCACATCATAGAGCGTGTAGTCCCATCCGGTCTCGCACGGCTGGATATGCAGGTAGGTTACATCGTCCAGCACCAGCAGAGCCTCCCTGAACTCGGCGCTGGGCTGGGCGCTTTCGGTATTGAAAAATAAGGGAAATTCCTCGTTGGAGTTCCAGGCTGTATCTACGCCCATCGCCATCGCTTCATCCGCCATCTTCACAAGGTTGGGATCGGGTTCCGGCTCGTCCAGCTGTTCCGGTTCAGCCATCGGCACCAGCTGATCCAGACGTTCCAACAGCTCCATAGCTTTTTCGCTGGCTTCTCCCGGCTCATTTTCATCGGCAAATTCCCGGAGCCAGTCCCGAATACCATCGGAATCTCCGTCGTGAAGCGCAGCAGTCAGCTCCCGCAGAGCCTCCACCCGGCCATCCACGCGATCACGGTATTCATAGGTGTCGTAATCAAAGGAGAACTGGTCGATGTCGGCGGCCAGCTGCTCAATGGGGTCACGTTCCGGCTTTGGCGCAGCGGTCAGGTCAATGCCGCGTTCCTTGCAGATTTCCTTGTAATGGCGCTCGATGTCGGTAATCAGCTCACAGGAAGTCTTATTGATGGTTTCCAGACTGGCCCGCAGTTCCGGCAGCTCCTTGCCATGGCTCCAGCTGGCGATATATCCGAAGCTGTTTTCTCCGGTCTGGATACCGAAATACTGGCAGACCGCATAGGAAATGCTCTCGGCCTCCACTTCTTTAGTGTTGCGGTCTTTCTCATTGGGCGGTTCCTTGTTACCGGCCCTGGCCGCTTCTTCCTGGGCTTTGTCGTAGTCATGCAGCTTGCTGTGGGCGGTCTCATGGACGATGGTGGAAACGGTCTGTACTTCGCTCATTCCTTCACGGATGGCGATGCGCTGCTGATCGGGAGAAAAATAGCCGTCTATATCGTCGGCCATCGGTTCAAACTCAATGGGGACCGGGGCAGAACGCCGCATCGCTTCCAAAAACGCTTCATAGTGCGGCACCGTCCCGGACAGAGCGGAAGCCAGTTCCGGTAGAGGCTTGCCGTCGGTCTGGGACAAATCAAACACCTTCACCGGGCGGAACATGGGGATCTCAATCTCTTTTTCCTCCACGACCGCCTTTCCGTCCGCGTCCAGGATCGGGGCATGGGTGTCCGGGTCCAGCTTCTGTTCCTCGATTTTCTTCTTATATGGTGTCGGAGCAATAATGGTAATGCCGTGTTCGCCCCGCTTCACATGGCGCTCAAATTGCTGCCACTTGTTGTAACCGGCTACCAGCGTGGCGTCCGGTTTCTGCATATAGATGAGCATGGTGTTATTCACCGAATAGCGATGGAACTTGGACATGACGGACAGGTAGCGCCTGTATTTTTCACTCTCGAACAACTCCTTGATACCCTGCTCAATACCCGCCGTTATTTCCTGCAACCGTTCCCGGTTGGTGGGTTTATCAGCCATGATTTTCACTCTCCTTTCCAAATTGGCGATTTCGGATTGATGCCCGGCAATCCACAGCTTTTGTTCCTCCGGGCTGTTCTCCAGAAAAAAATCCAGCAGATAGCCCATATAATCTTTTCTCTGGATTGCCTCCATGAAGCGGGGGTGTGGATTTTCCTCCGGCGTTTTTGGGGAATAGTCGGTTTCCCATTTTCTGAGCAGATGATAGTAGTCGGACAGGACACGAAAGGCATGGTCCCGGTTCTCCCTGAATTTCTGCCCCTCGCTTCTCTGCCGGATATAGCGCCTCCGGGGAGGGGCCTGACTGTCATAAGCCAGGCCAAAATCCTGAGCCAGCTTCTCGGCGGCCTCCCTGGGGGCGAGGTTATAGAGCCGGGCGGTGAAGTCGATCACATCGCCGGTGGCTCCGCAGCCGAAGCAGTAGAAGTATTCCTCGTTCAGCTTCATGCTGGGATGTTTGTCATCGTGAAACGGGCAGCAGGCCATGTCGTTTCGGTTGGCTTCGACCCCATACATTTGTGCCGCTTCCCGGACAGTGACAGACTGCTTGACGGTCTCAAAAAGATTCCCGGCCATACTCAACTGCCGGATTTCCTGACAGGCGGCTTATATCCGGCGGCCTTGGCGCGTTCGCTGGCGGCCTTACGGCGTTCGGCGCTGTATGGTTCCCGCACCGACACACAGCGTTTGGGAACGATAAAGGTCTGCCGGTCCTTTTTCACGATCTGGTCCGGGTACTTCTCCGCCAGCCGCCGCAGCTTTTCCAGCAGTTTCGGGTCGTGGGAATAGACCTCGGCGGTGGCCTCGGCCTGGTTATAGAGGATAATGGTCTCCTGTTCATACAAACTCAGCTTCATTTGCCGCCGCCTTTCTGCCGGTCAAATTCCAGCTTGAAGTTGGCGTATTTGCCGTCATCCTCCAGAATCACGGTGGCGTTATAGGTCTTTCCGCTCTTTTCAGAGTACAGGCCGCTCACATGGGCGCGTCCATCCTTTAACAGCGCCGTCACGATAGCCTTGGTGGGCTGCTTACGCTTCATTTCCCACCACTTGCTGTTTTTCCAGATTGCAAATTTGCATCCTTCGTTCTGGCAGAAGAAGCCCTTTTGCATTTCTGCAACCTCGCCGCCGCATCGGGGACATTTGCCCACCACTTCGCGGGGCGGGGAAAACAGGTACTCGGTCCCCTTGATGACCTGATAGGTTTCCACCAGCTCCCGGAGCATGGCGCTGATCCCGGCCATGAAGTCCTCCGGGGACAGCTCGCCGCGTTCAATCTCACCCAGGCGGTACTCCCATTCGGCGGTCAGCAGCGGGGATTGCAGCTGCTCCGGCAGGACGGTAATCAGGGAAATCGCGTCATGGGACGGCAAAAGCTGCACGGTTTTCTTGCTCTTTTTCCGTTCCAGAAAGCCGGTGGAGACCAGCTTTTCCAAAATTCCGGCACGGGTGGCCGGGGTCCCCAGCCCTTTGCGCTCGGCATTCTCCGGCATATCGTCTTTCCCGGCAGTCTCCATAGCAGAAAGCAGCGTATCCTCGGTGAAGTGCTTGGGCGGGGTGGTCTTGCCCTCCTTGAC
>ULQQ01010681.1_pt1 | contig 9590 bp, 9 predicted proteins | sample 1954621 | NCBI WGS metagenome assembly ULQQ01 (sample SAMEA4835659, study PRJEB28245) | human gut metagenome | biome: gut microbiome; material: fecal sample | place: Denmark | collected 2008
GATGACCTTCCAGTTCACCAGATCCTTCGAATGCAGCAGAGGCACTGCAGGGGTGTTACAGAAGCTGGAAGCGATCATAAAATAATCCTCTCCCACACGAATGGCATCCGGGTCCGAATAATCGGTATACAGGATCGGGTTGGTATAGGTGCCGTCGCCCTGATCAGCGATCCACATTTTATGTATCTTGGTCTTGTCCATAATTTCTCCATTCCGCAGCCTTTGCCGCCTTTTATTTACGAATGCAGGTGTTCAACACTCATTTGATAATAGTTACCTGTTTCTGAACAATTTCAGTATAACAGATGTTCCCTTGTATCGCGTGCCATTTTCCCATTAGTTTGTGTCAAATCTTGCATTTAGCGACTATAAATGTCATAATAGTGACAAAAGTTGCAGGAGGGAATCCCATTGAGTTTCTTTTACCAGAACCGTCAGGAACAGCTTTATTTATATTTATCCAAAAACAACCCCTATGCCGTCCATCTTCACAGACAGTTGGAGTTGATCTATGTATTGAGCGGTTCCACCACCGTCACCGTGGAACAGCAGGATTTTTTACTTACCCCCGGTCAGGGTGTTCTGGTTTTTCCGAACCAGATGCATGGCCTGAAGCATGTGGAACCCGGTCAGAATCTGCTCTGTATCTTCGAGCCGGATTTCTGCCACTCTTTCCGCCAGTTTTTCCAGAACAAAAAGCCTGCCCACAATGACTTTACCGTCTCCTCCCTGTCAGAGCACAGCCGTATTGCCCTGCAGGGACTTAAAACACTGGCCGCTGCCATGGAAAAGGATCGTCCCACACCTTCCGATGTACAAGTCTATGCGGAAGGGTATCTCACACTCCTGCTGGCAGACCTGCTGCCATCGTTGCCTCTGCAAGTGCGTAAAAACACAGATGACCTGGAATTGGAGCAAAGACTGCTTCTCTATCTGGATGCCCACTATACCGAAGAATTGTCCCTGGAAAGTCTCTCGAAAGAATTCGGTGTCAGCCGCTTTGTCCTGTCCCGGATCTTCACTGAGAAACTCCACACCACTTTTCCTGATTACGTGAACTCCCGAAGGCTGGACTATGCCAGAGATCTTCTATTGTCCACGGAGCTCTCCGTGACGCAGATTGCGCTGGATGTGGGATTCGGAAGCTCCCGCACCTTTTTCCGGGCCTTTCATTCCGCTTATCACACCACTCCCGGAGCTTACCGCAGGCAGAAAGAATCTTCCTGATCCCTTCCCTTACGCTGTATCCACAGAAGTTCCTCTCCCGCCCGGATATAATCTTTCCAGGTACCGACGATCTGTCCCCGCTCCGGGATCAGGCACATTTCCACCGTCACCGCCGTATCCACGCCTTCCCTTGCCAGGCCCTCCTGATCAAATTCCATCAGCAGTTTTCCTTTGCGCACGATCTCGTTTTGCAGGACATTGCAATGATAATAGGCGCTGTGCAGTTCTTCCCTGTCTCTGCAGATATTCAACAGCAGTTCCAGTCCGCTGTCCGTGCGGAATCGGATCCGGTTTCCCATGGGATAGAGTTTCAATACCTTTCCTGCCGTGGGCGCATAGACCTTTCCATCCTCTGGCACGATGCTGATACAGCCAGTTCCGGCATCAGCGGTCTCTTCAGCGGTCTCTTCCATGCGCTTACGGATCTCTCCGTTCACCGGGCTGCCTATAGTGACACCTTCCCTCACCAGTTGCCTGGCTGCTGTATTTTTTCTCTCTTCCCTGTCTTCCCCTGTCTCTTCTGTTTCTTCCATTTTCCACCGGATACTCCTGCCAGACCAGAAGCCGACCAACAGTCCCAGCACTCCCGTTGCCACGATGTCATACATCTGCATGTTTCTACCTTCCTTTTTCCATGATAAGGTTCCCGCTCCTTATTCTGTCTCATTTTCGGGAAAACATGCCATTTTTTCATTCATAACTTCCAAAAGAAGTGCCGCCACGATTCCTGCCGCCATGCAGAACAGATTCCGGGATGCGGTCTCCGGAGATGTGGCAAAACTGTTCCATGGAACCGTCATCACTGTAGCTGCACTGATGATCCCGAAGATCCCGTGGAACATCCCCGCATACTGTTTTTCAAGCAGGCGGTTTACCAGCCTGGCCAGACACACAAAAGTCACCACGCAGCCGGTCATTCCGGGAATCAACACCTCCGGTCGAAGATGAGCGATCCCCTCTACGAACGGTGTATACAGCCCTAAGGGCATCAGTAGTGTAGAAAAACTCATCCCCGGAGCGATCACCGACAGAGCAAGGGCAAATCCACAGAACAGATACGCTCCGAGTCCCGGCTCCACTGCAGTCTTGGAAGTCTGCAACGAAAACAGCAAAAAAATCATTGCCGCAAACGTCACTCCGGAGACGATCCTGTTTCCTCCGGTCCTGCCCTGCTCTCCCGCTTCCCGCCACAGGGACGGCAGCATTCCGCCGATCAGCCCCACAAATACACAGACCGATTGCTCCGGATAGGTCTCCAACACATAAGAAAGCAGATTCGCCACACCTAAAAATCCCGCCGCAGAACCGATCATATACGGGAGCAATCGCGGCAGATGGGTCCGCCACTTATGTACCGGATCCGACAGCAGCTCCATGATCGGTCGATAGACTCCAAACACTACACTTAAAACGCCGCCGGATATCCCCGGGAGTACCGCTCCCAGACCGATCAGCGCCCCTTGTAATACTTTTCCCAAAAATCTAAGATCCATCGTTATTCTCCGCATCCTGTTGCTCTTAAAATCATATGCTTTTTCCATAAGAAAATAGGTCTAAAAATCAAAGATAATTATTGACATTTCGATCAGGGCAATGGTATACTCTAACCGTATTCTAAATGAAAGTCATTGATCTCACATATTTTTGTAAGACATTGCTACTTTTTCACGGATGCTTTACAAAAATATGTGATTTTTTTGTCCTACGTTTTAGAATCATCAAAAGGATCAGGCAAAGCCTGAATTATTAAAGGAGGTACCAATAATGAATAACGGTACAGTTAAGTGGTTCAATGCTCAGAAGGGTTATGGTTTCATCACCAACGATGCTAACGGCGAGGAAGTATTCGTACACTTTTCCGCAATCAACGCTGATGGTTTCAAGTCTCTGGAAGAGGGCCAGAAGGTAACTTTCGATACCGAGTGCGATCCTCAGAACAGCAGCAAGATCCGTGCTACCAACGTTACTGTTGTAGCTTAATAGCAAGACAGACCAAAAGGATCAGTCCCACGGGACTGATCCTTTTTTGTGTATACGATGAGCCAAGTACAGATTTGTGCTTGCACAAGAATCTGTATTTGGCGAATGTAAATCATCGAGCTTTTAAGCGAGATGGTGTACAAAGTATACAAATCGAGTAGGAGCCAGCCTACTCGATTAGCTATTCAAAATTCATCCACCGCTCTGCAGAAATCTCCGGCTTCGTCACAAGACATTCCGGATCCGGTGCCAGCACATGCCGTACCACCCGGAACACTTTCTGCGCATCACACAGCAGACACTTCGCATCTCCGAACATCACCTCTTCCACTGCTCCACAATCCAGAAACGCCTGGTTCAATTTCACAAAATCTTCCGAGATATGGGGTTGGTCGGGATTATAGTGTTTTCTCATATATACTTCCTTTTCTCTTCCGTCCGGCAGGATCGTTGTCAATAACATGGGCTCCGCCGCCAGACGATTCGGAACATTCAGCACCTCTTCCACACTGTGGATGTAAGTATTGCGTTCATGTCCAACGCCAACCAGCAGAATCTTACCACCGCAGTCTTTCAGCCGGTCGTAGGCTCCTCCCGGGGTACATGGAGTGTTACGTTCTTCCTCTCCTGCCAGATATTCGGCAGCATTTTTTCCGTACCCCGCTAAAGAATGGGTGGGATGCAGGGAGCGCACCACACCCTCTCTCTGCCGGAACAGATTGGTCAGCAGTCCCACGCAGGATGGGGTATTACGATAGTCATACACCGGGTGCTGTGCATTCACATTGGCCCAGGTATGGGTCGGCAATAGCAGAAGGCCTTCCGCAAAATATTCCATCCAGGCATCCAGCACGATATCCGCACCGCCCTCCACTTCTCCGATGGCCTTCATGGAAGAATGGATCAGGATCGTCTCTTTTCCCGTAAGTCCCACATTCCGTAACTGCTGTTTCAATTCTTCTTTGGTATACATATTTTTTCCTCGCATATCGCATATAGTAAAAGGCCGGTTTCCTGGGGAGCATGGAACCGACCTTTTTATGCTGTTTTCTCTACTTTCCCGCTTCCGGTACAAAACTGTCGAAGATGAAAATATCGAAATGTTTTCTCGCTTCGTCCAGTTCCTTCTGGCTCTTGATGGTCCATGCGGCTGCAGTATTATGGTACAAACCTCTGCAAAGCTTCCGGGACAGGATTTCAGGATAATGATGATTGTATGCCACAAAATCCGGCTTGGTCACGAAGTTCAGCAGCAGATTCTGCAATACAAAATATAATATCCCGACATACTCTCCTTCTTTCAGAAAAGCATCGGACAACTGGCCTCGCACCAGATCCGGATGTTTCTTCCGATACCACCACACACCCAGAGGGTTGAAGGACTCCATGCAGTACATTCCCTTGTAGGCCCTCAGCATTTTATCTGCAAGGGGACACAAAGACAGGTCGGTGCGCTCGATCTTGAACTCCACGATCAAAGGCACTTTTCCGTCTACCATCTTCAATACATCCTCAAACTTCGGAATCTTCTCCACAGAATCGCACAGGTGAAACTGCTGCAATTCCTCGTAGGTATAATCACTGATCTTGCCTTCGCCGCCGCAGACTCTTTTTAATGTAAAATCATGGAACACCACGGGGATCTTGTCCTTCGTCAGCTGAATGTCCAGTTCAATACCGAAGCCCGCATCCGCAGCCTTACGGAATGCCGCCATGGAGTTCTCCGGTGCTTCCGTTGCATTATCGTGCAGGCCTCTGTGGGCGTAGAGCCATTCTTTAAAAGGGGCCGTATCGGGCTTATGGATCATCCGGGGCATGATCATAAGGAAGTAAAGAATCGCCAGCACTACAATGACGATCAGTATGATTGCTAAAACTTTCATTCTCAATTCAACCTTCTATCTTATGTTTTGTTTCACATACATCTTTTCTGCGCCCTCTTAGTCTCCGCGAAAAGCTGCTGCATCTTACTTTAATCCACTGCCCCGCAATTTTCAAGTAGCTATTTCTAAAGATTTTCTAACGATTTATTGTCTATTTTATTAATCGTCCACGTCAAAGTTCTCCAGAATGCTCTCCTTCTTCTGGGGCTTCACATCGCCGTGGCGTACCTGGGTCATGGTCAGGAATGCCATCAGGGAGAAGAACAGCGCATAGGGGAACAGAGTGTTATAGGACACCTTCTCCAGCAAAAATCCGGACAATACCGGGGTCAGGATCTGCGCCGCCATGGAAAAGGTGTAATAGGTTCCGGTGAATTTACCCACATCGCTGCCACTGCTCATGGCCACGATCATGGGATAGGAATTCACGTTGATCGCTGCCCATGCCACACCAATCAGGGCAAAGGCCACATTGACGATGGGGTGATATTCTCTGGCGAAAATAGCCGCTCCGTAGCAGGCTGCCATCAGCAGGACACCGCCCATGATGGTCTTTTTACGGCCGATCTTCGCTGAAATACCTCCGATAGGGATATAACTGAAAATGGCTGCCACGGTAGCCACCATCAGACAGTTGGCGAAGCTTCCGCCCTCCATCTTCCATACTACTTTCGTATAACGGGAAAATGCTGTGGTCACGGCATTATAAGCGGTGAACCATAAGAAGATGGACGCCAGCATGAAGTACATACTGCGCTTCACATCCTTCGGCATGTCCTTGGTGCTTTCGGTCTTTGCCGTCTGCTGTTTTTCCTCGAAAGCTTTTGCCTCTCCGGTGTCTCCCACTGCCTCGATCTCTCCGGCAGCTTCCACGCCTTCGGCCATCGCTTTTTCTTCTATAGTGTCTGCGTTTGCGGCTTCTGCCTTTTCCACTTCTTCCCGCAGCTTATTTTCCCGGATGGTGATCACGAGGATTCCCACTGCAATAGCCATGACTGCAGCAATGCTGGAAAACAGCGGCAGGTAATCCGGTGTTTCCCCTTTGCCCACCAGTACCTTGATCATGATCAGGGCATAGACACCGCCTACGGCTCCCATAAGGTTGATCACCGCATTGGCGCGGCTGCGCAGATGGTTCGGCGTCACATCCGGCATCAGTGCTACCGCCGGAGAACGGTACAGTCCCATGGACACCAGCGTGAGGAACAGCACCCCTAAAAAGAACACCTGGTTACTGAAGGACCCTCCGGTGGCCCATCTTGCCTTCTCCGCATTATCGATCATCGGCAACATCATCATGAAGATCACTGCCAGGATCGTCCCCACCACGATAAATGGCATTCTTCTGCCAAGCTTCGTATGTACCTTGTCTGACAGCATACCGCACACCGGCAGCAGGAAGATGGCCAGCACATTGTCCAGTGCCATGACCGCTCCCGTCATAGTCTCTCCCAGGTGATAGGTGTTCTGCAGGATCAGCGGGATAATGTTGTCATACATCTGCCAGAAAGAACAGATGCTAAGAAAAGCCAGTCCGATCAGAAACGTTCTTTTGTAATTTAATTTTGTCTCCATAAGAAAACCTCCCAAGTTGATAGTTTTATTTTATCAGAGGGGGATGCCATGCGCAATCTCAGGGAGTAAAATCGAGGTAAATTTTCTTTCCGGAACTGCTTTTGCATTGGGCGCCTGTTTCGAAGCATCAGCCACCACGAAGTGACGGAAGTCGTTCCAGCGTGGCACACTGGCTGGTCCACCGCCCGATAAAACGCTGAAATATCACACTTTCTCCTTGAAATATGTGGGCTTTTATGTATAATGGAAGAAGTGACTTTGTAACGCATATAAATAAGAAGAGGTTTTTAGAATGATCAGTGCAAACAACGTAACTTACCGTGTGGGTAAGAAAGCATTATTCGAAGATGTCAACATCAAGTTTACCGAGGGCAACTGCTACGGACTCATCGGAGCCAACGGTGCCGGTAAATCCACCTTTTTAAAGATTCTGTCCGGTCAGCTGGACACTACCAAAGGTGATATCGTCATCACCCCCGGTCAGCGTCTCTCCGTGTTGGAACAGGATCATTTCAAATACGATGACAACGTGGTTATGGATACCGTTATCATGGGTAACGAACGTCTCTTCCAGATCATGAAGGAAAAGGATGCCATCTATGCCAAGGAAGATTTCAGTGACGAGGACGGTATCCGTGCCAGCGAACTGGAAGCGGAATTCGCCGAGATGGACGGTTGGGAAGCAGAGTCCAATGCTGCCATGCTGTTAAACGGTCTTGGCATCGGCACCGAGTTCCACTACTCTCTCATGAAGGATCTGGACGGCAGCCTGAAGGTGAAGGTCCTGTTGGCCAAGGCACTGTTCGGTAACCCCGACATTCTGCTGCTCGATGAGCCGACCAACCATCTGGATCTGGATGCGATCGCATGGTTGGAAGATTTCCTGATTGATTTCGAGAATACCGTTATCGTAGTATCCCATGACCGTTACTTCCTGAACAAGGTATGTACCCAGATCGCCGACATCGACTACGGCAAGATCCAGCTGTATGCCGGTAACTACGACTTCTGGTACGAGTCCAGCCAGCTGCTGATCAAGCAGATGAAGGAAGCCAACAAGAAAAAGGAAGAAAAGATCAAGGAACTGCAGGAGTTTATCTCCCGTTTCTCCGCAAATGCTTCCAAGTCCAAGCAGGCTACTTCCAGAAAACGTGCACTGGAAAAAATTGAGCTGGATGATATTAAGCCTTCCAGCAGAAAATATCCTTATATTGATTTCCGTCCCGAGCGTGAGATCGGTAACGAGGTACTGGCTGTGGAGCATCTGTCCAAGACCATCAACGGTGAAAAGGTGCTGGATGACATTTCCTTCACTCTGGGCCGTGAAGACAAGGTGGCTTTCGTAGGTAGCTGCGAGCTGGCGAAGACTACTCTGTTCCAGATCCTGGCCGGGGAAATGGAGCCGGACGAGGGAACCTACAAGTGGGGTGTTACCACTTCCCAGTCCTACTTTCCGAAGGACAATACCGCAGAGTTCGACAACGATATGACCATCGCCGACTGGCTGACCGGTTACTCTCCCGTGAAGGATGCCACTTATGTACGTGGTTTCCTGGGACGTATGCTGTTCGCCGGTGAAGACGGTGTGAAGAAGGTTCGTATTCTCTCCGGTGGTGAGAAGGTGCGCTGCCTGCTGTCCAAGATGATGATCAGCGGTGCCAACTGCCTGATCCTGGATGAGCCCACGAACCATCTGGACATGGAGTCCATCACCGCACTGAACAACGGTCTGATCAAGTTCCCCGGTGTGGCACTGTTCTCCTGCCATGACCACCAGTTCGTACAGACCACCGCCAACCGTATCATCGAGATCCTGCCAAACGGCAGCCTGGTAGACAAGATCACTACCTACGATGAGTATCTGGCAAGCGATGAAATGGCAAGAAAGCGTACCGTATTCACTGCACAGACCGAGGACGACGAGAACTAAGACAAATAAAATGGATGCCGGTAATGCCGACATCCATTTTTTGAAAGGAGCTTTACTATTATGGTAGATTTACACGTACACTCCACCTGCTCCGATGGCACTTTCACCCCGGAGGAATTAGTCGATTACGCGATGGAAAAGGGACTGCGTGCCTTCGCCCTCACAGATCATGATACCGTAAACGGATTGGACCGGGCGATCCGGTATGCGGAAGGGCTGCGACAGACACAGGAAGCATCCCCGGCTGACGCTCCCGCGCCTCAGGTGCCGGAAGTCATCCCCGGTATAGAACTTTCCACAGAATACCAGGGAAAAGATATCCACATGGTGGGACTTTTCATTGATTACCACCAACCGGATTTTGCTCATTACCTGGAGGATTTCATCCATTCCCGGGAGAACCGCAACAAGAAAATGTGCGCACTCCTTCGAGAACATGGCATTGATATCACCTATGAAGCGCTTCTGGCAGAATTCCCCGGTGCAGTTATCACCAGGGCGCATTTTGCAAGGTATCTGCTCTCCCACGGCTATATCCAGAGCATGAAGGAAGCATTTGACCGCTATGTGGGCGACCACTGTCCCTGTTTCGTTCCGAGAGAAAAAGTGACCCCCGCTCAGGCGGTAGAGCTGATCCTCGGTGCCGGCGGCGTTCCCGTGCTGGCGCACCCGATACTCTACCATATGAGCGACGAGCGATTGGATAACCTCGTGGCAGAATTAAAGAGCATCGGCCTCGTGGGTATCGAAGCCATCTACAGCACCTACAACACTGCTGAAGAACGCCAGATCCGGGGTCTTGCCTCCAAATACGATCTGAAGATCAGCGGCGGCTCCGACTTCCACGGTGCCAATAAGCCCAAGATCGACCTCGGCACCGGCTGGGGCAAGCTGTATGTGCCGGATGAAGTGCTGGAAAATCTGCGCCCGGGCCGGAAATAACTAGAAAGTTATGCGAGCAATGAGCCGCGCATAGGCATAGTGAAGACAGCGAT
>ULQQ01007024.1_pt1 | contig 9567 bp, 10 predicted proteins | sample 1954621 | NCBI WGS metagenome assembly ULQQ01 (sample SAMEA4835659, study PRJEB28245) | human gut metagenome | biome: gut microbiome; material: fecal sample | place: Denmark | collected 2008
AACACAGACGTGTTCTATATCGGCGGAACAAAAGTGGGAGCACTTTTTGGAGAGGCAGTTGTGATCCGCAATGAGGAACTGAAAAAGGATTTCCGTTACAATATCAAACAGCGTGGCGGTATGCTGGCAAAAGGCAGACTGCTTGGAATCCAGTTTCTGACCTTGTTTGAGGAAAACCGGTATTTTGATATTTCCGCACATGCAGCACGATTAGCAGAAAAGTTAAAGGACGAATTAATAAAAATGGGAGTAAAATTCTATATTGATTCGCCGACCAACCAGCAGTTCCCAATCCTGCCGGATGCTGTGCTTGCGGAACTGAAAAAGAAATACAGCTTTGCTTATCAGGAGCGTATGGATGAGACACACAGTGCAGTCCGTTTCTGTACCTGCTGGGCAACGAAAGAGGAAAATGTGGATATGCTGCTTGCAGATATTCAAAAATTGCTTGCAAGATAAGAAAATTGAAGCAGACGGGAGAAAGGCAATATGTCAGACAGAAAAAACATTTTACTCATTGCAACAGGCGGAACAATCGCATCCAAAAAATCAGACAACGGATTAAAACCACAGATTTCGCCGGACGAACTGATGCAATATATCCCACAGGTGAAAAATATCTGTGATTTTCATGCAGTCCAGCTTTTAAATCTTGACAGCTCGAATATGGAGCCGAAACACTGGAAAATGATGGTGCATACTATCCATGAAAATTATGAAAAATACGATGGCTTCGTCATCGCCCACGGTACGGACACAATGGCATACACTGCGGCGGCACTTTCCTATATGATACAGAATTCAAAAAAACCGATCGTGATCACCGGCGCACAGAAACCGATCGACCTTGAGATCACCGATGCTAAATTAAATCTGATCGACAGTTTTTTATATGCATCCGATGAGAGATCACAGGGCGTGCAGATTGTTTTTGATGGAAAAGTCATTGCGGGAACGAGAGCGAAAAAAGTCCGGTCAAAAAGCTACAATGCATTTTCCAGCATTGATTTTCCATGTCTTGCCATGATCCAGGATGGTAATATCATGCGCTATATTCCACCGGTTCCGTATGAAGAGGAAGTACGGTTTTATGAGGAACTGGATGAAAATGTGTATCTGATCAAAATGATTCCGGGAATCAAGCCGAGAATTCTGCGCAGTGTCTTTGAAAATTATGACTGCATTATTGTAGAAAGCTTTGGGGTGGGTGGTATCCCACGATCGATCGCCGATGATTTTTATAAGCTTTGTCAGGAGTTTCTAGACCGTCTTGTGGTGATGTCTACACAGGTCGCACATGAGGGCAGCGATATGACGGTCTATGAAGTGGGACACGATATGAAAAAATATTGCCGCTTTCTCGAATCTTACGATATGACCTTGGAATCTGTCATTGCAAAAGTGATGTGGATGTTAGGCAACCGGGAGGCACTGGGCGGTGATTTAGAAGACATCTTTTATCAAAATGTAAATTATGATGTTATTTTCGGGAAAAACAGGAAGTGTTGACAGACTTACAATCTTAAGTAAGATATGTAAGACGTTAAATGCAGATTTTGGGGATATTGTGGAGTATGTACCGGATGTGGAGATTTGGGATTTGTAGGATGAAAATAGGGAACTTCTGGGGAAGAATCATGTTAGAGGTGAGCAGTTACATTATAAGTTCGAAATAGGTGCATTTATGGATGGAAAAGAATTAACGAATGAGGAAGCATTACAGAATTTCTTACTGGATATTGGATGTTTAGATGAATTGCTTCCATGGACCGGAAAATTTAATATGTTTGATGTATTGAAGATATCAAGAACTGAAATCCGCCACAGTAATATGCTTGGCTGGCTCCTGAATCCAAACGAGAATCATGGTATGGGAGATGTATTTTTGAAAGGAATTCTTCAACGATTAGTAGAGAATGATTCAGATGGACGATATGATGTATTTAATGTGTTATTGATGGACTTCTATACATTTTCAGTTATGAGAGAATGGAAGAATATAGATATTCTGCTAACCTCGACAGAAGAAAAAACAGTGATCGCAATAGAAAATAAGGTTGGTTCGCATGAGCATAGTAATCAGCTTAACAGGTATAGAAACATCTTGGAAAAGGAGTACCCGGATTATAACAGGATGTTGGTGTTCCTGACACCGGATGGAGAAGAACCCAGTGATGTGGAAAATTGGGATGTACTTACATACAGTGATGTCATAGATGTATTGGAATCCGCGGCGTTGCAAATAAAAGTTTTGCCAGATGTAGATTTGATGATCAAAAATTATATTGATGTTGTTAGGAGAGATATTGTGGAAGATCAGCAGTTAATTGATATTTGCAATAAAATATATAATAAGCACAAGAAAGCCTTAGACCTTATTTTTGAAAACAGAATAGATGGGAAAGCACAGCTGTTAGATGCAATCAACGATACATTGTGCAGGTTGTCAGAAGAAGGTCTGATCATCTATGATGAAAGCTGGGGATATTTTTTTATGACGGAGGCAATGGATAAATACCTTCCTCTTCTGGATGAGCCTATCAGTTCATGGGGATCTAACAATATTTATTCTTATTGGTTCAATGTACGTGATGACAGATTTTATGGAGTATTTGAATTAGCAGGAAATAATGTTCCGAAAGAGTCTATGGAGAAGATGCAGGCTATCACGGATATATTGAAGCCGAACGATAAGAGAAAGTCAAATTTTACATATAAAAGAATTTATACAACAAAATGGTATGATATATCTGATGATGAAGATATCAAAGGTGTTGTTGACAAAGCGGTAAGAGCAGCAGTTGAAGATATCTTAGATATGGAAAAGAAAGTATTATCCCAGTTGAATAAGAGTTAAAAGAGTAGACAAAGCAGGAATATTGTGTATGGATGAAGTCAAGTCAAGAGAATATAGGAAATTAGTGGCAAAAGTAAAGCTGAAATATCGTGAGAATCCAATATGTAAAGGTAATTTGAGATTAGGCTGGTGCGATTTGGTTCCAGGAGAGGATTTATGTCAGGAAATCAATTTGTGGACATACTGGCAGGGATTTGGATATGCAAAGGAAACACCGCATATCAAATATATGTTGCTGGGACAAGACTTTGGACCTCCTGAGAAAGAGGAAGAAAAAGGAACGATTGCTAATGTTCGAGAAATGAATAATGGGAAAGACATAATGTTTCATAATAATGTAAATCTTTCTTCTAGAGATTCACAGACGGATACCAACCTGATTCAATATTTTTCATGGATTGGAAGGCCGGAGATAGACAAACAACGGTATTCAGATTTGTTCTTCTGTAATTGTAATCTTGGATATCGCAAAGATAAATATTCAGGAAATATGACAAGAAAGATTCTTGCAAATGATTCGGTTGAAATCAAGAGGTTGATAGATATTATTAAACCAGATAATATCATAAGTCTGGGATTAGATACCTCCGTTGTAGTGATACGAACTTTAATTAATGAACACTTTAATGGTAGTATATTGACTGAACTGATAGGGGATGGAGAACCTTATAGATATGAAGATACGAATATTTATCCAATGGCGCATCCAGGATATTGGGGAACTGTGAACAGAGGCATTGAGAATGTTAAAAAAGATTGGCTGCGAATAAAAGATGAATAATGAAGAAAACGTTAAGAGTAATAAAGAGACACATACTTGGGTAGATGCAGATGCCTGTCCGGTAGTCCGCATTGTTGAGAAGATTGCAGAAAAATATACAATTCCGGTGACTCTGCTTTGCGATACGAACCATGTGCTACAGTCAGATTACAGCGAAGTGATTGTGGTTGGAGCCGGTGCTGATGCAGTCGATTATAAGCTGATCAGTATTTGTCACAAGGGAGATATTGTTGTATCACAGGATTATGGTGTGGCTGCAATGGCACTTGGAAAAGGTGCTTACGCAATTCACCAGTCAGGAAAGTGGTACACGAATGACAATATAGACCGGATGCTTATGGAACGGCATCTGAATAAGAAAGCCAGGAGAGTTTCTGGAAAGAATCATATAAATGGACCGAAGAAACGGACACCAGAGGATGATGAACATTTCAGCGAGTCATTTGAGAAAATGATAAAAATGGCAATCTAGGGCAGAAAAGACTATTTACAGATAATAAGGAGCGCGATTAGATGAGCCGAAAACCTATTATTGGAAAATGTAGGCTTTGTGGAGAAACTAAGAAACTTACATTTGAACATGTACCACCAGAGACAACTTTTAATAATTATTCAGTTCATATTCTTTCTAGTGAACAGGTTATTAAACAGGTAGCAAATTCCAATAGTTTACCATGGGACTTTTCAGAATTTAAAGGCAAAATTCAACAGAGAGGTCGTGGAGGATATTATTTATGTGGTGATTGTAATTCTAAGACAGGGTAATGGTATGTGCTAGAATATAGTAAGTTTGTACATATTATACATTCTGTATTACAAGAAGCAAAAGAAAAAGAATTTGGTGCATTAGAAATTAAAATGAAAGGTATAAAACCATTACCTATATTCAAACAGATTATGACTTTGTTTTGTGATATCAATGAAGGCATGATGGGAGACAATTCGTTAAAGGATTATTTGTTGGATAGAACTTCCACAGTTTTTAATCGGGAAAGATATCATTTATATATGCATATACATTCTGGGGCTGTAGAAAGAATGAACGGAATAATGGTTCAATTTGTAGGAGGAGTTGGTTTGATAACATTATCTGAAATATCAACATATCCTGTTGGATTTACATTATATATTGATAAGCCAGAAATATACAAACCCAAAGGTGTCGAAATCACACTATTTTCGGACTTTAACTATGATGATGAAGGAGAAGGTGAAATAATAATTCCAAAGTTAGAAAGTAATATATTCTTTTCTGGGGATTATCGGACTAAGAAAGAAATTGAAAATACAATTCAAGAAAGCAAAGATAGACAGTAAAGCCACCTCTTGTTAAGGAGAAGATTAATCTACATGCCAGGATTTAAGTGAAAGGAGACTTCAGTTTGAAAAGTACAAAATTTGTAAAAGAAATAAAGCGTAAAAATTGCAAATATGAAATAGCCAAGCTAAAGTCTCTTATCAAATGGAAACTATCATTTGGTAAAAATCGGAAAAAGAGAGAGTTTTCACATAGTATTTTTAATGATAATCATTACTGGGAAAGAGAAGACCCAAATGCACTACCAAATAATTATTATTTCAAACCAACCGATATTCTGTTATATGACCTTATCCCTAAGCAAAATTTGAAAGAAACAAAGAAAGGGTTAATACAATTATTCAAGAAATGCCTGACTCATAAGTATATGTCGGCTTATGGTTCTGAGGAGGATGTAGAAAAGCTTATATCAGGGCTTGATCAGACACTTCATAGTGGCAATTCTTGGTATAATGTGGGACTCTTTGATTTCGCATATGATACAGAATTGGATTCATTTATTGAGCATTTTGATATTCATGTTAGAAACTTTAGTTCATCTTACGCAGTTATTGAAATGAAGGTGGCTCTGTCGGATTCACTCTGCAATGAAATCTCAGATTTTATTCAAACACAATATAAGAAGCCAGGAATGTGTGTGCATGAAATTTGGACTCAGGATAGTAAGCGAAAATCAGGAGCAAAGATTGGTTATGGCGTTAGTGGTGGAACTACGGACGAATATGCTAAGAGTCAGATTATCTATGAGCAGATGGAATTTGTAAAGAAACTTTTTCTTCGTGAGATAAAAAAATACTTTCCGCTTATGGTTTATGGAAGAGAAAAGAATATTTTGGGTATTAATATTTTCGAGACAAATATCAAACCGGATTTGGGATTGGAGCCATCAATTTACGGTGCATTGGGATTGGACGAAATGTATGGATTCAACCTGTCCATTGCCGAACGCCTATATATGTCAACTGCAACAATACGAGGGCGTGATTCATTCCCGACAGATATGATGTACATATATAATCCGAGTTGGATGGAAAGTCATGATGGATATGGAACCATACATAACAAAATGGTTTACGAATTTATACGTGGGCATATGGATTATATATACAAAATGATTGTCCTCAAAAATTTAGGATTGCAGTTTTTGAATCTTGTAACAGAATACAGAAATAAAGTTAATGCTATTACTTCAAAGAAATCATCTCAAAAGAGATTACTTAAGCTGAAATACGAGTTGAGCAAGGACTTTTATGATTTTAATAAGATTACTGAGGAATTGCCATTTGACAAGACAATTGAGCGTGCAAAACGAATCTTGGAGAAAAATGAGTACGCAACAAGCTCTGTTTATTATGGAAGGCATCCCTATGAATTATTTACAGATAATCCGAAATGGATGTGGTCTCAGGTAAAGAATAATTATACGGAGATTGAAAGTGATTTGCAGCGAAAAATAGATATATCGTCTGAGTTGACTGCATTTTCGAGAGAGAAAAGTAACCGAAATATAACGGTTACACAACTACTTATATCAACGGTAACCTTTGTACTTTTGATTTTTCCAGAAAAGGCATCGATCATTGCAGATTGGATCAAAACACTGTGGACTCATATATGTCAATTATTTGCAAGGTAAAGAAAAGTCATATGCTCAGCGTACTTATAGTTGAAGCTATACTGGGATTAGGAAAGAAGTGGAAGATATAGATTGGGATTTTTTTTATAAACAACTCGAAGCAGGATATCATATTGATGAAACGTGCTTTTATTTTTCAGATGATGCAGAAGAGGAAGTACATTATATTGGATTTATTGCCCAATATGAGTGTCCATACTGGGCTGGGTACTGTGATATACCTAATGGTTGTGAATTTAGTACAGCAGAGGAATTAGTTACTGCTCCAATATATAACGGAATGAGTCTGAAAGAAAGATGGGACAACGTGGTAATAACAGAGATAGAAGGAATTTGTGTGGAAGACTGGTATAAATATATGGATCATGTATAAAATGTTAATTTGAGTACCATAAATAGACTATACGAAATGACAAGAATCTGTTGATGATATGTGTTTGGGGGATTCGCGAAATTTACATTTTGTGTAATGAATACTATTTGAGGAGGAATTTGATATGACAGATTCAATGGAAAACAATGATGTAAAAGAAGCTGAAACAAAAGAAAAAAAGAATATGGGTGAGTCTGTAAAAGGAATGGCAAAATCAATAGGCTCCAAAGCAAACCTGGTCGTAGAGAAATCATCAGAATCTCTGGAAAAATCAAAGGAAGCAGTATTTAATGCTGTTGATGTAAATGGCGACGGGCAAATTGATATCGAAGATGTTATAATGATGGCGTTTAAGGTTCCGGGGGTAAGTATCAAACGCGAAAACTTTCTTAGAAAAGAACTGAAAAATAAATATCCAGAGGAAGTTATTGAAAAAGCAGTAGATCAAACGCCTATGATCGCATGTATCAAACAGAAGGATATTGATAAGATTGCTGATTCCATAATACAGAATGAACGGTTAAAAGTTTCAGGCATATCAGCAGCATTAGGTGCGCCTGGTGGAGCAGCAATGGCTGCAACTATTCCGGCAGATATAGCACAGTATTATGGATGCTTATTAAGAGTGGCACAAAAGCTACTGTATCTGTATGGATTTCCGCAGATAGAATATAAAGAAAATGAGCATGCATTTGACACGGAAACAATGAACCAGATTATATTGTGTATGGGCGTCATGTTTGGAGTTGCAAATGCGAAGAATGCATTGATGGCAATGGCAAAAGCATTAGGATCTGGTGTTGAAAAGCAGCTGGTAAAAAAAGCATTAACTAAGGGAACCATCTTCCCGATTGTAAAGAGCATAAGCAAGTGGTTTGGTGTGAGAATGACCAAAGAAGTATTTGCGGGGTTCTTCAAAAAAGCGATTCCTGTGGTCGGAGGTGTGGTTGGTGGAGGTTTGACATATGCAACCTTCAAGCCATGCTGTACAAAACTTAAAAATGTTCTAGAAGATACATACTTGAGTAATCCGAATTACGATAAAAAAGAAGATATCATAATAGATGTTGAAGATACAGATGTAGAGGAATATGAAGCGACTGATTCTGACGATAAGGATAAGTAATAGCATATAAAAAGTACAAAAGGGAGGTGCCACAGTGCCATTTAAGATAATCCGAAATGATATTACAAAAGTAAAGGCAGATGCCATTGTAAATACAGCAAATCCTCATCCAATCTGTGCAAGTGGCACTGATCTGGCTATCTATGAAGCAGCAGGAATTGAGCAGGTACTGGAGGAACGCAGGAAGATTGGCAAAATTGCCAGAGGTGAGGTAGCTATTACCGGAGCATATGATCTGAAAGCAAAATATATCATCCATACAGTCGGACCTAAATGGGAAGGCGGAGCACATCATGAGTTTGATATACTGGAAAGCTGTTATAGAAATTCATTGAAGAAGGCAGCAGAATTAGGATGTGAGAGTATTGCATTTCCTCTGATTTCAACAGGTGTGTATGGATTTCCAAAAGATAAGGCATTGCAGATTGCAGTATCGGTATTCAGTGAATTTCTCATGGAAAACGATATGCAGATTATTCTTGTGGTGTTTGACAAAAAATCATTTCAGCTTTCAAGTCAGATAGTTGGAGAGATTGATTCCTACATAGATGCAAACTATGTGATGGATAGTCATAGCAGAGAATATCCGAGAAGAGCAGGAAGTGTCGGTAGCAGGTTCTTATCCGAGGAAGAATTGTATGAGCAAATGCTTTGGAAAGATGTGGATGACACAAGTCCACTTGAAGAAACTGATGCCGGCATAAAGATGATGGAACCATGTATTCTGTCAGCAGACATGCCATTAGAAGACCAGCTTGCAAATATAGGAGCATCTTTTCACGAAAAGCTGTTTGAACTGATAGCGGCAGCTGGGATTGACAACAAGGATGTCTGGAAAAATGCAAACATGGATAGGAAACACTTTTCAAAGATTCAGTGTGATGAGCATTATCATCCAAAGAAAAAGACGGTAATGGCTTTGTGTATTGCACTTCGTCTTGATTTGGAGCAGTCAAAGGATCTGATGGCAAGGGCAGACTGGGCGTTCAGTCCGAGCAGTAAGTTTGACCTGATTGTACAGAAAGCGATTATTGACAGGCAGTATGATATTATGCAGCTGAATGTGACATTGTTTAAATATACGAATGAAATTTTGGGAGTGTAGAATATATGTGGGATAATATTTATCGGCCGGATCAGACTGGAAGTGAAGGCGGATTGATAATAGCGGATGAAGAATACAGGGATTCCTGTCGGATAACCTTGGAAAAATGTGAAAGATATTATGCTATTACATGTGGAGTTTATGGAGGAATGATGCACACTGCCTTCTGCAACAGCACACAATATCAGGAAATATACAATAATATGAAAAAGGATTTACAGGAATTTAGTGATAAAAATTCTTCTGATGAAGAAGAAATTGAGTTTTATGATTGGTTTACAAGTAAATATTGACTTAGTGATGCCGGTACGGATTAGTACCGGTATTTTCTTTGTTAGGGCAAGGCCCTGTTTCCAGGATGGAGTTTTTCG
>ULQQ01036904.1_pt1 | contig 9509 bp, 9 predicted proteins | sample 1954621 | NCBI WGS metagenome assembly ULQQ01 (sample SAMEA4835659, study PRJEB28245) | human gut metagenome | biome: gut microbiome; material: fecal sample | place: Denmark | collected 2008
AGCGTCTGTTCCGCCGTGAAGCCGTGCTTGGCGTTGGCTTCTTTCTGGAGCGTGGTCAGGTCGTAGAGCAAGGGAGTTTCCTCCGTCTTCTCCTTGCGCTCGGCTTTCGTGACAGTGGCGCAACCTGCCGCCTTTACCTTATTATATAGTTCCATCGCCGGTTCTTTCTCTTTCCATTTCTCGGAGGATGAGAATTTCACGACTTCGCCGTCGCAACCGTCCGTTGCGATATGGAGCTGCCAGAATGCTTCGGACGTAAAGCGGCGGTTCTCCCAGTAGCGTTCACATACCATAGCCAACGTTGGTGTCTGCACCCGCCCCACGGAATACGTGCCGTGTCCGGCGGCGATGGATAACGCCTGTGTGCCGTTGATGCCCACGAGCCAGTCGGATTCGCTCCGCGCTTTGGCGGCGAGGTAGAGGTTGTCGTATTTGCTGCCGTCTTCGAGTTTCCGCAGTCCCTCGCGGATAGCTTTGTCGGTGAGAGAGCTGATCCACAGGCGCACGAAAGGAGTGGTGCAACCCGTATAGTGGTAGAGGTAGCGGAAGATAAGCTCTCCCTCGCGTCCGGCATCGGTCGCCACGATGATATGTTCGCTTGTGTCGAACAGTCTTTTGATGACTTTTATCTGCGACACCACGCCGCTGTCGGGCTTGTAACCTTTCTCCGTCCTGACCTGACGGGGGACGAGCGTGAATGTGTCGGGAATAATCGGGAGGTTGTCACGGACAAATCCGCGCACGCCGTAGCCGTCGGGCATGGCAAGCTGAACGAGGTGTCCGAATGCCCATGTCACGGCATAACCGCCTCCCTCGAAATATCCTTCCTCTCTCTTTGTCGCGCCCACGATGCGGGCGATTTCACGTGCCACGGAGGGCTTTTCTGCAATGATTGTCTTCATGTCTTCTTCTTTTTTGTTGATACTTTGGATTTTATTTTGGATTCAGTGGCGGACACGGGATTACATTTTCATGCCCTTGCCCGTTTTCTTCTGCGGCTTCTCCTGCTGCTGTTGCTGGCGGGCGTCCTTCGGGTTGGTCTGACCTTTCTGCAACGGCTCTCTCAGATTCTTTGTAGCCTCGTTGGTCTTGCCATCGTTGTTCACCGCCACCTGCGTGCGGCTCTCGTTGGACGGAGCAACCTGCTGTGCATTGTCAGGGTTCGTGTCGTAGCGGTACGGGCGTCCCTTCTCCGGGTTGAACTTGATATACATCGTGGCATGGAAGCCCTGCTTGTCGGTCACGTTCTCCAGCTTCACGGCTTTACCCGCCACATAGTCGGCTTTCTGCTGGTCGGTGAAGCTCACGCCGCTCCATTTGCTGATGGGGCGGATGCTGCCGTCCTCGTTCGTCCACGTGTTGCGGCGTTGCTCCTTCTTGGTCTGTGCGGCATTTTCCCCGCCCTGCGCCTGACTTTTCGATGTGTCGCCTTTGGTTTCCTGTGTCTGTGCGGTACGGGGCGACTTGCCGGTTCCCGGCACGAACTCCACGCCGCGCTGCTCCACGTTCACTTGCAGGGTGGTGACGAACTTTCTGCCGTCGTTGCGCTCGATGAGCTTGTCGCGTACGGGCAGTCCGGCGCGGAGCATGTCCCGCTCCTGCGTGGTGATTTCCGTCTTGCCGATGCGCTCCGGGATGCGCACCCTGCTTGCCGGAATGTCCGTGATTTCATTCGTCTTGCGGTCGATGCTGATGTAGGAGGGGATGATCTCGCCCGTTTCCCTGTCCACAATGTCCACGACCCTACCGAGATTGCCCGTTTCGCGGAGGTTCTTCCGGTCATTGTCGGAGAATTTGTGTTCCTTGTACTCATCCAGCTTCTGCTCCTTGCGGATGAAGTGCGGCACGAGGCTGATGTTTCCCTCACCGTCCTTCTTGAAGGAGAGGCGGGCGTCCAGCTCGAATGATTCGCCGCCGAAGGTCGGTTTGACCTTTACCAAGTCGGACTTGCCATAGTTGAGCATCTTCGTAAGGTCGCCGGACTTTTCAAGGTTGTCCCGCTTTACGCCCCATCTGTCCTCCAGCTCCTGCCAGTTGATTTTACTCTCGTCGATGGGCTGGTAGCCACGTTTGCCCTGCATCTGTTCGGATTTGTCCTGTTGCTGTTCTTTCCGTTGTTCCATGTTCTCCTGTTTTTGAGGTTCTTGTTTCTCTGTCTGTTGTGCTGCCATCTCTTCCTGCACCTTCTTCTCATAGTCGGAGGTGTCCACCTTGTGAGGGGCGAGCAGCTCCTTGTTCGCTTCGGGGTCTTTCAGCAGTTGCTTCATCACCTCTAAGAGATTTTCAGCTTGGTCTGCCGCAATGCGGTAGAAACCGAAGCGGCTGGGTTCCTTGCACTGCCGGAAGAAGTTCTTGAAGAAGTTGTCCAGCACGTCGCCATGTCGGTCGAATTGCAGGAAACTCTGCGCGTTCTCCGCTTTTGCGGGGGTGCGCTTGGGTGTGCCGTCCGCGTTCAGCCCGGCTACCACGCTGATCTCGCCTGTCTTCTCGTCACGGACTACCAGCACGTCCTTTTCGTCTTTTTTCTTTGCCATCTGAAAAATGTTTTAATGGGTTATTTTTGAAAGAAATTATGGATAAGAGCCTTGTAGAAGGCTATATCTTCCTTTTTGAAGTCCTTGATATGGTTGGAAAGGAATGTCAGCACGTCCTCCTCGCTGTAATAGGTCTTCTTGCCCAGCGTCTTGTAGGGCAATGCGCCTACGCTGCGGTAGCGTTGGAGGGTGCGTTTGCTTATCTGGAGCAACATGCACAAATCCTGATTGTCGAAAAGGCGGATGCTTTCCGTGATAGTGGGCTGTTTCCCCTCAGCCTTCATCGCCAGCAGCAGTTCGTCCTGACGGTCGAGCCGTTCCATCAGCTTCTGCATCCAGCCCTCGAAGTTGTTTCGTGTGAGCAGTTCCATGACCTATGTCCTCCTTCCTTTTGGTTTGCCGCCCGTGCGCAGCGTGTGGTTGTGGAACAGGGTGTCTATTGTCCCTTCCTCGTTCCTTACTGTGTTGTCCTCCAATAGCCGCAGTATCTCGGAAAGGCGGTAGCGGCAGCTTCCGCGTACCACCACATACTCGATACGGTGGTCGGTGCGCATACGCTGCATGGTGCGCTTGCTCACGTTGAGCATCTTCGCCGCCTGTGCCGTGTCAAGCAGCTTGTCTTCGGTTTCCCGCTTCCGTTTCTTCTCGTCCCTTGCCTCGCGGATGTACCCTGCGATGTTCGCAATCTGCGCCATCATCTCCTTGTAGGCGGAACTTTCCATTGTTATCACTTTCATGTTCAGTCCTTTCTTTTTGTTTCTGCGACAAAATTCGGCAATAAACAAAAGGGGCTTTAACAACTCACTACGTGACTCACGTAAGATTTTTGCGGAAGATGGCTCCGTAACCCGGTCAAACGGCGCAACAGGCAGCCTTTCAGCGGAAAACGATACGTCTTGTATGCCGTTTCGTTACCTTTGCGGCAAACTCTAAATGACATGAATATGGAAATAGTATCTATCGAGAAAAAGACTTTCGAGATGATGGTGGCGGCATTCGGCGCACTCTCGGAGAAGGTCGCCGCCCTGAGGCGCAAAAGCGACACGGGGCGCATGGAAAGATGGCTCACGGGCGAGGAGGTCTGCGGGCAGTTGAGAATAAGCCCGCGCACGTTGCAGACGCTGCGTGACAGGCGGCTTATCGGCTACTCGCAGATAAACCGCAGGTTCTATTACAAGCCAGAGGAGGTGAAGCGGCTGATACCGCTTGTCGGCACGCTCTATCCGCACGGCAGATGATTTGATTTATTCACCCACTGAATCCGAAGTTATGATGAACGAGAACAACGATGTTTTTACGATGGAAGACGAGCCGATAGCCTCTGTGGTGCAGGATATGCGCAAAGGCTCGAAATGGCTGTCCGCATTTCTGGAAAGCTACCGTCCTCCGCTGGACGGGGAACGTTACCTGACGGACGGCGAGGTGTCGGAACTGCTCCGTGTGAGCCGGCGCACCTTGCAGGAATACCGCAACAACCGCGTGTTGCCCTTCATACTTTTGGGAGGGAAGGTGCTTTACCCGGAAACGGGGCTGCGCGGGGTACTGGAAGCGAACTACCGCAAGCCGCTGGAGTGAGGCGGTTTCATGAAAAAGTAAACGGGTGACACCTTTTGTGGTGCTACCCGTTTACTTGTCTTATGGGGTATGTGCAATCAGCAATACCCGGCTTTTCCGTTCTGTATGAACATCACGTATGTCTGCCGTTTCTCTTGTGAGAGTGCCTTTCCCACCAGCCATGTGCGGAACAGGTGGGTGTTGTAGGTATTCACCCTGAAAGCGACCGGGATGATGATTTCAAGGGCGTACACGTCCGCGTGCAGCCCGTTTTCAAGCTGCATGTAGCGGCACACCTCGTAGTCGTTCAGCACGTCCGACTTGCGGACGGCTCTGATGGCGGCGTTCACTGCCGGGACGGTCGTATGGAACAATCCGGCTATTTCGGTGGCGGTCATCCACACGTCGTTACCGGTTACGCTGACTGCCTTGTCCTCGATGATGATTGTGTCACGTTTCATGGCTTTTCTTTTTAGATGGTGCAACCTGCAAATTCCTCGACGCCGTTCAATCTTGCGGCAAGGTTCTCCATGTCCTGATTGAGCTTCTCTTTGGTTATCTTTGCGTAAATCTGCGTCGTCTTTATGCTCTTGTGTCCGAGCATGGAGCTGACCGTTTCGATGGGAACACCGTTGGAGAGGAATATCGTCGTGGCTGCCGTGTGGCGGCTCTGATGCCACGTGATATGCTTGGTGATGCCGCAACGCTTGGCGACGGCACGGATACCGGCAAGGCACGTGTTATAATGCGGAACGGGAAATATCCTGCCGTCCCCGCACAGTCCCCGGTATTTGCCGATTATGCGGTTGGCGATGTCGAGCAGGCGGATGTTGGACACCACGCCCGTTTTCTGGCGGTTGATGTTTATCCACTCGTGTTCGTCGAAGTAGGTGCGGATGTTCTCTTCCGTAAGGTTGCGCATATCCGCGAACGACAGCCCCGTGAAGGCGCAGAACAGGTAGAGGTCGCGGTACAATTCCTGTTTGGCGTTTTTCAGTTTCCCCTCCATCAGCAGGCGGATCTCATCTTTGGTCAGGAAACTGCGTGTTGTTTCCTCCTTCTTGATTTCATACTCGCGGAACGGGTCGCGCGTCAGCCACTCGTTGTTGATGGCGATGAATACCATCGTCCGTAACGGGCAGACGTACAGCCACACGGTATTGGTGCAGCAGTGCTTGTCCGTGCGCAGGAACATCTCGAAGTCGGAGATGAAAGCCGGGGTAAGCTCTTTTAGGGCGATGTCCTTCACATGGTAGCGGATGTCGAGGAACTCTTGCATGTGCTTGTAAACGGTGCGGTACTTCAGCAGCGTGCCTTTGGCTTTCATGCCTGCCTCCACCTGCTTCTCGTAGTCCTCGTTGTGCTGGCGGAACACCTGCATCAGCGTGTGGTAGCGGTGTTCCAGTCCGAGAAAGGCGTTCTTCACCTTCTCCGCCGTGACGAAGTTGTCACGCTCCATGATTTCCTGATAATGCCTGTTGATGCGTACCCGCATCTTGTCAAGCATACGGTTCGTTTCGAGTGCCGCCGTGCTTCTGCCCGTGACACGTCCACCTTTGGTGTCCCACAGTTTCGGATCGACAGTCAGTTTGCAGCTGAACTGTGTCTGGCTGCCGTCCACCGTGATGCGTCCCATGACGGGAACTGTCCCGTCCTTTTTCACTACCTGACGCTTGAGGTAGTAGATTACTGAAAATGTACTCTTCATTGTCCTTAATTTTTGGGTTTCAAAATTAGTTGGTGAAGAGTCCGGTGTTGGTACGCAAAACGGGGAGGAACGGCGCAATCTTTTTCCGTAACCTGATTTTTCGCATGAGTTATGGATAACTCACTATTCCTTAGAGCCTTGTTTCGCTATTCGTACCCGTTTGTCGCATTTTCGGGCATGGTTACGAACAAGTAACGTAGCGGCGTCAGGATTTGGCTTCGGCAGGGATTGTAATGGCTTCACGGATTATCGCCACTTCAACCAAAACCCTTGTAACTCAATTCTATCACTATATCTTTCCGCATTTCACTTTTTTGTAGTAACTTTGCACTGTCACATAACTGTTTGTGGAATTAACCGGAGCCTTGTCCGACGGGAAATAGAACTCGTTTATTTTGATAATAAAATTTCGGTTTTTCAATGCTTTCAATGCTTGTATATAAAGCGCTTCCGATCCGAATGTGTCTGCTTTATTTCCGCCCTTTTGCGCCGCACACCCTGCCATCGCCACAACAAGGATAATTATTGACAGTGATTTTAATATGGTTTTCATAATTGAAATGTTAAAATAATAAAAGCTGCTCAATAATAATTGAGCAGCTTAAAAAACATTTATCTGCACGTTGCAAACGCTTTAACGGCGGCTTCGCTGGCATCAAGTATCCCCGAACCTTTAAATCCCGTTAAGTTTCGCCCTTCGTTGAGTAGAAATCTTGTGTATTCTCTTTCTACGGTTGTCGAATTGTGGTATTTAGGATAGAGAATCCGCACGGTCCGATACCATGCGTATTCGACTGCTTCCGCATAGCCCGGTGTCAGTCTGTATTGCGAGGAATTTCTAAGTTCGTTGTAATACTTCATGGCACAGGGGGTCTCGTACCACGGCTCCGGTGCGAATTTCGGAAATTTTCCATTAGGTAATTCGATTCGGTTATAATCAAATCCCGCACCACCACCTCTTCCCGTGTCGAATCCTACGGTGTTCTTAATGTAATCGGCAAATGTGAGAATCAAAATAACGTGACTATCGCTGTATTCTTCTTTACATCCGGGTCTGCCACAATGACTTTGCCAACCCGCATTTAGATCGAATCCGCATTTGGAATCTGGACAGGTCCAATGGAATGCACTGGATCTTGTTGCGACCACGTCATCCGGAACTGTCCGATCGACGGGCAGATCGTCATTACTGCAATTGCTCGAAAGCAATCCACTACCTGCAACCATAAAGGCTACGAAGAAGCTTTTTCGGAATCCTGAAAGTTTTTTCATAGGAAATAAGTGTAAGTGGGTGGTGAATATTATACAAGCTATTCATTAACTTTATGAGCAATATAATAAAATAAATTGAAACAAACTAATAATAAATTGATTATTTTTTTATCGAACCGTCCTTTTCGGCGTCAAATACCATCAGTCTGAACATCGCTGCTGCAAACACTTCGGTTTTTTATTGGGAAAGCAACAAAATTAGTTATATTTGTATTCCGAAAAGTCGTTGCGCATGATCCCGAAATACGGTTGTCTGCTGCTCGGTCTGCTCACCGTCTGCGGTGCCGCGGCCCAGCATCCCGATGACGAATATTATCCCTACGCCGCCCGGCAGGAGGAGCGTACGCCGCTTCTGCTGACCGACTCGACGCTGTTTTACCGTGCCGTGCAGACGACTCCCGACCTCTATGCCGAACATACCGCCTTCAATCTGCCTTACGTCTCCGTGAAACGCCGGGGACTGAATTACCGCGACGAATCCGCTTCGGTAGGGGGCGTGCGGCTTTCGTCGCGCTATTTCGGGGCGATGCGCCTGTTGGGGGCCGATGAAGTCCGCTATGGCGGTCTTGCCGCGGCAGACGGCACGACGGGCGGTGCCGGCGGCCTGCGTTTGTTCCGTTTTGCCGACGATTACCCGCAGGCGTCGCGCTATGCCGCCGTCAGCTTTACGGACCGTAATTATCTGGCCGGGGCGCGGCTGTCCGTCACTGAACCGCTCGGCCGCGATTGGAGCGGCACGGCGGCCCTCGACGCCCGTACGGGGCGCGACATGCACGTCGAAGGCGTCTTCACCAATGCGCTGACTGCGAGTCTGCGCGCCGCGAAGCGGTTCGGCGACGATCACAACCTGAGCCTGACGCTCATCGTTCCGCCCTCGGTCCGGGGTACGCGTCTCTCCTCGGCCGAAGAGGCGTTCCGGCTTACGGGCGACCGGCTCTATAACCCCGCATGGGGATTCCAGCACGGCAAGGTTCGCAATTCGCGCGTGCGGCGGGAATTCGTGCCGCTGGCTGTCTTCTCCTACCGGATGCCGGTTTCGCAATCGACGTCGTTTGCCGCCGATTTCAGCGCGGAGTACGGCACGCGCAAATACAGTGCGCTGGGATGGTACGACGCACGCACGCCGATGCCCGACAACTACCGTTACCTGCCCAGTTATACCGGTGACCGCGAGACCGAGCAGGCGTGGCGGGCCGGCGACGCGCGCTATACGCAGATCGACTGGGACGAAATGATCGCCCAGAACCGCATGGCGGCGGGCCATGCCGTCTATGCCCTCGAAGACCGCGCCGAGCGGCTCGGCGACCTGAACTTCAGCGCCCTGTTTACGACTGCGCTCGACGCCCGGCTGACACTGCGTTACGGGCTGGTTCTCCGCCATGCGCGGTCGCGCAATTACAAGCAGATGCGCGACCTGCTGGGTGCGGAGTATATCACCGACATCGACCAGTATCTGGTGGACGACGATACCTACAGCAACCTTCTGGAGAACGACCTGCGGCGCCCCGGCCGCACGATCCGCAAGGGCGGCAGGTTCGGCTACGATTATGCGCTGACGACGCGCCGGGCCGATGCGCGGCTGCATGCCGAATACCGCTCCGACCGCTTCCGCGCCGATCTCGTCCTTTCGCTGGGCGCCGCCGCAGTCTGCCGCCGCGGGTATTACGAGAAGGAGCTTTTCCCCGGCGCGCAGTCGTACGGCCGTTCGCGCCGGGTGCGGTTTACGCCCTATACCCTCAGGGCGACCGCCGGCTGGGCCTTCTCGCCCCGCAGTTACCTCGAAGCGTCGGCTGCCGCCGAAGCCGTGCTGCCCGACGCCGCGGACCTTTTCTACCAGCCGCAGTACAACAACCGCGTCATTGACGATCCCTGTCCCGAACGCCGCTATGCCGCCGAAATCAATTACAGCCGTACGGGCGAAACGCTGACCCTGCGGTTTTCGGCTTATCTCTTGGCGATGTTCGACGGCGTCGAGACCCGTCGTTACTACGATGACATGGCGGGCGTGTTCTGCGACATGGCTGCGACGCGGATCGGACGCATGGCCTGCGGCGTCGAAGCCGCCGCCGACATCCGGCTCTCTTACCGCTGGAGTCTGTCATTCGCCGCATCTGCGGGGCGTTACAAATTCATCCGCAACCCGCGGATAACCGTGATCTCCGACGTCGACAATTCGGTCGTGGACGCCCGTGCCGTGAGCCACCTGAGAGGTTGTACGTCCGGCGGCGCACCGCAGCTGACGGCCTGCGCCGAACTGGGTTATTTCGGCCCGAAAGGATGGGGATTCAAAACTTCGGCGGGATACGCCGGCGCGCGTTACGTCGAACCGTCGCTGCTGCGGCGCACCGAGCGGATCGCCCGTCAGGGCGGCACGACGCGGGAGATGTTCGACGCCTTCACCCGCCAGCAGCGGCTCCCCCCCCCCCCCCCCCCCCCCCCCC
>ULQQ01039788.1_pt1 | contig 9338 bp, 10 predicted proteins | sample 1954621 | NCBI WGS metagenome assembly ULQQ01 (sample SAMEA4835659, study PRJEB28245) | human gut metagenome | biome: gut microbiome; material: fecal sample | place: Denmark | collected 2008
TTGTTTTCATCGTATCCCAATCGGCAAGCCGGATGATCTCCGCTGTACCATTCTCAAAATCCAATGAAATCTCGCCCCATTCGCCGTCGCAGTCTGCTTGGTATTCGTAGATTGCGGCGGCGATTTTCTTTTTGCGCTTGGTTTTGGATTTCTGTTTCAGCCGGACAGCATGGAGCGCACCTTCGGCAACCAGCAGTTCTGTCAGCTTGTCCACCGCTTTCCGGTAGGCTCGCTCTGCACCGCTGGCTGTGCTGCCCTCAAACATCACAGCCAGTTCTTCAAAGGTGGGGCGGCCTTTCCATGAGCCGACACGCCCGCAGGTCATGCAAATCGCCAACCGTTTTTCAAGTAAGGTCTGCTCCCGGTAATTCAGCTTCTCAAATGCTCGCTGCACCTTTTCTGCCTGTATGCCGTTCCAGAGGATGTCGGTATAGTTCCAAGTATCATCAAGGGCAACATCCTCGCCAGTTTCCTCGCCGTCCTCGTCTGTCACATAGAAAGGCTGTTGATTGCGGATGCCACGGACAACTTTCAAATATTCTTCCGCAAGGGCAAGGTCGCAGTTGTATTTCTTGGCAAATTCACTGACCGCATCCTTGGTGTTATGGTACAGCCATGCCATTGACCGCACCATTTTGTAATTGGTCAGAGAGGACACCGACCATTTTTCTTCGCCCATGCGGAAACGGAGCATAACATCCCGTATGAATGGGAAAATGTATGTAGCATACTCTGCGCCCTTGGCAGGATCATAGTCCATCAGCTTTTGGAGCATTTGTTCCCTGCAGGAGAGCTTTATATCTATAAAACGGTCTGTATCGTACAGATCGCCGCCATCCACGCCGAGAAAGGATTTGATGCGCTTGTTGAGCTGCGGCTCGTAGTGGTGCAGGAAGAACGAAAAATATAGCAGATTCTTTTCCCGCAAAGCAGACAGGATATATTCGTTCAAACTGTCCACCTTTGGCGGCTCCGGTTCCAGTTGGAAGATGCGCTCTGCCACATAGGGAATGATGTCGTCACCGTGCGGATTAACTTGGTGTTTCGGTATGTATCCGGTCATGTTCCACGAAAAATCATTCAGCATAGCGCACCTCCTTCCGGTTTAATAATGTTTATCGATCTCCAGAAAACTGAAAGTTGCGCTCTCTTATTTGCAATATATCTCAATTGCTTTTGCTGTAAACAGAGCAGTTCCTTCTCCACCATAGCTATCAATGTTTTCGGTAAATTCTCCGCCACTTGCATACATCTTTCCCAGACCTGATAAAATTTCTTTTGTACAGGTGTAATAATTCTCTGTGATGAAATCCTGCAATTTTTTCACCTGTAATTGAACCGTATCACAGGATGTATCTAATTCTTTTATCTTGCCAAACTCTGTAAAAATAAGCATAAAACGATTGATTACATCCTTCTGCTGAGTATCAGACACCCCTTTCGTCTTTTCTTCAAATTCCTGATACTGGGTTAACTGTCCCCATTGTTCCTTTGCACGCTTTGAATAATCTTCCATCTTTTTTTTATCAAATACTTTAAAATCCGTCTTATTTACTCCCATCGTTTTTATTCTTCGAGCAAAATCAATCAAATTTTCTATATGTTCCTTCTTCAATACCAAAAGTTCTATTTGCTGCTCTAATACTTTTTCCTTATTAAATTTAGGATTATATATAATATCTTTGATTTTTTTCAGTGGAAATTCCAATTCTCTAAACAATAAAATCTGTTGCAACCTTTCTAATGCTTCTTCATCATACAAACGGTATCCTACCTCTGTATACTCAGTTGGTTTTAACAGTCCGATACTATCATAGTACTGAAGGGTACGTATACTTACTCCTGTTAGCTTACTTACCTCATTTACTGTCCTCATAGGAATTTCCTTTCCGAATAATGGTCGTTTCACTCCAAAATCCATCTATTTCTTTCAAAATTTCTTCTGCTGGAAGTATTGTTGCGTCAACAATATCTTTTCCAGTTTTATCCAAATAATATTTCACCATATAATATCCGCATGCATACCCAGCACAATAAGGCATACCCACCGGAATATAATTTTGTAATTTTGCCATTTCATCTCCATACATATATGATGTAATATTGTCAAATCCTTGCACTTCTAAAGCGTCCTGGATAAGTGGCTTAATATATTCATTTAACATTTCCTGGTCAGTTTTACTAACCCATGGTCCTAAGTTCTCTTCACCGTAAAGTTTTACTGCAAAATTTTCTGCCAATCCTTCACAAATCATATATTCTGCTAATGATATTTCATTACTCCACTTTATATATTGAAATCTTACATTATGATTCGTCTCATGAGCTAATACAACTGGAATCCTTGTTTTTGTCGTTTCAGAAGGTACTAATGATCCAAATATGTATCCCGGAATTCCACCATCACCACAATAACCATCATTCATCACCGAATAGGGACTTGATGGATCTGCGAGCATCAATGTAAACATATACTCTTTAACCTTCAAATCTATTCCATGTCTAACAAATGTCATAAGAGAGCTTTCAATAGATGCCACGCAATCCGTCCATAACTTTTCATCTGCTAATTCTGCAATATATTTTTGTTCTGTGTCTCCTATTTTTTGTGGCAATAAATATCCTAACATACCGCTTGCCATCACCACATCATATCCGCCAGATTGTTTTGCTTTCAACGGACAGTGATACATATCCCATTTCTTTTCAAATTTTTTCATAAAGTCATAGCGATATATATCATCTTTCTTCTCTAACGATGCATTTGCTATCTTTCGATAAATCTCATCTGATTTTACTATTTCTATTATAAATTCATGCATATCATTTCCTCCTATCGATAAGTACACTTTAAACTATTACGCAACGTAGGAGTCAAGACTTTTTCCAAATATTTATCTGATGAAACTTCAAAGTTTTCTCATTGCTTCTTTTTTCAAAGCAGTCTGTCCCAGTTCTTTCTCATAATCACCCTTGGCATAGGCGATATTGCTCAATGCCCGGAGCATTTTATCTTTCGCCAGTTTCTTCATAATCTCTGCAAGATCAGCGTCCAGAGTGCCACGCTTCACATAGCGGTTTATAGTATTCAGTCGCTTCTCATAAATCTGTTTCAGTGGATGATCGTCCGCAAGCTCTCTCTGTTCTCGCCCTTTCAGATTGCCGATCTGCCGACAGGTGCGGTGCAGCTTGTCCCCCGGCGCATAACCGCCGCAATATTTGGTGTGCCTTGCGTTGGTTGTCAGAAACCATTTGCCGCAGATTTTGCATTTCTTAGGCGCATGGCCGACACACAAGCCCTCAAAGAGATCAGATCGGAACATCCCAACAAAGGAAACATAGTGGATTCGTTTGACCAGCTTTGCAACTTCTTCGCCGGGACGGATGACCGATACATACTGAACAGAATTGTTCAGGGTAGACATCCAGGCATTGCCCTCTGTGATAGAGAACTCCGGCGGGAAATAGCTGCCGAACATTCTGGCGAAGCCCTCTGCGGTGCGGTCTGCTTCGTTACCGTCTGATTTTTCTGCAAAATCAAGCATTGCCGTTTGATATTCCCCAAGGGAGTATGCCAGATGTCCAAACACAGCGGTATAGCGTTGGAGTATGATTGCATCCGCATATTTCGGAACTTCTTCAAACTGCAAGGAGTTGGTTGCGGCTTTTATAGCAAACTCCACATATTTCAGCGCATTGTCGGCAGTAAATACCTTTTCTATCCGTTCCCGGTGCTTTGGTATGTCCATGTGGGAGAATGGCAGCGTTTTACTGAGAATCCCCAACATTGTCAGAGCAGCTTCCCTTGCCATAGGAAATAGCGCAGAAGCATCCTGCCCGGCGTTCAGCAGACCAAGCAGCAGATTGATTTTCTCGCATTGCTCATTCATCTTTGCAATGGTATCCGCAGGAACATTCAGTGCATCACAGGCAAGAGTGCCGACAGGAAATGTTTTGCCCTCATATATGACCGTATCCTGCCAAAAATCCAATGTCATCAGTTCTTGATTCATGCTTGCCCTCCTGTCCTGTTTTTTGAATTTTTTAATTATACCATGCAAATGTGAAGAAATCTACATTTCCTCCATATAAAAAACACAGGCCGCCAACCTTTCGCAATGCGTACAGTCAACGACCTGTTTTTATCAGTTATTCATGAAAAAAATTGAAGGATTCACCTTACTTCCTCCCTTTTATTTTCATAACCAACATTGGTGAAATCAAAGCCGATAAAACAACAAGTATCCATGTATTTCCAGTCAGAATGTTGTAAGATTGAAGCAAGCCTGCAAATCCTTCACCAGATTTGATGTAGGATGACAAGTCAAATAAGTTCGTCAAAACAAACCACATCACGCCAAATAAAATGTAATCTCGTTTTACACACCCTTTGATTTTAGGCACAAACAGATATGCAACAAGAAAGATGCAAACGCTCAAAATAATCCCGCTTAATGGGAGTGCCAGTATCTCAAGATGCACCATAAGCACATATTCACGGAATCCACCATTTAATATTGCGATAGGTATAATCATAACCCATATCAAAAACACAATCACATACTTCTTCATATAAATCTTTCTATCTCCATTTTTCAATTTGCTTCAGCAACGGTTCTAAATAGGATTGATCCGTCCAATCACATTTTTGCCCCACTGTACACATCAATGCTTTTTGCCAGGGCCCATATTCATCCGGATTTTGTTTTGCAACTGCTTTCTGGAGCATCTTACAAAGCGCTCTGTCCGTAAATTTCATTGTTTCTTCATCCCAAGCCCCTCTGCAATAGAATAGCGGTATACTACGAAGTTCGTTTTTGAAATGCAGGTCTCTCATTTGCAAGATTGCCTTCTCATCGTATGGAGAAGCACCGACTGCAAACACAGCGATCTTTTTATCTGCTAACTGACCTATATTCTTCTTAATAAATTGGAATCCTGCAATGCCGGAAGCGTAAACACCGCCACCCAGCAGGATCACATCATAGGGTTTCAGATCCACAGCATTTGCGTTTTTTGTTTCAGCACAATCATACCCGGTCATTTCGGCTAACCAGTCCGCATACTTTTTTGTTGCGCCATATTTCGATTGAAATAAAATAATACCTTTACTCATGTCCCTGAATCTCCTGTAAGTTATCTCCGATTTGTATAATGGTCTGTATGGTTGTTTGCAGCTGTTCCTCTGACACATCGTCAAACATTTTCTTCATGATTTTCATGGTCATTTCATCATTTTTTGCACAAAACGCTCTGCAATAATCGGTAAGCTCAATACGCTGCTTTCTCTTATCGCTTTCGTCCGCAGTAATATCAACAAATCCTTTCTTTTTAAGCTTCAATAAAATCTGTTTTACATTCTGGTGAGAGCTTCCCATGATCTCCGCAAGCTCCTTGATAGTTGGCTTCTCTTTACACATATTGATACAGATAATTGCAAAAAACTGCTTCCAGCTGATCTCTTGCATCGTACCATCTGCGACTGCTTGAAATCTATTATCAAAGGCACTCAGTAAACCAAGCAAAAAATAGGATTGTTCAATCCCTGTAAAGTCAACTTTGCCACTGTTGATTACTTCTTTAATATTCATTCTATCCTCCATAGGTAATATATTACCTTTAATAAGGTAACACATTACCTATTATTTGTCAATAGAATAGGGCGAAATCTATATTGTAAGATAAGTTGTCCTGTTTTTTGAAATAGGGTTGTCCTGCTTTTATCCTGTTTTTTTTAAAATCCGTCATAACCATAGTAGAAAGAGCGAAGCACCTGCCAATCACGGCGGGTGCTTCGTGCTTTCCAGACTATTATGAACGGAGGTTTTTCTATGACAATCTATGAAACCATCAAGGCGGCAATCAGCGTAAAGCAAGCCGCCGAACATTACGGGCTGAAAGTCAACCGCAACGGTATGGCTTGCTGCCCGTTCCACAATGACCGGCATCCGAGCTTGAAGCTGAATGAGGACTATTTCTTCTGCTTTGGCTGCGGAGCCAAGGGAGATGTGATCGACCTTGTGGCAAGGCTGTTCAATCTGACGAGCTTGCAAGCGGCGCAAAAGTTGGCTTCGGACTTCGGACTTGACCCGAAACCGCCCACTGCCGCAGCTATGGTCAAGCCGAAACATCCCTATATCCGCCAATTCCGAGAGGACGAAATGTTGTGCTTCCGGGTGCTGACGGATTATCTGCATCTTCTTGAAGATTGGAAAGTGCGGTATGCTCCGAAAACACCGGACGATGCTCTGGATGACCGCTTTGTGGAAGCCTGCCAGATGCACTGCCATATCGAATATATGGCAGATGTGCTGACCGTAGGCGATCTGGAAGAACGTGTTTCTCTGGTGGACGAGCTGATGAAAAGCGGCAAGATCACTTTTCTGAAAGAGTACACCGCACGAAAGAAAAAGGAGGTGGCGCACAATGGCGAAGAACCGGAAAACGCCTGATATGAATTTACCTGTCTGGTTTGACGGGCAGAACATCAACGAAGCTCTGTTTTGTGAAGAATTTCTGCAAGAGCGCAGAATTATTTTCGCAAACAGGGCTTTCTTTACGCCCAATGGACGGGTAACAGATGATATTTTCCTGCGGGGCGAGGTCTACGAGAAGCTGAAAAGCTACACTATCAGCAGCGTACCGCAGAAGATCAAAAATATCATGGAATTACTGAAACTGGAAGCAATGGTTGAGGATCTGCCACCGCAGCCTGACCGCATCCATGTTGCGAATGGAACGCTCATGCTGGACGGGAGATTTATCGAGGGGAAAAAGGAAATCGTACAGAGCCGCTTGCCTGTTTCCTACAATCCAAACGCTGATGTACCTGCCCTGTGGCTGAACTTTCTGGACGGTCTGCTATACCCGGAGGATATCCCTACCTTGCAGGAGTTCATCGGTTACTGCCTGATTCCCTCCAACAAGGGTCAGCGCATGATGGTGATTAAGGGCAACGGCGGCGAGGGCAAATCCCAAATCGGTTCGATGCTGTCTGCTATATTCGGCACGAATATGAAAGACGGCAGTATCGGTAAGATTTCTGAAAACCGATTTGCCCGTGCCGATCTGGAACACATCCTGCTGTGCGTGGATGATGATATGCGGATGGAAGCTCTGCGCCAGACCAACTACGTAAAATCCATCGTAACCGCACAGGGCAAGATGGACTTGAAACGCAAGGGCAAACAGAGCTATCAGGGCTGGATGTTCGCCCGGTTGATGGCATTCAGCAACGGCGATCTGCAAGCACTGTATGACCGCAGCGATGGTTTTTACCGCAGACAGCTTGTGCTGACTACCAAGGAAAAGCCTGTGGACAGAGCCGACGATCCCGACCTTGCAGAGAAAATGAAAGCCGAAGCCGAGGGGATTTTCCTCTGGGCATTTGAAGGCTTACAGCGGCTCGCTGCCAACAACTTTAAGTTTACGGAGAGTGACCGCATCCGTGAAAACCGGGAAGCGGTCAAGCGTGACAACAACAATATCTTTGACTTCATGGAGTCGGAGGGATACATCCGTCGCAAAGCGGATGCTTCCATTAGTTCCAAGGACTTCTACGCTATCTATCGCCTGTGGTGCGAGGAAAATTCCCTTGCCCCTCTGAAATCCCGCAGCTTCAGTGATGCCATGGTTGCCAATGCCAAGAAATTCAACTTGGAGCATTGCAACAACGTCACCAACTCTGCCGGACGGCGGGTATGGGGATTTATGGGCGTGGAAGCTGTGGCACGACCTAATATAAACGGGTTTTACGATGTTTCGCCATGTACGTACGTACCGGAGGAATGGCAGGACTGAATCCTGCCTTTCATTTTCTGTATGTATGTACGCAGCGTTTTGCCTGTTTTTCTTTTTATAGGAATAATCGACGGCCAAAACTGACCTGTTTTCGGGCATTGAAAATCAAAGGTAATGGAAACAGCAAAGTTTTTGACCGTAGGACGAAACCATTTCACTAAATCGTGCTTCTCCAAACCATGCACCCAGTTCATGAAACAGTAGGTGTTTTCACTGTTCCAGACCAAACCGCACGGAACAGTGAAGTGGGATATATGCCTATATGGACAGAGTATCGCACCAACGAAATTAAAACGATTTTGGAGAAAGCGGATTTTTCACTGTTCGGTGCATCTGCTCCATTTTGGGGAGTAGCCATTGCACCGAACTACAAATCAAAATTATGGAGGAATTTTCAATATGAATGTACGCAATGAAATCAAGGCACAGATCATCCGTGTCGGAATGACTATGCAGGAAGTGGTTGATCTGCTCTCGGACGAATACGGTTGGAGCGACAGCGTTTCCAACCTGTCCGCAAAATTGCAGCGGGAAAGCATCCGATACAAGGAAGTATTGGAGCTTGCCGATGTGCTTGGCTACGACATCGTATGGCAGAAAAGACGGGAGAAGTGATGCCCCGGCAACAGCCCCTCGCATCTCCCGTCCCCATAGGTGCACCGCAGTGCTGCCTATGGACAGGCAGTGAAAGATACGGTCGCCGCAGCGACCGCATACCCCCTCCGGAGGAGCCCTCGGAGAGCCCACGGCACTTTGCAGCCAGTATGGATGAAAGTGTCATAGTGGGTTATTACACTTTGAAAAAGTGCCTCTCCGTAGCTCCCCGCTGTCTGCAAATCCCAAAGAAAGGACAAAAAATCTATGGCAAGAAATGATGGAATTGACCGTACCTTAGCCAGAAATCAGGACTTGGAAACCCCGGACGATGTGGCAAAAACACAGGAACACAATGAGCGTGAAAAAGGCCGTTATTCCAATGTGGACATCGTGCCGGAACGTACTCCGCTGAACGTCCATTTCAAGGCACCCACGGACGATTATGTAAAAATGTTTGAGCAGATGGAACAGGACGGCGTGATCTCCACTAGAGGTCTGAAAGAGGATGCCGTTAAATATGGCGAGCTGGTATTCGATGTGAACTCCGCTTACTTCTACAACCACGGCGGCTATGAATTTGCAAAACAGTTTTATGCCGATGCTTATAAAGCTGCCGTGAAGATCGTGGGCGGTGAACAGTATATCCTTTCCGCTGTGATGCACGCCGATGAACGCAACCGGGCAATGTCCGAAGCTCTGGGCGAGGATGTGTACCACTACCACCTTCATGTGGTTTATATCCCGGTGGTGGAAAAGCAAATCCTGTGGTCGAAGCGGTGCAAGGATGAATCCCTCCGGGGAACCGTCAAGGAGGTCATCACACAGGTCAGCCGCAGTAAGAAATGGGAGTCCAAGCCGGTGCTTGACGAAAACGGAAATCCCATGTTGAACGCAAAAGGGAAAAAGATTTTGAAGTCGTCCTACAGTGTGTTGCAGGATGA
>ULQQ01023144.1_pt1 | contig 9246 bp, 7 predicted proteins | sample 1954621 | NCBI WGS metagenome assembly ULQQ01 (sample SAMEA4835659, study PRJEB28245) | human gut metagenome | biome: gut microbiome; material: fecal sample | place: Denmark | collected 2008
TTTGAGGACGCCATTATCGCTACGGATGTGGGACAGAACCAGCTTTGGGCAACGCAGTTCCTTGCGCTTGATGAGCACCGCAGGCTCCTGACCTCCGGCGGGCTGGGCACCATGGGCTATGGACTTCCGGCGGCCATTGGGGCCAGCCTGGGAAATCCCCGCACAGATGTCCTTGTGATCACAGGCGACGGCGGCATGCAGATGAATCTGCAGGAACTGGCAACTGCGGTTGTTTATGAGCTTCCTGTTATCATCTGTATTTTTAACAACTGCTGTCTGGGGAATGTGCGGCAGTGGCAGGAGATGTTTTATCAGAGACGCTATTCCTCCACCTGCCTGCGGTACCGGAAAAGCTGCCCTGTCCCCTGCACCGGCCCCGGGGAAAACTGTCCTGAATATACGCCGGATTTCATCAGGCTTGCGGAAAGCTATGGCGCCAGGGGCATCCGGATAACCACTCCTGAGGACATAGAACCGGCGCTGCTGGAAGCCAGGAACAGGAAAAACGGCCCTACGGTTATTGAATTTATGATTGAAAGAGAAGAAAATGTCATGCCCATAGTCCCGGCGGGGAATTCTCTGGGCGATATGATTCTGGGAGAGGAGGATATTGTATATGGAAAAAAGATGGATCAGCCTGCTGGCAGAGAATGAGGTAGGGGTTCTGGCAGGCATTACAGGCCTGTTTTCCGGGAAATCCTATAACCTGAACAGTCTTACCGCAGGCCCCTCGGAGGACCCTTCCATCTACCGGGTTACCATCGGGCTGACCGGTGACGACCGCACCTTTGAACAGATTAAAAAGCAGCTGAACCGGAGCGTTGAGGTAATCAAGGTAATGGATTTTACCGGGATTCCCGTACATTTAAAGGAGCTCATGTTCCTCCGGGTCAGCGGCTGCAGTCAACAGGATATGACGGAGCTGTTCAGACTGTCCCAGGTTCTGGGTACCCTGGTGATTGACTATGGTCCGTCTGCCGCGCTGCTGCAAAGTGTACAGACAGAGCGGAAAAATGACGATCTGGTATCCCTGTTTCAGTCCCTGTTCCCCGGACGGATCGAAATTGTGCGCGGCGGGAGCGTGGGGACGGAGGCGATCAGCCTTCGCGGAGAATAAGGCTTCTGGCGCTGAAGACAAAAAGGAACGAAGGAAGCTACTGCTTCCTCCGCCTTTTATTTTTTCCTTCGTTTTCTATAACAGCCCCGGATTCCTATAGCAGCCCCAGATAATGAAATGCATTCTTCAGGCCATCCTCGCTGATATCCGTCGTCACATAATCCGCGGCCTCCTTCAAAGCCGGTATCCCATTGCCCATGGCAATTCCGATCCCGGCGGCCTGAATCATTTCAAAGTCATTCATGCTGTCGCCGATTGCCGCCGATTCCTCCCGGCGTATGCCCCAATGCTCCAGAAGAAGCTCCAGCCCATAAGCTTTGGAGAGATGTGCCGGGATGACATCCGCGCCTCCTGTAATTTCGCTCATTATGGGAGTGCGCAGCGCCGGGAAGGTCTGTTCCACCAGCCTGGCCGCTTCCACAGAGTCATCCAGATAGAGCGCGTGCATGGGAATTTCATAAAGCTCCCTGGCATCGTACATTTCCCGGAGGAACAGGTGCTCCTTGCCCTTCCACCGGGCCGCCTGCTTTTCCGGGTTGGTGGTATACCATTTTCCCTCATGCTGGCCGCCCAGGCATAAATCATTGGCGTAGGCAAAGTCCAGCACCTCCTTCTGCAGCTTCGGATCCAGATAGGTTTCCTTCAGCACGGTTCCCTCCGCTTCCACCAGGGAGCCGTTGGAATGGATGATGCCGTCAGGCTTTACCAGCTCTTTAATAGGCGCGTTCCACGCATCGTTGAAAAAACGCCCGCTGGCAAGCACCAGCCTGCACTTTCCCCTCACGGCCTCCAGCGCCTCCCTGGCGCTTTCCGGGATGTTACCGAGGCGGTGGTCAAAAACCGTATTATCATAATCCAGACAAAGTACTTTTATCATTCCAGCTCCAGTCCCCAGGCGCCTACCGGTGTTTTGTCCACAGCCCGCAGCAGCACCTGACTTTCCTTATTCTGCGGCAATCCGCAGTACAGTTACGGAGTACGGCTTTATTTCCGTGCTCACTTCATTTCCTGCAAAGCTTTCCCGGGTCTGCCGATCTGTAATCCTGTCCGGGGCAGCAATGGAATTCACCTGCTGCAGGCTGTCCGCACACAGCTCGATCCGTGTAAGCTTACCCGAACAGCTCCATTCCTCCAGCCCAAGGCTCACCGTTTCCGCTTTCTCTCCGGCATTTATCAGCTTTACAATCACTTCACCCTGTTCCCGATCATAGCTGACCGCCGTATACAGCCCTTCTCCCAGCTCAGGTTTAATTTCCAGTTCCTCCTGCCCTGTATGTACACTGTAAAGCTTCTGTACATAATAGCTGGGCGTTCCATAGGCATGGACATTGTCAAACCAAATCAGATCCGGCGACCACTGGGTATACCCGATTCTCGCAAATAACGGCGCATAACAAGCCAGCACCACTACATCCGCATTCCGTTCGATTCCTGTAAGCAGAGCCGCCTCCGCAAGCGCCGCTTCCATATTATTGCGCAGGGCGATGTCTTCTATACCCTGGGGATGCGCCGCATATTCCCCTGCAAATACCTTTACATTGCGGGGATAATTGTCATAAAAGCCCGTGTTGTCGAAGCACCACTTCGGCGGCACATAATAATGCTCATCCACCGCATAGACAAAATTTTCTTTTTTCTCTGCCGCCGGACGGATCCAGTTCCAGGCCGCTTCATATTCTTTGGAATTCACATTGGGCCCGGCGGAACCAAGCAGCCGGATTTCCGGATATTTTTCATGAATCGCCTGTTCGAACAGCTCATATCTATGGAAGAAATCCACCTCTTCGGTTTCCCACTGCTCGTTCCCGATGCCCAGCATACGAAGCCCGAAAGGCTCCGGATGTCCACAGGCAGCGCGCAGCGCCCCCCATTTTGTGGAAACATCCCCATTTGCAAATTCAATCAGATCCAGGGCGTCCTGTACAAACTCCTTAAATTCCACACTGTCCGAGGCCACCTTCTGGGTGGACTGATACTGGCAGGCCAGGCCCACATTCATCACGGGAACCGGTGAGGCCCCCAGATATTCGCACAGGATAAAATATTCATAATAGCCCATTCCCAGCGTCTGGTTATAATGGGAAAAAGGCGTTTTATAGCCGCATTCTTCCTTGGTGTCATGGACGGACCAGCGGCTCCAGTTCACCCGGCGCTCTTCCATGGGCCCCACGCTTTCCTTCCAGCGGTACCGGTTATCCAGCGTATTGCCTTCCACGATACAGCCGCCGGGGAAACGCAGGAATCCCGGCTGCAGTTCCTTTAACAGCTCCGCCAGATCACGGCGGAACAGGCCGCACACCGCGTTTTCCGGCATCATGGAAATCATGTCAAAATCCACACTGCCGGCCTCAGACAGGCAGATGACAAAGGAAGCGCTTCTCACCTGCGCGGCCGCCGTCAGCGTAAGCTCATATTTTTTCCACTCCCCGGTCAGTCCGGCGATCTCTGCCTGATCTGTATAAAGCTGACCGTCCTTTTCCACATGCACCAGTACCTTGCCATCAAAGGCAGATGTTCTGGCCCAGAAGCTGACGCGGTAATTCTCCCCTTTGTTCAGGCAGATGCCGTCGTATGCCTTATTTGTAAAACCGTCCCCGGCTGCCATCGCCGTAAAATGCAGATAATGCGGGTTTACTTCGTTTTGCGGCTTCTGCGTATCCAGTGCCAGCTTTCCCTGGCCGCGGCAGGCGCTCCAGCCATACAGCCCGTCGAAATCCTGGCTGTAATGATCATAGTACCCCCTGGATTCCTGGAATTCAAAATTCCGGTTTTCCAGCATTTCCGCATACAGCCCGCCGTCGGCCGCATAATTGATATCCTCAAAAAACAGGCCGAACATCCCCGGCTGTATGGGCGTTTTCACATTTTTACTGATTTTTACCTGATTCATTCTGTTTCCCCTTTTCTTCCGTTGTACTTTCCGGCATGATTTTACTGATTATCGCTGTTTCCACCCGCTGGTCCTCCAGCAGCTCCACATGGACGGCCAGGCCGTTTACCTGCACGTCAAACTGGCTTCCATCCGCGGGGATAGAGCGCAGGCAGCTGAAAATCATGCCTCCAACAGTATCATAATCCGTATCCTCCGGCAGGTCAATATCCAGCTCCTGTGCCAGATCCTCTATGTCCACGCTGCCGGAAACCCGCCAAAGGTTATCCTCCAGCCGGACCATTTCCGGAGGAAGGGCGGGATCGAACTCATCATAAATATTTCCCACGATTTCCTCCAGAAGATCCTCCATGGTTATGATTCCCGCTGTCTGGCCGTACTCGTCGATAACAATTGCGATATGGATTTTATTTTTCTGCATATCGCGGAACAGATCGTCCGCATGAATGGTATCCGGTACAAAATAAGGCTCACGCAGCAGCTCCTGCAGCCCGACGGAGCTGTCGCCGTTTCTACTGAGCAGATAATCCCTGGCATTTAAAATCCCGACGACATCATTAATATCCTCTTCATACACAGGATAACGGGACAGGCCGCTTTCCCGGATGGTGTTCAGGATATTTTCTTCGGTTTCCTTCAGGGAAAAGGCAACTACGTCCGGCTCCCTGGTCATGGCGTCCCGTACGGATATATCATCAAAACGGAACACGTTCTGTATCCATTCCTGTTCCTCCTGGTCAATGGTGCCTTTTTCACCGCCCAAATCCACCATCATGCGGATTTCCTCCTCCGTAACGGATTCCTCCTCCGCCTCCGTTTTCATATGAAGTATCCGCAGCACGGTATTGGTGGAAAAGGACAGGAACCATATCACAGGCCTCATAACCACCGCAACGCCGGAAATAACGCCGCTGCTGAATTTTGCCACCTCCATGGACTTCTGCATGGCGATCCGTTTGGGCACCAGCTCGCCGAATATCAGTGTAAAATAAGACAGGATGATGGTAATGATAATAACCGATATGGTATCCAGCGCTTTCTCCGGCAGTCCCCTGAAACCAATATCATCATAAATCCATCTCACCAGATACTCGGAAAAATTATCCGCCGCAAAGGCGCTTCCCAGGAATCCGGCCAGGGTAATGCCCACCTGTATGGTGGAAAGGAAGGAGGCCGGTTCCTCCACCAGCTTCAGAAGCTTTCCCGCTTTTTTATCCCCTTCCTCCTCCTGCCTGCGCAGCTTCGTTGTGTTCAGGGAAACCACCGCAATCTCCGCCGCCGCAAAAAAGGCGTTCAATAAAATCAAAATAATCTGCAACAATAACTGTCTTGGTATGGAACTCAAAGTAAATCTCTCCTTTTCTTTTTGTAATGCCGGCATCCTTGCCGCCGGAGGGCAGTGTTTTTGTTACTGTTCACTCCGCAGCCAGTAACATGTTTTTTCCTCAAAAAAACACAAAAAGACACAGCCTGTCAAGCTGATGCTAACAGGCCATGCCCTTTAAAAGCTTTCGTTGTCTATAAAGGTTCGTTTCCCCGTCAGGGTCCGCGTCGTCCATCGAATTCTTTTCCTTTCTTCCGGTAAGTTGATAGGAACATTATAAAGAATCCGGGCGGAGGATGTCAAGATGGTTTTGAGGGGCGGAGGCCTCTCTCTGCTGTCCCGCGAGCCTGCGCCCGGCTTTTTCTGCCTTCCCGGCGGGGTGGTGGGGAGGGCAGGTATTTATTTTAAAAAATTATATTTTCAGGCAGCTTCGATTCTGATTTTTAATGAGTTGATAAAATATTGGAAGCTGGGGGATTGGTTGTTTGCAAGGTCAAGGTAGATACCGATTTTTGCGGCCCACTCGCTTTTTGCTTTACCGATTTCCATATACGCTCCACCAGAACGTTTTTTCAGGGCGGTCAGGCCTCCCGGATATATCATATTGGCTAATACTTCCCATGTATCGCAAATGCCATCCTGGGTATAGCTGCGGATATACGTTTTCCTTACCTGAGGATACGCTGCTTCAATGGCATTTAAATCGCCCAACAGCCACGCTTCCATTTCTTTAATTGCAATGCAGAAAACATGATCAATCTGGATTTTGTTTTGGATTGCCATGTTTTCAAGCTGCTTCCTGAATTGTGCGGTATCTCTTTTATCATTATCCAGAACGATTACTAATGCCGCTTTATCCCAATAACTTAATTCTCTGTTAAAAGCCCTTAAATACATGGGTAAATCGTTTAGAAGTTTTCCTGTCTTCTGTTCTAGGGGCTTTCCCTTTTTTACAAATCCTCCTATTCCTTTGAAGGCCTTGCAGTCGAATGTGATTTTCTTTTCAGAATATTCCCTCAGTAATTTTATCATTACAGCTTCAATCAGTTTATTTGTTGAATCGTCTTCCACCAAGAACTGAAAATGCATAGTATTCTGTCCTCCCTTTAACCAAAATACTTGCTGTACCACATATCACCCAGGGCTACTCCTTCTTCCGACAGAGCCTGGACAAATTCATACTCCGATGCTTTCTTAGCCGTCGAGCAGCCGTCGCTGCCTTTAGTTAGAACCCAGACATCCTCCGGTGACAGGGCATTCACAAAAAATGGGCTGTGTGTTGTTACGAAAAGCTGTTTTCCATATCCGGTTCCTACATTTCTTTTCATTTCTTCAGCAAGGGAAGCCAAATAATAATGGTATAATCCATTTTCCGGTTCCTCAATAAAAATAAGCTGTCTGGGATTTTTCTCATGCAGAAGCAGATAATATGCAAATAATTTTAGGGTTCCGTCCGACATTCTGGGAGAATAGAACGGTTTCTCAAATCCCTGTTCCCAGAAACGCAAAATCATCTGTCCATTTTCTAACTTGACCGGCTCAATCTTTTCAATCCCGGGAATTTTTGTCTGGATATCCCTGAGTACCTTTTCAAAATCCTTACTATTTTCCCGATACATATACTGCGCAACGTTATTTATATTGCTTCCTATACGATCCAGATATGGCTGGGGTGCTTCTGTCTGGACCTTTCTGGCAGCGTCAGGTGAAAAATAACACAAATACCAGCCCCTCAGAAAAGTGAAAAATTCCACAACTCTCTCATACTGGCGCATAATTCCCAGTGTCACAATTCCCGGTTTCCGTATATCCGCCAATTCCACATCTACTTTATTCCCGATAATACTGCCGTCATCATCTTGTCCGCTTTCCAAACCTTCAAAAACATAGCCCTTACCATTTTGCAGATACATAAACGATAAAGGCCTCCCTATGCTTTTTACCCTCTGGCGTAAACGTTCCTCCTTCACAAAAGGTCTCCCCAGGCTGTCCTTATCTATAACCAACTCATAGATAATGGGTCTGACATTACCGGATTCCCGATAACACAGTTCAAAAGAAATCGGATTATTGCTTCCTTGTGTCTGAATCTGGTCATAGCCGCCCCGATTATTCGCATCGCATGCTGCTTCCGCCCCAATTTCCAGACAATCAGCAATAAAACCGAATGCATCTGCAAAAGTACTCTTTCCGTTTCCGCTTGCCCCGATAACTGAAACCAGATTCCCCAAAGCTTTCGTATTTGGATGAGATAAAGTTTTCCCTAGTGTAATATCTTTCAGCGGACCATAATTTTGAATTCGTATTCCTTCTATTTTTCCCATTTCAAACCTCCCTGTATCCGCCCGGATTTTAAACTGTTCATGTCACATATCTTAGCATAAAGTATACTCCTTTAAAACTATTTTGTACTACTTCTCTTTTTTTAATAGTAAAAGTATGTTTTATAATCTTTTAAAGATGAAACCTTCATATCATATCGGCAAGAAATAAAAAATACTCTTCCAGACGCTTTAAGCCATAGCCGGATTATAAAACAATTCTTAATCATTCCTTAAATTACCATAAAATTAGACAAATGTGGCAAAATGAGTATAGGAACAGGCGTTGTGGAGGGTTATAATAACATAACATATGTTGGGGGCTGTATGAAAAACCGGTTGGATCCGGCCCGGAAGGGTGTGGATACGTTATAGCAGAGCAGGTAACTGTAAAGCAATTGAACAATTGTACAGTTATCAATGCAGAAGGAATGATTGCTTATGAATTGGAAGAAAAACAGCAAAAGCCTGGAAAACCAGGAAGCAGGGAAAGGAAATGTGGACACAGAGGAACGCAGGGAAATCGCGGTTTTGGAGGCGGATCCCGGATGCGGGCTGGGTGCTGAGGAGGTGCGGCTGCGGGTAGAAAACGGGTATGTCAACCGCAGTGATTCTTCTCCCACGAAAAGTGTGGGGGATATCATTAAGTCTAATACGTTTACTTTTTTCAACCTGGTATTTGTTGTTCTGGGGGGCTGTCTGATTGCAGTGGGGTCTTATACCAACCTGCTTTTTCTTGTGATTGCCGCTGCAAATACGTTTATCGGGATTTTTCAGGAGGTCCGTTCCAAAAGGGCTGTGGACAGGCTCACGCTTCTGGCGGAGCAGAAAATACATTGTATCCGGGACGGGGAATGGGAGGAAATTCCTTCTTCAGAGCTGGTGCGGGACGATATTGTGGAATTTGATAATGGAAGCCAGATTTGTGCGGATGCCGTGATTTGCTCCGGGCAGGTAACTGTGAATGAGTCGCTGCTTACGGGGGAAACCGACGCTATTTTAAAGCAGGCCGGGGACGAGCTGAAGTCGGGCAGCTTTGTAAACGGCGGGCGGTGTGTTGCCAGGCTTTCGCACGTTGGCAGTGATTCTTATGCTTCCCGTCTTGCAAGAGAGGCGAAAAGCGATGTAAAGCTGGCAAAATCCGAGATGATGCGTTCTTTGGACAGGCTGATCCGGGTGATAGGTATTTTGCTCGTCCCCGTAGGGATCTGTCTTTTCATCAATCAGCATCAGATGCTGGGGCTTCCGGTGAAGGGGGCTGTGGAGGCGACGGTTGCCGCGCTTATCGGGATGATCCCGGAGGGGCTGTATCTTCTGACAAGCATCGCCATCGCCGTAGGGGTTCTGCGTCTTTCCAGGCGGAAGGTTCTTGTGCGGGATATGAACTGTGTGGAAATCCTTGCCCGTGTGGACACGCTTTGTGTGGATAAGACCGGCACCATCACTGAGCCGGGGATGGACGTGGATCGTTTTATTCTGCTGGATGAGGAAAATTTCCCTGAGGAAGCGGTAACGGAAATGCTGGCCGCATTTTATGACAATATGGATGCGGATAATGATACGGGACGCGCTATGGCGGAGCGTTTCCGGCAGG
>ULQQ01033179.1_pt1 | contig 9114 bp, 8 predicted proteins | sample 1954621 | NCBI WGS metagenome assembly ULQQ01 (sample SAMEA4835659, study PRJEB28245) | human gut metagenome | biome: gut microbiome; material: fecal sample | place: Denmark | collected 2008
GCAGCGGGCCGGTCAGTGCCCGCACCGCCGCCCAGATATCCGGCAGGCCCTCCGGACCCAGCAGCGCAAGCGGCCTTGTGCGGCCCTGCGCCCCCAGAGTCTGCAAAAGGCCCGGCAGACCAAAGATGTGGTCGCCATGGTAGTGGGTCAGGCAGATGGCATCTGCCCGCATCAGGTTCACGCCTGCCCGGTGTGCCGCTGCCTGCGTGCCCTCGCCGCAGTCCCACAGCAGGCCGTGGCCGCCGCAGGCAGCAAACGCCGCCGAAAGCGCCCGGTCCGGCAGTGGCATGGTAGCCGCAGTGCCCAGCAGTGTAATGGTCAGCATAAAATCGTTCTCCCTGTACAATGTATCTCTTAAGGTTTTATTGTACCACAGCCGGGCCGGTTGCACAATCAGTGCCTGCGGCGCATAGGATGGCCCAGCACAGCAAAAAGGGGGCAGCGGGATGAGACGCAAAAAAGGGGATCCTTTTTCCGGCAGGCCGCACAGCGGCCTTGGATGGGTGCTTCTGCTCGCCGCACTGGCCCTGTTTCTGCTGGCCGGTGCGCCCGGCTGCATGGCCCAGCGGATGGCGTGGTCTGCCCGGGGAACGATGATCTTTCTGCCCAGCGGGTTTTGAAAAAATGGGAGCATCCTGCTGCACAGAACACTCCCATTTTTCTTTTTATTTTCCATCCGAATAGGGCAGCTGGCCGGTCAGGGTCAGCGTTTCGGCAAGCTCGTCCTCCGAGCGGAACCGCCACGCCGCCGCTCCCACGGCCACATAGCAGGCATCGGCACGACCCTCCGGTGTAACGGCAAGGATCATCGTTTCACCGTCGCCCACCGCCGTTACCATGCCATCCGCACTCACAGTTGCCACGCCCGGATTGCTGCTGATCCATGTCATCGTTCCGTTTTTGGCGCCTGCAGCCTGCGCGGTCAGCTTCTGACTGGCTCCCACTGCCTGCAGCAGCATGGCGTTTTTGCTCATCTGCACCCGTCCGATCTCCGATGTGACCGTTACCGTGCAGCGCAGCACCTGCCCGGCTGTGGTCAGTGCGCTGATGACGGCCTTGCCGGACCCCTGCGCCTTTACGGTACCGTTTGTGCTTACCGATGCCACCGCCGGGTTGCTGCTGACCCACTGCCGCACATAGGTAAACCCGCCTTTGTTCTGTTCCAGCTTCAGCTGTTTCGTCGGGGCAGGCTCCTGCTCTGTAATGGTAAGCGTCAGATCGCTGGTGTTCAGCACCAGGCGGCTGGCTGTGCTTTTGCGCACCGTGATGGTACAGGTGGTCTTTTCGCCGCGCTCATTGCGGGCCGTGACGGCCGCAGTGCCCTCGGCATGGCCGGTCACCTTGCCGGTGCCGTCCACCGATGCCACTGCCGGATCACTGGAAGTCCAGATCAGAAAGAAGTAGTCGTTGGGTGCCTGCACATTCAGGTAGGCCACCGGGGCCGGGTCTCCTTCGGTGATATCCAGCGTCAGTTCGGCAGTGTCCAATGTCATGCCGCTGTCCGGCAGCGGCTGCTCCTGCGCAGCATAGGCCGACAACGCCCCGGCTGCAAACAGTTCTGCGCACAGCACCACTGCACAAACACACGCTTTGAACCCCTGCTTCATGGGCTTTGCCCTCCCCGCCTGCTTTGCTGCAAGATCCTTTAAATATTCCTGTCTCCGTATTATTTTACACGCAGTGCAAAACCGGGTCAAGTTTTTTGCCCATTCTGCCGGGCAGCTGAGCCTTATTTTGTGGAGAATAATAAAATCCGCTTTTCAATTTTGTACAAAACGCCGCCGCACCCGGCAAACCGGATGCGGCGGCGCTGTTCTGCTTTTGAATTTTCAGCTTAGTAGTTGATCTTTTTCAGCTCAAAGTAGCTCTGCGGATGTGCGCACACCGGGCACTTGAGCGGTGCGGACTTGCCGATATAGGTGTAGCCGCAGTTCCGGCACTGCCATACCTGCTGCTCCTCGCGGGCAAAGACCTTGTTGTTTTTCAGGTTTTCGGCCAGCGCACGGTAGCGCTCCTCGTGCTCCTTCTCGATCTGTGCCACCATGGTGAACAGTGCTGCGATCTGAGGGAAGCCCTCTTCTTTGGCCTCCTTGGCCATGCGGGGGTACATCTCGGTCCACTCGTCGTGCTCACCGCCTGCTGCCATGTCCAGACAAGTCAGGGTATCGGGGATCGCGCCGCCGCACAGCAGCTTGAACCAGATCTTTGCGTGCTCCTTCTCATTGCCGGCGGTCTCCTCAAAGATCGCGGCCAGCTGCTCGTAGCCTTCTTTTTTTGCCATGCTGGCAAAGAAAGTGTACTTGTTGCGTGCCTGGCTCTCGCCTGCAAACGCTTCCATCAGGTTTTTCTCGGTTTTGGTACCCTTCAGTTCCATGATGCTCTCCTTTCAAAAACGGATCTTCTGTCAGGATCGACCGATCCCGGCTCTATCATTCAGCCCGGCGGTAATTTTTTCGCCTGCGGCTCAGGTTCTGAACAGAGTATACCATATTTTTTGATGGAAATCAAGAATAATTCCTATTTATTATGAGAATCTTTCTCAGTTATGCTGTTTCAGTGCACACACAGCAATGCTCAGGGCGCTCCACGCTGCCTGATACATCAGCACCGTTGCCACCGAAAGCTCCCAGATGCTGCCTGCACTGGTGAGCAGCGCTGCAATGATAATGGAGAACAGCACCGAGACCATCTGTACCGTGGTGGCGCTGCTCTCGGCGTTCTGGGCCTGATCTGCAGCCTGAAGGCCGCCGGTCAGGCTGGCAAACGCCTTGAGATGGATCATGCAGCAGGTGTCCTCCGGGTCTGCCGGTGCGGCCTTGATGGCGTTGCACTGCTCCTGATCCAGCACGGTGATCATGCCTTCCGGCAGGCGGTATGCTTCGGTAATGTGGTGTGCAGTCAGACTGGGGTCCTGACATGTGACCAGCAGGCGGATGTTCTCCTTTTGCAGCACGGCAAGGCCGCGGGCCACATTGCGCCCGCCCACATATTTCAGCACGAACATAGCGTGCAGGTTGCCGGACACAGCCAGATACAAAATTTGCAGCTCGCCGTTCTTCGAGTGCTGCATCTCGTATTCCTCGTCCGGCAGCGGCACGCCCTCCTGCTCCAGATAGCGGCGGGTACCAATGAGGATGCGGTTGTTATCGCACCAGGCGGAAAAGCCCAGCCCATGGTGCTGCTCCAGATCCTTGACCGGGAACAGGATGTCTGTGCGTTCCTCAACGATCTGGCGGAACAGCCCCTTCAGGGTGCCGTGGCTCTCGTTCAGCACGCTGGCCGCGTACAGGATGGCGCGGTCGATGCGGCCGCCCTTGAAGATGCGGATATCCTCCAGCTGTGCGCTGTCGGCGGTGAACAGGTCGTCTGCATCGATCTGCAGCGTATCAATGCCGCCCAGCTGCTCAATGGCCTGCCAACCGGGCACGACTGCGCCCACAGCCGCAGCCGCACGCTGCAGCCGTAGCGAGGCAACGCCCGCGATCAGGGTAGAGGAAAGCGGTGCGCCCATGCACAGCACAGCTGCCATGGCAGCCGCAGCTTTGTTCCAGCCGGCACCTGCCAGCAGGAACAGCACGCCGCTGAGCAGGGCAACGCCCAGCAGGATGTACGAAACTTTGCGTGCACGGCGCTCGCTTGCGCGCTCGCTCAAGCTCTGCTCCACAAAGCCGTCAGCTTCCTTCATCGGGCGGCTCAGCAGCACCCAGGGGTCCTTCTGTTCCAGATCCCGTGCAAGGGCACGCAACAGGTCTTTATCCTTGGCGCGGTAGGCGCCCTCGAACTCCACACCATTGGTCACCAGCTCATAGCCGCCCTTGACAGCAGCCAGCATCACCCGGCTGCCCAGCAGCGCAAGGAACAGGCCCAGCGCGGCCATGCCGCTGAGCAGCGAGATGCCGGTGGTGCCGCGGTAAACATTTGCGTTCAGCATGGCTGTGACCGCCTGCACCAGCGCTGCCACTGCGGCCAGCGCCGGCATCGTCTCGGAAGAAGACCGTCCGCGCAGGCCGTTCAGGCCGTCGCGCAGCACCGGGAAGCCCACGCACAGGCTTGCTGCCAGCAGCAGCAGGTTTGCACCATAGAATGCCGCCGGGGCAGCATCCGGGTCCAGCGCCGCCATGGCGGGCAGCAGCCCATCCGACACCAAACCAAAATGCAGCAGCACCACAGCCAGAATGCCGCCCAGCACGCAGCGCAGCGTCAGCTCTGCACTCATACGGTGCAGCTTATCCGCCGTAGCCTCCGGCTCGGTCAGCTCCGTTTCGGCATGTTCCTCCGGAGACACCGCGTCCTCCGCCTCAGCTTTCAGTTCCGGCTGTGGCGCAGCGGGTGCCTTCTCCGGTGCCTGCTGCGGCTCTTCACCGTCCAGCGGCAGCAGCGGCAGGCTCATGGTGTCCTCTTTTGCGGCAGGCTCCTCTGCCGGGGCCAAAGGTGCCTGCGGTGCGTCCTCGCTCTGCGCCTTGCCAAAGAAATCGGCCACCGGCTGCTTTTCCGGCTGCTCCGTTTTTTCCGGCTGCGGCACAGGTTCCGGCTGCAGCTCCGGTGCCGTCTCCTTTACCGCTGCAAACACAGCCGCGGGCAGCGGTGCACCGGACGGTTTCTTTTTGCTTTCAGCCGGTTCAGTTTCTGCTGCCGGGGCTGCTTCGGCCCTCAGTGCAGGCTTTTCCGGCTTCTGGTCGCTCAGGCCGTTGATCATCGCCTTGAGCTGTGCCATCTCCTGCTGCTCCTGCTCTTCCTGCGGCAGCAGCACCTCCGGCGCATTCTTGGGGTGCCGGAGAGGCTTTGCCGTGCTGTGCTGCTCTGCGGGTCTTGCCGCCGGGACAGCGCTCTGCCGGGGTGTTTCCGGCTTCACTGCCGCCGGGGGGTCCGCCGTTTGCGGTGCAGATTTTTCCTCCGGCTTTTTGGCGGGTGCTTCCGGCTGTGCATCCTCTGCTTCCTTCTCCAGAAAAGGCCACGGGGCCAGTTCCTGTTCCGGGTCTGCCTCCGGCTTCAGCATCAGTTCCAGATCCGCTTCCGGTTCCGGCTGCGCATCCTCACCCAGCCGCACCTCACCGGTAGGCATTTCCTGCGGCTGCTCTGCTGCAGCTTCGTCAGTCTCCTGCTTTTCCTTACCACGGCCAAACAGGCCAAACCGTTTCTGCGGCTTTTCCTCCGGCTGGTTTTCGTCCCTCCGGGTCATCTCCTCCGGGATATCCACCGCCGTGGTGCTGAAAAAGGAGCGGAACTTTTCATCCGGGGTCATTTCCCGGCCATTATTTTTATCTTTCGGCATTCTTGTCCCTCCTGTAATTCAAATTGAGGTTCCGGCCCGAATGCCGGATCATGCCTGCTGTGCTGCGCGCTGGGACTGGATCTCGTACAGAATAATGCCCGCAGCCACCGACACGTTGTAGCTGTCCACACCGGTGCCCGGTGCTGCCATATCCAGCCGCACCACGCCGTCGCACAGCTTTTTCACCAGCTGCGAAACACCGCTGCCCTCGCTGCCCAGTACCAGTGCAATGGGGCCGGTCAGGTTGTTCCTGCGCAGAGACACGCCGTCCATATCGGCGCAGTAGACGAACACACCCTGCTCCTTCAGGCGGCGGATGGTCTCGCCGATGTTGGCCACACGAGCCACCGGCAGGCGTTCTGCGGCACCTGCGCTGGACTTGATGACGGTAGGCGTGACCGATGCGCCGCCGCGCTTTGGGATCACGATGCCATGCGCACCGCACAGCAAAGCACTGCGCATCACGGCACCCAGATTGTGCGGGTCTTCAATGCCATCGCTCAGCACCAGAAAAGGTGCCTCGCCCTTGTCCTTGGCTGCTGCCATCAGGTCGTCTACCGTCACGTATTCGATCTCGCTGGCAAATGCCGCCACACCCTGATGGCTCTCGGTGCCGGTCATCAGGCGCAGCTTGTTGGGGTGCACCCTCTTCACCGTGGCACCCGCTTCCTTTGCCAATGCGGTATAGTAAGCCGCCACGGCCGGAGCCATGCCCTCAGCAATGAGCACGGTGTCCACGCCGGAACCGCTTTTCAGCAGTTCGGTCACCGGATTTTTGCCATAAACAAGGCTCTCGTTCTTCTGCAGCGGCTCTTCCGGGCTGCGGCGCGGACGGCGCGGCTGGTTCTTTTCTTCCATGATGATTTTCTCCTTCCGTTGTATCACCGGAAGGTGCTGTGCACACCCTCCAAAAGGCGCGCCGCACTCTGGGCCGCGCACCGGTATAATCTGAAGATGATAACTCATCTTGAAGTATAGCATAAGCCGACCTTGTTTGCCAGCAAATTACCGTTTTTTATCCGCGTCCTGCAAAAGTTTTTCTGTTCGTGGTGCCGGAGACCGTTTCCGCTTTTTTGCAGAAATGTTCTGCCGCCCTGCATCAGCTTTACCCGGCTGCTGGGTAGATATCCCTCTGTTTTGCCGGAGAAAAAAGTTTTCCACAAAAACGCGGTATACAATCCGTAGAAGAGCGATTATTTTTCCACATGTTGAAAACCCTGTGGAGAAAGTTCAAAAGTCCAGCTTTAAAGCCTGTTTTGCCTGTGGAATTCCACACTTTCCACAAGGTTTTCCACTTTTTGGTTCGACCTTTTTTGATTTCCTGCGTACAATTTGTAGAATACAAGTCGGAAATATGACAATTTTTTGAACTGCATCCTGTCCGCTTTTGCCAAATTGCCCAATATCATTTTGACGAATGTGGATCTGTGTTGAAAATCCGTCCTTCATCAAGCTTTCTGTCTTTCGGCCGCCTATTGCACATTATATGGAAATTTGTTGCATTCTATCGAATATACGCGCTTCTGGCAGTAACCCCCTGCACCCTGCCAGAAACAGAATACCCGCATTGTTACAGGAAAAACACCGGTTTGGATTGATTTTGGCCGCTGTTTGGGGTATACTAATTCTGTAGGTTCGTTAAACCGTGCACAAAGCGGATATGAAACGAGCAAGACCCCAATGATTTTGTGGAGGTAATGAATAATGTTGGTAAATGCAACCGAAATGCTGATCAAAGCACGTGATGGCCACTACGGTGTGCCTCAGTTCAACATCAACAATCTGGAGTGGACCAAGTCCGTTCTGACCGCCTGCGAGGAAATGAAGAGCCCTGTGATTCTGGGTGTTTCCGAGGGTGCCGGCAAGTACATGACCGGTTTCAAGACCGTCGCTGCCATGGTCAGCGCAATGGTCGATTCCATGGGCATCACCGTTCCCGTTGCCCTGCATCTGGATCACGGCACCTATGAGGGCTGCAAGGCCTGCATCGAGGCCGGCTTCTCTTCCATCATGTTCGATGGCAGCCACTACTCCATCGAGGAGAATGTGGAAAAGACCAAGGAGCTGGTTGCTCTGGCACACGCTAAGGGCTTGAGCATCGAGGCCGAGGTCGGTTCTATCGGCGGTGTCGAGGACGGCGTCGTGGGTGCCGGCGAGATTGCAGACCCCGAAGAGTGCGCAAAGATCACTGCTCTGGGCATCGACTTCCTGGCTGCCGGCATCGGCAACATCCATGGTGTCTACCCGGCAAACTGGAAGGGTCTGGACTTCGAGGCTCTGGACCGCATCCACAAGGCCACCAATAACATTCCTCTGGTTCTGCACGGCGGCACCGGCATCCCCGACGAGATGATCGCAAAGGCAATCAGCCTGGGCGTTTCCAAGATCAACATCAACACCGAGTGCCAGCTGGTGTTTGCTGAGGCCACCCGCAAGTATATCGAAGAGGGCAAGGATCAGCAGGGCAAGGGCTTCGACCCCCGCAAGCTGCTGGCTCCCGGCGCAAAGGCCATCGAGGCCAAGTGCAAGGAGAAGATCGAGCTGTTCGGCTGCGCAGGCAAGGGCTAAGCAGAAGCTCGTATCGTAACCGGTACACCACCCAATAAAGTATGCGCCCCCGCTGCACCGTTATGCACAGTGCAGCGGAGGCGCTTTTTACTTTATATGCGAGCACTCAGACGCGGGTCTTTTCCATATCTCCAAAAATGTATTGCATACAGTCCTGCACCCAGAAGCAGGCAAAAAATCGAATAGCTAAGGATCGGAAGCCGCAGCAGTACGATCTTACCCGCGATCTGGGTAAAGAACCAGCCCGTTCCATACAGGGTCACGATATAAAGCACCAGCCATGTAGCATATTTCAGCCAATGCTTTCGTGGCGGAAAGCCTACCTGCTCCATCATCCGGCGGAACAGTGCGCAAAAAACCGTCACTGCAACAACAAGCTGCATCAGATAGCCTACAGAAAGTTCAAAAACCCAATCACCAATTACCGGGTAAAGCAGCAGCCCTTCCACGCCCCACTCCAAAAAGAAATACAGCGGTGCAACAAACCAGAAGTAATCCCCAGCCCCCAGTGTTTTCAAGCTGGGCTTGACTTCCTCCACAAAGGTCTTTGCGTCCGGAATTGAATGAAACAGTTCCCGGTTCTCCGCATTTGCCTGGATGGCAATATCAAGTAGATCGCTGCGTACAAGCTCGATTCCGCAGAAATCCCAGCTGACCCGGCGAAGATACCGGATCACTTCTTTCAGCTGCTCCTGGCTTTTTTCGTTCAGCAGCTTTGTACGCATCCGATTTGCCTTTCGCAACGCAAAATACTTATTCATATGGCTCCTCCTTAAAAATTTTTTCCACCAGCTGGCATAGCTGGCTCCAATCTTGTCGGAATTCAAGAAGCGCCTGCCGCCCTTCTTCCGTTACAACGTAGTATTTCCGGCTCGGTCCCTTGGGGGAGGGTCTGCGTTCCACCGTGACCTTTCCCTGCTGTTCCAGCCGCAGTAGCAGCGGATAGAGTGTACTTTCACTCAAGTCAGAAAACCCGACCTGTTTTAGATGCATCACGATCTCATAGCCATAGGTCGGCTCTCTGCTGATGAGCTTCAGAACACAGAATTCCAAAACGCCCTTGAGCAATTGTGTGTTGTTTTCCACTGGATACCTCCTTTTACCTATTATGCAATACATAGTAGCTTATCTATATTGTATTGCATAGTAGTATTTTTGTCAAGTCCTGTCCTGTTATCATTTCGACCAAAATCCGCTCCATATTTTTGTGCAACAAAAAAGCCCTGAGATTTCTCTCAGAGCTTTCTGTTCAAGTCGGCGACTACCTATTTTCA